>Ga0187891_1003611_pt1 | contig 10637 bp, 9 predicted proteins | sample June2016WEW_21_4_FD_132990 | JGI IMG/M metagenome (GOLD analysis project Ga0187891, IMG submission 132990) | Peatland microbial communities from SPRUCE experiment site at the Marcell Experimental Forest, Minnesota, USA - June2016WEW_21_40 | ecosystem: Environmental > Terrestrial > Soil > Wetlands...
CATTGAGGTCGAAGCAATTCGATCTCGTTTTCTCACACCATGTTCTTGAGCATGTTTCTGACATTGGGAAGGCTGTAGCTGAAATTGTGCGATACCTAAAACCCGGCGGCATTGCGATTAATATTCTCCCATGCGGGCATAAGGGCAGCTTGGAATACTCGATTTGCACGCTGAGATCGGACGGTATTAATTCCGCTTTCGGAAACAGATTCTTTTATGAAGACCGGGGACACGTTCGACGGTTGACATCTGCCGAGCTTGTCGGATTGTTTCGCGGTCTAGGTCTATCTTTGTTGGCGGAATTTTACAGTGGTCAGAGATACGGTGCGGTGGAGTGGATCACTCAGAGCATCGACCCGCGCATAATTTTCGCTCTTTGCGACCCGAGAAAGGCGGTCAACCCAGAGGGGGAAAGGCAACTACGATCGTTGAGACGTAGACTATTGGTTGTGTGGGTCCTTAGAACACCAGCATGTCAGGCACATGCATTTTTTGAAAGAGCGCGGCGTAGGTGGTACCATTATTTGCTTTTCACAGCCTGTCTTCCATTTTGGCTGCTATCCGAGCCGGTTGAGCGTCAGCTTCGGAAGAAATGCGACGTGGAGTGGCAGGAGCGGCGCTCGGACCGCAGCGGTAGCGAGATGTACCTGGTGTTTCAACGTTCGTAATATGCAGAAGTATCTGAGGAGTATATCCGGGCTAGAACCCAGCTCATAATTATTTGACGGTCTTAGATATGTTATGGCCAAAATAGCATGATGCACCAGTAGATCGTCTAACGACGAGTAATCAGGCGAGGAAGGGCCAATGACTCCGAAAGTGAGTGTGATCATAGGCGCATACAACGAGGAACAGTACATCGGACATGCAATTGCAAGCATCCTCGGGCAAGCGTATCAGGATTTTGAGCTTATTGTTGTCGATGATGGATCCAGTGACAGGACGTTACAGGTAGTGCGCTCATTTGTCGACCCACGTATAGAGGTCCTTGAGCTTCAGCATTGTGGCCTTGCCGCCGCGCTGAACGCGGCACTGAAGAAAGCACGGGGAGATTACATCGCGCGCTTGGATGCCGATGACGTAGCTCTCGTTGACCGACTCGAACTACAGGCCACTTTCTTGGATACTCACCCGGATTATGGGATCGTAGGTGGGCAGTGCGTCGTAGTAAGCGAGGATGGCAAATCACCTACGTTCGTAAAGACTCCTTGTGGTGCAACCGCTGTCCAGCGGCGGCTGTGCCGCGAGAATCCTTTTGTCCACAGTTGTGTAATGGTGCGCAGAGCGTTACTGCTCGAAATAGGCCTCTACAGTTGCGACGTGCGATGGGAAGACTACGATCTATGGTGGCGGATTCTTAGCCGCTCGAAGGGAACGAACCTGCCGTTAGTTCTATGCAGGAGGACTTTGCGTGGAAACCGGCTTTCGGCCGTCGAAAGGAGCAGGAGCTACAGAGGCAGGCTGGCTGTGCAATGTCGCGCTCTCGCTCGGGAGCGAGTGACACCTCTGGCAGTAATAGGAATCCTCGAAAGTTCCGTTGCTTGGCTCATGTTTGCTACTTTGCAAAGAGGAGGTGCCCTGCTGCGATGGGTTCGCGGACGCTAGCAACCGTTCTTGTGGCAACGCTGTACCTGACGCTGGGCACATATGCGGTTCCGCACTTGCGGGTTACCCTGGCCGGCGAGGAGTTCCCGGTCATGGTAATCCTTGCCGCTCTCCTGGTCCCTGTCGCCGTTCTTCGCACGCAGGAGTGCCGCCAGACAAGCTCTCGAGATCAGAAGCTGGTCCTGGCAGGTGCTGCGCTGTACTCTTTAGCATCCCTTGCAGTTCTAGCGGTTTCTGAGGTTCCCAATCTACCTCTCACTGCGAAATACATGGTCATGGCATCGTTTCCCGCCATCGCGCATTTCTGCTACCTCAGGAGATCGGATTGGATCAGAGCAATGTGGATGCTCGGTGTGACGTCGGCCGCAGTGCTTGTTCTCGGCGCCTACGGCTTCTTTACAGGTGCACTCGGAGATCCGATCGAACACCGGTTCGGTTATTTCGGCGTCACGTACATGACGAGTACCCGTAATAGCGATGCCCTTTATTTCATGACATTATTCTGCATCAGCTTCGCTGCGGCCAGGTGTAATCGCAGTAAGCTGGCTCGCAATGTTGGCGCCGTCTTGGCGATTTGCGCAGGCGCAGCAATCGTCGCGTCCTTCTCGAGGGGAGCATGGATAGCGACAGGCGCAGCCCTGTGCAGCGTTCCTTTGATGGGGCGCAGTGACAATCCGAAGCGTGTCCGGCGATCTTTGGCAACCGTTGTGATCATTCTTGTTGGTATCTTCGTTAGCCTCGTCGAATTCGCACCGGAAGGGGAAACCGCCGCAATCGCGCAAAGATTTCAGACGATCTGGCAGGATTCAAGTGAACAAGGAAATAGCAATCCAGCAAGACTCGTTATCATTTCCGGCGCCGCCGACGTGATTGCCAAGAGCTGGGGCCTCGGCGTCGGTGTAGGAAATCTGCGCTTCTCCTTACCCGCAGAAACCGGTCAGTACTTTAATCATGCAGAGAATACCTACCTCCAGGCTCTAGCCGAGCAGGGCCTCTTAGGATTTCTCGGATTGATCATCCTTTCCTCGTACACAATAAAACGGCTCGTCATCTTAAAACGGCAACATACCACTGATTGGCTCACCGAGGCTCTCCTGATGTGGTTTGTCGCCATCGCGGTCTTCCAGCTCTTCAACAATGTGCTTGATAACTCATGGTACTGGGCAGTCTTTGCGCTTGGAGTCGGGTACGCCGGCGCTCGAGAGAGAGAGTCTCGCCAGCCACGAATCGTTCTTCTCCTACGCTCGGCGCCGTCATTATCCCCGCATATAGTCGCGCACACACGTTGATCTGAGCAGTTATGTGTGCACCTTAGGGAACGCTTGATGCGAGAAGGTTATTGTCAGAGTCGATGATTGCCGTAAAGCGGCGAAACTTCGAGCTGCGCTAGAGTCGAAGCCGTGAAAATTCTTCACACAGCTGCCTTCTATCCACCACGAAGTGGTGGAGCTGAGGAGGTCGTGCGACAGTTATCGGAGCGCCTGGTGGCGAGAGGTCACAGCGTGACCGTAGCGACGACGGCGATACCAGAAAGGACTTTCACAGAGCTCAATGGTGTAGCTGTCCGGGGATTTATGATTTCCAGCCCCTTCAACCACACAGCATTTGGTATCTCGGGTGAGGTCGATGACTTTATGCGTTTCGTCGCTACTGGGAACTTCGATATTGTTATGAACTACGCAGCCCAGACCTGGGGCACAGATTTGACGTGTCGATTGCTAGGGAAGCTTAAGGCTAAGACTGTCCTTGCAGCATGCGGGTTCTCGGGGCTGACCGGTCGACGAAGACTCATTTATCGGAACTATTTCAGACGCTTGCCAAGATACCTTAAGTTGTATGATGCTGTCGTCTACCACGTGAATGGTTACATAGACGAGAAGTTCGGGCGTGCCCATGGTGTTCGCCATTCTCTCGTCATCCCGAATGCCGTCGACGCGGCAGAGTTCGCTGCTCCGCAGATAGACTTCCGCCAGAAATACAATATCCACACGAAATACATGGTGCTGGCGGTAGGAAACCATTTCCGAAACAAGGGCCACGCGCGAATCATTGAGGCATTCCACCTAATGAAGAGGAAAGATACGACGTTAGTTATAATTGGGCGTGATATCGCGCCCCGCCTTCGTAGCTGTTGGAGATCTTGCCAGCGGGCCTATGCAGGTAAAGTCGTATTGGTACAATCTGCTCCGCGCTGTGATGTTAGCGCTGCTTTCGCGGCTGCTGACGTGTTTGTCAGTGGATCGTATTTCGAGGTCTTTCCTTTGGTCCTTCTCGAATCGATGGCAAGCCAGACGCCGTTTGTATCTTTTTCGGCGGGAAACGCTGCTCAGCTGGCCGGCGGCGTCATCGTTAATTCGGCGAGAGAGATGGCCACAGGGACCCAGCGGCTCCTCGACTGCAAGGCATTGCGGGGAAAGCTCGGTTGTGAAGGGAAGCAGCAGCAGGAGCAAAAGTTTGAGTGGGAAACCGTTGTGGACCAATATGAGAGTCTATACCAAAGCCTTTTGGCGCGTCGCGCCTGAAGGATGCGCATTGTGAAGCTCGAAGCTGAGATTGCTGTCGTAGTTCCGTCATGTGACAGCTACAGCGACCTCTGGCCGCCGTTCTTCGACCTATTCGCGCGCTTTTGGCCGGATTGCCCTTTTCCTGTCTACCTCATCAGCAACAGAAGAGGTTTTTCGCGCGCCGGGGTGGAGAACCTTCTCGTCGGTGATGATGTCTCTTGGTCGGATAACCTGATGCGTGCGTTGTCTAAGGTGGATGCTGAGTACGTTCTCTTACTCATTGACGACCTGCTGCTTGTTAAACCCGTAAACACCTGCGAGTTACTCAACGTCTTAGACGAGTTCGTGAAGAGTGGGGGTAACTACTTGCGTCTCAATCCGAAACCGAAGCCGGATCGGTTCTGGAGCAAGCGCCTTGGGATCGTGTCAAAGGGCACAATTTACCGGACGGCGACAGTGTCATCCGTATGGAAGAGGCAGACACTTCTCGAACTTCTTGTTAGCGGTGAAACGGCATGGGACTTTGAACTCCTCGCAACCGTCCGCTCCGATGTTTACGATGGCTTCTACGCTACGCACGTTCGTTATCTATCTGTCGTAAATGCAGTGATAAAGGGCAGATGGGAGCGGAGCGCGTTGAGCAAGCTGCGACGACTGAGTGTGCAGCTGAAACTTGGAGAAAGGCCAGTAATGACCTTGTTGGAAGCCTTATGTTTCCAATGCTGCTTGCTGCGAAGCTTCGGATTGAGCCTCTTCCCTGCGCGGCTTCGCCGAAGAATCAAGGACCTTGTCCCAAGCGTGCAGTACCGCGATGAATCGAGTGCTCGGCTCCGACCAGAATCGACGCGCATGCGCGGTTGAGAGCACCTCCGTGTTAAAAGCCTCTGTTTGGCTGGTTAACCCGTACGGGCCTCTGCCGAGTGAGCAGTGGCGGGAATACCGCTTCACAACGCTTGGCAGAGCCTTAACACGAGCTGGATACAACGTGACTTGGTGGACGGCCGACTTTTCGCATCACTTTAAAGTTCATCGCCACGGTGGATGGGCTGAATTGTCTGCCGGCCCACACTTCCGCATTCGCCTAGTCCCGACACCAGGCTATCGGCGGCATATAGGGATCGGTCGACTCTGGTTCGAGGCAGTCTTTGCCGCCCGGTTGTATGCCAAAGCTTGCCACGAAAAACCGCCGGCCCTAATAATCGCTCCCGACACACCTCAGGTCGTGGCCGCAGCCGCCGCTCGCCTGGCTCGACGTTTTGGGGCAAAGCTGGTCGTGGATGTGATGGATTTATGGCCAGAGCTGTTCGAGTTGGCTGTGCCGCAGTTCCTTCGTGAAGTATTCCGGCCTCTGTTCTGGCCGTTTCACGCTTTACGACGAGCCGTGCGGCGCAAAGCTGATGCCATTACTGCCCTCTGTCCGAGCTACTTGCATCATGCAATTCGGGAGGCGCCCCCTAGGACCATGTGCCGGGTCGTTTATAATGGCATCGATGTCAGCGCCCTCCGCGCAGAGTCCTTGTTGCCAGACGAGAAGGTTGATTTACTCGTGGGAAGCGGAAAGCAGTATGGCGAGATATGGGCCGTCTTTGCGGGCACAATCGGTAATAACTACGATATCGAATGTTTGGCATCGGCAGCACTGCTCCTCAAGGACGCGGCCCCTCCGATTCATATCTGGGTCGCAGGCAATGGCCCACTTCGCCATCAGCTACTCAGGGCAGTCAGAGTAGGCGCTCAGAACCTCCACGTGATTGGGCAGCTTGAACACAGTGCGCTGGCTTCGCTTTACAGGCGGTGTGATGTGGGGCTCTGCGCATATGCAAGGGGTTCCAACGTCGGCATGCCTGACAAGGCATACGATTATCTGGCAATGGGGTTGCCTATCGTCAGTTCTCTGACAGGAGACCTTAAAGAACTCATTGAGACCAAGAGAATCGGTTTGTTCTATGAGGCTGGAGATCCGCACCTACTAGCCGGAGCCCTTCAAGCCCTGGCGAGGAATCCCTCCCTGAGAATGCAGATGTCCGAGAATGCTTCTGCATTAGGCCGTCAATTCAACAGTGCAGAGCAATATGATTATATGGTCGAGCTTGTGCGCTTGCTTGCTGACTCTCGCCACCCAATGCACGACACAGTCGTGGTCCAAACCTAGATTGAGCCCCTACACACGAGCGCATCTGGCTTCAGTTCTCGTATGGAACATCGCTGGGGCCAGGACTCTTGGGGTCCGTGATGTCGAGCGGTGGGCAGTCGACTTTTGCAATCCCGCAAAAAGAATCTCGTAGCGCATGATTCAGCCCAAATTGTTTTATCGAGTTGCGAAACGCCTCCTCGACGTAACACTCATCGTCGTTTCCGCCCCCATCGTCGTGCCCGTTGCTTTCGTCCTTACCTGCGTGGTTCGCTTCGATTCGCGCGGGCCTGCGCTGTTCCGTCAACGTCGGCTCGGTCTTCACGGCAGCGTCTTTTCTCTGCTGAAGTTTCGCAGCATGATCCACAATGCGCCAGACTTACGCGATTCAGATGGCTCTGCGTACACAAGCAATGACGATTCGCGCGTAACCCGAGTCGGGAGATTGCTCCGCAAAGCCAGCTTGGACGAACTTCCCCAGCTCTTCAATGTTCTTCGCGGTGAGATGAGCCTCGTGGGCCCACGTCCTGATCAGGTTGACCAAATCCGCTTTTACACGGAAACGGAAAAACGCAAATTGCTGGTCAGGCCCGGAATCACGGGATTAGCCCAGATCAACGGGCGCAACAATATCCCGTGGGAGCAGCGCAAAGCGCTTGACATCGAATACGTTAACCGTCAGTCCTTCTGGCTTGATCTCACGATATTGGCTAGAACGATCCCATACGTGCTCCTAAGAAAAGACATCAACACACATGGCCGCCACTCGAATTCTAGCGCCACTTTTTCGAATTGAAACACCAGCTGGCACGGCCGTTTGGCGCGCTCTCGAATGGGACACCGGCGAGCTCGGTATACCCGCTGCACGGCTGGATGCACTAGAGGTCTCCGGTGCGTACGCGGAGGCTCGCGACCAAAAGCTTGAACTGCTCGCTATGGTGCTCAACGAATGCCGGAAGGCCGGCATCCGTTACTTATCTGCCCGCGTGGATACTGGAAACCTGACGACGATCCATGCGCTCGAGGAGGCAGGCTTCGAGCTCATCGATGGTATTCAGACGTTCGGTATCTTGTTAAGCAGAAATCACAGCACGATGCCGCCCGGCACGCGCCTGTTCGAGTCTCAGGATCTATCAAGGGTTCTCGAAATTGCCAGGACTGCTTTTACATTCGACCGCTTTCATGCGGACCCTGCGCTTTTGCGGGAGGTCGCCGATCAGGTCAACGAAAGCTGGACGCGGAACTGCTGCCTCGGAATTTCCGCCGATTCAGTAATGGTGGCTGAGGAAGAAGGTCTCGTTGCCAGCTACGTAGCTTGCCGGGCCGATCGCGAGAATGGCTGCGGAATCATCGTGTTGGTCGCAACTGCCGGATGGGCTCGGCAGCGAGGCGCCGCGCGCCGAGCAAGTTCAGCTGCTCTTCATTGGTTTTCCGCTCAGGGGCTGCAGTCAGTCGAGGTTGGAACGCAGCTCCGAAATATCCCTGCTGCCTGCCTCTATGAGAGCCTCGGTTTCCGGTTAATTCGCACAAGCCTTACCTTCCGAAAGATCCTCTGATGCGCAAGTCATTTCTCCCGTATTGTCTGCCGTCAATCGGCGAGGAAGAGATCTCCGAAGTTACTGATAGTTTGCGTTCGGGGTGGGTAACGACCGGCCCGAAGGTGATGCGCTTCGAACGCGAGTTCGCAGCATATGTTGGCGCCAAGCATGCAATCGCTGTGAACTCGTGCACTGCCGCGTTGCATGCCTCCTTAGCCGGATTGAACATTCGAGCGGGCGACGAAGTCATTGTCCCGACCCTAACATTTTGCGCTACTGCGAACGTTGCGATCCATCTGGGCGCAGTACCAGTCATTGTGGATGTGGATGAAAACTTCCACATGTCGGTCGAAGCGGTAAGGCGGGCAATAACACCGAAAACGAGAGCAATCATCCCGGTGCATTACGCCGGCCAGGCGTGCTCTCTTTGGGAGATCTTGGCTATCGCCGACAGCTATGGAATTCCTGTCGTCGAGGATGCGGCGCACGCCGCAGGCACGGAGTACGCCGGTGCCAAAATCGGTTCGCACGGACGCGCAGTATGCTTTAGTTTCTATGCCGTCAAGAACATGACTACCGGCGAGGGGGGAATGATCACAACCAACGACGACGGTCTCGCCCAACGACTTCGCCTTCTCTCGCTGCACGGGATGAGCCGCGATGCCTGGAAGCGCTACACCGAAACTGGCTCGTGGTATTACGAAGTCCTTGAGCCCGGATACAAGTACAACATGACGGACGTTCAAGCTGCGTTGGGCATCCATCAGTTGCGCCGGCTGGACGGATTTATAGCTCGTCGTCAGGAAATCGCGGGAATGTACGACAAGGCGTTCTCGGATCTCCCGGAAGTCCTTTTACCCCGGAGGCTGCCAGGGAGAAATCATACATTTCATCTATATGCAATCCGACTTCAGCTAGGCCTGCTGGATCTGAACAGGTCAGAATTCATCGATGAGCTGCGTGTCCGCAACATCGGCGCCAGCGTCCATTTCATACCACTTCACCGGCATCCATTTTATCAGAAACGATACGGCTATTCCCCGGACCAGTTCCCCCTCGCCGAACAAATCTACCAAGGACTGCTCTCGCTTCCTCTCTATCCCAAGATGACCGACGAGGATGTTGTTGACGTCATCAGAGCAGTTAAGGACGTTGTCAAGGCTCACCGCATCTCCAGTATTCGGCTATCCGAGAAAGGGGTCTCAAGTGCTACGGTCTCAGCATAACTTCAGGTGGCGTGAAGCCGTTCCTCGCATGATGGTGGACTTCCTCATCGTGCATTTGAGCATGATCGTGGCGTTGGCTTTCTCGGTAATGTACCAGACTTGGATGGGGGATGCGGTCGCGGCCAACGCCATCCTCGCCGGCTTCCTGCAGTACTACACAGCTTTCTTTTGGGTGCTTTCGCCGATTTTCCCTCTAGTGTTTCTTCTGAATGGGTTCTACACGCACTCGCGCGCATATGTCGGTCGTTATAAGGCATTGGTCATTTCGCGCGGCGTGGCTCTTGCCGTTGCCGTTTTCTTCGCGATGAACTTTCTTCTCTTTGGCAACGAGAAAGTCGGCCGGAGCGTAGCGCTGCCGTTCACGGTCCTTGCTGCCGCCGGTGCGGCCTCAGTAAGGATACTTAAAGACTTCTTGGAAAAACGCTATGTCGTCAAGTCCAAAGCAACCCCGTTGCTTATGCCACGCGCTGAGGGAGTTCTGGTAGTTGGTGGTGCCGGTTACATTGGCTCGCTACTCGTCGAACGGCTTCTCGAAAAAGGCCACCGAGTGCGCGTTCTTGACAGCCTGCTTTATGGTGACGAACCCCTAAGGACTGTCAGAAATCATCGGGATTTCGAACTATTGATAGGCGACTGCAGAAACATACAGGACGTCGTCAGGGCAGTGCGAGGGGTCGAATCCATTGTAGATTTGGCCGCAATAGTCGGCGACCCGGCATGCAACCAGGACCGGGATTCAGCGCTGGAAGTCAACTATGCGGCGACGCGCATGTTGATCGAAATTGCCAAGGGCCACGGCATAAGTCGGCTCCTGTTCGCGTCAAGCTGCAGCGTCTACGGAGCCACCGAAGCCCTAATGGATGAAAATGCGGAAGTGCAGCCGATTTCCCTATATGGGCAGACCAAGGTCGATTCTGAGCGTGCCCTATTGGAGGCGCGGACCGACTCATTTCATCCAATTATCCTTCGCTACGCGACCGTTTTTGGCCTTGGTTACCGTCCCCGGTTTGACCTAGTCGTCAATCTTCTGACAGCTAAGGCGCGGCAGGAAGGGGTAATAACGGTCTACAACGGTCAGCAGTGGCGCCCATTTGTCCATGTCCGTGATCTGGTAGAAGCGACAGCCCAACTTCTGGAAGCCCCGATACAACTTGTGAGCGGAGAGATCTTTAACGTAGGCGACTCGCACTTGAATCACACTCTCACAGAGGTAGCCGAGGTCATTCAGAGCGTATTTCCTGATGTCAGAGTGGAGCACGTCGAGAACTCAGATCGTCGCAATTACCGAGTAAACTTCGACAAGCTACATAGATGCACCGGCTTTAAGGCGCGTTGTTCCCTGCGGGATGGCGTCGAAGAGATCAGGAAGGCCTTTGATCTGCGTTTGATCGGAGACTACAGAGATTTCCGCTACCACAACCAGCAATATCTAAAAGCAATTGGCACACCGAGCCATAAAGATCAGAAGGATGCGATGGTGATGGCAGCCTTTTCGAATCACTGGCCGGACAATCCGAAGATCCGAGCCGCTGAGGTAGCCTCGGCATTGCTCCCGCAACCGGTAAAGTCATATTGATTCACGATCTCCTGCGGAAAGCTGACTGGCCCAAGGACACACGCCTTCGTCGAGTGA
>Ga0187891_1003621_pt1 | contig 10612 bp, 9 predicted proteins | sample June2016WEW_21_4_FD_132990 | JGI IMG/M metagenome (GOLD analysis project Ga0187891, IMG submission 132990) | Peatland microbial communities from SPRUCE experiment site at the Marcell Experimental Forest, Minnesota, USA - June2016WEW_21_40 | ecosystem: Environmental > Terrestrial > Soil > Wetlands...
CCGCCGCAAATCGATGGCGGTGACGATCTGCCCGCGCAGGTTGATCAAGCCCTCGATAACATCCGGGGCTTGAGGCACGTGGATCATCTGCTGGAAGCGCAAGACCTCCTGCACGCGGAGAACGTCCACGCCGAAAAACAGGTCAGCCACAAAAAACGTCGAAAGCTGGCCGCTGTTCTGGGCCACTTCGGACTTCACGATCGCGGTATCGGTCGCCATGCCTTACTTCTCCTCTCCGGCGCACATCGGCGCAGTTTCATGGGAAGCCCGCACCGAAGCCAGCCGCGCCACTGAGTCGAGAATGGCGTTGCCGTCGAACTTCGCCTGGCAATCCTCAAACCCAGCTGTCCGGGCCTCGGATGACTGGAGTTGGCCGGCTGAATCGGCCAAAACGAGAAGCGGAATCCGTTCCCACTCAGGTCTGGCGCGCATGGCGGCCAGCAATGCGGAACTGCCCTTGGGCGGAAGATCCATCGCCGCAACGACGACATCGGCAGGCTGCTGCTCCATGCCGCGAATCGCCTCGTCGAGATTCGCGGCCTCCTGGACCCGATAGCCGGCCATATCAAGGCCGCCGCGAAGCAGACCTCGCGAGAACGCCGAGCCTTCTGCAACAAGGACGGTCTTGCCGTTCCCGGACCCGCCCGCGCCCTGGAACCAAGTTTCGTTGGCTGCGTGAATGACTTCGCTGAGATCCAGAAGATCGGTGACGCGCTTTCCGACCACCGCCGAGCCAAGCAGGCCCTTTCGGGTCGACTTCTGGCGCACCATGACGGTTTCTTCGACGACATCGAGAATCTGGTCGACCACCACTCCCACACTGCGGTCGCCATCGTTGAAGACAATCACCTGCACCGAATCGGCTGTCTGGTCGCGATCGGGCGCGCCGGATTCCAATACGTCGCCGAGAGGCACCAGGGGGAGAATGCGGTTGCGGTACTGCACCACCTGGCATCCGCCCGCGAACTCGATCGAGCTGCGGGGAAACTCTTCGAGCCTGGCGACGAGAGAAAGCGGCACGGCCAGGCGCTCGAAGGAGCCGGCGCGGAACAGAAGCAGCCGCTGCTGCTCGACGCCACCATGTGCCTTCTTTTCCACCGCGACGCGCGCCTGCTCCCGGCTTTCTGCCAGCACTCCGGAGCGCTGGCCGATGCCGAGCACATCGAGGATAAGGGCCACGCGGCCGTCGCCCATGATGGTGGCGCCGGCATACTCGGTGAGCCCTTTCAACTGCTTGCCTAACGGCTTGACCACGATCTCCTGTGTGTCGTTGATGCCGTCGACAACCAGCCCAAACTGCCGGTCTTCAGCCTGAAGAACGACGATGTTGACGGCTTCGGCCTGCTCGGCCGATTTCAGCGCCAACACCTTGTTGAGGTAAGCGATAGGCAGCAGGCTGCCGCGCCGGCGATAGACCGGCGTTCCGTGCACCTGCTCGATGTGCTTTTCAGAGGAATCTCCCTCGAGGCGGATTAGCTCGAGCAAGCTGACCTGGGGAATGACGAACCGCTCCCCTCCGCTGGTGATGACCAGGCCCGGAATAATAGCCAGCGTGAGCGGAATCTTCAGCTTGACAGTGGAGCCTTCGCCGGGTCGGTTGGAAATATCGACGATGCCGCCGATCTTCTCGATGTTGGACTTGACGACGTCCATGCCGACGCCGCGTCCGGAAACGTTGGTGACTTTTTGCGCCATGGAGAAGCCGGGTAGGAAGATCAGGTTCAGCGCCTCGCGGTCGCTCAGCTTCTCCGCCTGTTCGGGCCGCAGCAGACCTTTCTCGATGGCCTTCTGTTTTACCCGTGCGACGTCGACCCCGGCTCCGTCATCGCCGATCTCGATGTTGACTTGTCCGCCTTCGTGGTAGGCGCGAAGGGTCAGTCTTCCCTGAGGCGACTTGCCGGCGCTTGTTCGGACATCGGGCGGTTCGATGCCGTGGTCGCACGAGTTGCGGACCAGGTGCACCAGCGGGTCCTTGATCGCTTCGATGATGGTCCGGTCCAATTCCGTGTCGGCTCCGTCCATCTCCAGCCGGATCTGCTTTCCCAGGGCAACGGCCATGTCGCGCACGACACGCGGCAGCTTGTTCCACACCATGCCGATGGGTTGCATGCGCGTCTTCATGACCCCTTCCTGCAACTCGGTGGTGATCAGATTCAGGCGCTGCGAAGTGGCGTTGAGGGCAGCATCTTCCCGTTCCGTGTTGAATTGGAGGATCTGGTTGCGGGTAAGCACGAGTTCCCCGACCAGGTCCATCAGTTTGTCCAGCAGGCCCACGCCGACGCGGATATTGGCATCGGCCACGGCGGAGTGCCGTTTGACATCTTCCTCCCTCCGCCCTTCTTCTTCCCTCCTGTCTTCTCCGCTTCTTCTGTCTCCGCCACTCCTCCTGTCTTCTCCCCTTTCCTCTGCTTCGGATGGCACGTCTTCCTCAAGCGCGGAGGCGTTGCTGCCGCCAGGAGCTTCCGCGCCGCAGCCGGGCGACGGATCCAGGCCCTCCGGGGCGGGGGCGGACTGGCTTTCGATGCTGACTTCCAATTTGGGCCGCGACGCGGAGACGCGCGGTGATCTCCTCAAAACGGTCCGGCCCTTCTTCTCCGCCAATTGGGCCGCGACGCGGAGACGCTCGGTGATCTCCTCAAAACGGTCCGGACCTTCTTCTCCGCTCGCTTCAATAGAGGCCAGCACCTTGCGCGTGGCGTCGACCGTATCGAGGATGAGCGATATGAGCGAGGGCGTAAGTTTCCGTTTGCCGTCGCGCAGCTGGCTCAGAAGGGTCTCGGCTTGATGGGTGATCCGCTCCAGCGTAGAAAACGCGAAGAAGCCGCACGTACCCTTGATGGTGTGAATCGTGCGGAAGATGCTCGCCAGCAACTCCGCGTCCTTCGGGCGCTTCTCCAGTTCAACGAGTTCCTGATCAAGGCGCGAGAGGTTTTCATGACTCTCGACCAAAAACTCACGAATCACATCCTGATCTTGCATTCAAGTGCTCTCCACGAGGCCCAAAGCGATTATTGGCCGCTTTTTCGCCGTGCATTGGCATTGCCGACCCGCAGAGGATGGTACGGGCTCGCTCGCACGTGTGCATCGCTGAAACGAGCGCCTCTGTAGTTCCAGGTTTCTTAGTGCTCATCGGATTATGGATGGGATTCAACGATCGGAGGGGCTCCGAATGCGATATGAGATTTGAGATTTGGTTAATATCGGGAGATTCCCGTAGTGGGAGCGTGCTGAGTTGAAGCTCTCGAGCCGAACAGAGTCAGGCCGTTCAATTTTGTTCGACGAGCAAAACTCGGCCGCCGCCCGTTGATGCGGGGCTGGTTTACAGGACAATGCGATTCGCAGTCGCGGCCGGCAAGAATCCGCGTGAGTAGTTCACGCTTCGTTAGGCACTTCTAACTGATTGGCAGCGCACTAAACGATCTCGTAAGGATGCCGCTGATGCCGGGACAGCAGACTTGAGGCAATGTCGTCGCCCAGGATCATCTCGGTTTTCGGATCCCAGTAAATGTGATGCTGCACCTTCATGGCCATCCAGTGCAGCAGACAAGTGGAACAGGCGCGATGGCCAATCTCTGCCGGCGCCACAGGCGCTCTTCTTGAATGAATGCAGTCGAGCCAGTTTCCATGCTGATCGTCGGATGTGTAGACGTGGTACTCGTTCGGCCCAATGACCGAATCGAGGATCTTTGGGTCACTGGCGCGGAGCGGGACGATCGGGACGGCCGAGGCCCCGGTGGATGTCGGCGTAGCCATGCCGTCCCTGCAGACGAAGATCCAACCCTTGTCGCCAATCCACTTGATGCCGTTTTCAAAATCGCCTGAGATGGTCATCACCGCGCCGTTGGCATAGCGGCCATACGTTTTGAAAGGGCCATGGACATTCCAAAGGCCCTCGGTGGGAAACTGCGCCTGGCCCCAGATTTCGACGGGACCGGTAAGCTCCGTGTCCATTCCCCAGTGCGCGGTATCGACATGATGCGCGCCCCAGCCGGTAATCATGCCTGCGCCGAACTGTTCCATGCGAAGCCATCCCGGGCGATCGAAGCCCTCTTCCGGCATGACGCGATCGACGGTATAAGGCACTTCAGGTGTTGAGCCGAGCCACGCATCGTAATTGAATCCCGCGGGAACCCGCATGGGCTGCGGATTGCCTCCGGAAGGATCGCCGGGAAGCCCGATCTCCACCCGCTGCACAGTGCCAATGCGGCCATTGCGCACCAGCTCAACGGCGCGCGCAAACTGCTTCCACGAGCGCTGCTGCGATCCCACCTGCAAAATGCGGTCGCTGGCGTTCACGCGATCAGCCATAATGCGCCCTTCTTTGATGGTCAGCGACGCGGGTTTCTGAAGATAGACATCCTTGCCGGCGGCGACTGCTGCCACGGCCAGGCGCGCGTGCTGGTGATCGGGCGTGGAGATGAGGACGGCATCGATCTCCTTGTTGGCAAGGAGTTCTCTGAAATCGGAGTATCCTCTTGTGCCGGTGTAAGGCTTGCCCAGCTTCTTCGTATAAGCGTCGTTCACAAACTGCTTGCCCAGCTCGACGCGTTCCTCGCTTAGATCGCAGACGGCCACGATGCGATTGTCGCGGCCTGCGACGCCCGTGAACTGCAGCACCCCGGGCATGTCGTGGACGCGCGAGATGCGACCGACGCCGATGGCGCCGATGTTGATCCGGTTGGAGGGCGCAGTGGCGCCGAAGACCGAGCCGGGGACTACGGCAGGGAAACCGGCGGCAATAGCCGTGGTAACGGAACCCTGGATGAATGTGCGTCTCGTGGAATTCATGAATTTCACTCCTGAGCAGCGAAAGCGTAACGGACCCAATGTAAACCAAGAGAGCGACGGTCGTCGCGGCAGTCAACGTCCCATTCGCGTAACGCCCTCAGTGGTAGCATCATAGATGACCGATGCAAACCAAAAAGTTGCAGATCATTCCCCTGGGCGGGGTGGGCGAGTTCGGCATGAACTGCCTGGCTGTGCGCTGGGAAGACGACATCATTGTCATCGACGGCGGCCTGATGTTTCCCGAAACGGAACTCTTGGGCGTCGATATTGTCGTGCCCGATATCACCTACCTGATTGAGAACAAGAAGTGCGTGCGAGCCATCGTGCTGACCCACGGGCACGAGGACCACATCGGCGGGCTGCCCTGGATCCTGAATGAGCTGAAGGTTCCTGTCTATGCCACCGAGTTCACGCTGGCATACGTGGAAGACAAGCTGGAAGAGCACCAACTGCTTGACGATATCGAACTGATCGAGATTGAGCCGAAGCGGAAGTTCACGATCGGCCCGTTCACCATTGAGCCCATCCGGGTAACGCATTCGCTGGTGGATTGCGTGGCGCTGGCAATTGAGACGCCGGTGGGCATTATTATTCACACCGGCGATTTCAAGATCGATCTGGCTCCTCTGGACGACAAAGCCTTCGACCTGCACACCTTTGCCGAGTACGGCAAGCGGGGCGTGCTGGCGCTCCTTCAGGATTCAACCAACGTGGAACGGCCGGGCTACACGCCGAGCGAACGCGCGGTGATTCCCCGGCTGGACGAGATCCTGACGCAGACGAAGAAGAAGCTGTTCTTCAGTTGCTTCTCGTCGTCGATCTACCGCATCCGCATCGCCATGGAGCTGGCCCGCAAGCACGGACGCAAAGTGGCCGTGGTGGGCCGGTCGATGGTGGAGAGCACGGAGATCGCGCAGGATTTGGGCTATATCGAGATACCGCCGGGGCTGATGATTAATCCCGGGCAGATTCGCGACTTTCCACCCGAACAGATGATGATTCTGATCAGCGGGACGCAGGGCGAACCGCTGAGCGCGCTGAGCCGCGCGGCGGTGGACAACCACAAGCACGCGAAGGTTGAGCCGGGCGACACCGTGGTGCTGAGCTCGAGGATCATTCCCGGGAACGAGAAGGGAATCTTCCGCGTTATCGACCACCTGAGCCGGCGCGAAGCAAACGTGGTCTACGACGACGGGCAGCATGGGCTGATCCACGTGAGCGGCCACGGAAGCCAGGAGGAAATGCGGCTCCTGATCAATCTTGTGCGACCCAAGTTCTTCATTCCGATTCACGGCGACTACCGTTTTCTGCGGCGTCATGCGCAGCTAGCCATGGAGACCGGCGCGGTGGATCATGCCATTGTGATTGAAGACGGCGATGTGCTGGAGCTGGATAAGGACGATGCGCGCAAGCAGGATAAAGTGACGGCGGGACGCATTCTGATCGACTCCGGATCGTCGATCGACGTGGTGGAGGATCTGGTAATCCGCGACCGGCGAATTTTGTCGGAAGACGGCGTGGTGCTGGCGGTGATGGCGATCAACAAAAGGACGGGCAAGGTGGAGCGCGAGCCTGAAGTGCTGATGCGCGGGTTCGGCGGCGCGGACATTACGGACCAGGCGCGCGAGACGGTGCTGAAGACACTGGACGGTTTAACCGCGGAACAAAAGTCCGACTACGGCATGGTGAACGAGCGAGTGCGCGTGGAGCTGAAGCGGCTGATCCAGAAGAGCACCGGGCGGCGGCCGATGATCATGCCGGTGATTCTGGAAATCTAGAGAACAGAGATCAGCCCTTGTCGATAAAACCATCGCCGGCAACATGACCAGCGCGCGTCTCCTCGTCGAGCTCTTCGGCGCCAAGCTTCCGCGCACCACCGAAGACGACGACGATGACGACATCCCCCGCCTCTCCGACATCCTCTGTCCCAATGGCTTACCGGCTCCCATTGCACCAATGGATCCCGATAACCCGATTCCCGCCGAAACCCGCCTCTGCTCGGGAATCAGATCCCGCGCCGCCCCTGCTCCCAAACCCGACTTCTGACAAAAATTGTCCAGTCGCGGCTTTGCGTCACGATTTAAGCCTGCGCACGTATTTGAGGGCTGGCAGCCCCGATAGTCCTTCGGCGATCGCTTTTGGCTCGTCTGAGATGATTTGTTCGGCAATCTTTCGGGATGCCACATTGTCGGCGCCTACGATCGCTTCGATGTAAAACTCGGGAATTCCATTTCTAGCCAGCCCCGCCTGCATGTCGGCAAGAGCCGCGACGAGAACATCTTTCGCGCGACCCTGTTTTTGGAATCTCTTAGGCACGGCATACCCAACGGTAAAATATGGCTTTCCGTTCTCTGGTGGTTGTGCTACGAAAATCGCCATCGCCGTCACCGTTTTTCCCTTCAACCTGACGTAAGTGAACCGATATTCGGGCGGTCCATTGGGAGCGTCGCGATGAACGAAGAGGTTCGGGTCGGTCCTAGCAACTTGAATCGCTATGCCGCCGCGCCGTAACTCTTGCTGAAACGATTTCATTCCATCTGAAGGATTGGTCATTATCGCGTCCTCGGGAGCCGAAAACGGCCCGCCGATCAACTAAGCGGGCTCCGGCCTCTTCGGTCTCTTCCTGCTCTGGACCAAAAACCTCACCAAACCGATCACAATTTGGATAATGAAGAGCGCTAGCACGCCGAAATCTACGAAGTTGGGGGTCTTCGGTGCGCTTGCCGTGATAATGCTCCGTACGCCCCATAGCGCTACGAAGATCCCAACTGCGTTCAGGAGGTAAGCCGACGGCTCGGAACGAATGCTGACGACGATGACTGAAATTACTGCTATAACTCCGAGGACGATTGTTAATACCCGCAGATAGAGTGGCCGCTCGATGGATATCGCGAATCCGGTCCGGTACCAGAATTCTGGATTGTACGGCATCGAGCTATGCGGGTTCCTAGCCGCGCCCTCTCGATCAGATTCGCGACCCAGGATTCCGTCGTAATCCCGAAGCTCCGGCCCGGAGAAGTCACGCACGACGAGTCCCGGGAACCGGGTAGTGATCGTAAATGCGGAATCGATGTAGGCGACTTTCCCTTTGTATTCGAGGAATGCCCCGCCTTCGCCTTTGTAGAGGATCAGATACCGATCGAACGGAAATGTCCGGGGATCGCCGATCATCGTGAGGGCCGTTGTCGTGTCGCCCGGGGGCTTCTTTTCGAGCGAGCTCTTCAGAACGCAAAAGTCGGAATACGTGATTCGTTTCGGTCGCTGGACTTCCTGGTAGATGAGCCGCGTCCCGGTATACATGAAGGTTGGAGCAAGGTCCGAGATGTAGGGCCCCGCATAATAGACATCGTATTCAGACCTTGGTGGAGCTTTCGGGAGGTTCTTCAATTCCGGAATCTGCTCGGCGACCGAGGGGTCGAAGTCGAATGCCGCCAACTCGTTGAAGGTGGTCGAGACGTGAGCGTTGGCGGTCAGGTTGTCCGGATCGAACGCGTCTAACATTACGGAGGTCTGCAGGCTGCTGGTCGTCAATGAGCGGATGGACAGGGCGATGTCGGGTCCCTCGATCTCCGTCCAAGCTGCTCGGAAAAACCAGGGGATGCAGAAGCCGGTCGCAAGAACTAGAACGACGGCGAGCGCGCGCCTCACGTGGGGGCGTAACCGCTGGCTGGCCTGCCTGATGCGACTGGGTATCCGGATCACGATTGGAGTATATCCCCGGTTGGGCGGGCGGGCTCGAACGGCACAGTGTTTGCGCAACGTTTCGTCGGTGACTCTGCTATTTAAAGAATGAGTGAATGGGCTGTGCGCGAGTTGAAACTCGCGCATTCCTCCGTCATTACCTCGCCCGCTACATGCCGCTCCCCACTGCCAAACCCCCAATCGTCCGCATCGGCAATACCAGCCGCATGGTCTCCGGCAATCTTATAAACCCGTGCACCCGGTAAAACTTCGCTGCCCGCTCGTCGATCGCATCCACAACAACCATGGACGACCCAACCATAGCGGCATTCTCGTATGCCTTGCGCAGTGCCTCCGCCAGCAGAACGGAGCCAAGCCCGCGCCCCTGCAACGCTGCATTCACCGCCAGCCGTCCCAGCAGCGTCGCGCTTACTTGCGGGTACCGGGGAAGATGCTTCCTGGCCTCTTCGGGAACTGTCCCCGGCGCAAGGCCGCATGCGCACAGCGTGAAGTACCCCACGATCATCCACGGCACATGCTCCGGCACCATAACGAACACGGCGTTCGCCTTGCGTCGTATATCCTGCGAGGCTTGCGTCTTCAAATAGTTGTCGAGGCTCTCGACCCCGCACCGAAATCCATCGCGGTCGTGCAGCTTTCCCAGCGGTTCAATTCTGTAGTGGCCCGCCTGCGCCGCCTCCATCAGTAGACAACCCGCTCCTTAGCCAATCGGAACGCGCGGCGTAGGCGCGCATTCGGCTTCGGCGGATGAACCAGCGCATCGAAGAAGACCGCTCGGTCGCGCTCCGAGAGAACCAGACTCTCATGCCGCGTGATTGTCTGCTGTGCGGCCTCCGTCAGCGCCATCAGGCAGAAATCTGTCAGGCTCCGCCGCTCAAGCGCTGCGGCGCGCTCCACCAGCACCTTGGTTCCGGAATGCACACGAAACCCGAGCCGCATGCCGCGCGTGCGCCGCTCCTCAATCCTCGCCAACGCCGTGCTCCGAGCCATCCCACCCTCCTGCGTCTCACCCTCCGCTCATTGTACGTCCACTGGGCGTACAAATCAACCCGCTCCTAACTCCGCTAGCATCGCTAGCACCGCCAACGCCGCTAACCCCCTAACTCCGCTAGCATCGCTAGCACCGCCAACGCCGCTAACCCCCTAACTCCGCTCGCACCGCTAGCCCCGCTAACGCCGTGCCTTCCCGCATACCTCTTCCTCCACAACTGCTGGTCCACCATCTCCAACGCCCGATCCCCCTGCGACCGCCGCCACGGCGCCAGCCCATGCACCAGATTGCATTCGAGTGCCCGCGCCATCCGGTCCCCCCGTTCCGATGTCAAGAGCCGCCTCAGGCAAACAGAGCTCCAACCCACTGAAATCACTCGCAAAATACTCTCCACCAAGTTTGCCGAGAATTACCACTACCTGGCGCACAATAGTCCCATGATTGGCGACCAGACCAAAACCGTTCCCGTGCCCCTCGTTCCCTTGTTCCCCCGTTCGCTTATTCCCTTGTCCGCTGCCTATCTCGCTCCCTCGCTCCCTGCCTGTCTGGCCACTGACAACTCTTCACTGACCACTGTTTTCCCGGCCTTTCTAACCACTAACCACCACCCACAAATCACTGTTTTGACCCCACCCCCCCTACCTGTTTTGTGAAACTGCGAAACTGTGAAACTGTGAAGTCTTTGGAATCAATGGCCTACAGCCACTAACTCCACAGTTTCACAGAAACTGTGAAACTGTGAGATTTGCAGAAAAAGCGGAAAATGGAAGCGCAAACCACTCAAAATAAAATCGATAGCGGGGGATTGATCGCGATAAAGCGATTTCTGAAAATCGCTCAAAAATCCCTAAAAATCGCTGAAAATGGATTGTTGCCGAAATCGCCGAAAATTGCTCGTTTTTTGAGCTGAAAAGCTGCGCCGCTTACTCCGCCGCATCGCCAACTCGCTCGCTAAGCCGAGCCCTGAGACAAGACGAAAAGCAACCGCAGATCCTTCGGCTACCCTGAAAAGCGCTCCGCTCAGGATGACACAGCATGGGCGGGTGCGGCGGCGTCAGGATGACACGGCGTGGGTGGAGTGCGAAGAGGCGGTTCGGCGCGCGAAAGCAAGGAGAGCGCCGGAGCGCAAAG
>Ga0187891_1003622_pt1 | contig 10612 bp, 8 predicted proteins | sample June2016WEW_21_4_FD_132990 | JGI IMG/M metagenome (GOLD analysis project Ga0187891, IMG submission 132990) | Peatland microbial communities from SPRUCE experiment site at the Marcell Experimental Forest, Minnesota, USA - June2016WEW_21_40 | ecosystem: Environmental > Terrestrial > Soil > Wetlands...
GTGAGGTTTGGTTCCTGTCCTGCCTTGTAGATATGCAGAAGGAGCCGGGCGATGGAAACGACAAGCTGCGCGGCGACTAGCAAGGGGACGAGGGAATGGATGGCGGCGTTTCTCATTCTTGCATTGGCGCTTCCCTGTGTCGCCCAGAGTTCTACTGAGGAGCGAGTACCGCGGGTGGTGCTGGTGAGCATTGCGGACCGCAGGCTGGCGGTGTTGGAGAACGGGAATGTGCTGGCTTACTTCCCGGTTGCGGTGGGTGCGGCGGTGAGTCCGAGTCCGATGGGCGAGTTTGTAATCGTGAGCCGCGTGGCCAATCCGACTTACTACCGCGAAGGCCTGGTGATGCCGGCGGGCAGAGGCAATCCGGTAGGCACGCGCTGGATGGGGCTGAACGTGAAGGGATACGGGATTCATGGAACGAATGCCCCGAGGTCGGTCGGGCATGCGACGTCACATGGATGCATCCGGCTGAGGAATCGGGATGTGGAGCGGCTGTACGCAATGCTGCGCGTGGGCGACATCGTGGAGATTCGCGGCGAGCGGGATGAGGAGATTGCCTCGGTGTTTGGTGGAGACGGAGAAGTGGCTAGGGCGCAGGTGAACGCGTCAAACGTTGGGCAGTAGCGGAGGAATTCAAAAGCGCTAGCATGAAGACACGAAGGAACGTCGCGGTGCTCGCGAAGAGATCATGGTTACGGAGTTTGGAGTCGAACTTTCCTTTAGGAGTCGTTATGCAAATGGCAATCACATTCATGGCAGTGGTGGGCGGCCTGATCTTTTCGGTGGCGGTGGCACTGCTGGCGGAGGAGCTAATTTTCGGGCAGGTGTTCCGTCTGTTCTTTGTTCGGCAATATGTCCGACAGGCGGTGCCGGTTAAGACGGGACAAAAGCGCTAAGGCGCAAAGGAGAACGACGATGCTGGCGTTGAAGTATTTGCTGATTATGGGCGGCCTTGGGACGATGCTCGCGGCCGTATGCATTCTCACCTATGATTTGTATCGCGAAATGTTGTACCGGCGGGCGTTGGAAACACCGGGAGGAGCAGTGACTGCGGCTCCGGTGACCGTGCGATGGCGGACGTCGCTGGCGCTGGCTATGTTGGCGTGGGGACCGCTGTTGGTGGCCTTCAGCATTGTGGTGGTGCCGAGTGGAATGGCTGGCGTACGAGTGAGCGAGATGAGCGGGACGGTGCCGGGGACGCTATATCCCGGCGCACACATGGTGATGCCGCTGGTGGAAGATGTTGCGTTGTTCGATACGCGCGACCAGATTTTTACTACTGGAGTTTCGGAGGATGGAAAAACTGCGGCGACGAATGTTTCCACGAAGGCGCACCTTCTGGATGTGCAGGCGAAAGAAGGTCTGACGCTGGGACTGGCGATCACCGTGCGGTACCGGCTTGATGCGAAGAGGCTGGATTATATCCAGGGGAACTTGCCGCGTCCCGTGGAAAAGGAAATCGTACCGCCGACGGTGGCCAGTGTGTGGCGGGAGATTGTACCGAACTACACGGTGCGGGACGTTTTTTCGGCGAAGCGCGAGGAAGTTCGTCAGCGGGCGGAGGGAATGATCACGCAGAAGCTCGCGGCGGATGGGATTGTGGTGAAAGAGGTGATGCTGCGTGACATCCAATTGCCGCCGGAATATGCGAAAGGTCTGGAGGCGCTGCTCTTGAAGGAGCAGGAGAACGACCGCATGGGCGTGGAGACGGAATTGAAGACCAAGGAAGTGCGAATTGCTGAACTGGAGGCCGAGGCCACGAAAGTGCAGCAGATCAAGCAAGCGGAAGGCGAGGCGCAAGTCCATGTGCTGCAAGCCAAAGGCGAGGCGGACGCGATGCAGTACACGCTTCCGCTGAAAGAGAAGCAAATCCAGCAGAGCCGACTGGAGGCGCAAGCTCGCAAGGAAGCGACCATTCAGAATGCGGAAGCCGAGGCCCAGGCTAAAGTAATCGACAGCAAAGCCGAAGGCGAGCGGCGGAAGTTGCTGGCGGATGCCGAGGCGGATCGTATCCGCGTAACGGCCGTAGCGGATGCCGACCGACTGAAGAGTGAGGCGGCGATTTTGAAGGACAATCCGTTGTTGATCAATAAAATTGTGGCGGAGCGGCTTTCCGACAAACTGCAGATCATGATGGTGCCAGCGGATGGGAAGTTCTTTTTTGCTAACGACGTGCTACGCAGCATGAACGTGGCGAACCAGAGCGGGCAGGCGGAACAGCAAAGATAGTGGGCAGTGGCCGATGATCAGGGGTCAGCATTTCTGGCCACTGGCCCACCGGCCACTTCCACGTGCCACCTTGACGGTAATAGGTACACGATGCGCCATGCGATTCAAAATGCATTCCAATCGTTGAAGCTAAGTCTGGTTCTTTTCTTCTTCTGTTCCGTTCCTGTTGGGATCGCGGCCGCGACTGAGTGGAGCGGTCCCGCCCAGCAACTGGCACAAAAGATTGTGGCGGTCACCGGGCCGGGAGCGGTCGCGGTCACAGTGGAGAACCGTTCGTCTCTGGGGACAAAGAATGTGGATGCGATCAGCGGCGAGCTGCGCGTTGATTTGGAAGCGCTGGGGGTGCGTCCGGCCAAGCCGGAGCAGGCAGCGGCGTCGGCAGCCGTGTCGCTTTCGGAGAATGCTCAGTCCTGCGTGTGGGTGGCGGAGATTCACCAGGGAGTGGGCGCATCGGCAGTGGTAATGGTATCGGTGCCGCGCGGAGACAACGCCGGATTCGCGCACGAGTCCATGCCGGTCAGCCTTCGCAAGATTCCACTCTGGGCGCAGGAGGACCGCATTTTGGATGTGCTAATTCTGGAGGAAGACAGCGCGCCCAGGCAGATAGCGGTGCTCGACGGCGAGAAGGTTTCGATCTATCGGCTGAAGAACGGGAAGTGGGAGCTCGATCAGAGGCTCGGAATCACGCATGCGCGTCCCTGGCCGCGGGATTTGCGCGGGCGCGTAGTGGCGGCCGCGGCCAAGGATCACTCGCTGGACGTTTATCTTCCTGGCGTGTTCTGTAGGAGCACGGCGAGCTTGCCGCTCACGCTGAACTGCCGCGAGAGTGATGATCCGTGGCCATTGGTAGCAACGGCTGCCGCGAGTTTTCCATCGTTTGGAGGAGGGCCGTCTGTGCAGCCGTTGGGCGCGTTTTATTCGGCGACGCGAAATTTCTTTACCGGAGCTTTGGCGCCGGGCGTTGGGAAACTCACGACCGTTGGGAAATTTTATTCGGCGGCTGCACTACCGCGTGAGAAATACCTGCTGTGGTTGTTCGCTGGGACCGACGGACAGATCCATCTGGTGGATGGAGTAACCGATCAGGCGGCGAAGCTCGGCTGGGGCAGCGATGTGGCGAGCGTGAAGACGGCGTGCGGATCGGGCTGGCAGGTGCTGGCGACGGGTGCGGGGGAGAATGCTGGCAACAGCGGTGCAGATTCCGTGCGGGCTTATGAGATCGCGGATCGCGCTCCGGTGCCGGTGAGTGCAGCGCTAGATTTTCCCGGCGAGATCACGGCGCTGTGGACGGAGGCGAAGGGCGACAGTGCGGTCGCCGTCGTCAGAAACCGGGAGACGGGAGCATATGAAGCGTTTCGGCTGGCGGCGGCTTGTAGCCAGTAGCCTGTTGCTGATGGCGCTGCTCATAAAGGCAGGTGCAGCGGAGACTCGTCCGCAGTATGGTGGGACGCTGCGCATCGCGATGCGGGAAGCGCCAGCCTCACTCGATCCGTGCGATGCAACGCAGGCGGATTCATTGGCGCGGCGCAATCTGCTGGCTCTCATTTTCGAGACGCTGGTCACCCTAGATGATCGAGGGAGACTTCATCCATCGCTTGCGGTCGATTGGCAGTTTGGGCCCGGAAACCAGCGATGGCAATTCCGTATGCGCCACGGTGTGCGCTTTCACGACGGAACCGCGCTGACCGCAGAAATTGCGGCGTCTTCGCTGCGAACGGCGAATCCGTCATGGAAGGTCTTTGCCGAAGGTGAAGCTGTAGTGGTGGAGCTCGATCACAGCGATCCGGACTTGCCGGCGGAACTTGCGCTCACTCGCAACAGCATTGCGAAGAAGAACGGCGGGGGCAAGTTAAGCGGGACCGGTCCGTTCCACATTGAGGATTGGCAGGCTGGGAAGAAGCTGACGTTGGGCGCGGAAGAAAACCATTGGCGGGGCCGAGCATTCGTGGATGCGATCGAAGTGGAAATGGGCAGGAACTTCCATGAGCAATTAAACGAACTCGAATTGGGGAGAGCGGATCTGGTGGAGGTAGCGCCGGAACAGGGGCATCGAGTAGCCATGGAGGGCGGCTGGGTGAGCAGTTCGCAACCGATGGAACTGGTGGCACTGGCTTTCAGTGGCGATCCGAAGACGGCGGACGAAAAGTTGTTGCGGTCTGCGCTGGCGCTTAGCGTAGACCGAGGTTCGATGAAGAGCGTGTTGCTGCAAGGCGCAGGACAACCAACAGCGAGTCTCCTGCCGAACTGGATGAGCGGTTACGGATTCACGTTTTCGACCGATGCGGATCTGAAACGAGCCCGCCATGAGCGCGAACAGGTTCGCACAGCGCCGAACTGGACGGTGGGATATGATGCCAACGATTCAGTGGCGCGGGTACTGGTGGAGCGTGTGGCGCTCAACGCCAAGGATGCGGGCCTGGTGTTGCAGCTGACGACCGCGGCGACAGCGGATCTGCGGTTGGTAAGGATTCCTTTGGCTTCGGCCGATCCCTGGATCGCTTTGGCGAACGCAGCGGAGACCTTGGGGTTGGCGATGCCAAAGCCGAAAGGAGAATCGGTGGAGGATCTTTATGCTGCCGAACTGGCGCTGCTGGCAGGGCAGCGAATAATTCCACTGTTTGATCTTCCGGAGGAATATGCGTCGTCCCCGGTGCTGAACGATTGGAGGCCGGCAGCGGATGGAAGCTGGCGGCTGGATGAAGTCTGGAAGGGAAAAGATAGACCATGATGTTTCGCCGCAAACTGCTGGCCGTCTTCGCACTTACCGTGTTCCTCTCAGTGGCGGCGGTGGCATGGTTGGTGTCAGAGGTGACGCGGCGGGCCTTTGCACGGAGCGACGATGAAAGAACCGCGGCACTGGTGACTCAGTTCCGGCATGAGTTCAACCGGCAGGGCGACGAGGTCCAACGCAGGGTGGAGGCTATTGCTGGATCGGAAGCGGTAAGCCGCATGACTTTCGCCTTGAGCCGCGCGCCGGCGGATTCGGGACCCTATTTCGAGTTGGCGAAATCGACAGCGGAGAATAGCCAACTCGATTTTCTCGAATTCGTGGAAGGCGATGGAACGATCGTTTCTTCGGCGCAGTGGCCGGCCAAGTTTGGATATCCGGAGGAAGCGTTCGGCAGTTTTTCAACAGCGATTGAGCAGGGACCATTCTTGAAGCAGGAGCCGCTGCAGGAAGGAACCGTGCTGGGATTGTTTGCGGTGCGTGCAACACGGGTGGGAGAGCGGCCGGTATATGTGATCGGCGGGCGACGCCTGGACAAGAACTTTCTCTCTGGGCTGGACTTACCCGCGGGAATGAGAGCTTTGTTGTATCAGAATCGCGGCGACCATTTCTCTGCTGATTTGCTGATCGATCCATCTACGTCTTCCGCGGAGAAGATGCGTTCATCAGAAAAGTTGCAGGCGCTGATTGACGCTGTGCGGCAGTACGGGCAGGAAATGACGGCGGTGGTGCCATGGTCGGGGAACCAGGCCGATGATGAAGTGTTCCATGCAATTCCGCTGCTGGGCACGGATGCCGGCAAGGATCATCCGCTGCTGGCGATCCTGCTGATCGGCAACTCGCGGCGCACCTATGTTGAGTTAAAGCGGCATATCCGCTCGGCGGCGTTGCTGGTAGGAGGCGGAGGAATTGTACTGGCCATTCTTCTAAGCAGTTGGGCCGCGGCGCGGGTGACGCGGCCGGTGGAGCAATTGGCGCAGGCCGCGCAGGAAGTCGCGGCGGGCAATTGGAATGCGCGAGTAGCGGTATCCGGGCGGGATGAACTTGCGCAGCTGGCCGACTCCTTCAATCGAATGACCGCCGAGTTGCTAGGGCAAAAAGAGCGGCTGGTGCAAGCCGAACGTGTGGCGGCGTGGCGCGAACTGGCGCGACGGCTGGCGCACGAGTTGAAGAATCCGCTGTTTCCACTTCAGCTTACGGTGGAGAATCTCGTGCGGGCGCGGCAACAGAGTCCGGAGCAGTTCGAAGAAGTTTTCCGGGAGAGTTCGAGAACACTGTTGGCGGAGATATCGAATCTGAAGGGAATCATCGGGAGGTTCAGCGAATTCTCCAAGATGCCGCAGCCTCAGTTGCAACCGATGCAGGTGAATGATGTGATTCGAGGCGTGGCACAACTCTTTCAGGCGCAGCTGGAGGCACCGGGGCGTGCGAAGATCAGTTGTGAACTGCAACTGCACCCACGCTTGGAACCTGTGGCGGCGGATGCGGAATTGTTACACCGGGCAATTACAAATCTTGTGCTGAACGCCATGGACGCGATGCCGCAAGGCGGAACATTGACGCTGCGCACGCGTGGGGAAGATGGCAAAGTGCTGATCGAGGTTGCGGATACCGGTTCGGGGCTCACAACGGAGGAATGTGAGCGCATCTTTACTCCTTACTATACGAGCAAGCAACATGGCACTGGACTGGGGCTGGCTATCGTGCAGTCGGTGGTGAGCGATCACGGAGGAAGAATCCGCGTGGAGAGCCAGCCGGGACGAGGTACAACATTTGTGATCGAGTTGCCGCGGGGCTGAGTTCCGGCGCGAAACTTCGAATGGAATGATTCAACGATGGAGGATGGTTGCCAACGAAAGCAGATCTGCTGATTGTGGACGATGAAGCGAACACGCTGGCATCGTTGTCGCGGGCGTTTCGGCTGGCCGGGCACGAGGCCACGGTATGCGACAACGCGGCCAAGGCGCTGGAACTGGCCAAGGCACAAAAGTTCGACGTGATCCTTTCGGATGTTGTGATGCCCGGAAGGGGCGGACTGGCGCTGCTGGAAGAATTGAAAGCCCAGGGCGTGACCGTTCCGGTCGTGATGATGTCAGGGCAGGCAGATATTGAAATGGCGGTGCGGGCCACGCGGCTGGGCGCGCTGGATTTTCTGGAGAAACCGATCTCAACGGAAAAACTTTTGCTGACGGTAGAGAACGTGCTGAAGCTGCAACGGCTGGAAAGCGAAAACCGGCAGCTCAAGCAGCGGCTGGGCAAGCACGAAATTGTGTGGCAAGGCGCGGCCATGCAGCGCGTGATGGCGCAAGTGGAACGCGTGGCGGCGAGTGAAACACGGGTTTGCATTCTGGGAGAAACGGGCACGGGAAAAGAGCTGGTGGCGCGGACGATTCATGAACGCAGCGCGCGTGCCGGCGGAGCATTTGTGACGTTGAATTGCGCGGCGGTTCCGGCGGAGCTGATTGAGTCGGAGCTTTTCGGACACGAGAAAGGATCATTCACCGGGGCGGCGGGACGGCACATTGGAAAGTTCGAGCAGGCGGATCAGGGCACGATCTTTCTGGACGAGATTGGCGATATGCCGCTCGCCATGCAGGCCAAGTTGCTACGAGTACTGGAAGAAGGAGAAGTGGAGCGCATTGGTGGCGACAAGCCAGTGAGCGTGGACGTGCGGGTGGTGGTGGCGACCCATCGCGATCTGGAAGCCAGAGTGCGCGAGGACAAATTCCGCCAAGACTTATTTCACCGGATTTATGTCTTTCCGCTGGTGCTGCCACCATTGCGGGAGCGGCGGGAGGACATTCCAGCGCTGGTGGGACATTTCGCGGCGCAAGTGAGTGCGCTGAATGGGTGGAAGGCGGTTCCGTTTTCTGCGGACGCGATGGCGGCGTTGCAGTCGCACGGCTGGCCCGGAAACGTACGGGAGTTGCGCAACATGGTGGAGCGGCTGATGCTGCTTGCGACCGACGGTCCGGTAGATCTTGCGACCGTGGAGATAGCTCTGCCGAAAACCGGGAGTGGTGGTGTTGCGGTTTCTTCCACATTTGCGTCGGGGCCGCTGGCCGGGCGTGTTGATGCCTTCGAGCGCGACGTCATTCTGGCGGAGTTGAAGCGGAGCCGTTCGAACGTGAGTCTGGCGGCGAAGTCGCTGGGTCTGGAGCGCAGTCATCTTTATAAGAAGGCGGAGCAATTGGGAATTGATCTGCGTGCGATGCGGCGGGAGCAAGACTCGACGCCGGAATGATTTCGTATTCCACCTAAGCGTTCAGGAGATTGCGTTGATCAGAAAAGCCCGCGGTTGGATAGCCTGGGGTCTGCTCGTCAGTTCACTTACTTTTCTCGTCATTCTTACAGATGCGGTTGCCAGTGAACCTCCGTCTCCACCTGCGTATGGAGTCCGCATGGAGCAGGCGTGGATCCCCATGAAAGACGGAGTGCGACTGGCGGCAACGCTTTACATGCCGGACGGAGCGAAGCCAGGCGAAAAGTTCCCTGCCCTGCTGGAATATTTGCCATATCGTAAAGATGATGGCACGGCCGCGGGCGACTACCCCAAGCATGCCTACTTTGCGCGGCGGGGATACGTGAGCGTGCGGGTGGATATTCGAGGATTCGGAGCGAGTGAGGGCACACCGCCGGAGCGGGAATATTCCGAACAGGAGCAAGTGGATGGAGAGCAGGTGATCGCGTGGCTGGCTCACCAAAGCTGGTCGAATGGGAACGTGGGAATGTTTGGCATCTCGTGGGGCGGATTCACTGCGCTGCAGATGGCGATGCGTCATGCGCCGGCCTTGAAGGCGATTCTGGCGGTGGACGCGACCGCGGAACTGTTTCACGACGATGTGCACTACCTGGATGGGATCGCGCACATTGATGAGTTCGAGTTGAACATGGATATGGCGGAGGGATGGACGGGCGCGCCGGATTACACGCTCGACGAAAAAGTTCTTGGGCCACGATTCGAGACTCCGCCATGGTCGCTACTTTATCTGAAGCATCAGCATGACGGACCGTTTTGGCGAGAGCGGGTGCGGCCGCTGAAGGAAATTACAATTCCAAGTTTTCTGATCGGCGGATTGCTGGATGGTTATCGCGATAACGTGACCGACACGCTGATGCAATCGAGCGGGCCGGTGAAGGCGATCGTTGGGCCGTGGAACCATACGTTTCCGAACGATGCCGTGCCGGGTCCGCAGATTGAGTGGCGCAACCAGGCAGTGCTCTGGTTTGATCATTGGCTCAAGGGCCGCGACACGGGTGTGGAACAAGATCCGCGGCTGGTCGTTTATATGCAGCACTGGCACCCGCCGGATCCGAATCTTGAAATTGTGCCTGGCGAGTGGCGACGAGAAGATGTTTGGCCGCCGAAGGAGGAGCAGGCGTCAACTTTTTTTCTGCAACCCAATCACGCACTGGCGGAGACAACGGCGCACGCAGATACGCATCAGCTCAAGTATGTGCCGTCGGTTGGCGTCGAAGCGGGATTTTGGTGGGGAGAGTTGTTGAGCGATGTACGGCCGGTGGATGCGTTCAGTCTGGTGTACGACTCAGCGCCGTTGCCAGACGATATGGCTATCTTGGGGCGTCCGCACGCTTTGTTGCGGGCCTCGGCGACGGCATCGCTGGCTGACTGGTTTGCGCGGCTCTCGGATGTGGCGCCGGACGGAACGGTCACGCAAATCACTGGAGCGGGGATAAACGGCGCGCAACGAGACTCGATGAGCGAACCCCGCGATCTCGATCCAGGTAAAATCTATGCCCTCGATATTGAGATGCATTTAACATCGTGGGTGTTTCCCAAAGGCCACCGCATTCGCGTAGCGATCTCAAACGCATTGTGGCCGATGATGTTGCCTACGCCTTATTCTATGACGACCTCGTTGGAACTTGGTGGAAACGAGGGGTCGCGGATCGTGTTGCCGGTTGTGCCTGAGCACGGCGTTGCTCCGCCTGCGTTTTCAGCGCCCGAACCTTCCGAGGAGCGCACAGACGTTAAGAGCGAAGGCTTCCCCTGGCCAGGTGAGTGGACAGTCGAGCGCGATGAGGCTCGCCATAAGACGACCTTGCACTGGAAGGGAAAAGAAGGAGGCAAGTATCCTTGGGGGACGGAAACGGATTACGAGAATCTGACGTACGAAGCCGATGACGCGCATCCAGAGACCAGCTCTGTGCGGGGCGAGGCGGAGACCATTTTCGCACTGATGGGCCGCACGCTGGCCTGGCGAGGGCACTTGCTGGTGACAACCGATCAGAAGAATTTTTATTACAAATACACGCGAGAGTTGCTGAAAGACGGGCAGATGATCAAGTCGAAGTCCTGGCGGGAGACGATTGCCAGGGATCATCAATGAGGGGAAAGACGTAGCGAGCTACGTCTCTAGAGAGTCTGATCTCTTCATATCAAATCAAACACTTCTAATCGGCCGCTGCTGACGAGGACTCCAAGCCGCGCCTGAGATCGGCAGCGAGGAGGCAGTGAAATAATTGTTCTCCGGCCTCGCGGCGCACGGAGAGACGTCCGGCGCGGTAAGCGCGCGACTTCAGGCCAAGCTGCACGTCCTCACAGATGCCGAGATCTTCTTCCTGTACCCGATTGCCGACGTTCACCGACTGCGCGTTGTATTCGCGGCTCGCGTCGCCGATGTCGGCGAAATA
>Ga0187891_1003627_pt1 | contig 10597 bp, 10 predicted proteins | sample June2016WEW_21_4_FD_132990 | JGI IMG/M metagenome (GOLD analysis project Ga0187891, IMG submission 132990) | Peatland microbial communities from SPRUCE experiment site at the Marcell Experimental Forest, Minnesota, USA - June2016WEW_21_40 | ecosystem: Environmental > Terrestrial > Soil >...
CGGTTGACGTCAAAGTTATATGAATCCATGAAAGCCATGCAGCCAAGCAGAAAGATGCGTCTACGGATTTTTCCAAGCGACTGATAAGACGGCGAAAGATGCATTCTCATAATTGAGTTTGTTAGGGTAAGCATGCCGACTTTCCTAGTGACAAGCAGCATATTCATTGAAAGCATTGATGCCATGAATAGTGAGGAAAGCAGAGAGAATTTTCCTTTTGATTCGGCGTTTTCAGCGGTTTTTCGAATCTGGTTAAAGAACCTGTCGAAGTTGACGCAGCGGTTAATCGGGTACATTTTGCCGGCTTTTGTAACGTAGATCCAGTTTACAATTCCACATTGGGGACTACAGGAGAACAATGGCCAAGGCTTCTGCATGAATTTACGCATTATCTTTATCGGAGAAGTCATGACCGACATTGGGTACAGGTCAGTAGTTTTTATTTCGCCGTTAGTTTGTTTTTCAACATTCTCTGCAAAAGACCATTCCCGAAAATTCTCGCGGAAGGGGTTCTCGGTGGCTCTGCCTGTGAAGGCGATAGGCTGGAAAATTAAACCGCGCACAATGTCGGTGTTTTTGGCTGCGAACCGTATCATGTCGCCGACTTCGTTGTCATTCAGGCTTTTCATTAAAGTGTTTACTAGGATGATTTCCATGTCGTATTTTCGGCATACTTCAATAGCCTTAAGTTTCATGTCTACGAGGGCTTGTCCTCTAATCTTCTTGTTGAATTCTTCGTGGAAACTGTCAAACGATAAATAAACGATATTTAAGCCGCTGTCTTTCAGCTTCTTTGCCAGCCCAGGAGTATCAACCAAACGTGTCCCGTTGGTCGCCAGTATAGTCATAAACTTTAGTCTATGTGCAACGCTGATTATTTCAGGCATATCATCCCGCTCCAGGGGTTCACCACCTGAAAAGAGAATGGCTGGAGGTTTGGGGTTCGCTTTGCTTACGAACTCAAGCATGTCTATGAGTGCTTCTTTAGTAGGTTCATAATCGACTTCTTGCTGGGGAAAAGTCGAAAAGCAAATTGCACATTTGAAGTTGCACCGTTTCGTGACATCGATTACGCCTATAACCGTACCTGAGGCGTGGTTGGTGCAGGTTTCGCAGACGTAGGGGCAGCCTTCAGGGTTTTTCGGCGCGTTTAAGTCTCCGAGATATTGGAATTGGTCGTAAGTTTGCATGTGACTAAAGACGCCTGTGCTTTGCCAGTGAGTGGCTTCGAAATCTCCGTGTTCAGGGCACTGCTTGGTGATTTTGATTTTGCCGTTCGCTTCGGTTAGCTGGGCATCAATTTTTTTCTGGCATTCGGGGCAGATGCTTTTAGTTTTGGTCATAGTAGCCCTCCAAGTGTTGCCTCGATTATTAATGCTAACGGAAGAAGAATCATCGACATGGTAACTATTCGCTCATATTTTCGCACATTAGACACTGTTGAAGCTGAGGCTACAAGGCGGATTGAACAGTAAATTAGAAGAACGCTCCAGAGAAGAATAGGAGGCAAATAGTAAATTGTAAACTTGCCTATGAAGTAGGGAAGAGGCGCAAACAACCCTGTTAGCATAAAAAATAAAGCAGCGATTTTCGTCGAGTTGCTGATGCCGATTTTCTTCGGGAGCGTTGGGTACCCGGTTTTTGAGTCACCGTCAAGACTCAGGACGTCGCGCAGGACATTGCCGCCTATTGTTCCAAAAGCTATCGGGTAGAGACTTAAGGAAATCAAGCTTACAGTAGGCGGTACAGTGATGGTGGCTTCTCCAAACATGAAGGCGGTGCCCGTCAAGATGCCGACCAAAACGTTAGCCACAAAGCCCGATTTGCGCTTGACAAGGGTTGAGTAAATTAAAAGCAGGATCGAATCCGCCGCGATAATTGTGAAGCTTAGCCAGTTAATGTAAGAAGCCATAATCAGCCCTGCAGCGAAAAGTACAGTTGAGATTGCTACTACCTGCTTTAGCGACAGCGCACCTGAGGGTATGGGGCGTTTTGGCTTGATTACCGCATCGCTTTCCCGGTCGAAGTAGTCGTTGATTGCGAAGCCAGCGGATGTTATGAACGCCATGGAAAAGAAAATCAGCAAATCCGTCTGTATGCCGAGGCTAAGAGGCTTTTTGGTGATGGCAAAAGCGGTTAAAAGAGATAAACCACCAGTCATCAGCCAGTAGGGAAGACGTAGAAGAGCGATTAAGCCCCTAGCTGGCCTTGAAGTGGTCATTACGAGAGTTTCCTCTCAGCGATAATTTCTTTTATGCTATCTTCAAGGCTTACCTTGGGATTCCAGTTTAATTCTTTCTTTGCTTTGGAGTTGTCAAACCAGATTGTATCAATGTCCCCTTGCCAAGATACGCCCGTTGTTGTGACGGAAGTTTTGTTTTGCATGTTAAGGATTTTGAGCATTAATTTGGCAAGGTCGATTATTTTTGTTGTCGTTCCATAGCCTATGTTGTAGGTTTTGCCATTGGTAGATTCCTCTGAGCCCACGGTCACAAGGGCATCGACGACGTCTGAAACATGAATTAAATCGCGTGATTGCAAGCCTGTGCCGATTATCTCCAGTTTGCTGGAATCCTTGGCGAGTTTGTCTAGAAAATCATGGATGACTCCGTGGCATCGTAAGCCGTAAACATTAGCGAACCTCATGATGGTAACGTCTAAGCCGTATTGGTCCATGTACATTTGGCAATATTCTTCGCCGACTACCTTGGATAAACCGTAACATGAAACCGGATGGAAACCGTACTCTTCCGTCGTTGGCAGCTGCGCAGGGTTACCGTAGACAGCGGCGCTAGAAGCGAAAACCAGTTTGGCATCGTCTTTGCGTGCTTTCTCAAGCACCTGCACGGTTCCTTTTGCGTTGGTTTCAAAATCTATCAGGGGATTCTCCATCGAGTAAGGAACCACAACTTGTGCGGCTAAATGATAAATTAAATCGGCTTTCTCTAAGGAAAGAAGCTTTTTCAGGTCCAGTATGTCGCCTTTGATGAACTTGGCTTTTGGAACGTCGTTTACGTTTTCTTTTTTGCCATTTGACAAGTTATCATAAATCGTCAGGTTGGACGTTAAGTCTTGTAGTCTTCTGCAGAGGTGAAAGCCTATAAAACCTGCTCCGCCAGTGACTAGAATTTTTTTCCCTTTCAGTTCCCCCATGTAATTCACGACAAACTCTATATTATATTTCAGTTAGTTGTAGGGTATATGTCGCCTGTGAAAGCTATAAAAACTTTTAGGGATTTACTGTCTTTCCTAACAATTATCCCTGTGGGCGGAAAGGAAGATTTCATTTTCACCACAGCAGAATACGTGTATCTTTTCCCTATAATTGGCGCATTCATAGGCATTCTTGCCGGCGCTTACTTTCTCGGCGCAAACATCATCGTCCATTTTCTGCTCAGCGTAGTTAACCCAATCATCGCCTTGCCAACTGACTTAATAGCGAAGCTTGCGGTTTCCGCGATGACCGTGGCTTTCCTGCTTGTCTTAACGGGACTCCAACATTTTGACGGCTTAATCGATTTAGGCAACGCGTTCGGGCTTAGAAATCTGCATGACAGAAAAATGGTTGCTCACGCCTGGACGGTAACTCATTGGGGGGCTTCACTTGGGATAATTGTAGAGTTTGCCGCTTTCGCAGGATTATTTTTTATTAACCCGCTTTTCGCTTTCGGAGCATTAATCGCCGCTGAAGTCTCAGCCAAATTAGCTATGGTAACGATTGTTTGGGTAGGGAAACCCACGCATAAGGGGTTAGGCTCGATTTTTCTTCAGAAAGCCAAAAAGAAACTAAACATCATCGCGTACGCCCTCGCTATTCTGATTGTCTACCCATTTTTTGCCTTCACCAATAAACCGTTTCTAGGCTTAGTCGCCGTCGGATTGGTTTTAGTTAGCATTCCAGTGGCGTTTGTGATGGAGAAAGTTGGAGAAAATATTTTTGGGGGAGTTTCCGGCGACATGATTGGGGCAACCAACGAGGTGGCTAGGGCAGTTACGCTTATTTTGCTTGCAGGAGTGTTGATTCTTATATGAAAGTTCCCGCGTTGATCATGGCTGGCGGAAAAGGGAAACGCATGGGGCTGCCGGTGGAGAAGCCTCTTTTGCCTTTTCTGGGAAAACCGCTGATTGACTGGGTTGCAGAGGCTGTGGAATGCGCCGAGAAGGTTTCGGAGTTTTATGTGGTGACGAGCCCGAACACTCCTGAAACAGAGAAGCACTGCCAAAGCAAGGGATGGAAGATACTGCGCACAGATGCCAAAGGCTATCATAACGATTTGAAGCAGGCAACGCGTGAAGCCAAATTGATGGGTGCTGTATTGACGATTCCAGCGGATTCTCCAGCTGTTACAGGCAAATTTCTCGACGAAATCGTCAGTCAGTTCGAAGAATGTGGCACCGATTTCTATGCGGTTTTCGTGCCGATATCCGCTCGTGAAAAACTGGGGCTTTCCCTTGATTCGACTGATGAGTACAAGGGAGAATGGTACGCCGTATCAGGAGTCAACATCATCAACGGCGCCAAAACCCAGACAGAAGGAAAAATCGAGACAAAAGCCCTAATCACTGAGGAACTTGAGGTTCTCCTAAACATTAACACACTTAAGGATTTGGAAATTGCAGAAAAAATAATGAACAACAAACTGAACAGGTAACTGGTTAAGCTGCGGGTCTGCTGGTGAGCGTTTTTTGTTTTTTGAGGCTAAGCTTTATGCAGTTGTAGAGTAGGCTTCAGGTTGTGGGAAGTTAAGTTACTCAAGCTTTTAAATAATTTTTTATCGTTGTAATTCTGGGGAAAACGGTTGGTTGTTTGTCCCAAATGCGTTAACAAACTTCAATATCGAAAGGTGTTTTTTTTAACTAACCATAATGCGATAACCTGTCAAGTGTGTTCTTCATGGCTTCATGTTAAGAACAAAGATGTCAACAGTGTCATCGGCGGTTTCGGTGGCGGTTTGGGCGGAGGCCTTGGAGCATTTTGTGGCAGTTCGTGGGCTTTTACTCATAATATTTTGTATTTGGAGCTAATGGCAATATTATTGATAACAATTAGTATCGTTTCATCGCTACTAGCAAATAAATATGTGAAAGTGGAGCTAAAAACAGGCTAACAGAGTGCGGCATAACTAAGTTTTAAAAATCTTAATTTTAAGCAGTTACGGAGAAATCTTTAACATCACCACGCAATCTACTTTACACCTGTTGCTGATTCAGGAGTCCGACCGCGGATGAGTCTATTGAGTCATGATAGCTTCTGGAACGCAGTGATAACTCTGCCAATGACAAAAAAAATGCTGCGGCTGTCCCTGAAAAAATGCCCTGCATGCGGCAGAACTGTTCTTGAAGCAGCATTGGACGCTTACTCCGGAAAAACCGAGCGAAACTGCGAGAAATGCAGCGGTTTGTACTCACAGATTATTGGTTTTTGGGTTGAATTCCTAAGAAGAAGCCTAAACATTAAACGGGAAAAAGTTGAGAAGCTTCTGGCTGACCCGTATGCGCGACGGGCGGTATTAAATTTAACCAAAAGTTTCGCTTACATGGGCATAAAAAAACCAATCTCCCTTTACTCACCCTTCCTAATCGTTTGGGATTTCACGCATAAATGCAACCTAAACTGCAAGCACTGCTACTCAAACAGCGGCGCAGTCAACGAAGAAGAACTCACAACCAAAGAAGCCTTGGCAGTGGTTGATCAGCTTGCAGACGCTGGAGTGACCGCGCTTGCTTTTTCAGGCGGTGAACCGCTGAGCCGAAAAGACTTCTTTGAAGTTGCACGGCACGCCGCCGACCGCGGACTCTACGTTTCAGTCGCTACAAACGGTACCCTACTTACCAAGAAAACTGTGCAAAAGCTCAAGCAAGCCAAAGTTAACTATTTAGACATCAGCATAGACGGCGCATCCGCCGAAACACATGACGAATTTCGAGGCGTACCGGGCACTTTTGACAGAGCCATGGCGGGGTTAAAGAACTGTGTGGAAGCGGATTTATGCGTGTGCATAGCTACTACGGCAACAAAAAATAACCTGGAAGAAATGCCGGCAATTATCGATTTAGCCGAAGATGTAGGTGCGGAGCGGTTCACTTACTTCAGCTTCATTCCAACTGGCAGAGGCAAAGCGCACTACGACCAAGACCTCACACCGGTAGAACGTGAAAAACTCATGGTGTACCTGCTGGCAAGGATGTCGAAGGGCTGCAAAACAACCATTCTTACCACAGCGCCCCAGCTAGCCCGCGTCGGTCTACAATGTCAAGGACCAAAAGGCACAGGCGAAGTAACCATGTCGATGGCGCATATGCAAACCGTCAAAGTAACTAAGAAAGCGGTGCCCTTGGCAGATTTTATAGGCGGCTGCGGTGCTGGAAGACTATATTGTTCGCTGTCGCCTCAAGGGGATGTTCACCCATGCGTCTTCCTTCCGGTGAACGTCGGGAACCTTAAAACGGAGAAGTTTCAGGATATCTGGTTGAACTCGACACTTTTTAAATCTTTACGCAATAGAGGAAACCTCAAAGGAGCCTGCGGAGTATGCGACTACAAATTCATTTGCGGCGGATGCAGAGCGCGTTCAGCCGCGTACCATAACGGTGACATGTTCGATTCTGACCCAGGCTGCATAATGGGAGTGAAGGGTTCTTAAGATGCCCAATCCACAGAAAACCGTTAAAATTTTCCGCGTAAAAGATGACATAAGCGAGGTTGTAAAAGAAGCCGTCCATAACTCAGGTTTACATGGCAAACACAAAATTTTCATTAAGCCAAACTTAAGTCACCCCGAATACGTGCCAGGCGTTGTTACCAGCCCTGAATTAATGCAGCAACTCGTCGGTTTGCTCCGCGATGGAAACAGCGAGGTCGTTGTGGGCGAATCAAATGGCTTTAACTATCCATGTTGGACAGCTTTTGATAAAACGGGCGTTGAAGCCGCAGTGAAAAGGGCAGGGGGCAGCGTCATCAACCTCTCCGAAGACAAAGTTGTTGAAGTAAAATTCCAAGGCAACACTCCATTAAAGCGGCTGTTTCTGCCTAAAACTGTCCTCGAAGCCGATGCGGTGGTGGATTTGCCTTTGATGAAAACACATGAGTTTATGGTTTACAGCGGCGCCATCAAAAACCTCTTCGGCTGCGTACCCAGCAACAAACGCATCTATCTGCATCCATACCTGCCGGAAGTGTTCTACCGCCTCTACACCCTCTTCAAACCGCAATTAACGATTATGGATGCGAGAATCGGCATCGAAGGCAACGGCCCAACCAAAGGCAAACCTGTCAAAATGGGGTTAATGTTGACCGGCAACGATGCGTTAGCCGTAGATATAACCGCTGCTAAAGTTATGATGCTTAACTGGAAAGAAACCTACTTGAGCTACATCGCCGACAAAACTGGCTTGCGCGAAGAGGACATCAATGTTGAAGGTTTTCCGATTGCCACGGTTGAACACAAATTCGAGCTACCGCGGATTGATTTACCTGTGAAAGCGCAAATGATGATTTACCAACATGAATATCTGACGAAAATGTTCTTTTGTTCGCTAGACATTGTAAAATTATTCCAGAAAGTAACGATGGCTTACAGGCAAGAGCCAGTGCAGGTCGCTTAGCCAAGTGCTTCATCGTAGACTTTGATGGCATCTTTGACCACTATGCGCCAATCAAAACGTTCAAGGATTGTTTTCCTCGCCATTGCGCCCATCTCCGCTGCCGCCGCTGGGTGCTCAAGCAGGTACAGGATTTTTTCAGCGAATTGTGCTGGGTTGAATGGTTCGACCAAGAACCCGTTTTTGCCGCTTTCTATCGTTTCAGGAATCCCACCTACGCGCGTTGTTACCACGGGCAATCCGGTTGAAAGCGCCTCTAAAACAGCGAAGGGATGGTGCTCATAGAACGTGGAAAACGCAAACACGTCTGCTGCTTGGTAGAGTTTGGGAAGCTTCTTGTCAGGGTAGTAACCAGTGAAAATTATGTTGTCTTTTACCCCGGTTTTTTCTGCGTGAGCGATGAGTTTTCGCATTTCGTCGCTTTGTCCTTTGCCTGAAATTATGAATTTCGCGTTTTTAAAGCGCTTAACGACGGCGGGCATGCTTTCGATAAGTGTAAACAAGCCTTTGCGTGCGTAGAGCCTGCCCACTGACACTATCGCTAAATCGTTTGGGTTAAAGCCGAGCTCCTCTTTGATTTTGCGTTTATTCTTTGCCGGCTTGAACTTGTTAACGTCCACCCCATTATGGATAACTCGGATTTTTTCTTCAGGCACCTTGTAGTACTCAAGCAATTCGCGCTTTGTGAAATGGCTCACCGCGATTATCTTGTTTGCGCGTTCCAGCATTTTTTCCTCAAAAATCCGCAGAAACCAGTTGAAGCTAACCATGAATTTCTCGTTGGCGTTAAGTCTGCTGTAGGGTTCGCCCCGTATGGCTTGTGCTTCGCCCTTCCACGTTGAGTGAACAGTGCAAACGAGCGTTTTTCCAAAGTTCGGCGGCACTGCAAAGTTAGGCGTCAACGGCAAGTTAGCATGCGTAATATCAACGTTCACGGTTTCGCGGACGCCATTTAGCTTGCGGTAGCTGGCGGCTGCAAGCAAAAACGATTTTACGACGGGTGCTTTGGGGATTTTTAGGAAAAACACCTTTAATTGTTTGTTGACTTTGATGTCTAATGTTTGGTCTGAGCCTGTGACTACGTAGATTTTGTAGCCGTTTTTTATAAGTTCGTTTGATAGGTAGTAAACGTAGGCGCCTGTTCCTCCAGCCAGAGGCCAATACTCAGGCGAGATGAAGCATACGCTACGCATTGGGTGTTTTCCTCCCCTTGTCTACAGCGTAGTTGACTGTAGTTATGAATGCACCAACAAACCAAGCAAACGCCCTCACAAAATACAACACAACCAACCGCAAAGCCACGCCGTCGTGGAACTTGACAGCGATTTTGGCTGCGGAGTAAAGGAAGTAAGCGAGCATCAATAGTAAAATTAAGCCTGAAATGTACCACAGCGGCCTTAGCACTTCTATGATTCCCAGAAGGAAAAACGCAATGACAGCCAAGAGCAGTACGGGCTGAATGTTCATGCCAAAATCTGTGATCTCGTCCCCCTTAGCCAACCGGGCATGTTTAAAGTACAGTTTCAAAGTGTTTTTTCCGTACTGCAACTGCTGCCTATAATAAGCTCGCAGCGTGGGCCTGTGGTAGTGGTAGCAGAGGGCGTTTGGTTCGTAGGCGATTTTATAGCCTTTTGCGCTTATTCTAAAGCCAAAGTCTGTGTCATATTGGCTGGGCAAGTTTTCATCCCATCCGCCAGCCTCTTCGATAACCTCTTTTTTCAGCAGCAGATTCATGGTGGCTATACGGCTGGTGTATTTTCCTATGCGGCGGTAGCGGTTTTTAAGTTCGTAACCGATGCTTCTTGCCCATGGATTCTCGGCGTTCCATGTTTCTATGCCGCCGCTGACTCCTGCCACTTTAGGCTCTTCCAAGTGGACTACAAGTTTTTTTAGCCATTGAGATTCCACTTTAGCATCTGCATCTATGAAGCCCAGAACTGAGTGTGTGGCAATTTTCAGGGCGTAATTGTAAGCTGCTGGAGCGTTTAAGCGGATGGAAACTACTTTGACTGGGAAATTTTCGGCTATTTTGACCGTGGCGTCTTTTGAGCCGCCGTCCATGACTATTACTTCAGTGAAGCCTGCGGGATAATCCAGCGTCAAAATCGAGTTGAGGCTTTCTTTGATTGTTTGTTCACTGTTGTATGCTGCAATTATGATTGAAACTTTAGGATAGACGTTGCCAGCCAACTTGCTTAACCCTTCACGTATGCTGAAGCTATCGATAGGAGAATCTTGAATCCATCAACCATTGGGTCAACTCCAGACCTACCGTAGGTTCGCTGCTCAAAACTTATCGGCACCTCAGCGATTCTGAAGCCTTTTTTGGCTGTCTTGACAAGCATTTCGGACTCGATCTCGTACCCCCCTGACTTTGGCTTTTGACTTTTTAGGACTTCACGTTTCATTGCGCGATAGCCTGACTGAGAATCAGTGATGGCAACGCCCGTTAGCATCTGGATGAAATAGTTGAATATTCTCACGCCAAAAGCATTCAGCCATCTCGCAGTCACCCGCTTGTGATTTAGGTATCTTGAACCGATAACTAGGTCTGCTTGGTCTTGCTGAACTGGCACCAAAATTTCTGGCAACTCTTCAGGTCGATGCGAACCGTCTGAGTCAATGGTGACTATGATGTCGCCTTTTGCCTTGGCGAAACCCGCACGAAGAGCGTATCCTTTGCCCAAATGCTCCTTCAGGGTATAGAGTTTGATGTTGTGTTTTTTGGCTATCTCAAGCGACCGGTCATATGAGCGGTCATCCACAACTATAATTTCGCTTTTTAATCCTGTTTCATGCACAACCAGTTTTACACGGTCGATTATGTTGCCTATTGTTAATTCCTCGTTGTAAACGGGAATCACTACGGAAAGCAGCATATCCTTTCGGCTCATTTTACTTTTAGAAGCCAATAGAAGAACTTATAAAGTTTGGCTACTCCAAGCTTGTAAGCAGTTAAATGGATAGTTTGCTTAGATGGAAACCGCTTCGCAGA
>Ga0187891_1003634_pt1 | contig 10584 bp, 16 predicted proteins | sample June2016WEW_21_4_FD_132990 | JGI IMG/M metagenome (GOLD analysis project Ga0187891, IMG submission 132990) | Peatland microbial communities from SPRUCE experiment site at the Marcell Experimental Forest, Minnesota, USA - June2016WEW_21_40 | ecosystem: Environmental > Terrestrial > Soil >...
CAGGAAGCGTTCACTAGAGCGTGCAACTACAATCTAAAGCGTTTATGTTATCTCAAGTACCTAAAAGGCATTATAGCAACCGATGCATGGGTTGATTAATTTTGTCCCAAAGCCGGGATAAACAAAAAATTGATAAATAAGTGTGCTTTTGTGTTAGACGTTAAGGTGAAATTTGAATGGCAAGCAATGTTCTCGTAAGAGACATAATGTCTAAAGACGTTAAAACAGTGCGCAACGATACGTCAGTCAAAGAAGTTATTGCATTAATGACCAAGTTTGACAAAGATGCAATACTTGTTGAGCAAAGCGGAAAACCGACAGGAATCATAACGGTCAAAGACGTTCTGGTACGGGCAGTTGAACACGGTGTCCCCCTAAGCACAATCATAGCAAGAATGGTCTACACAAACCCGCTGGTAACGATAAGCGAAGAAGCCACCGTTGAAGAAGCAGCTAACCTGATGAAAGAATGGCGAATCAAGCACTTACCGATCGTTGACAAAAACGGCGCCCTCGTAGGCATGCTAAATGATAGGGACGTAATTTACGCGGTTCCTTCTTTAATGTCAACGATGGAAGAGTTCTGTCGAACAAAATAAATTCAACCCAAAATAACTCTTTTTTATCCACAACTTTTTGAAACCGAAGCAATTGCACATTTACGCAAATTATTGGGTTATGTTCAGTTTTAATCGTTGATTGCTGCATGTTTGTGAACGTTGTTTTTTCCAGTTTAGCATGCCGCGTTTGCAAAAATCTTTAAGAACTTTTGCCCAATTCAAATAATACGTCGGGTAACATGAATGAGTATGATTAATCGGGCGTCTCAGCGGCTGTATGAGAAGTTTGATTCTTTGGGGGCATTCACAAAATTCGTTTTAATTGCCCTTGTCTCCTTTTTTGTTTTTTTTCTCAGCAAGGGTCCGCCTCCGGGGCAAGACCACTTCGTTTATTTAGCCTACTCTTTTCTTCACGGCAGGCTAGGTTTGACCGGTGCAGGAACCGGGCTTGCTGAACTCATACATTACCATGGCAACTACTATGTTGTTTACCCGCCGATGCCCGCCGTCATTCTGCTTCCTTTTGTGGCAGTTTGGGGCACATCGGTTGATCAAAGTTTAATGTCAATTATTCTTGCCAGCTTATGCTGCTCGGTAATATGGCTTATGCTGACCAAAACAGGCGTGAAAGGCAGCAAAGTTTTGTGGCTGACGGCTCTTTTCGGGTTCGGAACTTGTTTCTGGTACACCGCCGCGGTGGGTTCAGCATGGTACATCGAACATGTCTCAGCAGTTCTTTTTCTTACATCCGCTATAGTTTTGGCTTTATACAAGAAAAACGATTTTTTCGTTGGGTTGCTGTTGGGATGCGCTTACTTATCGAGACTTCCGACGATTTTGGCGTTTCCGTTTTTCCTTCTTCTGGCATATGAGAGAAACGATTCTTGGAAGCCGAGAATTAAGCAGATGGCTCTTTTTGCCATAGGTTTAGCTATCCCAGTTATTTTAAATGGGCTCTATAATTATGCGCGTTATGACACGTTGGCTGATGTTGGGTACACTTTGTTAATTAAAGGGGATCCGAACTACCCGCTGGGATTATTCAACCTTGCATATATTCCCAAGAATGTTTACGCAATTCTTTTTCAAGGTCCAATTCTTCTCAGCTCTTTCCCCTATTTCAAACCTAACTGGATGGGGTTAGGATTGTTCTTTACCACCCCCGCGTTTCTTTTGATTTTCAAAGGTCCATGGGATAAACTGAGCAAAAAAGCTGCTTTAGCCGTGGTATGCATCCTGCCTATTCTGATCACTCATGGCGAGGTAGGTTTCACCCAGTTTGGTTACCGCTTCAGCCTAGATTTTACGCCCTTCCTGATTTTGCTGGCAGCTAAAGGCATGGGCGAAAAACTGAGTTGGCAAGAAAAAGGGTTGATAATACTTAGTGTACTGATTAATCTGTGGGGAGTAGTGGCGATTATCAAGTTTAACTTCGTTAGCTTCTAGCGAGGCATTAAAGAGGAATTGGTTAAATGACCAAAAAATCAATTTGGGATATTGACCTGAAGAAGACAGCTATTGCTTTATCGATAGTGATTGCAGTTGCCGCCGTCATTCTATACATCCTTCAAACATTAGGTACAATAAACGTGTGGACTGCATGGAAAAATTTTTTTGCCACCCAACTTTCAGTCTACATTTTCATAGCAGCCGTTATCATTGTTGCCGTTTTAATCTACGAAATTGACGAAGCCAAAAGCGCCAAAAAAACCTAAACGCAACAGAAAAATATCTAAAATTATCAAGATACCCAAAGTATCGCAATTTTGCTCAAACGCCCAAGTTAGGTTTGGGATTAAATTTTAAGCTTTTCTCTCTCTCTGCTTCTAACAACGACTAACGACTACTGACAACAACAATTAAACTCAAACTCTCTTCTTATCACTCTCTCCCACGCATTCGTTAGCTCGTTCGCCAGTTCGTTCGTTAGCTCGTTAGCTCAATAGCTCGTTAACTCGTTAGCTCGCTCGTTCGCTAACAACCAGACAAACAGACATTTTTACTTATAATGCAAATGCTTAAAAATTGAAGTAGATATGTAGCAATTGAGCGTATAATCTATGAGTGCTAATAGCTCAGACGGATTTGAGCCAACTTTTGAGAATGGTGGTTTTTGGGAGTATTATAAAGACTTAGAAAAGCAATTTTCCGAATTCTTGACATTTGTTCCCTATCTAAAAGGAAATGAAGGAACATACTCATTCAGGTTAGCTAACCTTATGGTAAACATCGGCGCTCATATTGACTCCGCTTTTAAAGAAATCATTAAACACCAATTCTTCTCGAACTTTCCCAATATGTTGAACCCTACTTACTCAAATGGTCAACCAAGATTTCTCAATATTTGTGACTTTTACCCCGTCTCTGAAGAATACGACTTGCCTTCACGTAAAGTAATTTTCAAACGATTACCAAATAGAGAGGACATTTTCCCTTTTCGAGGTTATATAAGACAGAATAACGGGCTTCCTTACTGGTGGGATAATTATAACAACATAAAGCACCATTTTGACCAGTGCTTCAAAGAAGCAACTCTGGAAACGGTTAGAGATGCTCTCGCTGGAGCCTTTCTTCTAAATGTCATCCATAAACCTGCTCGGAAGAGATTATTTGATTATGGATTACTAACTCCAAAATATCAACAAGGAACAACTTTTTTCGAAACTTACAATGACCTATTTGACGGAGAATCAATGTTTCCTAGACGCATCTCAGAGGTTAAAACTAACAACCCCTTCAGAATGGACACTGAGATTTTTTCATTCGATTATGAAGGCATCAATTTGAGACAATAGTCTTTAGGTTTTTAGCGCGCGCGAGCACAAACATACAGAAAGACAAACAGACACGACAAGCAGAGACCTTTTTAAACTATTCAAAACATATTAATGAAAAGTGGAAACATGACACTTGTCTATTTTCAGGTTATAGGATTAACAATTGATTTTATTGGCGCAATAACTATAGCATTATCGGAAATATTAACTAGAAGTGAAATTAAGAAAATGTCGGGAACCTATGTTGGTTCTAATCCTCATTTAGAGAAGTATCTGAAAGAAAGAAATTTGTCTGTGATTTCTGGTGCAACACTTTTAATAATTGGTTTTTTACTCCAAATTCTTGGATTTATTCTTTAGAACGCGCGTGCCACAAAAAGAGAAAAAATGCTATTAAACCTGTATATTTTTTCGTCGTAGAAATTCCCTGATAAAAATAAACAAACATGAACTTACAAATGCCCAGAAACCAAAAAGGAAAAGAGTATCAGCGAAACCCATTTCGCCTAATATCATATGTGAAACTCTCGACCAAATAGATGCATCACTTATCAAAGGGGAGAGCCACATTAAGGATGTAACAAAGAAAATATAGTCTCTATAAGGACTTTGAACTGAGAATTTGAATGGAAATTTAATAAAAAAGAACGATAACGCTAAGAAAGAACAAGCAAATATTGTGAGAATATACAATACTGGAAAATTGTAATCGACAGCAATCAAGGTAACAGTTGTTGTCTTATACATTATTACCGAATAAATGAGTATGAGAGAAAACATGAGTGTTTTAGTTTTTTTTGGGTAATCTTTCTTATGAACTGTTATACCTATCATAATAATCGAAATGGATACTGTAAAAAAAACAACAGGATTAACTGGAATCGCATTAGTTAAATTACCTTCCAAATTCAGTTTGCTTACACCCAACATGACAAATAAACCTACAGTTATGCAAATTGCGAACAATGCAATGAAAATAACAAAATCTTGTTTAGTTTTTCGAATTGCCATTATTGGGTTTACTCTGCTTGAAATTTGTTTAATCTCCAAAACCTTGTTGGAATAGTTTAACAGTTCTTGGATTCCCAATCTTTCCGTTCATTCCTCAAATATTAGCAAATAATAAAGCTTCACTAATTAATGTATCAACAGTCTGTCTATTAGTTCGAGCTTGCATTTGCCTTATCGCCTTCCATATGCTCATAAAGTGGAGTGTACTCAAGTTTTCCAGCAATCACCTTTTCGAGTCCATCAAAGTTAACAATGAAGCGTTGATGCTTAACCATGACAATAAGCACTCTTACATTCTTGCTTTTGGAAATGTAGCCACAACTTTCAAATTTTTTTTTCAGTCTTATCAGAAATAGCCATACGTGTTTCACCTCTTAGCTCCATGTCCTCTTGCCTCTGCTAAAGTTGCATTCGGATGATTTTGCACGTAATTACTGATTCTTCTTTGATACGCTGTTGTCTTTCCAGTCTTGCTTTGCCACTGTTGGAAACTACTATAATTTCTTGAAAACTTCTCTCTCCCTTGAACTTCTCTCTGTGGTGCAGTCCTAAATATAGCTCTAACTTGTTGCTGTCTCATACGATAACCTTCAAGTGGAATCCCTAACCTTCTCGCTTGAACAGCTAAAGCATCCATCTGTGCCCTTGTTCCTCGCCATTTTTCACCAGACCAACCTCCGAAAGCTAAAGTTAACTGTCTAAACGTCTCAACTCTTCTAACATTAACTTTCTTCTCAAATCTTCCGAATGCCTCGGGAAATTTATCCAAATTAATCAACTCCTAAATTGAATGTTGTACCTTTTTTCTCAGTTCCAGTAACATAGACAACACGTTTCATTATTCCAGATGGAAAAGGAACGAAAAAAGATTCGAGAACATCACTGCAAGTTTGGAAAGGTCTATTTTCTTTTTTACTTATTCGCAATGTAGCTTCTTTTCTCTTGAATGTATAATAGATAAATCCATAATCCGTAATGCTTAAGCTGTCAGCAAGAATTTTTAAATAAGTTCCAAAAGTAACAACGGAAAAACACCAACCTCTAAATGATTTTCCATTATTATCTGTTGTTAAGTAAATATTACTTAAACCATAATGAGTTTGTATTTTTGTTAAAGTTTTTTTTATTTGTTCAAGAGAGCAATTTTCTAAATCCCAAAATACATAATGGTTGTTAGTTGCTTTTCCATTTTGGTCATAAACTTGACTTGTAACACCTTCTATCCGCTGACTTCTGCTTAACATTGCAAATAATGTAAAACGGTTTGTTGTGATTCGGAAGTTAAACCTTTTTTTACTTATGTTTGCCAAAAAAACTGAAATATCTATTCTTGGAATTTTAGGATAAACAGTCATTATTTCTCTGTTTCCTTTTCTTTTTTGTATTGTTCCACGCAGTCTTTAGAGCAAAAGTTGTACCATCTGGAATTTTTTTACCGCAGTTTTTGCATTTATTAACAGCATCGTTTTGTATTGATGCAGAATTTTCCATTTTTAACTTTTCTTTTGCGGTATTAAGATAATCTGCTCTTGTATCTGGACAGAAGGACATTGCCAGCAAAGTCATAATATCGCCTTCAGTCATGCCTTTTTTCAGCATTTCTACAACTGCATTGATGTTGTATTCTCTTATGGTTGAACCTGACCGCTTTTTGAATGGTGTACTCATTTTTTATGCCTCCTTTGTCCGCTAATTCTCTTTTGCTTGGTCTGAAATTGCTTGATTAATTCGGTTATGGCGAAGCGGTAAAACCCAGAAAGCCCCAGACCAAGACTCGTTCTTATTTGTTCAGCTTTCTGGTCTAATTCGTTTGGCAACCAAACTGTTCGCCGTTTTCCTTTTTGTTTTTCCATTTCAAATCCGCAACCTTACTCATCACTATTTATTACTTATTTAATAACTATCGCATAGTGACTAAAGAAAAGCTTATTAATACATGTCGCTAAGTCATTTATGAAGAAGTGAATAATCATGGTTAAGGGTAAAGGGAAACACCAAGTTGAACAAGAAGAAAAATCAGTAGTAGCCATTTACAAAGTTCTTGCTGACGGCAAAAAACACCGATACAAAGAGATTAAGGAAAAAACAGGTCTAAAAGACCCGACCCTAGCGAAATACTTTGAACAACTAGCAAAGAAGAGAAAAGTTCTAAAAAAAGAGGTTGACACTTTAAGCGGAAAATATCCGTATCCAGTTTATTACAGCGTTGACCCTCGATACCTCCCTATTGTCGAAATGGTACTGACAGTCGAGGGAGAAAAGCAAGAAATAGAAAAAATAATTCAAGACCCAAAAAAAACACCTCTCGACGTTCTTGACCAAATTAACAAGAGAAATAATTTTCTAGTATTACTCGGTTTGAAGTATTTCAAAGATGACAAGGATAAAAAAATACCAGAAGGACTACTCGAGTCTATGTTAGAAATTTCTGTTTATCAACCTTACAAGATACTTACTTCTGTTCTATTTGAAACGAGCAAAAAGGTCATAGACAAAATAGACGTTGAAAAGCTAATTCAACAAAACAAGACATCGATTTACTTAGACGTGAATACATTTGCGGAATTAGGTTTTACTTTGGAGCAAGCCGAGGCTTTGCGTAAAAAAATACATGAGGGAAAAGTTGTGAGAGTGTAATGCAATGGTTCAAGGCTCTAAGGTCTTAAAAGTCGAATTATCTGGTTATGGCTCATATCTTGGAAGAGCTGAAGGATGCTTCGAAATTAGAGATAAAACTGGAAAGAAATTGCGTTATCCGCATTTCCAGAAAGAAATAGGTGAATGTACCTTGAAAAGTGGTTCTTATGTTTCTGTTGATGCACTTAACGATTTGATGTTGTGGGGAATTGATACGTTTTTCATGACAAGGCATAACAGAGTTGTAGGGATGCTTAGAAGCGTTGAGGATGATTCCCACGTTAAAACTCGTTTATGCCAATATGAGGCTGTTCTCGATAATGAAAAATGTATGGATATAGCGAAGAGTTTTGTTACTGCAAAGATTAAAGGTCAAAGTGAACTTCTCAAGAAATACAATTTGAATTATGTCCAAAACTCAAATTATCTCAGCCAAATTGAAAAACTCGAATTCACCAACTTAAAATTAACAAGGCAAAAATTGATGAATATTGAGTCTCGAAATGCTAGAAACTATTTCTCTCAGATTTTCAAGCTATTTCCAGAAAGCATCAGACCTGAAGGCAGAGTAACCTACAAGGCTTACGATGGATTGAATAATGTTTTCAACTTTGCCTATTACGTTTTAGAATGCAGAGTACACAAGGCATTATTGAAGGCGAAACTTGAACCATACTTAGGTTTCCTTCACAGCGTACAATTTGGAAAAACCAGTCTAGTGTGTGACTTTCAAGAACTCTATCGCTATTTGATTGACGATTTCTTAATTGAGCGTTGTCACACCTTGCGTAAAAAAGATTTTGTTCTTGTAACCGATTTCATGATGCATCTTAAAATGGGCAAAAAAATTCACTTGAAAGAATTTGTTGCTGATGGTTTAGCTAATGACTTGAACGCATTTTTTGACCGTATGGTAAATGTTGAAAGAATAAAGGTTGGAAATTGGCAGACCATTGATACGTTGATTAATGAAGAGGCTCTACTATTTGCCAAATATCTAAGAAATGAACGAAAAGAATGGCTTCCAAGAATACCAACAATAACAAATCTTAAAAATCCAATTAAACAATAAAAACTCGTGATTAGATGAGTTCAACACCTACACCAACACCTATAAATTCCTTAAAATATTTTGAAAATTCTTTATCAAACTTTTATCACATTCTTACAATAACGGCAATTGTAGCTGTAGCCGTGGGAATTATAATATTTTTCATCCTTAGAAATAGAAGAGAAACAACTTAGCCTAATTTTTTCTCTTTCCTTTTTTGACTCCAAAATAAAAGACCAATCTTGGCAAATGAGAAGGCTTTTTAATACCCACAATTAAGCAAGTCGGTTTTCCTTGCAAAATTTTTTAAATCAATCCAGCGTTAATTGTTATGCAATAGAATGCAGGAAACGAATTAGTTCAAGGGATAATGCAAAATGCAGCGATACATCCCAAATCCTTCTCAAGTTCGCGCAAAGATAGAACAAATCGAAGAGCCAAATGTGAAAATGTTTTGTAAGGCACTCTATGTCCTTTGCGCTACAGAGTCCGAGTTAGCAGGAATACCTAGCCGTAAGGAAAATGCATATGGACCTAAACGTAATGATTTTTCGCTTTCACAATATCATCCACAAGGAATAAGCCGCTTAAAGGCAGACCTAATTTACGAAGATAAACTAACTCCAAAAAAGGCATTTGCACCAGAAGATATTGCTGTGTTCACTATTAATATGATGAGAATTACTAAGAGGAAAGCTGAATCAGGACATTCCACTCTTCAACGTTTAGTTGCTTTGCCGCTTGACGAGGAGTTCGAACCTTGGACAACTGAAATCCGTGATTATTACATGCAGGCTCACACAAATCTTGTATTCAATTTCAATCGCAGACATGCTTTAGACCACATAAGATTAAACCGCAACTTTGACGAATTTGGTTATTCTGTAAAACATCCCCTCCGCACCAAGCAGGGAGAACAAAGTAAGGGCGAAAAAGGAATTCTAGAGCTAAACAAATACAGGCTTGATGGTCTACGTTATACTCGTAGGCTAGAATTGAAGGATACTTTTGGATTTAGCGACTATGAACTAAACGTCTTTGAAGGAACAATGAACATCGGTATGCCTAAACCATATGAATTATACCTGCCTAAACTACTGAGAAAAAACCCAAACTGTTGAGAGAAAAAAGCAAGAAGAAGGTTATTCCAAATGGACTTGAGACAAAAAATCCTTTGCATCTTGTCAGATTATCAGTTTATCCAAGCTAATTCAGAGGCATTGATTAGAATTAAGACAGCTTTCGAAACAATCGGTGAAGAAATGACCAGCATTGCTAAGGACAAAGGCTTCTCCAATGTTAGGGTTTCTTCAGCTTTTAGTCAGGGAAAACAGTCAACTATCACACCTTGGATTGCGCTTTTTGACGTCAAAGAAAATACAGCGTTGTACAGAGAAGTCTATTTAATGCTTTTGTTTAAAGCCGATATGTCGGGCGTGTATCTAACAGTTAATCAAGGTGCTGGTATGATGTACTCTGCACCAATTTATGTATTAAATTATTTGGATGACGTAGACGCTGGTTCCATTGAACTTAAAAAAGAGTTTCTTCAACTGCTTGACTCGGGTTTTTCTTTTGATGGGAATATTGATTTGGCAGATTCAGGAATTATTGCAGAAGCCCATGAAAGGGCAACGGTGGTTTACAAATTTTACGACCGAAACCAACTTCTGTTAGAAGATGAAATTGAAAGTGACATAGACAAAGTTTTGGATGCTTACGAACACTTTATGGGAAATCTGCCTTTTGGGGATGCTAAATTAGGAAAGACCAGAGCGGCTCAAGACACCTATATTTCAACTGCCATTTCACCTATAATAATTCCTGACTCTTTCAAAGAAGAGTTTTACGGTTTAAGGAAACCTACAACTGTTGTTAGTGCATATCAAGCTGAACGTAATCACGGCTTAATAGTCAACACGTTCAGTATGCTACTTAGACAAAACGGAATAAAAACTGTAAACAGCATTGCTATCGACTTACTTTCCATTGATTCAGTTGGCAAACCTATTTCGCTGTTTGAAGCAAAAACTGATGCTTCAACGACAAGTATCTATGGTGCTATCGGTCAGCTCCTGTATCATTCCACCAACCTAAATGGAAAATGTAAACTAGTTGCTATATTTCCAAATACCATAGATGCTTATTCTAAGAGGACTTTTCAAAGACTAAACATTGAGTGTATCACTTATGAATGGGTTAAAAATCTACCTCATTTTAACAATTTGGATTTAAAAAAGCTGTAGCCAGCTCAACTAAGTTAGCCGTCGTTTGGGTTCTAATAATAAAAAGAGAGGGTTAAAATTTGGTCTTTTTTCTTGTCTGTCTGTTTGTCTGGTTGTTAGCGAACGAGCGAGCTAACGAGTTAACGAGTGATTGAGCGAGCGAACAAACTAACGAGTTATTGAGCTAACGAACGAAAGAATGCGTGGGAGAGAGTGATAAGAAGAGAGTTAGGGTTTAGTTGTAGTTGTCAGTAGTCGTTAGTCGTTGTTAGAAACAGAGAGAGAGAGAAAGATTAAATTTTAAGCTGTCTCTCTCGAAACTA
>Ga0187891_1003645_pt1 | contig 10565 bp, 10 predicted proteins | sample June2016WEW_21_4_FD_132990 | JGI IMG/M metagenome (GOLD analysis project Ga0187891, IMG submission 132990) | Peatland microbial communities from SPRUCE experiment site at the Marcell Experimental Forest, Minnesota, USA - June2016WEW_21_40 | ecosystem: Environmental > Terrestrial > Soil >...
AAGAAGGCAACATGCGCATCGGGATTACCTGTTATCCCACTTATGGCGGCTCGGGCGTCGTCGCCACGGAGCTGGGTATCGAACTCTCTAACCTCGGTCACGAGGTGCACTTCATCTCGTACTCGCAGCCCTTCCGCCTCAACGGACGCGATGACGGTATCTTCTATCACGAGGTTCCCGTCTCCAGCTACCCGCTGTTCGAGTTTCCCCCATACGATCTCGCGCTCGCCTCGCGTATGGCAGAGGTCGCCGAGTATTACTCCCTCGACTTGCTCCACGTGCACTACGCCATTCCGCACTCCATCTCCGCGCTTCTCGCCCGCCAGATGCTGGCAAAACGCGGCCGCCGTCTGCCTTTCGTCACTACGCTTCACGGCACCGACATCACGCTCGTCGGCCTCGATCGCAGCTATCTGCCTATCACCCGCCACGCTATTCAGGAGAGCGACGGGGTTACCAGCATCTCCAACTACCTGCGCGATAAAACAATCGCCGATTTCGGCATCACTCGCCCCATTGAGACCATCACCAACTTCGTCAACTGTGACGTCTACACCCCCATCAAAGACCAAGCGACGCGCGCGCGCTGTCGCTCCCATTACGCCGCGGCCGATGAACCGCTCTTCGTCCACCTTTCTAACTTCCGGCCGGTCAAGCGCGTTACCGATGTCGTTAAAATCTTCGCGCTCGTCGCCCGCGAGCGGCCCGCGCAACTCATTCTCATCGGCGACGGCCCCGACCGCTCCTCCGCCGAGTGGCTTGCTCACGATCTCGGCATCCAATCGCGCATCCACTTCCTCGGCAAGCAGGAGCGCGTCAGCGAATTGCTCGCTTTGGCAGATCTCCTCGTGATGCCCAGCGAACTTGAGTCCTTTGGTCTTGCCGCTCTCGAAGCTATGGCCTGCAAGGTACCGTCCATCGCCACCCGAGTCGGCGGCGTCCCAGAACTCATCGACGACGGCATCACCGGCCTGCTGTTCCCCGTCGGCGATGTCGAAGCCATGGCCGCCGGCGCCCTGAGCCTCATCAATGATCCGTCGCGACTCCAAGCCATGCGCGAAGCCGCCCGCCAAACCGCGCAAAAGCGCTTTTGCGCCAATCTCGTCGTTCCCCAATACGTCCGCTTCTACGAGCAGATTCTGGGAAAGTAGAAATGCGTGCAGCAAACCTGGCGGCAATCGAGATTCAGGGCGCGATTCCGGGCAGAAAAATCGAATTTCACAAGAAATTTCTTGCCGAACACTCCTCCAGTCGTCTTATCCTGCTTTCACTGGAGGTCATCCATGGTGATCAGGAAATCTTTGTCTCTTGTTACGGTCTGCGCACCCATGCTTTTGTTGGCGCAGGCAGCAGGCGGCCGCTTCGACGGCAGTTGGACCACAAACATGTCCTGTGAGGCGAGCACCCACATGCCTGCGTACACGTGGACATTCGTCAGTACGATTGCCAACGGCAGCTTCCACGGCCAGCACGGCGAGGAGGGAGGACCGGGCTACCTGGTGATCGACGGAACGATCGGAGCCGACGGCTCTGCGAAGCTCCATGCCAAGGGCACGGTGCAGGCGGGAAAGGCAGGCTTCGTAACCCAACTCAAAGGGAACAAATACGACTACTACATCGAGGCGAAATTCACTGACACGTCGGGCATGGGCAAGCGCGACGAAGGCGCGGGGATTCTTGGCCGCCCCTGCTCGTTTGAATTCACGAAGCAGACGGATACAAACACAACTTCGCCGGCTGGTTCAACGCCTCCTGCAGATGCCGCGCCTCCGCCGACCCCGCCGCAGGCGTAATAGCGTCTGGCCGCCCTCAAATGCACCGTTCGCCCGCAACGGCAGGTACGATTTCCCGGGCGGCCTGGAAGAACCTGAGTTCAAGGAGAACGAAGCCGTGATCGCGCGCCAAAACAAGGTCCACACGGAATTCGTTCGGAGCGCTGTACGGATCTTTGCCGCCAACGATCGCCTTAACCAGATTCTTATCGAGAGTGTTGATCCTGCCGCCTGGAAAGCCCAACCTCCCGGCAATGTCCGCTCCATTGCGGCGATCTTCACGCACATGCACAATGTCCGTTGCAAGTGGATCAGGCTCACGACGCCGCACCTGGGAGTTCCACCGCAACTCAGCCCCTCGCGTTGCACGCCGTGCCAGGCTCGTACGGCATTGGCTCGGAGCGCCAATCAGTGCGGGAAGATGCTTGCCGAAGCTCTGGGTGATCGCGCGGGGCGTGTCAGGGAGTTTCGCAGAGATGGCTGGGCGCGGCCTTGGCCGGCCGGGCCGGAGATGCTATGCTACATGATTTCTCATGAGGGCCACCATCGCGGGCAGGTGTGCATGCTTGCGCACCAACTCGGTTTTCCGCTGCCGGGCAAAGTGACCTCCGCGTTGTGGAACTGGGAAAAGCTCTGGAAAGAATGTGGTGCGCCTCGCGGACCTGGCTTTGATTCCTAAGCAATCGCTACAGCGTGCGCTTGAACAGCGGCGTGGCGATCAGCAGCGTGCCGATGCCGAATGTGGTGAGGAATAGAAGGTCGGGCCAGATGGCGACCCAGCCGCCGTCTTTGAGAAGAACGGCCTTGAAGCCGTGAATCGCGTAGGTGAAGGGATCGACAACGGACATCGCCTGCATCCACCTGGGAAACGACGCTGTGGGATACATGGCGCCTGAGGGATATAACAGGAGCACATTGAGCACGCCGAACATGGCGCGGGGCACGAGCGGATCGTCGATACGAACCATGAGCAGAAACATCATGCCATTGAAGGCAATGGAGCCGGCAATGATGAGGCTCAACATCTGCAGCATGATGATGGGATGAAAGACGACGCCGAGGCCAGCGATGAGCGACCCGATGACGCCGATCGATATTCCACTCAGCGTGGCCTTCATGGAGCCGGCGATGTTCAACCCGAAGACCAGCTCAAGCTTCGTAATCGGGGTGACCAGGTAGCCCTCGTGCACGCCCCGGGCCTTGTCGTCGATGTAGAGCATGCCGCCGCCGATCATAACCGAGATATACATGGCCAGCGCGACAGTCATGGGCAGGAGATACTTGAGATAGTTCACGTACGGGTAAAGCTCCACGATTTCGAGCGCGATTTGCGTGGCCAGCCGGTTCTGAACCTGGGGCGCGTTCATGGCGTCGACCAGCAACTGCATCTCCGCTTCAAGGCTCGACGAAGTGAACAAGTCGGAGTTGTCCACGACGAAGCCCAGCTTGGGCGCGTCCTGCGCGTAGACGCGGCGCGAGTACTGCTCGGGGATGATGACCGCGGCGTCGATTTTGCCGGTGCGCACGTCTTCGCGCGCCTGGACCTCATTGTTGTACTCGATTGTGGTGAAGGTCTTGATGTTGGCGGCCACGGCAACGAACGCCTCGCGCACTTTGATTGCCTGCGGTCCATGATCATGGTCGACTACCGCGACGTGGGTGCCCACGATCTTGCCGCCGAAAGCGTTGCCGATGATGATCAGCTGCAGAATCGGCATCATCAGCGACATGATCATCAGGGTTGGCGAGCGGAAGAACTTGCGCATTTCGCGCTCGATGATGGCAAACATTCTATTCATGGCTGCGTTCCCGGCCGCGGAGGCATTAAAAAGTTCACCGGCTTTACCTGCTCGTCGCGCAGTTGCCGCCCCGTGTAGTGGATAAACACGTCGTCGAGGGTGGTGTTCTGCACGGTGAGCGAAGTGAGCGTTTCGCCCAGGCTGGCCGCAAGCTCGACGATCTGCATGGTTGTTTTGGAACCCGATTTCGTAATCACGCGGTAGAATCCGGCGCTTTCCGGTTGCACGCTGGTTACGCCTTCAAGTTTCGTCAGTCGCTCTTCCCACTCTTCCGTCTCGCGGTCGAAGTGCACCTCGACGACATTGGCGCCGGCCACGCTGTTCTTCAGCTCCACCGGCGTGCCCAGGGCGACGAGGTTGCCGTGATCGACGATGGCGATGCGATCACAAAGCTTGTCGGCTTCCTCCATATAGTGCGTCGTCAGCAGCATGGTCAGGTTGCGCGTGCTCTTGAGCTTGTTCAGCATCTCCCAGACCGCGATGCGCGACACGGGATCAAGGCCCGTCGTTGGCTCGTCGAGAAAGAAGATGCGCGGATTGTGCACGAGCCCGCGTGCGATCTCAAGCCGCCGCCTCATGCCGCCGGAAAGCGTCTTGGTCTGCGCGTCGCGCCACTTGGTCAAGTCCACGGCCTCGAGCACCTCGGCGATATTCTTCTCGCGTTGCGCGTGCGGCACGCTGTAGAGCTTGGCGTAGATACTCAAGTTCTCCCCGACCGTCAGGTCCTGGTCGCTGGTGAGCGCCTGCGGAATCACTCCAATCACGCGCCGCACATCGTCCGGATCCTTTGCCACATCGTGTCCGGCAACGATCGCCTTCCCCGCGGTGACCGGAATCAGCGTGGTCATCATGCGGATCAGCGTGCTCTTTCCGGCTCCGTTTGGCCCCAGCAGACCGAAGATTTCGCCTTCGGCAACGCTGAAGCTCACGTCCTTCACCGCTTCAAAGTCACCGTAGCGTTTCCAGATGTGCTCCACTGCGATCGCCGTCTGGCGCGGCGCACTGTTGCCGTCCGCCGCAGGGCTATAAATTGACGACGCGCTCACTGCTTCACCAGCTTTGCCTTGGGGATATAAACTTCGGCCGTCATGCCGGGTACAAACTTCTCACCAGGATTGGGAATCAAAAGCTTCAACTGGATGGTCTTGATGTCGCGCTTGATGCCGCTTACGTCGCGCTGCGTGGCAAAGTCGCCCTCGGCCGATTTGGCAATCACCTTCCCGTAGAGTTGCTCGCCGCTCGGCATGACCACGCGCAGAGAATCCCCCAGTTGCACGCTGTCGGCCTGCGTCTCCGGCAGCGGTGCGTACACCCAGGTCTGCGTCAGGTCCGTGATGGTGACGATCGGCGCGCCTGCGGCAACTACCTCACCTTGCCGCGCAGCCCATACGTCCACTTTCCCGCTGATCGGCGACACCACCTGCGCGTAGCTCTCCTCGACACTCGCTTCCTGGGCCAGCGCGCGGGCATTTGCCGCTTCGGCGCGCGTCTCGTCCACTGTCCGCGCCGACACTGCCGTCAGCAGCTCGTGGGCCCGCGCCTGGCGCAGATTGGCTTGCGCCGCGGAAAGATTGTCACGCGCCGCGTTCACCGCCGCCTGCGCGGCCTGCAGGCTGGTTACGGCTTCATCCCGTGCCTGCGCGCTCATGATTCCCTGCTTCGCCAACGCCACCGTCCGGCTGGTGTCGGCTTGCTGATGCTCGAAGTTTGCCTGCGCCTGCGCGAGTGTCGCCTGCGCGGCGTTCACCTGCGCCTCCGCGCTCACAGTCGCGCTCGTGGTTTCACCACGGTTCTGCTCTTCCGTTTCCACCGTCCCGTTCAGCTTCGACTTCTCACTCGCCGCCGTTGCCTCCGCGGCTTTCAGCGCGGCCGCAAGATCGTCGCTCTCGATGACCGCTATCAGCTCTCCGGCCTGCACATCCTGGCCCTCTTCCACCGTGAGCGTCTGGATGCGCCCCATGATCCTGGAGCTCACCACAACCTCGTTCGCGTCCACGGTTCCGATGAGTTGCAGGTCGCTGGAGCGCCGCGTGCTCAGCAGATACCAGACGAGCGATCCCAGCACCAGCAGTCCCAACAGAAGAAAAACTCGATTCCGCGCATTCACTCGCTTATCACCTCAAACCTTTGAAATTGGCGCAATCCGGCATCGGCGTATCTTTCAGAATCTTCGCTGCCACCTCGGCGCCATGCCTGCGATCCTGAAAGACCGCCTTGCCCAAAAACTCCACCAACGCCACTCTGCGCGCGCTAAGCACCTCTTCGTCGAAGGGCTCGAACGCCAACACCTGCCGCCAAATCGGCGCGCTCAGGAAATAGAAGACATTGCCTCCCAGTGCCGCCAGCACAATCTGCAGCCAATCCGCCTCGATCAGCTCGCCCGAAGCAATCCCCTCGCGCACCAGCGACTGGAACATTGCCTGCAGCGGTGCGAAGACGCGCTTGACCAGGATAGGAAGCTCTCCCTCCTCGCCCTTATGAAGGCGCATCATCTCCTGCTGCATCAGGCTCTGGAATTCGCGCTGCGTTAGAATCCGGTCAAAGTGATCCAGTGCAGCGCGCAACAGCCGCTCTCCCGGGCTGGCCTCGAGCAGAAAGACCGCCATCGAGCGGTCGCGCACCCGTGCAGACACCATCTCCAGCGCCGCGGAATACAACTTCTCCTTGCTCTCGAAGTAGTAGTAGAGCAACGCCTTATTCACGCCAGCGGCTGCAGCGATCTGTTCCGTCCGCGCTCCCGCCAGCCCATTGGCGGCAAATTCGCTCAGCGCAGCGTCCAGAATCCGGCCCCGCGTTTCCGCGGATCGCTCGGCCTGGGCTTCCGTTGTGGGGTGTGCGGTCATAATTAACTAACTGGTTAGTAAACTACACCAGACTCGACCTCAAAGGCAAGTCCCTCCCGGGATTCGCTTCTGCTTCTCGCTCTAACATTCAGATTCTTGACCTCTTACGGATTACGCGTGCCGCCCTTGCCGCGCCATTATCTGCCGGAGTGGTTCATTGTCGGCATAGACTTGCCATTCTGCCAGCTTGCCGCCTTCTACCCGCGCTCGAAGCGCGACCGGCGTTTCCCAGTGGTTCTCGGCGGCGGTCCGGCCGTCCACTGCGTAGGTCCCCTGCGCCTTGCCAAGCATCACCACGACGGGCCCATCGCAGTAGATCTCTTCCACGGCAATCGTGTAGTCCGGGACCATGGCGAAATAGCTCTTCCAACCGGTCCGCATTCGTTCCCGGCCCTCGACGACCTTACCCAGCGAGTCGACAAACCGGTGCTCCTCCGTGATCAGCTCGGCCAGCGCATCCACATCCTGCCGATTGATGGCGCGCACAAATGCCTGCGCTACAGCCTCAGCGGATTCGCTCATACGACCTCGGTCTGCGGCGCATGCATTTCGCGACGATTGGCAATGCACGATCTGCGCCACGCGAAGAGCATTGAAAGCGCCCCTGTTCTCTTGGTCCCATCGTCTTTACCTCAATCAAAGACAACCGTTTTGTTGCCGTAGCACAAGATGCGGCGGTCCAGGTGCCAGCGCACTGCCCGCGAGAGAACCATCCGCTCCAGATCGCGGCCACGGGCCACAAGATCCTCAACCTGATCGCGGTGACTGATGCGCGCGACATCCTGCTCGATAATGGGTCCATCGTCGAGCACCTCGGTGACGTAGTGGCTGGTGGCCCCAATCAGCTTGACCCCGCGCGCGTGAGCCGCGTGATAGGGCCGCGCTCCGGTGAACGCCGGCAGGAACGAGTGATGCACATTGATGATGGCCGCCGGATAGTGGGCCACGAACTGCGGCGACAGAATCTGCATATACCGCGCCAGCACGACCAACTCGACTTCGTGCCGCGCCAGAAGCTCGAGTTGCCGCGCTTCGGCCTCCGCCCGAGTCTGGGCCGTCACCGGCATAAATTCAAACGGCACGCCGTAAAACGCCGCCAGATTTTCTGCTTCGCGATGATTCGAAACGATGACGGGAATTTCGCAGACAAGCTCGCCGGTGCGCCAGCGGTGCAACAGATCGGCCATGCAATGCAGATATTGCGAGCAGAAGAGTGCAACGCGCGGCGGGCGCGCGCTCGACGTTAGCTTCCACGTCATTCCCAGCTCGGCCGCCATCGGCGCGAACACTGCCTTGAATCCTGCGAGATCGAAGCCGTTCAGCTCCCACTCCACGCGCATGAAGAAGAGGCCCAGTTCGTGGTCGATGTGCTGGTCGGCGTGGAGAATGTTGGCGCCGCGCTCATAGAGCAGCCCCGACACGCGCGCCACCAGCCCCTTCCGGTCGGGGCAGTCGATGAGCAAAACTGCGGAATCCTTCATCGTGAGTTCAGATTACGCCATCGCGCAGCGCGAAAGTGGCGGGAGCAAACCAGGCTCGCTCCCGCCCTCCCAACTCCTCAGTCGTAGTACTCAAGGCCGAGGTGCGTGATCAGGTCCGCGCCCATGATGTGGCGCAGGGTGTTCTTGAGCTTCATCGACTGGATGAAGAGATCGTGCTCCGGGTACAGTCCCTTCGCGGTCTGCGGCGACTTCAGGTAGAAGCTCAGCCACTCCTGAATGCCGAGAGACCGGAGCTCGGGCGTGCGCTTGGCCAAATCGAGGAAGAGCACGAGGTCGAGCGCAATCGGCGCTGCAAGAATCGAGTCGCGGCACAGGAAGTTCACCTTCAACTGCATCGGATACCCGAGCCAACCGAAGATGTCGATGTTGTCCCAAGCCTCTTTCTCATCTCCGCGCGGAGGATAGTAGTTGATCCGAATCTTGTGGTAGATGTCGCTGTACAGGTCCGGATAAAGATCGGGCTGAAAGATGTATTCGAGCGAGCCCAGCTTTGACTCTTCCTTGGTCTTGAAGGAATGCGGCTCGTCCAGCACTTCTCCGTCGCGATTGCCCAGGATGTTGGTCGAGAACCAGCCTTTCACGCCGATCATGCGCGCCTTGAAGGCCGGCGCGAGAACGGTCTTCATGAAAGTCTGGCCGGTTTTGAAGTCCTTGCCGCAGATGGGCGCGGCATTCTGCTTCGAAAGCTCGATCATCGCCGGAACGTCCACGGTCAGGTTCGGCGCGCCATTGGCGAACGGCACGCCCTCCTTGAGCGCCGCGTATGCGTAGATCTGCGAGGGCGCAATGCCGGGATCGTTTTTCTCCAACCCCTTTTCGAAGGCCTCGATGGACTGATGCACGGCTGTCGGCTTGAGGAAGATCTCCGTCGACCCGGCCCAGATCATCACCACGCGGTCCACGGTCTTTTTGAAGGCGCGAATATCGGCCCGCAACTGCTCGGCCAGGTCGCGCTTGTTCTTGCCCTTCTTCACGTGTGTGCCGTCGAGCCGCTTGACGTAGTAGCGATCGAAGACCGCGGGCATCGGCTTGATCTTCTGGAGGTACGGCTTCAGCTTCTTGAGCGTGTCACTGTTCAGAACTGCCGCGTGCGCTGCCGCCTCGTACACGTTGTCTTCAAAGATGTCCCACCCGGTGAAGACGATGTCTTTCAAATTCGCGAGTGGCACAAAGTCCTTGATCAGCGGCGAGTGATTATCGGTCCGCTTGCCCAGCCGGATGGTGCCCATCTGTGTGAGCGAACCGATCGGCTTGGCCAGTCCCCGTCGAACGGCTTCCACGCCGGCAATCATTGTGGTGGCAACAGCGCCCATACCAACCACCATGACGCCCAACTTGCCCTTCGCGGGCTCAATCATCGATGCGGCGGTCTTATGGCCGCCTTTCTGCTTCGTCGCCATTGTTTCTCCTAACCTTCCTTGGTTGATGAATTCGAAATCAATTTCACTGTTCGATCAAGCGCGCCAAAGAACCGCACCGCACGGATCACTCCGACTTCTCTGCTGCTCGCTCCTTCACGCCGGATCCGCCTGTTTTGCTCGGTTCAAATGCGACCAGACAAACCACATGATCGCTGCCACGAGCGCAATCTCCACGACAAGATGAAAGCGATGAAACACCTGCTCGAGGCGCGGATCGGTGTGCCACTTCTCTCCAAGCTTCATTCCCGCGTAGGCCAGGCAAAGATACCACGTCAATGACCCCAAAGACGTGTAGATGTGAAAGCGCAGGCGCGGCATCTTTGCAATTCCCGCCGGGATGGAGATAAACGTCTGCACCACAGGCATCATGTGCGCCAGTAGGACCGCGATCGATCCGTACTTCGAAAAGAACCAGCTCATTCGGTCCAGATCGTGATGGCTTATCAGAACCCATTTGCCGTAACGCTCCACGAAAGGTCGGCCGCCTTTGAATCCGATCCAATAGCCGACGGCCGAGCCGATGTTGCAGCCGACCATTCCGACGATCGCAACCATGAAGAGATTGAAGCGGCCGAGATAGACGAGATAGCCGGAGAACGGCATGATGAGCTCGGAGGGGAGCGGAATTCCGGCTGAGTTGATGGCCATGAGTGCAGCGATGCCTGCGTAGCCCCCGGCGCTGATCACACGGGTCACGAACTCTACCAGCAGGGCCAGGATTCTTTCACTCATGAGCGTTCCCAGTATATAGGGCGGCACTCGCGGCGGCACTCCGTGCTTTTAGGTTTTGGTTGAGTGTTGGTGGCGAGAAAGAACGATGCACACGTCTGCAATTCTCATTTGTTAGGATGAGATGTGTTCGAGGGAGGTTCTGTGGCAGAGCTTTCGCCGATTTCGCCCGCGCATCCGCCCGTTCCGCTGACGCTTGAGGGCTCGAGCGTGCTGCACCAGTTCTTCCGCTTCGACTGGAAGGCGTGGAAAGCCTGCGTTGAGGGCGAGCGCAAGAAGGTCGTCGCCGACGCGGTCGCAACGCTGAAGACGCTCGAACGCAAGGACGCGAACGCGCCTGTTCGCTCGGCGCTCTACTCGCAGCTCGGGCACAAGGGCGATTTGATGCTCATCCATTTCAGGGACTCGCTCGAAGAGCTGAATCAGGTTGAGCTCGCGCTTGCGCAGACGCCGCTCTACGACTTTCTCGAGCTGCGCCATTCTTACGTTTCGGTTGTTG
>Ga0187891_1003646_pt1 | contig 10561 bp, 11 predicted proteins | sample June2016WEW_21_4_FD_132990 | JGI IMG/M metagenome (GOLD analysis project Ga0187891, IMG submission 132990) | Peatland microbial communities from SPRUCE experiment site at the Marcell Experimental Forest, Minnesota, USA - June2016WEW_21_40 | ecosystem: Environmental > Terrestrial > Soil >...
CATACAGATTAGATGGAGATAGGATTAATGTCTAAAGAATTTGTAAAAGGTTGTCCTTGTCCTTACTGTGGAAGTAGCAACATTGAAAACACAGACACAGAAATAAAATGTCTTGATTGTGGAATGGGTAAGTATAAAGTTGGCAAACGTAAATAAATATTCATTTTGGCATAGTAATAAATCAAGCCAAGTCATCCCACGAAAGTTAACAGTGAGAAAAATCCCACAGCGACTTAACAGAACTTCACCAAACGAATTTTCACATGAACCCCAAACCAAACGACAACTTCACAGAACCCAATCAGGGCAATTAATCGGTTTAGCTCTCGTCAATGTTTTTGTCATTTCCATTCAGGATGCTCACAAACACCAGGTCTTACTTTCTTGATTTGTCTATAAGCATCTGCTAAGTCTAAACCGTAAACCTTCACTAGGTAGGATGCAACAACAAACGGAGCTCTGTCTATGCCACCAGTGCAATGAATAAGAATCTTTGTGTTTGGCTCATGTAGCAGGATAGCGTTAACTTCATTCAGCGCTAGTTCTAAGCCTACCTTGAAAGGATCACGTCGACCTGCCAAGTTGCTATTAACTGGAATAGGTCGACTTATTTGGCTTGACTTGAAAAGGTTAAAGACCAAGAAAGGTTCAGTCTTATCTTATTGTTGTACTACGTGACTACGGCTAGCTTTTACACTTTCCAGTTAAATTCTTAGGTTTTTTTCTTCCAAAATGTATCTCTTTCTTATACTTTAATGCTCAGGTGTACAACAGTTGTCTTAAATGTAGATTGAAAAGGTTATGTTCAGGTTTGACATATTACTATTTTGGTAATATATCGTGAAACTGAATATATGCGACACTAATGTGTTATGGCAGTAGGCAGTATAAAGGTGAATTATAATGAAAGACCGGTTGACCTTTAAGAGCAGGATAATCAATTTTGCTATACACAACAGGATAGGTAACTGGATTCTGCGATTCATTAAATACAATCTTGTTGGCACAATAACATTTGTGGTAGGTACAGTAATTTTTTGGCTTGCCTTCAGCACTTTTGGAGCTTGGACATGGTTTTTAGCTAACTGCTTCGGCGGCATCTTAGAATTCAGTTTGATTGATCACGTTAACAAAACAAGAAATGGAAGAATGTTCTAAATTGACATCCCTCAGAGTTCTCTTTTTTCTTTTTCCATGCTGGGTCACTCAGCTTAACAGTATCCATGGAGAAAAAAATTAAAAAGGAAAGCAAGGGGGAATACAGTTTTTCAGACCAAAAAAACATTAAAAGTTCATTAAAAGCAACTTCACTCCAAATCAATGAGCAAGCCTTGATAGACACAGGAATCCTAGAACCCCAGAAAACCGAAAAGACAGTCGAAGAAAGCGGAAAAGACTTAAAGTACAACAAAATTTTAGCACAAAGAAGGTTTGACGAATACTTAGTCGCAGCAATAGATCAAGCACTAACATCATTGGGAGCACCGGTCAAAAACACGGTATACTTCCAGTTAGAAAATAACTTCAACATCCCCAAAAACGATATCCCCAATCAAATTGATAGATTCAGCGATATTATACATAAAATCTTTGGTTTAGGCGCAAGTCGTCTTGAAATTAAATTTATAAAGAATTTGCATTCAAAAATAAATGTCAATGTTGAATTGCCAGAATACGAATGGTCTTTGTCTAAGTGGATAATAAATGATTTATCCTTTAAAGAATACGTCGAAAATGCACGTAAAAATTATTGTAACATGCAGTAAAATCGCGAAGAGATGCCCAACAGAAATGGTTTCAGATAGTCAATTGATGATCATTTGAAGGGTTGTGCAAAAATGGGAGGCGAATGAGTTTGGATAAGAATGTTAGAATCTTAATCGTTGATGACGACGAGAGCATAAGGAAAACAATGCAAACCACACTTGAGGACGAAGGATACATTGTAGATTTAGCGACTAATGGAAATGAAGCCATCGAAATGACCCAGGAAACAGCCTACAACATTGCGCTCTTAGATATTCGATTACCCGATATGGAAGGCGTAGAACTGCTAAAATTGATTAAGAGTAATGTTCCGAAGACCCGAAAAATAATGGTAACCGGATACCCGTCAATGCAAAACGCAATCTCAGCACTAAACAAGAATGCTGACGCATACTTGATTAAGCCCGTTGATATTGAAAAACTACTAAAATTGGTAAAAACCCAGCTGCAATTACAGGAAGAAGAAAAGAAGTTTAGTGAACAAAAAGTAGCCGAATTCATTGAAACACGAGTCAAAGAAATCACTATTTAAAATTCAGACAACGACTTATGAGTTTAACAATACCAGAATTTAATGTGCCACACGCTTGGAAAGGGAAACAAGTTTTAGAGGACAAAATAAAGGCAAGAAGCAAGTTTGTTAAGTTTTACCATTTGAACAACGTTAAACAATGCTTCATTTCCTAAAAGGAGATTATGGGAAATGAAGGAAGAGAAACGGCCTTTTCCCCATGCTTTCAGTAATTATTAATACTCTCTATAAGTTATACTAATATGATATAGGTTGTTTGTTTGTATCTGTCTGTCTGTTTTTTTGGCTTGAGTTTTCAGTGAAAAATAAAGGATCCTAGGCCGTGTCTTCTAAGGTTTTTTCAACTTCGGATACGTCAGCAACAAGCTTATTCAATAAAGTGTTGAATTTTGCAGGGTTCTTTTTCTTAAGCTGCCTAAGTCTGTACTGCAGCCGGTTATGCCTGGCGTGAATTACTTTGTCAGTTATTGAATCGTCTGAAAGTAGGCTTGGCAATTTACGCTTAACCTTATCAGCGTTAACCATGCTGGAAAACTCCAAAAAAAGAAAAAAGGAAGATAGGCGCGGGTGACATCGCCACTTATGGTGTCTTAAACCTTTAATTGACAAAGAGGGCAAGTGTAGCAACTGTTATAAGAAGGATTAAAAAAAGTGTTTAAAATCACCTTATCATGTTTAACGCTGATAATTGACAGTTAAGAAGACTTTGCGTACTTGTTTTTTCCTTATGCGAGCCTAGTTTTGAGTGTTGCAACGCTTTGAAAAGGCTTTGCGCGATTGACTTAACAATAACTAGATAGTAAGGAAACTTGACAAGTTACCATCCTATTTTTTTATGCCAGCCGCTCGAAATCAAATGGTTGAATTCCAAAAATAAATGTTAGTATACTTGCCTTCAACAGAGAAACGAGGGTCCGCGTACACGATATCGATGTTTGTGCCATAGCGCGCTAAGAGTGTTTGGGTAATATTCCAGATTTGCGGAGATTTTGCGTCTGGCCCCCAAAGTCCCCAGATGGTATCGTTTGAGTTGCGCATGCCCCAGCCGTAGTTACTTGGCAAAACGAGAACGTTCTGAGCTGAAAAAGCAGTCGGATGCGGATTGGTTTTGATTTTGTTCCAAAATGTTTGCAGTGCATTGAATTGATCCTTGGTTAAAACTCCGTAACTGTTACCTGTAATGGTAGGATAATTAAATACAACCACGTATTTGGCTCCATTCTCGTAAGCAAGCACCATGTCATTGTATAGTTGATCGCCATTTTCCAAATAAGGCGCTTCATTATAGGTCCAGGTGATGATTACGCCCCAGCTTTTATTTTGCAGGTTAGCGGCTCCTCTGACCAAGGCTATCTGTTGCGCTCGGCTATTGTTCCAGCCGAACTGGGCTAAGATAACGTCATACCCAGCTAAGTAATCAAACCAGTAAAGAGCATAATCCGAAGTGAAGGTCGTGGGCGGATTGGGCAATGTTTTAATAGTGTGCAGTCCAGGCATCGTTTGCCAACTATTAACGAATAGATTTGCCATTGCAGCGTAGGTTTGAGGCTTGCTTGAATTCGCGAAATCAGGTGGGTTGTCTAGCAAGTTTCCTGCTGGTTCATCAAAAAAGTAAATTCCAAGAAAATAGCTGCCCCAGTGCTGCTTGGCTGAGCTAATCCAAGGGATTTGCCATGGAAGATCAATATTGCCAAAATAAACAATTATGTGTAATCCTTGATTTACTGCGTAATCGCATATTTCGTTGAGCGACGTTTCGTTTTTGCTGACGGGCCCTGAATCCACAACTAAGAGGTTTGTGTAATCTTTCACTTTGTCTATAAGCAGTTTTGCCCCTGCGGTTGTGTTGGAGCTGAATGTAACTCCAACGTAGAAGTTTTGACTGCTGATTTGATTACTGCTTTGACTAGCTGGGTTCGGGATAGGCTTCATCGCTATAAAAAGAATGACAACCATCAATATGGCAAGGACGACAGCGAGAACCCGCTTCACTTACGAGACCTCCTAAAGCAAAAGCACAACGCTAGCATATGTACCTTAGCGCGCTAAGCTGGTAGCCAAGCTGGCCACGGGTCCGAATAAGAATCAAAGCAGCCAACACACCGAAGCCGATAGCAGCGCCTAGAACCAAGGTCGTGCGTCCCACGGAGGGAAATGGGGGTATCAAAGCATAAATCAGCGCATCCACGCCGTTATGAGCGCAGATTGCAGCAAAGAGACTTCCTCGTGTGGGGTTGAAGATCCGCGTCATAACGATTACTAGAGTCACGACGAACACGAAAAAGATGGGGAAGTTTGTGAAGAATGTAGACCAGCCAGTACCCGGCCCTCCACCTTGATCTGGCATCAGAAGTCCTCCAAGTGTCAAGGTTTCCCATAAATGGGTTTTAGCGCAAGAAAATCAAAAGAGTTAATTTTAAGTTATCGGACGAGAATTATTTTTTGATGATTTATGGGTTCTCGAGAAGTTCTAATTGAAGCTCAGGAGTTAACAAAGAAATTTGATGATTTCACAGCGGTAGACCACATAGACTTCAAAGTGTACAAGGGCGAGTGTGTAGGTTTCTTGGGACCAAACGGGGCAGGCAAAACCACCACTGTCCGCATGATGTATTGCTTTTTGCTTCCAACATCAGGCGAATTAAAAGTTGCTGGATTAAGCGTCAACACACAGTGCAGGGAAATAAAAAGAATAGTTGGCGTGGCACCTCAAGAGGACAATTTAGACCCAGATTTCACAGCCATAAAAAACCTCACAGTTTATGCCCGCTACTTTGATATTCCTAAAGATGAAGCGTTGAAACGGGCTGATGAACAACTAAAATTTTTCCAGTTGGAAGAAAAAAGAGATGTGCCCATAACTGCGCTGTCAACGGGTATGAAGCGTCGGTTGATTTTTGCAAGAGCGCTGATTAATCAACCGCAAATTCTCCTCTTAGATGAGCCTACTACAGGGTTAGATCCCCAGGCGCGGCATTTGGCTTGGGATGAGGTGCGGAATTTAAAGAAGAAGCAAGTTACCATAATTTTAACTACGCATTATATGGATGAAGCCGCGGTTTTGTGTGATAGGATATTGATTATTGACAGAGGAAAAATTATCGAGGAAGGCAAGCCTGCTGAACTAGTAAAGAAGCACGTCGGCGAAGAGGTTCTGGAACTTGATTATGACGAGAAACTTCTGCCGACTTTAAAAGAGGCTTTTCCTGGCGCTGAATTTGAAAGGTTAGGAGATCGAGTGCAAATTTTCACGGATAAACCCCATGGCGTCTTTGAAGGCTTCTTAAAGGATCACCCGATGCAGAACGTGACTATACGTACTACTAACTTGGAGGATGTTTTCCTTAAATTAACAGGAAGGGGACTTCGAGAGGAATGAGTAGCCCTAACCTTCGCAAGTCTCCAGCACGCTTCACTATGCCAAAATTAACTTATAGAGTTTGGCGGGTTTGGCGGCGAAACTTTGATGTGTTCACAAAAACTATTAAGGTTAATTTTCTGCCTTCACTTCTTGAGCCCATATTGCACTTGGTGGCTTTTGGCATTGGTCTAGGCGGTTTCATCCCGAGCATTCAAGGTCAACCCTACATCGATTACTTAGCGCCTGCATTGGTGGCGATTGCAATTATGAACGGCGCATTTTTTGAGTGTACATTCGGATCTTTCGTGCGCATGTACTACCAAAAAACCTTCGACGCCATAGTAGCCACGCCTGTAAGCGTTGAAGAAGTCGTTGCAGGAGAACTTCTTTGGGGAGCAACCCGCTCAACGTTTAACGCGACTATTGTTTTGGCTGTGATTGCGATTTTCGGGTTGATTAAAAGCCCACTGTTTCTGCTGGTTGTACCACTTGCGTTTTTCGGCGGATTACTGTTTGGTTCCATCGCAATGTGCTTTACAGCTGCAGCACCCAACATCGACTTTTTTAATTTTCCTTCATTTTTGTTTCTGACACCGATGTTCTTCCTAAGCGGCACATTTTTCCCGTTGACATCAGTGCCTCTTCAAATTGCAGCTTTGGCTGTTTTGCCGTTAACTCATGTAGTTAACATAACTAGAGCGGTTGTTTCAGGTCATGTTACATCAATCCTCGGATTAAACACGGAAATGCTGCTGCTCATTAGCCTGGCATGGATAATAGCGGTTGGGGTATTCTTCTTTATAGTCAGTATTAATTTGATGAAAAAACGATTAACAGGATAAGCTGCTAAACTTTAATGTCTTTAACTTCTGCAATTATAAGATAGAAAGCGGCTAACCCTTTCCATCTACCCCATGACTTAGCGATTTCCTGAGCCTCACCACTCTTTATCGGTTTTCCCCTACAATAATACCTTGAAATCACCCTTCTTATGCCAAAATCGTCAGCTGGCAAAGCATCCAGCTTCTGCATTCCACGTAGCATAGTTAACTCAGCAGTCCAAACGCCGATCCCCCTGATTTCATCAAGCTCTGCTATGATTTCCTCGGGGTTTTGGTGGGTTTTTAGGTGCTCAAGGTCCAATTTGCCATTCACTATCAATTTGGCTGCTTCTTGGATATACTCGGCTTTTCGCTGGCTTAACCTGCAGTTGCGTATTTCTTCAAGGCTGGCGCAAACGATGTTTTGCGGCGTTGGATACGCATAGAAACTTTCGCCGCCTACAGTGAGGGTTTCGCCGAATTTCTTGACTAATCTTTCTTCAACGGTATGAGCTACTTTGATAGAGATTTGTTGCTCAACTATAGAATCAACCAAGGCTTCGTAAACTGTTGGCGTTGTTGGATTTTTTAACCCGTACAATTGCCTAGTTATGTGGTACATTGTCTGGTCGCCCTTTACATCATTATAAAAGGACGAAAGGTCGAAGTCCAAGTTGAAAATGAATTTGACTGCTTCTTTAGCTTTTTCCTTGTCCTGCAATGTTATCGGGCTGTTTGATTTTAGCTCAACAGTTATTTTTGGTTGAACAATAGTTCCTGTGGAGGCCAATTTGACCATGGTAAGTTTGCCATTAAGTTTAAGGACTTGAGTAAACTGACCGTTTGAGTAGGTTCGGATTTGTTTGTCGCCGCTTTGGAATATTTGCGCGGTTAAATCGAAGTTGAAAGGCGCCAATGCATCAATCTTGAAAGTTTCGGTAAAGGCCATCTTTCTCATCACTGGAGCGTTGTCTTTACTCTGCTCGAGTTGTATTAAAGATTTTTAACTTTAAAGCGATATTATAAGCGAGTGAGGATGGATTAATCGTGCGTATAGTTGTGCGGATAGGCGGCTCAGTAGTAGCATCACCAGTTAATACTGAATTAATGAGCAAATACGTTGACCTGATTAAAACCGTAAAGTCTCAAGGCCAAGAGGTTGCCGTCGTGCTTGGCGGCGGAGCATTGGCACGAGAATTCATCCGTATAGCGAAAGATTTGGGGTTAGATATGCGGGCGCAGGATGATGTTGCCATTTCTGTTTCACGCTTGTATGCTCAGCTTTTTCTCAAAAGGCTCGGCGAAGCTGGTTGCAGTAAAGTTGCTTTGACGCTTGATGACGCAGCTCAATGCTTAAGCGAAGGAAAGATTGTTGTGATGGGTGGCTTGAAGCCTGGGATTACGACGGATGCAGTTGCAGCTTTGGTTGCTGAACGAATCAACGCGGATTTGCTGGTTAAAGGCACCGACCAAGAGGGCATTTACGATAAAGACCCAAGAAAACATGCGGATGCGGTTAAGCTTGATCATTTAGGCTTTGATGATTTGCCTAAGATTTTTGAGCATAGCGAGCATAAGGCTGGGATACATCAAATAATTGATCCTGAAGCCGTTAAGGTTTTGAAGCGGGGGCGGTTGAAGCTGATTGTAGTTAACGGTTTTAAGCCTGAGAATATTTTGGCTGCGGTTAAGGGCGAGAACGTGGGCACAGTGATAAGTTAAAATTCATTTCCCTCATCTCTTGTGAACGCTAATGTTACAGCTAAATAAGGCAATTTAGCAAACTGACCAAGATCCAACGCAATTTTGACTAAATTTTAGAATACGTTGGCATCTTTGCAGTCGCTGTAACAGCCTACACGTCGTTTCTCATGTAAAAGCTGGGACCGCTGAGGCTTCAAGCGACGCTGTGGAGCTGCTGCATTGGGTTCCATTTGATGAAGTGGAAGATTACAATTTGACAACGTCATTTCGGCTTTTCTTCAGGAACAATAGGGAAAAATTGGAAAAAGCTAGCGCGTATTAACTTTTTCAAGCTTTTCTTATGATTTTGGTTTAAAGCAAGCGCGATTTAAGTACTTGACCTTAACCATCCTCTTCGTTTGAAAATCAATGTAAGGGTAAAAGCTACCATAATCATAATTGCAACCATAATGTAGAAGCCGTAAGGATTGGTTGTTCCCGGAATGTATCCGGTTTTGAAGCTCGTTCCGTAAATTCCAGCAATCAAAGTCAGCGGAAGAAAAATGGCTGAAATTATCGTAAGAACCCTGATTATATTGTTAGTTGTTACCGTTTGAACGTTGACCAAGATGTCTCGGATGTTGCTCATTTCTTCCCTGTGGGCATCGACAACCTCCACCAGCTGGATTGTTCTGTCGTAGAGATCTCCGAAACGCGGAAGGTTCACTCCTTGCACCAGAGCAAATTCTCCCCTTGTTATTCTTCCCATTATCTCGCGAAGCGGACTCAGACTCTGTCTAAGAGACACAAGTCTCTCTCTTGTCTTAACGATTTGCACCCCTAAGCTGCTTCCCGCCAGCCTTGACCTTTCTTTGAAGAAACCCAAGGCTTCTTGACTTAATGTTTCAATCCTTTCGAACACCGAGTCTGAAACTGGGTAATATTCACTTGTGACCAAATCCAAGAAAATATATAACATAATATCAGTTGAGGGCACAAGTGAAAGCGAGAAATAGCCGTGAGTGCCTATTTTTTTGAAAACAGCACAAGTCAGTTCTGAGTAGCCTTTATGCAGCGTTACCATCCATTTTGAACAAACAAGCATCGCCAAGGATTCCATTTTCCCTTCAGAAATAAAACTTTCCCGATTCGGGAAATTAAGAAGACAGAACACACGATCTTCATGTTCATCAATTCTTGAACGTCCCACTTCTTGGGTGAGCTCTTGAAGGTTGTGTTCATCTATGCTAAAATAATCCTCTAACTCTTTTATTTCGGAATCGGTCGGGTCTTGGGCGTCTACCCATAGAACTTCATGCTTATTAATTTCTTCAGGCAAAACCTCTAAATTTCCCGATTGCCATCCGCCTTCTTCGTGTTCCTTGAGCAAAGTGATTGTTAGCAACCGTTATCCTCCGAGTAAACTAATAAGAAGTCTCCTTTCTAAACCTAACCATCTTTTGTGGAGACAACAATTAGTCTGAATCTCTTAGCGCGATGGCATGGGAAGGACGCACCCTGCAAGCGAACTAAACAGTACTTCAAAAAAGCAACCAAAAACAACGCATCTTACCCGTTCAACTGATACTAAATTTCATGCACAAATTGACTCTAACATAGTGAGAACATGTTAGTCAGCAAGTATTTTTAGTTCATATCTTTAAAGAACAGTCTTGTCTCTCCCATTGTTTTGATGTCTAAAGCTCGGACTCTGGCAACTATGGGGAAGTCGCTTACTACTTTGCCAAGTGTGAGGCAGTGGTGGGGCGGCAGGTCGCGGGCGATTGAGCGCACTGTTTCTGCGTCCACGCGGGCGGCTCGGCTAACAACGTCTAGATCGTGTTCGTTGGTGAAGTTGAAGAGGAAAATGTTGTCTGCTTGGCGGTAAATGTTTTCTTGTATCGTATCTGGCTGGTTTGTGATGAACGTGGTGAATATGCCAAAGTGGCGCATACGTGTTACTATGTCGTCCCAGTAAGTTTCGCGCAGGTACAAATGGGCTTCTTCAGCGAAGAGGAAAACCGCTTTCAGCTTCCAATTTGACAAGGAGTCAACAAGTTTTCCGAGGACGTATTCGACTACGATTTGGCGGTCGATGTTTGAGGTGTTTTTGAGGTTTATTACGATGGCGCCGCCTTGGTCCTTGGCTTTTATGAGGCTCTCATCTAACAATGTTGCTTCGCCTGTTGAGTCGGTGAAGAAGCCTGAGTTAACAAGGGAGTGAAAGCGTGAGGCTAACGCGTCGCGTACATGCTGATTGCAGTTTAAATCGCGAATCGCTTCGCCCAGTTCTTGCATGTTTAGTTTTCCTTTTTCTTTAAGCATTTTCCATATACGCCTAAATTCGCGGGCTGAAGTACCTGGCAGATGCAGCGCATTTACCAGTATACCCATTAC
>Ga0187891_1003655_pt1 | contig 10540 bp, 9 predicted proteins | sample June2016WEW_21_4_FD_132990 | JGI IMG/M metagenome (GOLD analysis project Ga0187891, IMG submission 132990) | Peatland microbial communities from SPRUCE experiment site at the Marcell Experimental Forest, Minnesota, USA - June2016WEW_21_40 | ecosystem: Environmental > Terrestrial > Soil > Wetlands...
CCGATCGGGGCGCAGGGCCTCAACCTCGGGCTTCGCGACGCGGCGACGCTCGCCGAGCTCGTCGCCGACGCGCACCGCCGACACCTCGACGTTGGATCGCCGAGCCTGCTCGCGCGCTACGACGCCCAGCGCCGCGCCGACGCAACCAGCCGCAGGATCGCGATCGATCTGCTCAACCGCAGCCTGCTTTCCGATTTCATCCCGGTCCAGGGCGTCCGCGGCCTGTCGCTGTTCCTGGTCGACCGCATCGGCCCGCTGCGCCGCGCGCTGATGCGCGAAGGCGTCGCGCCCGCCGCCTCGCAACCGCGGCTGATGCGCGGCGAAATGGTGTGAGCAACCGGTATTATGGCCCAAACGCCACAAGCCGATACAGCCCAAAGCCGAACAGCCCGATGCCAACCGCGTCCAGCAACAGACCAAAAAAATAAGGATACCACGGGTAGCTTTCTGCAGTGTTCCCGTCAGTTCGTTTTATATGAATGGCGTGGTTGCCCCATTCGCCGGCGCCGAAGGAGAGCAGCCCCAATCCCATCGCCACACCGGCGACGAATTGCACAGGAGCGGAAACGATAGCGAGCAGCAGGCCAGCCGCCCCTATGAAGTTCCACCATCGCTTCAAATCCCATGTGCCCGGGATTTCCATGGACGCCCTTGAATATGTGAGAGGCGCACGCCCGGTGCAGCATCGCCATAATGCCGTGAAAGCTCGCTATTTCCTAGTGCGGTGGATTTGAAGTTCCTACAGCCCAGCCGCAAACTAGCATAGGAACTTCAAATCCAAAAACCGCACTAGAATCGTAAATTTGCTAGTGTCCCTTTGATTCCGAAGTTCGCATGAGAGTGTGCCGCTAGCACTTGCGAACTTCGGAATCGGGACACTAGGCACCAGTGACTTCAAAATTGGCTTGGCGGGTCCTGCCGTTCATCCTACGGTCTGCCGCGAGAATAAGTTCGAGGTCGTCGCATGAAATTGCCGCGTAATTTTTTCAAGCCGCTCGCGATCGGGGCACCGGCGCCGCTGCGCGAATTGCCGGTGCGGCTCGAGCGCATGATTCACTTCGTGCCGCCGCACCTGGAAAAGCTGCGCGCGCGGGTGCCCGAGCTCATTCGCCAGGTCGACGTGGTGCTCGGCAATCTCGAGGACGCCATTCCCGCCGACGCCAAGGCGGCGGCCCGCGCGGGATTTGTCGCCATGGCGAAGGCTACCGATTTCGGCTCGACCGGATTGTGGACCCGCGTCAACGCGCTCAACTCGCCGTGGGTGCTCGACGACATTACCGAGCTTGTCGCCGCCGTCGGCGACAAGCTCGACGTCATCATGCTGCCGAAGGTCGAGGGCGAATGGGACATTCATTATCTCGACCAGCTGCTCGCCCAGCTCGAAGCCAAGCACGCGGTCAAAAAGCCGATCCTTATCCACGCCATTCTGGAGACCGCCGAGGGCGTCAACAATGTCGCCGCGATCGCCGCCGCGTCACCGCGCATGCACGGCATCAGCCTCGGTCCCGCGGACCTTGCCGCTTCGCGCGCCATGAAGACCACCCGCGTCGGCGGCGGCCATCCCGAGTACAAGGTGCTGGCCGACGCCGCTGCCGGCAGCGCCGCCGACGCGCCGCGCGCCGCCTATCAGCAGGACCTTTGGCATTACACCATGGCGAAGATGGTCGATGCCTGCGCCGCCGCCGGCATCAAGCCGTTCTACGGTCCATTCGGCGACATCGCCGACAGCGCCGGCTGCAAGGTGCAGTTCCGCAACAGCTTCCTGATGGGTTGCGTCGGCGCCTGGTCGTTGCACCCGAGCCAGGTACCGATCGCCAAGCGCGTTTTTTCGCCCGACCCGGCCGAGGTGGCTTTTGCCAAGAAGATCATCGCCGCCATGCCGGACGGCAGCGGCACGGTGATGATCGACGGCAAGATGCAGGACGACGCTACATGGAAGCAGGCGAAGGTGCTGGTCGATCTCGCCCGTCTGGTCGCCGCCAAGGACCCCGAAATGGCCGCCCGCTACGGGCTATAAACGCGCCGGGAATCGTGCCATGAAATGCGCTATGAACAAACATTCAACGCGCGGCCTGCCGGGCGCCACAATTCTGTGATCTCATTTCGGCCATGAACAAGCTCCGCATCGCCAAATATCAGATCGGCCAGGTGGTCCGCCACCGGCTGTTTCCGTTCCGCGGCGTCGTGTTCGATATCGATCCGATCTTCAGCAATACCGAGGAATGGTACGAGTCGATTCCCGCGGAAGTCCGGCCGCACAAGGATCAGCCGTTCTATCATCTGTTCGCCGAGAACGACGAGACCGAATACATCGCCTACGTCTCCGAGCAAAATCTGCTGCCGGATGACAGCGGCGAGCCGATCCGGCATCCGCAGGTGGCGAAAGTTTTCGTGCAGGACGGCCATGGCGGCTACCGCCCGCGTCACGCGACCACGCACTGATTAGATCAATTTCGCTTATTCCCGAGCGAGCGCGGAATCCCAAACAACGAGATCTGGTCGCGCGGCAGGCCGCGTCTCCGCGTGTGCGGAGACGCGAACAGCCATCGATTACTGCGTCTTGCCACCTGGCGCTGGTGCCGCCGGCGGCGTTGCCGACGACTGCGGCGCGTTCTGCTGGTTTTCCAGCTTCTTGCGCGCTTCATCGGCGCGCCGTTGCAGCTCTTCCTGCAGCTTCTTCTGCTGCTCCTCGAACACTTTTGGATCGGTCGGCGGCCCGTCATAGGCCTTGGCGAAATCGGTGAGCGGCATCGCCAAGCTGATCGGCTGGCCGGTCGAATTGATCGCCTGGATTGTCAGTCCCTGCCCCTTCTTCATCTTGCCGATCATGTCGGCATTGGCCTCATAATCAGCCATGCAGCCATTGGTGAAGCAGATCACGTAGGGCGCGGTCAGCGGCTGGCTCTGGTCGATGATGACGCGCGTGCCATGAGCAAGCTGCATGCCTAAGGGCAAGGTCACGCGCAAAATCTTGCGCTCTTGACCCTCCGGTTCGATGAGCACGGCGGCGGCCACCGGCATGCCCGATTCGATGCGGGCGTCCTTGCCGGTGAAACAGATCTGCTTGGCATTGGGATCGGGCGTTTGTCCCGGTTGGCCCTTGAGGCAGAATTTCGTCCAAGGCGAAAAGATCAATTGCACCGGCTGCTGGCCGGCCTGCCCTTGCGGCGGCGGCTGCTGGCCTTGCGGTGCCGGGGCCGGTTGCTGGGCTTGCTGGGCCGGGGGCTGCTGCGCTGCGGGTGCAGCCGCCTTGGGCTTTTTGGCCTTTGGCTTCTCCTTCTCCTTCGCGGCTGGTGCTGGCGCCGGGGCGGGCTGGTCTTGCGCCGAAGCAGGCGCGCCGGCCGCAATCGCCAGCGCGACCGTCAACGGCACACTCAGGGCGATAATCTTGGCCAAAGCGAGCGTCCGGCTCGCCAGCTTCGCCGGCGCGGTGCAATAGGTCATGAGATGCAGTCCCTCGTTAATGCTGCCGCCCGCAAATCGACCTGATTTGCAACGGATGTCGGGTCGACCTGATGTCGACCGGCGATTTCGCCGCGCCCGCCAAGCGGGTAGTCCCCCACTGGACGGTCATTCGACGTAGATTACGGCAACAGCGTGACACCACGGCTCCGCCGCGACCCCGAGATAGCCCACTTGGCCCTGCGGATAAAGCGCGCGCTTCGACCGCGGTGATAAGACGCTGTTGACCGATCGCCCGCCGAGCTAAGCCGCACGGTATCACCGTGCTAGATTTGCCCATTCTCCGCTCCGAATCGCGAGCTCTACTGCCGCCGATGCACGCCATCCGCAACGCCTGTGTCGCCTTGGGAGCTCACGCCGCTTTGTGCGCGGTGTTCGCGGTTTTGGCGGCGACGGCCGCCGCGGCGGCGGAAGCGGCTCATGCCATCGCCATGCATGGCGCGCCGGCAATGCCGGATGGCTTTAGCGCGCTTCCCTATGCCAATCCGGAGGCGCCGAAGGGCGGCCGCTTGGTGCAGGGCGTGCTCGGAACCTTCGACAGCCTCAATCCCCTCATCGTCAAGGGCCTCGCCGTGCAGGCGATCCGCGGCTATGTGGTCGAAAGCCTGATGGCGCGCGGCTATGACGAGCCGTTCACGCTTTACGGTCTGCTCGCGCGCACCGTCGAGACCGACGACGCGCGGAGCTACGTCACCTTCAGGCTCGATCCGGCGGCGCGCTTCTCCGACGGCGTTCCGGTCACGGCCGAAGACGTCATCTTCTCCTGGCAACTGCTGCGCGATCACGGCCGGCCCAACCACCGCGCCTACTACGCCAAAGTGGTCAAAGCCTCGAGCCTCGACGCACGCACCGTGCGTTTCGATCTTGGCGGCAGCAACGATCGCGAGTTGCCGCTCATCCTCGGGCTGATGCCGGTGCTGCCGAAGCACGCCATCGATGTCGCGACCTTCGAGGAAACGACATTGGCCAAGCCGGTCGGCAGCGGGCCTTACGTCGTCACGGACGTCGATCCGGGCCGCAGCGTCACGCTCAAGCGCGATCCCAATTACTGGGGCCGCGCGCTTCCTATCAATCGCGGCCTGTGGAATTTCGATGCGCTGCGCTTCGACTATTATCGCGATGCCAACGCCTATTTCGAAGCCTTCAAGACCGGGCTCTATGACGTACGCAGCGAGACCGATCCGAGCCGCTGGCAAACCGGCTATGACTTTCCGGCGGTGCGCGACGGCCGCATCGTCAAGGAATCGTTTGCCAATGGCCTGCCCAAGCCGACTTCGGCTTTCGTCTTCAACACGCGGCGGCCGATCTTCTCCGACATTCGCGTGCGCCAGGCGATTTCGCTCTTGTTCGATGCCGAATGGGTCAACCGCAACTTCTTCTTCGATCTGTATCGGCGCAGCGCGAGTTTTTTCCCCGGCTCGGAGCTGTCGGCCTATCAGCGTCCGGCCGACGCGCGCGAGCGCGCACTGCTGGCGCCGTTTCCGGACGCGGTGCGCGCCGGCATGCTCGACGGCACCTGGTCGCTGCCGGGCGCCAACGGCTCGGGCCGCGACCGCGAAAGCCTGCGCCAGGCGCTGACCTTGCTCGGCGCCGCCGGCTATGCGCTCAACGGAACGGCGTTGCGCGAGCGGAAGAGCGGACGCCCATTTAGCTTCGAGATCATGGTGACGAGCCGGGATGAGGAGCGGCTGGCGCTCGCATTCGCCAGCAATCTCGCGCGCGCCGGCATCGCGGTGCAGGTCCGGCTCGTCGACGCGGTGCAGTACAATCAGCGCCGGGTGTCGTTCGACTTCGACATGATCGAGTATCGCTGGGAGCAGTCGCTGTCGCCCGGCAATGAGCAGAGCTTCTACTGGGGCTCCGCAGCCGCCGACGAACCGGGCTCGCGCAACTATATGGGCGTGCGCAGCGCGGCGATCGACGCCATGATCGCCGCCATGCTGCGCGCGCGCGCGCGCACCGACTTCGTCGCCGCCGTGCGTGCGCTCGATCGGGTGTTGATGTCCGGCTGTTACGTCGTGCCGCTATTTTATCTGCCGGAGCAATGGGTGGCGCGCTGGGCCACGATCGCGCATCCGGCGCGCACGTCGCTCTTCGGCTACCTGCCGGAAACCTGGTGGCATCAACCGAAACCGGCGCTGCAATGATCCTCGGCGATGCCATATCAGCCGCGGCGGCACCGCCCCACCCGCGCAACCGCCTCACCATCGACGCGGTGTTCCGCCGCCTCGCAGAGCAGCGGGCCGGCGCGCTGGCGCTCGCGGATCCGCCCAACCGGAACAGCTTTACCGACGCAGCGCCGCGTCGGCTCACCTTTGCCGAGGCCGATCGCATGGTCACGGCGATCGCCGGCCGGCTGCGCGGCATGGGACTGCCGACCGACGCCATCGTCGGCGTGCAATTGCCGAATATCGTCGAGAATATTCTCACCATGCTCGGCGTGCTGCGCGCGGGGATGATCGTCGCGCCGCTGCCGCTGTTGTGGCGGCGTGCCGACGCCGTCGCCGCGCTCGGGCGCGTCGGCGCCAAGGTGCTGATCACCTGCGGCCATGTCGGCGCCTTCGATCATAGTGGGCTCGCGCTGCACGTGGCGGCGGAAGTATTTTCCATTCGCTACGTGTGCGGGTTCGGCAGCAATCTGCCGGACGGCATGGTACCGTTCGACGATTTGTTCACCGCCGAGACGCTCGACCCGGTTCTGCCGCTCGACCGCGAGCGGCGGAATAATGCCGCCGCGCACGTCGCCGCCGTCACCTTCGATGTCGGCGAAGGCGGCATCGTGCCGGTCGCGCGCAGCCATCCCGAGCTGCTCGCGGCGGGCCTTGCCGTGCTGCTGGAAAGTCGCTTGCCACGGGGTGCGAGCATTCTCTCGGCATTGCCGCCTTCGTCCTTCGCCGGCATCAGCCTGACGCTGTTGCCCTGGCTTCTCAACGGCGGCACGCTCGTCCTGCATCACGCGTTCGATCCCGATATTTTCGTTACTCAGCGGCAAACCGATCGATGCGGCGCGCTGATCCTTCCCGCTCCCGTGACCTTCAGTCTCGCCGAGACCGGTGCCTTCGCCGGCGACAGCCCGGCATGTGCGATCGCGGCCTGGCGTGCGCCGGAACGGCTCGCCATGAGTCCTGTCTGGCGCGAACCGGGCACCTCACTCGTCGACGTTTCGGTCTTCGGCGAAGCCGCTGTTGTTCCCTCGCGCCGCGGCGCCGACGGCGCGCCGAGCACAATTCGCCTCGGTCCGGTTATGGCGTCGCGCGACGGCGCGCCCGGCGTTACGGTTGCCGAACTTATTCGCACCGGCGCCGGCACGCTCGCGGTGCGCGGTCCGATGGTGCCGCATCATTCGTTCCCGCCGGGAATCGAAGGCTCCGGCCTGCCCTATTTCAAGGTCGGGCACCGGGGCGTGGTCGACACCGGCTATGCCTGCCGGATCGATCCCGGCAACACGATCGTGGTCACCGAAGCGCCTGCCGGCATCGCCAGCGTCGGCGGCTATCGGTTTCCGCTCCGCGCGCTGCAGGAGATCGTGCGCCGCGTCGACGGCGGCGCCACGCTCACGGCTTTGCCGGATGTCGTTCTCGGCCAGCGCCTGATCGGTGATGCGGTCATGCGCGATACGATGCGGGCAGCGCTCGATGCGGCCGGCGTCAATCCCATCGTCGCCGCGGCATTTTGCAACCGCGGCGAGCGGGAACTTGGCGGCACGCTGGCCGGTGCGGCCTGAGCGTTCTGTTGACGGCCCATTAACAGCGCTCTGGCATGGTTCGAGGGTTCTTCCTCGAATTCGTATCCCGCCATGGCGCTGCAAGGTCCGTTTCTCGTCGTTGCCGACAATCCGGCGCCGGACGTTGTCGACGCATTGCGCGCGGCGGGCGCGTTCCCGATCGTCGAAGCCGACTGGCCCGACGCGGCCGCGGCGGTCGCCTCGGTCGAACCGGAAGGCGTGGTGCTCGCCGACTCCTGCAGCGCGAGCGAACACGCCGATGAGTTTGCGCGCGCGCTCGCCGATAAACTGAAGGCCGGCGGCGGCGCGTTCACGCCGGTGATCGCCCGCCTGCGTGACGACGGCGCGAGCCTCGTGCCCGATGCGCTGGCCATGTCCGCGAGCGCGCCGGCTGCCGCGATCGCGCGCCGGCTCGCGGCGGCATCACGCATCCGCGCGCTGCATGGCACGGTTTTGCGCCGGACCGAAACGCTCGTTTCGCGCGGCGAGCAGGTTCCAAAAATACCGGCCAGCGATCCGCTCGAGGAAGCGACCGTGCTGGTCGTCGGCCGCGGCCGCTCTTATCCGGGCCTGACCGTCGCCGTCGGCGAGCGCGTCGGCCTGGTCGGCGCGCTCAGCGTCGAGAGCGCGGCGGGCGCGCTTAACGCCCGCGACATCAACGGCATGGTGATCGGCGACGGTTTCAGCCCGCGCGTCGTCGAGGCGCTGTTGACCGTGCTCGCCGAGGACGCGCGCTTTCGCGACCTGCCGGTCGCCGTGCTCGGCGGCCAGCCCAGCGCGGTCGAAGCGTTTTACGCGCTCCTGCCCAATCTCGAGCGCATCGCCGAAGGCCACGGCCGGCTGGTCGAGCGCGTTCTGCCCTATGTGCGGCTGCACGCTTTCGGCGAGCGCCTCAAGCGCATGCTCAAATCGCTCGACGCCAAGGGCATGATCGATCCGAGCACCGGTCTGCTCGCGCATGAGGTGTTCTGGCGCGATCTCAACCGCGCCGTCGACGATGCCGAAAAACGCGGCGTCGGCCTGTCGATCGCGCGTTTTTCCTTCGAACGCGGCGATCGCCGCGTCAGCCTCGATGCCGCGCGGCTGGTGAGCCGGCTGATGCGCCAGGTCGATTTCGCCTGCCGCGAAGCCGACGATTCGATCTTCGCGGTGTTCACCGAGACCGATCTGCGCGCCGCTCATGTCATTGCCCGGCGCATCGCCAGCGTGCTCAAGCACACCATGCTGGCGCCCGATCGCAAGCGCTCCGGCATCGAAACCGCGGTGACGCTGGCGACGCTCAAGCCCACCGATAATGTCGAGTCCCTGATCGCGCGGGTGGCGGGCGAGGTTGCCGCCGGCTGAAGGCGGCCCCATTTATGCCGGGTCAATGCTGGCCGATGCGGCAACCGGTTGTTGCCGGCAAATCGCGCCAGCCGCGAAAGCTTGAATCCATGACCGATGACACTTCCGCGCCGGCGCCGTTGCGCATCGATGTCGTCTCCGACGTCGTGTGTCCGTGGTGCTATATCGGCAAACGCCGGCTTGAAGCGGCGACCGCGCTCGTTCCCGATATTGCCGTCACCATCACCTGGCGGCCGTTTTTCCTCAATCCCTGGATCCCGCGCGAGGGCATCGACCGCAAGACTTATCTGGAGACCAAGTTCGGCTCGGTCGCGCGCTATCACGCGATCGCCGAACGCGTCGTCGCCGCCGCCGCCGCAGAGGGGCTGCTCTACGCGCCCGACAAAGTGAGCCGGCAGCCCAACACGCTCGACTGCCATCGCCTCATCCTGTGGTCGCGCAGCGCCATCGATCCCGGCCGCATGAAACAGCGGCTGATGGAGCTCTACTTCGCCGAGGGCGCCGATCTGAGCGATCCCGAAACGCTGGTGCAGGCCGCCATCGATTGCGGCATGGACGGCGGCCTGGTGCGCAAGCTCCTCGCCAGCGACGCCGACGTCGAGCGCGTCGAGCGCGAGGCCGACAGCGCCAAGGAAGCCGGCATCGACGGCGTGCCCTGCTTTATCTTCGGCTCAAGCATCATCGTCACCGGCGCGCAATCGCCGGACTATCTCGCCGCGGCCATCGCGCGCACGGCCGAGGAGCAGACGCGCGCGACGGCGTGACCTGACGCGCGGCTCATCCGGCCACGCTTGCTCGGCGGCTTGGCCGCGAGGCGCGGCTGCGCTCGATGAACCCTGGCGTTGCGCGGCGCACGGAAAGCACGTGAAGCGTCACATTGCGAAAGCCGAAATAGACTCTTATCACAGAACTACAGAAAATTATTTTCAGCACAGGGAAACGACAATGCGCATGATGCTCAAGTTTACGCTTCCGGTCGAGAAGGGAAACGCAGCGATTGAAGACGGCGCGATCGCGCGAACTTTGGAATCGATCATGACCAAGCTCAAACCGGAAGCGGCTTATTTTGCGCCATTCGACGGCAAACGCGGCGGCCTGATATTTTTTGATTTGGCCGATCCCTCGCAGATTCCCGAGGTTGTCGAGCCGCTCCTCCTCAATCTGCATGCCACGACCGAGCTCACGCCGGTCATGAACGCCGACGATCTGCGCAAGGGACTTGGCAAGGTCGCGCAGAAATAGTTACGCGGCGTTCAATAGACCACATCGGCGTAATCCCCCTCTCCCCGCGTGCGGGGAGAGGGTTGGGGTGAGGGGGCCTCTCCGTTAGCCTCAGAATCGCGGCAGCGTCCCCTCACCCGCTCGCTGCGCTCGCGACCTCTCCCCGCACCCGAAGTCGGATGTTTCCGACTTCGGGCACTTATATTGCCGAACTCGGGAACACCCGAGTTCGGTGAGGAAAGGAAAAGAAAATCGTTCTCGCGGCGCGATGCGCGCCCGAGGCATGCCGTACAACGCGTCCATCGACTCGCCGAGCACCATCGCGTCACGCCTGAACCGGCGGTGGGACCGGCTTTTGGCTCGATCATGCCCAAGTGATTCATTTGAGCATGATCTTTTCGGAAAACCGGTATCCACTTTTCCGGATCATGCTCGACAAATAAAAAGGAAGCGGAACGCCGCCAGGCGCATGTCTTCCGATGGTCCGCGCCATACGGGCGCGGCTCGCGCCAAACGTGGCGCGCTCGCCTGACGGCGTTCCACCGCGGTACTTGCGGCCGCGAGCCAACGCCGCCGCTCAGCTCCAGAACGCGCTTCCTGGGACGCGGTTGTCGGCGGGCGTTATCCGCCGTCTCCTATCCCAGTCCAGCGACAAAGTCGCAGACCGGTCATCATGCCGGCCGGGCGTTTTCCCGTTAGCCGCCCGGGAGCGGAGGTGACGAGCCCCTGCCCGCGGGAACCGCTCTTGCCCCATCGGCCGGCGTCACCCGGCCGACGTCCTTTGGTGAG
>Ga0187891_1003656_pt1 | contig 10539 bp, 10 predicted proteins | sample June2016WEW_21_4_FD_132990 | JGI IMG/M metagenome (GOLD analysis project Ga0187891, IMG submission 132990) | Peatland microbial communities from SPRUCE experiment site at the Marcell Experimental Forest, Minnesota, USA - June2016WEW_21_40 | ecosystem: Environmental > Terrestrial > Soil >...
ACTCTGTACTCTCAGCAGCAACTGGCCTTTCTTTATCCTGTCGCCCAGTCGTGCATGAATCGAGACAATGCGCCCGGAGGCCAGGGAGACGACGGGAACGTTGCGAGCGATGTCGGGAGCCACCGTGCCAGTGACCACCAACTCGGAGGTCGTGGAGCGCTCAGTGGCTGCCGCGAGCGGAAATTGCTCCGGGTGGTCCACGGTGAACAGGCCGGGATCCGCGGCGGACACGACATTCGCGGGCGGCGGCGCCTCCGCCGCCTCGTCATGCGCCTTGCTACAGCCGCCTAGAATCAACACTGCAGAGACCGAAGCAAGGAGAAGCCCAATTTCCAGAACTCTGTTTTTCATGCACAAATCCATTCAGCCGCGTCAAACGGCTGCTTCCAGCTATTCAGGTTTCTGAAGCCTAGAACTTGACCATGATGGCAAGTCTTATACTGCCCTCATCCTTCCGAAGGTCCGGAGTAAAACCTGGCACTAGTAAGGAGGGAGTGCCGGTGTTACCGCCAGGCGGCGTTATTCCACCTCTACCCGTAAAATACGGCACGCTCGCATGGCGATAACCGTACTCCGAGCGGAAAGTAATGTACTGTTTGGGCATCCAATCAAAAGTGGCGGTAGTGTCCCAGGCTTTGAATGGGTCCCCAGGATTCTGCGTAAAGTAGGGTGACCCGGAAATAGCATCCGCTCCATTGATCGGCGGGAGCAGCGTCAGGTAGCGTCCCGGATTGTCCATCACGCCGCCGCCGAGCGTCAACCCAAACAAGTCCTTCTTGAACCAGAAGCGGTTGTAGAGCATCCAACCCGCGAAGGTCTGTTTGCGGCTTTTGAAAGTACCGTCCGCATTCTTAATATCGTGGTGGCAATTCACCCCTGCGACGACGCTGTTGCCAGTGCCATATTCACATCCCAGATCGCCCGTGAAGGAGAATGCCATCTTGTCGAGGAAGTGACTTGGCTTGTCGTAATACTTGACCTCGATACTGTCGTCGGTATGTATGCGCGAGCGGCCAGCTTGACCATTGCCTGTGCCAAGCGTATCTTCGCCCATGCCGTAATTGTTGAAGACCAACGAAACCCATGGCTTCGGACGCCACAAGATCTGTCCCCCCAAGCCTGGTTTGCTGCCAGACCTTGCATAGGATTGCCATCCGTTGATGATCCAGGGCTCGATTTTCAGTTTGTCGGTGGGGAACCACTGGATCCGGAGACCATTGAAAAACCATGGCGTGTTGGAAGACACATACGAGGGCTGGTAGGCCCAGTTATCGAAGTTGTAGTAGCTGAAAAGGCCAATGTAGGACACGAAGATTCCAGCATCGACATTGAGCCCGTGGTTCACGTTGAAGTGGTACCCGCCATAGGCCTCTGATATGTAGCGGTACGCGCCGCGCAGGTCCCATTGGCCGCGTCCAGTGCTGGCGTCATTTCGCGGCGTGGTGGTGGCAAACATTCCGTTCATGGTCAAGATTCTGCCGCGAACATTCTGCCAGTGGAAGTCGCCGCCGACGCTGATCTGGTCTGCCTGGATCTCGTTCGACCGGAAGATCTCGGTCGACCCGCCAATCGTGTCGTCTTTCGGATGATTGAAACTGCTCACAAAGTTAGTGTCAAATCTCACTTCCGGAGTGAAGAATTTTGAATCCCACACCACGTCCTTGTTGCGGGGGTTGCCGTTCAGCCAGGTCCAATCTGCATATGCAAAAGGCTCTGCCGGGGCTGCCGGGGCAGGCTTCTCTTCTTTAGGCGCTGTTGCCGGCGGCGTGAGTACCGGAGCCGTTAACGCTTTGGCGTTCGGTGCTGTTTCACCTGCTGTTGCGAGAGTTCCCGCCGCGCCGGTTGGTCGCTGTTCCGGCGTCCCGCGAGCCTTCAGTTCCGCTTCCAGTTGCTCGATCCGCGTTTGCATAGCCGCAAGCGCTTTCGCCACTGCTGGCGATATTTCCGAATCGCCGACGCCCGCAACGGACCCGTCGGACGAGGCTGGTGCACTCACCGTCGCCTGAGTGTTTGGTTGCGCCTGAGTTTGGGCGTGACCATACGGTGCTTGAGCTAATGCAAGACTCAAAACGAGAATAGAGGACAAGGCTGGAAGCACTGCTCCCTTACGCAACAGAGTTTTCATGGCCTTTAAAGATCCCTTTCTGAACATCAATATTGCGCGCTTAATGCCAACCGAACACGCTGAAAGGTCACCGGCGGTCTTTAATCAACTGGGTCGTAATTATCTTTCGTCGCAATAAATCCGATGCTTCTAACTTGGCAGCGTCTAGCCCTACCTTGATCTTCGTTCTGAGTAGAGCAACACTACTGATTAAAGCAATTCCAACCTAAACTGTAGATAAAACGTTCATAAAATCTTTGTAAAAGTAGCAGCTCGGGCTCCCCCCAGTAGATCCGTTGCGTCGTCATGCGGCGAACGGACGCCCGGCGGCGCGCGACCCACGCCACCGGCTGCTCGGCCGCCGCTTTGAAAGCGGACCTCGTCCACAACTGCAAGTGACAGATTGAATTTCCGTAAGCGGCATTGCGAACTGGACTCCACTAGTCGACGAATACCTCTCTGGACTGGTAGAAGACACCAGTTCACACACCACTTCGCCATATTCGTCATCAACTCCAAGAATCTTCGCGATGACTATGTCGCCGCCCGAACACGTGAAAGTAAATACCTTGCCGATATTGTGTTTCAATTGCAATAGACTCTCAGCAGTCACCACGCCATTACCTCGACCTAATTGTAGCTTCTGTCAATCATAGTCGGCTGTGCGGACGTGCTTATACATTAGCCAGCTCCGACTGTACTTACGATAAGAAGGCGGGCGCGCTACGTCTAATAGATAATTTTTGTCTCGGGCATAGAAAGTTTTTCCGTACTAGTCTCCTATGCGTATGTAAGAGTGCATGTCGTGGTCTCCAGGACCACATAAATACTGGCCTATATGAACATCATACGCGAGCTGCTTCGAGTTCACACACGAACTGCTGGGCTTGGATATTACTTAGTTCCTTTAGGATTTCTTTATGATTTCTTCAAGAATCATTTATGACTATTCTTACTTAGACATTCATTAGTAGTTATAGTGTCTTTAGGCGCACAACCACGGCAGCGTTATGCTCGGCAGGTGTCTACGAGTGCTTTCAAAGCTCTTTTGCAGGCCTAACTTGTTTTGGAGATTTCGATCTTCTACGGCTTACGCGAGCGGACGCGGGAAGAAAGCCCGCGTCCGTTCCCTCAAGTTGCGATCTTGAGAATTGCTTCAGGAGAAATGACTTACTTGCCAGCCGTCGCCGGTGACGAAACGCCAACGATGTGGGTGCTTCCGGTATTCACAGCAAACGTGGAACCGATAATCTGCCCGGTCAAGACCGCCTTGCCTCCGGCAAACTGCTCCAACTGCCGTTCGTCGCCTTCGAGGAAATAGGTTGTGTCGCCTGTTTGCAGTACATAGCTGGAGCCCTGCGCCACGCAAGCCAGCGTGCACGTCAAGAGAGTTTGATTTCTGCGGCAGGTATAGTGCCCAGATACCTGCGCCGCGCACTTGACAGTTCCGACAAGTCTTTGCTGCTCCGCCTGAAGCGTTTGCGCGCTGCTCGCCTGGGCCGCGGCTATCGTGGCCGTTAGAACGAGCGCGGCGGCAATAATTCTGAAGCGCTGTATGTTAGACATATCGCTCCTCCATGAGTGCTTCCTACAACGCTTTTCTTGCAGGGAGCACTCTAACCTTTCAGAGTAATTGGATGGCGATGGGCCTAAAGTTCTTATAAAGAGTGAATAAAAAGTTCGTGAATGGCATTACCAAACGGGGGCTGTTGTTTCTTTGAGGTGTTTTGCAGGGTGCTGACCCAAGGGCGTAGATGTCGCTGCGGGCGTTGCCGTGTTTACCGTTGACCTGTTCGGGGAGAGTGATCGTGAGCACTAGCTCCCAATAAGTTCGCGCAGCCGCTGCCCCAGTTCTTGTATAGCGTTGTACAGTCCGAACAGTTGACCGTCTTGCAAATGGACATCTGGGTTATCCAAGTCACTGTCAAGGAGCTTGCAAAGCTGGCAGATTGTACGGATGCGTTCTCCAGCTAAAATCGAAACGATGGGATTCGGCTCTTTTTCATCGGCAATCAATGCGCCGTACTGATGCACCGCCCAAGCGGTCTGGCGAATTCGGTTTACGACATCCCGGAAGTCGGAGAGGATGCGAGGGTCAAGCTCTTCCGCCAACAAGAGTAAGTCCTGTAACCGCCGAAGCTCATTCGTGACATTTTGAAGCGTCGTTGGAATATTCGGAGCATAAGCAATTTTGGAGGCCATAACTTTTCCCTTCGTCGTAAGAATCGCCCAACGCAGGCGAGCTGACAAGAGGGCAGTCCCACACTGAGGGGAGTTGTACTAACGTGTACCGGGCCAGCGGGTGGACGTCATCAACTGCCTCAACGGCCTTCACCAAAGATGTTCACGGAGAGAAGCAGTCCATGGGAAGTGACTCCACAAATCGAAGGCTGTTCTGGATACTCTTCACTGTCTTGAGCTTCGGTGGCTGGTTCCTGCCGTTTGGCTGGGGTGTGGCGGAGATGTTTCTATCTTTGTTCGTAAGCTGGTGGCTCGTTTATCGGTCGGGCATATTCTAAGACTGTACCGGCGGTGCTGATCCAGTCTCGTTGGAGCAGCCCGCTTCAATGTTCTCCTGGCCGGTCCGCTCGGAACATATCCGTGAACTCCTTAACAATTATTGTCGGCACTTCCTCCCGATTCGTCTTCGTCAGCAAACCATGACCCGCACTCTCAACTTGGACCAGTCGGGTTGGCGCAGAGATCAGCTTAATCGCCGAGTCCAGTTCCTCGACCGAACCAAAAGCGTCTTTAGTGCCGCTGATGAACAGCGCCGGGGTATGCAGGTTCGGGAAATGTGCCGTCCGAAGTTGGGCTGGTTTTCCGGGCGGATGAAGCGGATACGAGAGCAGGAGCAGTCCGTCAACCAAATCAGGATCAGAAGCCGCCAATATGCTGGCCTGACGCCCACCGTAGGACTGACCGCCGGCGTAAGCCCGTCCGGAGAATCGCTGGCGCAGCAGCGTTACCGCTCTCCGCAGTCCGTCTTGATCGCGTTTGGCACTGGCGGGAGATGGTGGCCCGTGGGGGCGCGATTGCCGGAACGGGAGGTCACAGCGAAATACATTGATGCCGGATGCGGCGAATGTTTCTGCGAGGGCGACAAGCAGCGGTGTATTGCAATTCCCGCTGGCACCGTGGGTGAGCACCAATGCATCACCGGATGGGGTGGCTGCACGGTGGACGAAACCTCGCACGGGCACCTCGCCGGGGTGCTCGTCCACAAACGGTTCTAATGAGGCATCTCTCAATTCCCGGAATCTCCTTCTTCATCTTTGAATTGCTCGAACTGTAGTGCTCGTGAGCAGTCCGGTACAGAATCGTGTGCAACGGATTCTCAGCAGGCCGGGAAATGCTTGTAAGTTGTGAATAAACTGGTCGGCCTTAGCAGACGATTTTAGAACTTTTCTACGGATGGCGAGCTGCATTTGCACCCGACAACAATGTACCTGCCGCGATGTCGTCGACAAGCCGGCGCCAAGCTACTGCTTCCCATTGGTTAGCTCAATTTGGCAGGTGATTTCTTGTTCTCTCGGCCTCAAAGTCGATTCCCCAGAAGTTTGAATCCTCAGCAAATTCCAGTGCCGTCTTGAACAGGCCATCTAAATCGTGTTGCCGCGACACCACTCGGGCGGACGTTCCCGTCCCTACCTCGGGCCAACGGATTAGTAATCGGGCATTCGGGTGTGGCGCGGTCTTGCTAAGGAGCAGACATCCGTGTTTGGACAACAAAACAGTTTGTGCTGTTTGTTCCATAGGGGTGCCGTCCTCGTCCCATTGCAGATCCACAAAGAGGCGTTCGGGGATTCGAATGCTGCGGCGCTGGCCAGTCTGTTTAGCCTTGATTGATTCGTGGAGCGCATCCCGCATGGCGCTTGCTAGATTTGTGAACTCAATTCCAATATGCATCCCGGGCCGGCAGTAGACAACCCGGGCCGCTGCAATGACCGCAACCCCGGTCGGGAGCGGAAAATGCACGTGTACTCTCGTCGACGTCGGTAGATCGCAAGTCGCCTCCAGGAGCATGCCGCCGACGCTGAGGCTCTGACTTTGTGCAGTGAATACTTTTCTCTCTAAAAGGATCTCCACGGGCGCAACAAACCGGATACGCGGAAACTTACGGACATAACTGAACTCCCAGGCCGGGACGGTTCGTGCGAGCATCAGTGGCGCTCCTTTCGGTCGCGGGATGCTCACAACCCTACAGGTCAGCAGAACGGCACAGTAGATTACAGGGGGACACTGTTCTTCGGCGAGGAGTCGGCGTAGTGGACAGGGTAGCAAGTCGAGCACAGGGCTCATCACTTGCAATACGCGACGAGTCCTAAAATTAACAAATAGATTCGCTTGTAAGTCGCTGAAAGCATACCCCGCGCCCAGGGCCATGTACCACAGGAGCAGAGTACGAAGGTGGAGGCGACGGCAGGCAATCCCATATCCAAACGCCGGCAATGAGCTGCAGAGAACCCTGTACCTACGTGCTCATGTGGAGTTCGTTCTGCTGGTTATGAACGGCAACCCCATGGTGTTAAGCGACGCTAGTCTCAGCTATGGGAACAAGCCCCAGTTCCTTCAACTTGCTTTCGCTTGGAACCCCGTCTTTTCCCCAACCGCGAAACTCGTAATACTCGTCCAACATCTTGGGCAGATCGGGAACAAATCCGGCAGAGTTGCCCGACTCGAATGGCTCATGAGTAAACCTATAGGGCAGAGTGTCATCGGCTCGGGTCATCCCGCAAGAGAAATTCAGCAGCCTCTTCAGGTTAAAGCTTCTTTCGCCGGCCCTGAGAAATTCCGCCTCGTCCATGTCCCAGCCGGTTACGCAGTTCGTCCATGTAAGTAAGATCGGAACGTCCAATCCCGGCATGGCAAGCGAACAAAACTTCAGGCTGTTGGCCAGCTCCGCATAGTTTTGAGCTATGGCTGCGAGCTTTCCTTTACCTTCTTGCGCCAGGCGGTCCAGCTGTTTGGGATACCCAAGGCCCGCCAATCCATTGCGCTCCAGAGTGTGAGTAACGCCCCGGTGACATGCTCCCCGATTCGCCGTGGCGTAGGCGACGGCCAAACTCGAGATGGATCGGGGATCATGGTAAGGCGCTTCCAGACCTTTCACCTGAACGGCGAATTTGTCCGCCTCTGGACCAAGCTGTTGCGCCGCTCTGCGGATTCCGTCCTGCATCAACGCTCCCACGCCTTCGCCCGAAGCAATTTGCTGGATCAGTGACAATACCGCCTCGCCCCTGCCCCATTCGAGCTTCGGTCCTGCGGGCGGATTCTTGATCAGGCCTTTGCTAACGGCCTCGAAGACAAACGCGACTGCTCCACTAACCGAAATCGTATCCATACCGAGACGGTTACACAGGTTGTTTGCCTCGATGATGACGTTCCAATCAAACACTCCGCATTGTGGGCCGAAGCCGCCGATGGTCTCGTATTCAAGGGGTGCGGTCTTGCCCGCATACGGTCCGCTGCGAATGCGTATTTCTTTACCGCACCCGATGGCGCACGGCAGACAGTGATACTTCCCAGCGGCATGCTCCTGCTGCATGATTTCGCCACTGAGGGGCTCGACCTTCCTGCCGCAATCTCCGTCCGTCCAGTTGTAGCCGGACAAATCGGCGATAACAGCGCCTCCGACCGTGCCGCCGGGCGTCCCAAACCCGCGCAGGCGCTTCAGCTTTTCCACAAAGTAGGGATTGTAGTCGCGAATGCTCTGCTGTAGTTCCTTGGGGCGTGCGATGGGCATGCGAAAGGTACCGTCGGCGACAACGGCCTTTAGCTGCTTGGATCCCATGACGGCGCCCATCCCGCTTCGTCCGGCGGCGCGGGCGTGCAAGCCCTCGCTCATGATGTTCGCCAGCCGCACCATCCTCTCACCCGCGGGGCCGATGCAGACGATCGCTGCCTTGCTTCCATACTTCGCCGTCAAAATGTCAGAGGTCTCGACCGTGTCTCTTCCCCACACCGGTTCCGCAGATATAACCGAAATATTCCCATCAATGACACAAAGAACCGACGGTGATTGTGCCCTTCCCGTAATGGCGATCGCGTCATACCCGGCGGACTTCAGGGCGATTCCAAATCTTCCTCCGCTGTCGGCCTCACCCCAAATCCCCGTCGCCGGCGATTTTGCTGCTACGGCATAACGCCCGGATGTCGGAACATTTGCGCCCGTCAGCGGACCTGAGGCGAAAATGAGGATGTTCTCAGGCCCCAGTGGGTCGATTTCATGAAATCGAAATCGACTCATGATGTACGCCCCGAGCCCGGACCCCCCGATGTGCTTTCTCCGGACATCCTCCGTAATCTCTTCAACCCTCACAGAGCCGGTCGACAGATCAATCCACGCCAGCTTTCCCATGTAGCCACCCATGGAACTTAACCTCCAAGTCGGAAACTTGATTGAAACGGCAATCCACCCGCCATTGCAGGAATAACTGTACCGAACCTTGCGTTCGATGCCTCACCCGAAGGGGCAGACCAACGGTAGCTGAGGTTTTTTACCTTAGTCAACGTCATTTCCACCTTAGACGTAGAGAACTGCGCCGAACAGCGGGGCAAGGCGCAGCAATGGAGTAAGGGGGGCGAGCAGGCGGCGACATCCTCGTCTACAATCGGGGAATCTGTGGCGGCGGCTGGGCTTGCTGTGTACCGCCTCGTGGGTTATCTGGCAACATTAAGGTTCGAGGCATCCATAAGAGTATGACTAATATCGTGCTTGCTGCTGAACAACTGACTCACGGACATAAACTGGACCGTCTTGCCGAAGTTGCCGTCCGCGTAGGACTCGGCCTGGAGCCCGGGCAAGAGCTCGTGATGACTTCATCGATCGATGCGCTGCCGCTGGCACGACGCATCACGGAGCACGCCTACCGTGCAGGCGCTTCACTCGTCACAACTCTCTACAGCGACGATGAAGCGACGCTAATGCGCTACCGTTTTGCTCCGAATGAAAGCTTTGATCACGCTCCGAAGTGGTTATACGACGGAATGGGCACGGCGTTCAAAAGCGGCGCGGCCCGGCTGGCGATTGCGGGCGCGAATCCATTGCTGCTCTCAAATGAAGATCCTGAGAAGGTTGGCCGGGCAAATCGCGCTGCTTCAAAGGCTTATCGGCCCGCGATGGAGTTGATTACGCGGCACGAGATCAACTGGACGATTGTCGCAAGCGCTACGCCGGCCTGGGCGGCGGCGATGTTTCCTGACGACTCGCCGGATGTTGCCGTCGCCAAGTTGTGGAACGCGATTTTCGAGACGTCGCGCATCGATTCTGACGATCCAATCACCGCGTGGAAAGCACACGACGCCGGACTGCAAAGGCGAGCGACATATTTGAATGAAAAACGTTACACGAAACTGCACTACCGCGGGCCTGGAACCGATTTTCGCCTCGGACTGGCCGATGATCATCTTTGGCTTGGTGGTGGCACGACTGCAGGCAACGGTATCTATTGCATTCCTAACATGCCCACGGAAGAGGTCTTCACCACGCCACACAAAGACCGCGCCGAAGGTACCGTGACCGCCACTAAGCCTCTTTCGTACCAGGGTACGATGATTGAAGGAATCCAGGTGCGCTTTGAAAGTGGACGCATTGTGGAGGCTCGCGCAACCAAAGGTCAGGAAGTGCTGCGGAAACTGATCGACACCGACGAAGGCGCACGGCGGTTGGGCGAGGTGGCGCTGGTGCCGCAGTCTTCGCCCATCGCCCACAGCGGACTGCTGTTCTTCAATACGCTGTTCGATGAAAATGCCGCCTCTCATATTGCGTTGGGGCAGGCTTATAGTTCCTGCCTGCGCGATGGCGACAAGCTGACACCCGAGCAGCTTGCGGCCAAGGGCGCGAACGACAGCCTGATCCACGTTGACTGGATGATCGGATCGGACAAGCTCGATATCGACGGAATGACTGCTTCCAAAACTGTTGAAGCTCTGATGCGGCAGGGCGAATGGGTGTAATTGCATTCGCTTATTGCCCAAGTCTTTCAGGACCGTCGCAGAAATACGACAACGGTGACGTCGGCTACGGCGAGTAATAACTCTTTTTTATAGCGTCGATCAGAAACTCGACTTGGACGAAATCCCAAGATCGAGAGTACGCTTTGGCGTTCACGCAAGTAGCCGCTGGCGCGTTTCAGTCTGCAGTGCGTAGCGCCTATGCCAGCATGTCACCCCATCAAATGCTGAAGACAGAGTTTGTCGCGGACCCGGTTATTGCAAAACCAGGGAGGATGTATCCCGGAGCCAGAGCACTCCAGTCGACGCGACCATCAGTACACCCCAACAGACGCAAAGACGGCGTCTGTCGGGGACCCCGAAGAGCGGCGACCTTGAACGAAACGAAAAAGGACATAGCATCCCTGGTTTTGCCGTTAGTGCGTGAATCGCGAGCTGCCCGAAGCTGCTCTGGTTTTCTGTTCTCCTGGCGCCCAGGG
>Ga0187891_1003668_pt1 | contig 10515 bp, 10 predicted proteins | sample June2016WEW_21_4_FD_132990 | JGI IMG/M metagenome (GOLD analysis project Ga0187891, IMG submission 132990) | Peatland microbial communities from SPRUCE experiment site at the Marcell Experimental Forest, Minnesota, USA - June2016WEW_21_40 | ecosystem: Environmental > Terrestrial > Soil >...
CAACAAAAGGAGATGCGCATAACCCCTCCGCAAACCAGTCTGTCGTTAAGATTATGAAATAAATGAGGCCCGTTTCGCCAGAGTCGTTCGGCTCTACTTGCCGCTTCCCGCAGGCGTTTCCGCTCCAGTAGAAGGAAGCGCGGCCCCCCTGCGTCCCGAGCGTAACAAGTAAAGCATGTAGAAAACGATCATCAGATTGCCCACAAAAACGACGGAGCGGAGGATCGTGATGCCACGCATGAGTTCACGGACTTCGAGCGGTATGAGTAGCGTTCCGGATCCGAAGGCGAACCATTCAGCCCACCTGCGTTGCTTCCACAGACCGTAAGCCTCGGCAAAACGAAGGGCGGAATAGGCGAATGCCAGCCGCACTGCCGTCCACAAGCGAGCATCTGTTATGTCGTCGGCAAAATCGAGAAACAGTTGTGCGGAGTGCCGGTCCGTGCTTATGTGCAAGAGTGCCAGCAGGCTCTCTGCGATCACCCAGGCGTCCTTATGCACGAGCAGGATCGCGCTCAAGCCGATCAGCAAAACGAAGATACCTTTGGTGAATTCGAAGGAAGCCACCAACCGCAGGAGACGCCGCTGTGCGGGATGGAGACCGGGTTTCGTTGCAGACGAGGACATGCCGCAGCGCTAACAATGCTCAGGGTACCACGGCTGGCTCGCGGTTTCCTGGCCTTACGTCCGTAACTGGAGAGGATTCGTTCCTAATGGCAAGATCGTGGAAGGCACGGAAGGCATCATGAGAAAGCTTGCGACTCTGCTGATATTATCGGCGCTCGCTACCGCTTCGGCGTGGGCGCAATCATCGGAAATTCCAGCCCCGCAAACCGCCCGGCAGGCATTGATGGAGATGTTCTCCATCAAAACATCAGGAACTTTCGTAAAGCACTTGCCTGTGGCCACTCTCAGCGCGCTGGAGACGTCCGGCGCGCTGAAGACATTGCAGCAATATTCGATGCTAACCAGCCAATTCCACACGACCGGGAATCAGATCGAGACCTTTGAAACCGGTCCGGTCTTGCTGGCCACAGACGACCCTAAAACTGGTCAGAAAGTTGAGGTCGTTGTCGAAAGTGATTCCCTGCAAGGCGACGACGACAACATCGAACTCTCATTTCGAACCTACAAGGACAAGCAACTCCAACGGACTCCGTTCATGCCTCGCATTACTTTTGCCATGAAAATGGAATCTGGCGTCTGGAAGCTGAACGAGATTCTCGTCACCGTCCGCCTGCCGCTGGCCGATCCTGACTTCCTCAAGAGCCTGACTGAAGGGATCAAGTCACGAACCGCAGCGAGCGCCCCAATTCAAACCCAGAGCCAGCCGGCCCAGAGCCAGCCGGCGATGTTGACTCGAGGCTTTGACGCTTCAATACTGGCGGCAATGCGCTCCATTCTAACTGCCGAGATTGCCTACAACGCCACGTATCGCCCGGTTGGCTATACTTGTACACTTTCTGACCTGGATGGCTTCGGAGGCGGCGAGCCAAATGAACACCAGGCCATGTTGATCCCCAGCGGGCTTGCCAGCGGGAAAAGGCTCGGCTACGTATTCACGCTCTCTGATTGCGCGGGAAGACCCGCGACGGGTTTCCGTCTTGCGGCCGCTCCTGGAGGGAACAGCTTTGGGCGTCGCGCCTACTGCGCCGATCAGTCAGGGGCGATCCGCTACTCGGCCGATGGCAACCCCGCCACCTGCCTCGCCAGCGGTATTCCTGTGCAGTGATGGTCTCAGCGTTTGCTAGATCGCACCGCGGCGCGCAGCTCATTCACGATTTCCCGGGACGCTTTGATCGCCGCTGCGTGCTGGTTCACATTGAACGATATAGCTCCCACGCGCGCGTGTCCTCCGCCGCCGTAGCGTTCACAAATCTTCGCTAGGTTAACCACCGGCTCTTCCGGGGCCCAGGGATTTGATCCCACTGACACTTTCACGCGAAAGCTGCTTTTGCTGAGTCCCACACTATAAATGGATTCGGGATGCAGGTAGTAAGGAACGAACTTGTTGTAGCCCTCCAAATCTTGGTCCGTGATATCGAAAAAGGTCGTGCCATCGGTGCACTCGGCGCGCTGCCTTAGTATTTCGACGGAGATTTCGTGGCGCTTGAGCAACGGCGGCAAAAGCGGAGCCACAAACGGCTCTTCCAGAATGGCAGCCAAGGGCTTGGTCGCGAGAAGAGGAATCAGGTGCGGGACAAATCCCTGATCTGGCGCCGATTCGATAACCATGGTCAACTTCATCGCGGGCGCCTGCATCTCCACCGCCGTCGTGGCGTCGGGATAGAGTGCACCGTCGATGACGTCGGTCCAATGAATGAGATCGGTCACCGAAGCGGGATCAAATCCAAAACGCTGCTGCCCGATCATGGCAATAAAACTGGTGCAGGACTTAAAGGCCGGGTCGTAGAACTTCCGGTTGCTCTCGTCGCGCTCAAAATGAGCGGCGTCTGCCGAAGAAAGAAACGCGCTCTCATGATGATCGAACCACCAGGTGATCTTCGGCGAACTCGAATATTTGAAATCGACGATGGCATTTTCGTCGCCGTCGAAGTGAGATTCGTCAAAGAGCGCTCCGGCGCGATGCAGCAGGCCGGAAAACTCAAACTCAACATCGCTGCGAATGCGCTCGCGGTAGAAGCGGGAGAAGAGCGCTGCCGACGACGCTCCATCGAAACACTTATCGTGGTAGAAAACCTTGACTTTCAATCCATTCCCCAGTTGCCCAAAATTTCCGCTACCCGCGTCGCCCACAAGTCGACACAAATCAGCTGCGGAGTAAAAGCTAATAGGAATGACAGCTTAGGGAAGGAAAGTCAAGGGCTACAGGTTCCAACTCATGTCGGAACCCGCACGCGCTCACTAACGGAGGCTAGCTTTGTTCTTCCACACATTCCCAGCGGTTGAATTTTCCACTACCCACCGCCTATCCAGCCTGCTTTTCCGCCAGGTCGCCGATCACGGGCAGCTTATACATTTGGCCCTGATTTGCCTTCAGCAGCAGAATGATCCAGATTATGAAACCGACGAGGGCAACCAGCGGCCACACCAACACGGTGAGGAAACCTAGAAAAGGGAAATGAGCCACCATGCGCAACCCGATCCACAAAATCCACCAAGCTATATTGAAGAATATGCACTGCCATGCGTGAAACCGGACGAAACGGCTCTTGTTGTATGGCTCCACTACGAGAAAGACAATAGCCGGGATTATGGTCACATAGGCCAGCACCCCAGCCACGTTATCGGCGAGTCCCGACCCCGTGCTGGCGATTACGGGCGCGGTTGCGGTCCGTCCGCTGCACGCTGCGCACACGGTCGCACCATCGGCAATCTGTGCGCCACACATATTGCAAAACGCCATTGAAGACCTCCGTTTCTTAGTTGTGGCCGCGCGAGCGCGTCCGGGCGACGTTGCGGCAAAATACCAGAAAGCGGCTTGTGAAGCAAACAATAACGTGGCCCGGCAGTGGCCCAACATGAGCCTAGCCCGCAGCTGCTTGCTGTTCCGCAAAGTCGCCCACCAGCGGTAGCCTGAACCTCTCACCCTGCAGCGCTTTGACCACCAGCACCAGCCAAATCACGAAGAACCCGATCCCCACCACCATGGAAACGAGCAGCACCAGCAATTGACCCACCACTGGGACAAAGAACAGCACGAAGCCGACAGCCCTGAGCGCCGCACCAATCACCAACCCCGCCAGCCACAATCCGATGCACTGAAAGGAATGAAAACGCACGAAACGGTTCTTGTTGTAGGGTTCGACGAGGAGAAAGATGATCGCCGGGATAATTGTGCAGTAGGCTAGTGCGCCAGCTATTGTTTGCGGTAGCGCACCCACTTTGCCTTGCACGCGCTCGACCGGGCGCATGGCACGGCCGCAGCCCGGACAGAATGCAGCGGCATCGGGCATGGATGCGGCACACTCGGGGCAGGAAATGGACATGAGCTAGAGTAACCCGTTGCCGCGCGCGTTACCAGAACCCGGTAGATCGAGCGAACTTGTATTTCTCCCCGTGCCAAGCTGAAAAGTCCGATATAATTCCTCATCCAAACTCAATGGACTTCGATCAGCTCATTACATTTCTGGAAGTAGCCCGTCAACGCAGCTTTTCTCGCGCCGGAGAGAAAGTATTCCGCTCGCAATCAGCGGTCAGCGCACAGATCCGTCAACTGGAACAGGAATATGGCGACCGCCTCTTAGACCGCTCCGGCAAAACCGTTAAGCTGACTCCGGCTGGTCAAATCTTCTACGAATACGCCTTGCGCCTGAAGAGCCTGCGGGATGAATCCCTCGTAGCCGTTGCTGACCACGGCCAAACACCCCGCGGAACGCTTATGGTCGGCGCCAACGAAGCGACGTGCCTTTACGTTCTTCCTGAGGTCTTCGGGGAGTACTGTCGCCACTATCCCGATGTGCAGATCAGCATCTATCGCAATTTCACTTACAAGATCGTCGAGAAGCTTGAGAATGGGTCCCTGGAGGTGGGTGTACTTAGCTTGCCCATTCAGTCGCCCAGCTTGAAAATCCAGCCTATCTTCCGCGACCGGTTGATGCTGATGGTAAGTCCCAAGAACCCGCTCGCGAAGATGAAAGCGGCCCACGTCAGCGAAGTTGTGAAACACCCACTGCTTCTTCCCAAGACCGGCCACACGCGCAGGTTGCTGGATAAGCTTTTCCGAGAGTACAACTCCGAACTCAAAGTCAGGATGGAGCTGCCAAGTATAGGGATGATCAAGAGTTTTGTGGCTGCCGATCTTGGTATCTCGCTGATCAGCGCATCATTTGCGCGCGACGAAGTGGCGGCGGGGCGGGTGAAGTTGATTGAACTCGAAGGCGCGGAACTGTGGCGCGAACTGGGACTAGCCTACCGGCGCGATCGTACTCTCTCCGTCGCCGCAAAAGCATTTATTACGGTTTCGCGGCAATTTGCGACTCATCCCAAAAAGACAGATCCACCGGCGAGCGCCTAGTCGCTAGGCAGTTTTCGGTCCGCGCCCTTTCACACTCTGAACGACGGTCGCGGGCAGCTGCAGCACGCGAATCATCGAATTACTCTTCGTTTTGACGCGGACGGCAATGCCGTTATCTTCCGGGAATGGGTCTGAAACCACTTCGAATTCCTCGCCATAGAGCCGAATGCGGCCCGAGACGCCATAACCAAGATGTTTAACGTGGGCACAAATTTCAGAAACAGAGGGGGTATCAAGATTAGGACTGGTCATGATAACGCTATTATAGTCCTCCCCTTGTCCTGTGTGCGCCGCGCTGGTGCCCCTCTTTACAGAGTCGGCTATTACCGTCTCAATCCCATTCCGTTTATCCGGCACTTCCGCCACTGTGCCGTAGTATCCTCGCGAGGAATAAAGTAGTTAGTCACTCGATCGGCGAAAGGACCGCGCCCCTGTGCCGCAAAACGAAAAAGCCGGCTACAATCGTTTCCTCCTGCTCGTAGCGGGTTTGGGAGGATTGCTCTACGGCGTGGATGTCGGCATTATTGCCGGGGCTCTCCCGTACCTGGAAGCCACTTCCGGTTTGAATGCGGGACAGCTTTCCATAGTCGTTGCAGCTGTACTCCTTGGCAGCGTCATATCAACTTTATTTGCCGGCACGCTCGCCGACTGGATGGGACGCAAGCTTTTGATGACCCTCAGCGGTGTGCTCTTTGTCATCAGCATTCCTGTAATCGCTCTCGCGCACGGCTACGAGCCGCTGGTTCTCGGCCGCCTCCTGCAAGGCATTAGCGCCGGCTTGATCGGTGTCGTCGTCCCGCTGTATCTGGCAGAGTGCTTGGCGGCAACGAATCGCGGAAAAGGCACCGGCATCTTTCAATGGCTGCTGACCCTTGGGATCGTGACCGCTGCTGTCGTCGGAATGTTTTTCAGTATTCGCGTCGAAGAGGTCGCCAAGCTAGGCGATCCCGCCCGCCTTTTCGCCTTTAAAGACACAGCATGGCGCAGCATTTTCTGGGTTTCTCTGCCGCCTGGCATTTTGTTTGTCATCGGCAGCCTCATGGTCGCAGAGTCTCCTCGATGGCTGTTTCGACGTGGCAAACGCGATGCCGCCTACGCCTCTCTTCTTCGTTCTCGCACCACGCAGCAGGCCGCCCTCGAACTCGCGGAAATGGAGCTGGCTGCTGCCGCGGAGAAAGCGCAGACCTCAACCGGAACCAATGTTAAAGAATCGCTCCTGCGCCGAAAATACGTGATCCCGTTCGTGCTGGCCTGTGTGATTCTCGCGTGCAACCAAGCCACCGGCGTCAACTCGATCATTGGCTACAACGCCAACATTCTTCTGCAGAGCGGTCTGTCCGATGTCCAGGCTCACTGGGGTTATGTGCTTTTCACCATCGTGAATTTCTTGATGACCATTGGCGGCATCGTGCTGGTCGATCGCAAGGGACGCAAATTCCTGCTATCCCTCGGCAGCGCCGGCATTATCGTGTCGCTTCTCTGTACCGGGATACTTTTCCGTCGGACTGAAATCCTGCGCGTGGATTCCCGCACTGCGGTTCAATCCATGGTCAATGCCGATCAGAAGGTCGTGATCCGTTACGACGAGAAGACTGCGAATACACTCCTGGCTGCCAGCGTCAACGCTGATACTGGCAAGGCCATCGCCATCCGCAATCGACCCACATCGCTGATCATCATCTATTCCTGCGGAGACTTCCGCGGCGCCACCAAAGTAGTCCGCTCCGACGACCTGGCAGCGAAGCCCATCGAGATCACGCGCGAAAGTTGCCTGCCCGTCAACAAAGTGGTGGCTTTTTTCTCCAACCCATTCAGCAATCTTGACGCCTCGCGCGACGCTCCGCTAAAGATCGACAATGCACTGATCAGCCCGGTTCCGAGCACCCATAATGGCTGGACGGTAGCCGTCACTCTTTTTGTATTCATGGCGTTCTTCGCAATCGGTCCCGGCGTGTGCGTGTGGCTCGCCCTCTCGGAGTTGATGCCGACACGCATTCGTTCCAACGGTATGAGCATCGCCCTGCTGATCAACCAGGCCGTCTCGACCGGCATTGCCGCCACCTTCCTGCCGACCGTTGGCAAATTCGGCTACTCCACTATGTTTTTTGCCTTCGCGGCGTGCACGGTGATCTACTTTCTCACCGCCGCTTTCTTCCTTCCCGAAACCAAAGGTAAGACTCTGGAAGAAATCGAAGCTTATTTCGAAGGCACACCCAAGAAGCCCGGCCTCGCAACTGCTTGAACCAAAAAGACGTGTGACGATTCACTACACTCTAGTGGGGGCCCATGGCACGAGGGTGCCATTTACCAAATCCAGGCCGTACCCTATGCTTCTGAGTGAGCAGCACTTGGGGGAGGGCTGATCAACAGACGTCCCAGGACTCAAACTAGAGTCTGGGGCGTTTTGTTTTGCGCTTGAATTTCTGAAGCCTCCGATTCCACTTGACCTGCAATTTTCCAGGCACTAGCCTATAAACGGTCGATCATTCCAGGGGCCGGCCTCAAAGAGGACCTAACTCCTTTGGATTGAAGCTTTTGCCCGCAAGCTGTTGCAGCTCTTAGATTTTTTGCAACTCTTGACGCTAACTCCATGATTCCAATAGACCGGGGCGGAGAGGGGGATACCCCCACCAGCCGAGATTCCCATTTCGGGAGTTGCAGCGAAACACTGACAAAAGTTCATTACCGTAGAACCGCGTCCTGCCAAGTTCCCTTCTGGTTCAAGCTTCAGCCAAGCCTTAGCCCAACGATATTCCAGGCATCCAAAATCTTATGAAACAGCGGCTCCTCTCCACCATCGCTGCCAGCATTCTCCTTATCGGCACGCTCACCTTCACTCAATTGGCTTCCGCTGACGCCCTGCGCGGAACGCTCGTGCACGAAGAAACCATCCGCGTCGCGCCGAGCGCGGACGCCGCCAGAGTCGGCGAAGCCAATCGTGGAAACGAACTCATCATTATCGACACCAGCCGTGACTGGGTTCACGTGGAAGCGATTCTGCGCCCGCCCAGCAACGAAGAGGGTGCGACCGAAGATGAAGCCGAAGGCAAGACCATCACCGGCTGGGTTCCAAAGCAAGCGCTAATCAGCAGTACTACTCAAGACGGCGACAGAATCATCTTCGGCGAGGCGGCCGACTCCGAAGACCAGGCCAGCCGCCGCCGCGGCCGCCGCGATGCCGCGCAAGACGCAATGCGCCTTTATTACCGCGTGTACGATCTGATGCCCGCGTCGCCACTCGCCGCCGAGGCGCTTTATCGTGCGGCAGACATCCGCTGGCAAATCGAGCGCTCCGATATCATGACGCGCCCTTCCGCACGCGCACGCGAATCTTACATGCGCGGCCAGATGAAAGAAGACTGGATGAAGCTAGTGATCAAAAAGTATCCCACGACAAAATGGGCGGACCTCGCTTCTTTTCGCCTGATCGAAAACAAGCTCTGCGGCGACTGGGAAGGCTTGACGAAATGTCCGGACAAAGAAGCCGACCTCTACGAGAACTACGCCAAGGAGCACCCGCAATCTCCAGCGGCCGCGGAAGCGTTGTATAACGCCGCCTGGCGCCGTGCTGCACTCATCGAGATTTACAAGAACGAACCTAATCAGAAAAAATCCGCGGAATCCAAGGACCGCGCCCTGTCGCTGGCCCAGAAACTCGTCAGCCAATATGGACAAGGCGATTGGGCCTTGCGCACCGAGCGACTGATCTTCTACATTCAACAGGGCATTCCAACCTTCGGAAACGCGGCGGACTAATTTGCCCATCTATCAAGCTGTAGTTCTTGCCATCATTCAGGGCTTGGCGGAGTTCATCCCGGTCTCGAGTTCAGGACACCTCATTATCGTGCGGCGACTGCTGGGCTGGAACGAATTGTCGCCCGCGCATGAGCTCACATTTGACGTCGCCTTGCATTTCGGAACCCTGCTGTCCGTGCTCTTCTACTTCCGCCGCACCTGGTTTCAGATTATCCGCGCGGCTCTGGGAGGAAAAATCGTGCGCTTTTCCGAGGCGGGCGGCTCGGACGAGAACCTGACCCTCCAGGAGCGAAAGGACGAACGCATGCTTCTGTGGTTTCTGGCTCTGGCGACGATTCCGGGAGCCATTGCGGGCAAACTGCTCGAGCATTCTGCCGAGGATTATTTCCGCGAACACATCGTACTGATTGCGGCAGCTTTGATCGTAGTTGCGCTTCTCATGTGGCTGGGAGAGAAAGTAGGCAAACGGGAGAAACCTCTGACTCGCATTTCTTTCGTCGATTCGCTGACTGTGGGCGTGGCGCAGGCGTTTGCCCTGGTCCCGGGCGTTTCCCGATCCGGCTCAACCATCACCGCAGGTTTGTTTCGCAACATGACTCGGGAAGCGGCAGTTCGCTTCAGCTTTCTGCTCTCCACTCCGATCATTGCCGGAGCTGCGCTGCTGAAGGCGCACGAGCTTCGCAAAGAAGGCCTACCCGCCGGGATGCAAGCGCCTTTCTTGGTTGGCATTCTCGTCTCCGCGATCGTCGGTTACGCCACCATCGCATGGCTCATTCGGTATCTCCAGTCCAATAGTCTGCGTGTTTTCATCGTCTACCGCATTGTGTTTGGAATAATCGTCGTCGCTCTGGCGTATATGTGGCATCTCCAATAAGCAGGCAGACACCCCCACGAATTCGGCTTGACGCAGCCGGGCGTAATACGGCGTCAGACGCGACAATTCAGCTGGGAAGCCAACTGTACACTCCCGGCAAATTCCGACATTGCGGCAGCCGCTCCTTCTTGGCATAATGATGAGGCTCTGGCCGATTTGCGCCACGGGACATTTACGCGTCCGGTGTAATAACGGCCCACATGCATTTTCTGACAAGCATCTTTGTCCCCACGGGTAACCGGCGGCTGAATGAGCTGATCGGTTTTCTGCTGTGTGTCTCTGCGCTCCTCCTCTTCCTCGCGCTAGCCTCGTATTCGCCGCTCGATCCTTCGTTGAACAGCGCCTCCGTTCTGACTGGCACGCACGCTGCCCGCAACTGGATCGGCGTGGTCGGAGCGCTGATCTCGGACCTGACGCTGCAGTTCTTTGGCGTCGGAGCATTTCTGCTGCCAATTTTTCCTGCCATGCTTGGGCTGCGCTGGTTTGCTTCCCGAAAGATTCAGTCTCCCATAGCGAAGAGCCTGGGAGGAATCTGGCTCGTTATGTTCGTCCCTGCACTGCTGGCGCTACTGCCGGGCAATATCCGCTGGCTGCACGTGATGCCCATTGAAGGCCTTCTGGGCCGAGTTGTGGGCGATGTGCTGATCCATTACCTGAACCTGGCCGGCGCGTACATCGTTTGCGCGAGCGTGCTCGCGGTCGCGCTGTATCTTTCGACGGCGTTCTCGTTTTCTTCGATCCAACTGTGGGTTCCGACGAGGTTCGCTTTTGTAACCGCGTTGTGGAATCGCTATCTGGATTGGCAGGAAGAGCGCGCCAAGAAACGTCAGCAGAAAGAACTGGACAAGCGCCGGGTTTCCAAGCTGCAGGTGAAAACGCAGTTGATTCCATCGCGGCAAACGGCTCC
>Ga0187891_1003671_pt1 | contig 10509 bp, 8 predicted proteins | sample June2016WEW_21_4_FD_132990 | JGI IMG/M metagenome (GOLD analysis project Ga0187891, IMG submission 132990) | Peatland microbial communities from SPRUCE experiment site at the Marcell Experimental Forest, Minnesota, USA - June2016WEW_21_40 | ecosystem: Environmental > Terrestrial > Soil > Wetlands...
TACCAGAAGCGAGCCATCGAAGCCGTCGAGGCCAAGCTGGCCGAAGAGCGGCGCACCATGCTCCTGGCAATGGCGACCGGCACCGGCAAAACGAAACTCGCCATCGCCATGCTTTACCGGCTTCTTGCCGCCAAGCGGTTCCGGCGGGTGGCATTCATCGTGGACCGGAACGCCCTCGGATCGCAGGCAGCGGGCGAGTTTGCCACAACGCGCATTGTGAGTGCGAAGACCTTTGCCGATATTTTCGGCCTCAAGGGACTTGATACCGTTACTCCCGATTCGGAGACGAAGGTTCACATCTGTACGATCCAGGGACTCGTGCAACGTGTTCTCTATACCGAAGACCCCGCCGATGTGCCCCCGGTCGATCAGTATGACCTGATGGTCGTGGACGAATGCCACCGGGGCTATTTGCTCGACCGCGAAATGTCAGACGCCGAGCTGAGTTTCCGCAGCCAGGACGACTACATATCGAAGTACCGGCGCGTTCTGGAGCATTTCGATGCCATAAAAATTGGCCTTACCGCAACCCCCGCCCTGCACACGGTAAGCATCTTCGGAGATCCGATCTTCAAATATTCGTACCGAGAGGCAGTCATAGATGGTTATCTTATTGACCATGAGCCGCCGGTGCAGATTACTACCGCCCTCAGCCAGGCAGGCATCAAGTTCCAAAAAAACGAGGAGATCGAGCTCATCGATCCCCGCACCGGCAAGATCGATCTTGCAAGGACACCCGACGAAATAAAGTTTGCGGTGGATGAGTTCAACAGGAACGTTGTAACCGTTCCTTTCAATCAAGCTGTGGCAGAGGAACTTGCCCGGCACATCGATCCGAATCTGCCGGGCAAAACCCTGATCTTTGCAGTGAGCGACGCTCACGCCGACATCGTCGTCGACGAGATCAAGAAGGCTTTCCGCAACGCCTACGGTGAAATCGAGGACGCCGCTATCCGCAAAGTCACAGGGAGCGTGGACCACGTCGGAAGCCTGATCCGATCCTTCCGCAACGATGCTTTTCCGAAGATTGCTGTCACAGTGGATCTCCTGACCACCGGCATTGACGTTCCGAGCATTGAGAACCTTGTATTCATCAGACGCGTGAACAGCCGCATCCTGTACGAGCAGATGCTCGGCCGCGCCACACGCCAGTGCCCCGAGATCGGCAAGGAGACCTTTCGCATCTTCGACGCCGTTGACCTCTATCCTCACCTGCAAAATCTTACGGAAATGAAGCCGGTTGTAGTCAATCCGGACATCACCCTTGAACAACTGTTCCGCGAATTCGCCACTGTGCAGGACGACGCACACCGCGACGCTGTGCGAGAGCAAATTCTGGTGAAGATGCGCCGACGCATTAAGCGACTCCACGACCAGGCGCGTGCACTTTATCAGACGGAGACAGGGGAAACCCCCGAAGCTACACTCAAGAGATTGGTAGAGGATTCTCCCGCTGTCGTCGCGGCATGGGTCAAGCAGAAACCCGATCTCGGGCGTATCCTTGATTGGGACCCCGATGATACTGCCCCTGTCCTGATCCCGATTTCCCATCATCCCGATCAGGTTGTTGCCGTCACGCGGGGCTACGGCGCCGGTCAAAAGCCGGCAGATTTTCTCGACAGCTTTACTGCCTTCATCAAGAGCAACATCAATAAAATTGCCGCGCTAAATATCGTTGTTCAGCGTCCTCGTGATCTCACGCGCGCAGAGCTGAAGGCGCTGCGGCTGGAGTTGGATGCCCTCGGCTACTCGGACGCGAATCTCCGGCAGGCATGGTCCGAAGCGAAGAATGAGGACATTGCTGCTTCGATTATCGGCTTCGTGCGCCAGGCCGCGCTCGGAGATGCACTTATACCGTTTGACACGCGCGTTCGATCTGCTATGCAACGTGTCTTGAAGAGCCGATCATGGACGGATGTGCAGCGCAAATGGCTCAAGCGAATCGAGGAGCAAGTCACGCGTGAGATGGTGGTGGACCGTGCTGCGATCGACGAGGAACCGTTCACCAAGGATGGCGGTTTTCAACGGCTTAACAAAGTCTTCGACGGGCAGCTTGAGGCGGTTTTGGGGAATATTAACCACGAACTATGGCAAATGACAGCTTGACCCACGGCAACGGCATCACACGCGAGATCGTCGCTAAACTCTGGAACCTCTGCAACGTCCTCCGCGACGACGGCGTCACGTACACGGATTACGTCACGGAGCTGACGTTTCTCCTTTTCCTGAAAATGCTGGCCGAGACCGGGCACGAGGAACGCCTGCCCAAAGGTTACAGGTGGGAGACGCTCGCAAAAGGGCAGGGAATCGAACAACTGGAATACTATCGCCAGCTCTTGCTGGACCTCGGCAATCCTAAGAAAACCAAAGACCAGGTCGTCCTTGCGATCTTCACTGATGCCCAGACCAAACTTCGCAAGCCTACCAACCTGAAGGCTCTGACCGATGCCATCGATAAACTCGATTGGTTCTCGGCTCGTGAGGAAGGACTCGGCAATCTTTACGAGGGCCTTCTGGAAAAGAATGCCGCGGAGAAAAAATCTGGTGCGGGCCAGTATTTCACACCGCGTCCGCTAATTGATTGCATCGTGCGACTGGTAAAGCCGCAAGCTGGGGAAGTTGTGCAGGACCCGGCCGCGGGCACCGGCGGATTTCTTGTAGCCGCCGATCGCTATATAAAGGATAAGACCGACGATCTTTACAAATTGAAGGAGTCCGCAGCTTTCTTTCAACGGCACAACGCATTCGTAGGAATCGAGCTGGTGCCAGAAACGCACCGCCTTTGCCTCATGAACCTCATGCTTCATGGAATCGAAAGCATGGTTGACAGCGGCGACACACTTTCGCCGGACGGCGAGCGGATCGGTAAAGCGGATTTGATTCTGACGAATCCGCCATTCGGGAGCAAAAAGGGCGGCGGCCGACCCACGCGCTCGGATTTCTCCGTGACCGCAGAAACCTCAAATAAACAGCTCGCCTTTGTCGAACACATTGTCAGGGCTTTGAAGCCTGGAGCGAGAGCAGCCTTCGTTGTACCCGACAACGTGCTGTTTGAGGACAATGTTGGCCGACGTTTACGAACCTGGATGATGGAGCTCTGCAATGTGCATACGCTTCTCCGCCTGCCGACCGGCATTTTCTACTCGCAAGGTGTCAAAACCAACGTAGTGTTTCTGACTCGTGGCAAGTCCGACAAGGCCAATACGAAAGGTGTATGGGTCTACGACATGCGCGCCAATATGGACGTTTTCGGCAAAACCAAGCCGCTTACGGTAGCCGACTTTAATCCCTTTGAAAAAGCCTTCGGCAATGATCCATATGGCAAGACGAAACGTAAAGACGAAGGTTCAGAAGGGCGCTTCCGCTTTTTCAGCCGGGAACAGATCGCGGGCAGGGGCGACAATCTTGATATTGCCTGGCTGAAGGACACAAGCAACGATCCCGAGGATGAGATGACGCAGCCGGAGGAACTGTCGGCAGCCATCGTTGGACATTTGCGCACAGCTTTGGAAGGGATTGAGGCGATCAATGAAGAACTGCTACCGAAAGTGGCGACGGGGCCATCGTGAGCCGACTTCCTGCGAGGTGGCGGATGGTTCGACTTGACGAAGTATGTGAGGTGAATCCTCGTTATCCGGGGCCTGAAAATCCGGCTACGGAAATATCTTTCGTGCCCATGCAAGCGGTTTCAGATGTTGAGGGCGTAATCTTGCCCCACGAATCCAGAAGGTTCTCCAACGTTGCCAAGGGATACACTCGATTTCGTGACGGAGACGTAATATTCGCAAAAATAACTCCGTGTATGGAAAACGGCAAAATCGCTCTCGCCAGCGGGCTAAGGAACGGGATTGCCTGCGGCTCGACCGAATTCCACGTCCTTCATGCTAATAGCTCTGTTTTGCCAGCCTATCTCTGGCGTTTCTTACGGCAGGATAGCTTCAGGGAAGAGGCGCAGCAGCAGATGACCGGTGTGGTCGGGCAACGGCGCGTCCCTATGCAGTTCCTGAAGCAAAGTACAATTCCCCTTCCTCCATTGGCCGAGCAGGCTCGCATCGTCGCGAAGGCGGATAACCTGTTAGCACGCTCGAAGAATGCGCGGGAAGAGCTGGTCCGCATCCCCCGTCTGGTTGAACGCTATAAACAGGCTGTTCTCGCCGCGGCTTTCCGTGGCGATCTCACCGCCGAATGGAGGAAAGAGCAAGGCCTTGCAGAGCCAAAGTCTGCAACGGTTGATACCTTGGTTTCCGTACCAATTCGGAATGGCCTTTCTGTTCGCGGATCGGATAGTCCACCCGGGGTCCGGTCATTGCGTCTGAGTGCTTTACGGAGCGGCGTAGTTGATCTTAGTGATGTTCGCTTTCTCCCGATTACATCGGGAAAAGCTGAAAAGTTTCTGCTACGTGACGGTGATGTCCTTGTGAGCCGTGGCAATGGCACAAAATCGTTCGTTGGGATTGCCGCTCTCGTACGCGCAGTGGACGAACCGACAATCTTTCCAGATACAGCTTTCCGTATTCGCCTCGCGAAGGATCGCGTGAGGCCGGACTGGTTTACTTCGATGTGGAACTCGCCACAAGTCCGCACTCAGATCGAGGGCGCAGCTAAGACAACTGCTGGCATTTGGAAGGTCTCGCAAGGGGACCTTGCCCGCATTAAGCTGTTTCTTCCGGATCCGAAGGAACAGGAAGAAATCGCTTGCCGACTAAAGTCCGCTTTCACCCACATCGAGAAAACCGCTGCAGAAGCTGCACGAGCCACTCGCCTTCTCGACCGCCTCGACCAGGCCGTTCTCGCTAAGGCTTTCCGAGGCGAGCTTGTATCCCCGGTGTAGAGCTCGTCGTGCACGCATTCTTCCTCGACGCGCAGGCAGCGCACAATCGTGAGTGTCAAGTTTCTTAGGTTTGGCGCGCGGAGGAGTCTGACGCTTATCGCTGCCCGCCGAGTTCTTCTTGGCAAACGGGTCAAGTCAAGAACCTACACCCATTCCCCCTCAGAAATTAGCTGACTTCGACTTCCCACTACCAAAGGAACGCCATGAAACTCCGTCGCAATGAATACTGTCCCATCCATAGATCGGTCCGCTGCTGTGGCCGCGAACCCACGCATTATGCGCGCCAATTACAGCCTGGTGTTCGACGCATTGAGGACCCACATCATTCAAGGGGATATCGGGAACTCAGGTCACCGGCTGAAATGCGGAAACTTCTGAAGCGAAAGGTCGCCGAGCAGAACAGCATCTGCGCAATCTGCCACCATGAGTTCACGGACTACAACGACGTTGTGCCAGACCACAGAGATCCCAAAGGAATGGGAGGGGCGTGGAGAGATGACCATCCGGACAATATCCAAGCAACACACTGGTGGTGCAATGGGGAAAAAGGATCAACCAGAATGGATGTCTGACGGCCGATCAGCCGTCAAACGTCGAAGACACCGGAAATACGAAAATATTGACGGAAGTAGTGTGCCGAGGATGTGCTGAATCTCAAGATAGCGGCAAATGAGTATAGGCTAAAATCCCCGATTGCTCGCACCCTGGACTCTCCTGAATATGAAGGGCTCAGAAACCTGCTTCAGTCAGATATGATCTTGCCTTGATCACTGCTGCAATTGATTTTGACACGTTGCTTCAGGAGATGACAGGCAGCAAAATCTCTTCAGCGGCATTGACCGTCGGTGTATTCTCACGCGTAAAGCACATTCGCATGAAAAAACCCTACTTCAGGGCGAGGACAGTGGACGACTTACTACGCCATGCTCTGAAAGACATCGAGAAGTATGGGGAACCCATCAAGGCATCGAAGGGACAGACTAGGGAAATCACCGGCGTCGTCCTCGAACTTACCAATCCCCGTGCGCGTCTGAGCCGCACCGAATCGCGCGGCAAGCCTTTCAGTTGTATCGGTGAACTCTGCTGGTATTTCAACGGCACGGACGAAACATCATTCATCGTTCATTATCTGACCCACTACAAGAAGGCTGACGAGGGCGGCCACATCTTTGGCGCATACGGGCCGCGCCTGTTCAAGCGGTGGAAAAGCGTGAAACAGTTCGAAAATATCATCAAGCTCCTGAGAGAGAAGCCTACGTCGCGCAGAGCGGTCCTGCAGCTCTTCGATAGCGCCGACCTAGCGCAAAAGCATGAAGATGTACCGTGCACCTGTACATTGCAGTTACTCGTTCGCAACGGCAAGCTGGATCTGATTGTTTACATGCGCTCGAACGATGTCATAAAGGGCCTGACACACGACATCTTCTGTTTCACCATGCTGCAGGAGATTGCGGCGCGCCGCCTGTCGGTTGAACTCGGAACTTACAGACATTGCGTGGGAAGCCTCCATCTCTACTCAACGGACGACGAGACGGCAAAATCATTTTTGCTCGAGGGCTGGCAACCCACGAAGTCTGCGATGCCCGCGATGCCGGTCGGCGATCCCTCTTCGGAAATTCGCCTACTCCTCAAGGCCGAAGCAGCCTTGCGGCGCGGCGAAGACCGGCGGGGACAGTTGCCTGAAGAGGAAAAAGCAGATCCGTATTGGGCAGACCTGATCCGGCTACTCCGGGTCTTCCGTTACCGACGACTGCGCAACAAACGCGCCCTGGGCGAAATCAGGCAGAAAATGACATTCCCGATTTATGACACCTACATCAAGAGGGCTCTCGATGGCATCGCTTGATTTCCAAGCAACTATCTTTATGGCTTCGTGGCGGTCGAACTAATGCACCTGGCACTCACGACATTGCTTAACCGCATGGACAGTGCCGCTCTCGACGGCACGAGCGTCATCAAATGGGGAGCGCCGGTGCCTTCTTTTGGCGATCTCTCCTCATCGCTGGTCGCGACGGTGGGTCTTAATCCGAGCAACAGAGAATTTGTGGACGCCGCCGGTCAGGAGCTTTGTGATGCGGACAGGCGATTTCACACGTTGGGTTCGCTTGGACTCGACACCTGGTCGGATGTGGACACTAGGCACGTGCAGCTCATCCTGCGGTCTTGCCGCACGTATTTTCAAAACAATCCCTATGACCGATGGTTCAAGAAGCTCGATCAGATCGTTTGCGGAACCGCATTCTCTTTCTACACCGAGCTGTATCCGGCATGCCATCTCGACCTTATTCCGTATGCGACGACGACAAAATGGATGGATCTCGACCAGCGCGAGAGAACGGCCCTTCTCGACGCCACCGCCGATGCTCTCGGTTTGCTCCTGAGAGACTCGCCCGTTCGGGTCGTCATTCTGAACGGAAAGACGGTCGTGCAACAATTCCAGTACATCGCGGGCACCGTACTGGATCAGAAGGAAATGACGCGCTGGTCCCTGCCTCGCGAATCGGGCTGCGACATCAGCGGATTCGCGTATGTCGGCAGCGTTCAACAACTGGCCGATGTTCGCCTCAATCGCGATATCCTTGTGCTGGGTTACAACCACAACATTCAAAGCAGTTTTGGCGTGACCACGGAAGCCATTCACGCCATTCGTGACTGGGTAGCTACACAGACCGATGGAGTGCTTCGTTGAGGCCGAAAGACCGCGAGATTGGCGAGCAACTGCGAGACGCCTTGGCCGATTTCGATCGCACAGTCAGGGCCCTACCCGGCATCCGGAATGCCGCCAACCTTGAGGCTTTCATCGAGCAGCTCGTCGAAAGTATCCGTCGCATCTGCTATGTCGATGCGATCAAGGCGCGTGCGATTGACGCAGCGTGCGCCGATCCGCAACAGGAATGCTTTAATCCGATCAAGGCCGCTATTTTTCACCAGCGCGCCGGTAACAATGAGGAAGCGTTCTGGCTCGTGTTTCTTTTTGTGCATTTCGGCAAACACGCGCGCGGTGGCTGGCGTTACATCCGCCAAATCTACGGAAGATGCGACGAGGGCGGACTGTGGGACTGGGCCAGCGCCAGCGCCGATGTTGCCGGCTTTCGCAAATGGCTCCACGAGCACAGCGATGTGCTGAAGAGTAAGGACACACCCGGCGGCTTCGGCAATCATCGCAAGTACGAAAGCCTTGATGCCTATTCGGAGAACGGCACCGGCGCTGTGATCGAGTCCTACGTCGAGTGGGTCAACCCGCCTCGGACGCATGAGGCACTCATGGCTAGCGTTTTGGCCGAAGTGGCAAACGATCCCGGCGAAGCCTTCGCACGACTATATGAATCGATGGATACGCTCAGGCGCTTTGGTCGGACTGCCCGGTTTGATTATCTGACCATGCTCGGCAAACTCGGCCTTGCCGACATTGCGCCGGCCTCGCCTTATCTGATCGGAGCGACCGGACCATTGAAAGGTGCACGTCTCCTGTTCGGCATTGCCGGACCGCCGGCAACGCTCGACGATCTGACGACCGAACTCGGCAACCATTTGGACGTAGGAATGCAGGTGATGGAAGACTCTCTCTGCAATTGGCAAAAGAGCCCCGCAGAGTTCAAGGCTTTTCGCGGCTAGGAAGAATCAGCTCCACGTAAAGTGTCTTTTCAGGCCGTTGAGGTGACTCGGTTTCACCCGCCCATGGAATTGGAGCTGCCCGACGACAATACCGGGCGCGATGCCGATCTTTCGCGCAAATCTAATAACCTCATGCGAGCTTGTCGGCAGCGACAGCATCTCGTCGCGCCATTGCGGAGGGACGAGGACCCGTTCGGCGAATGCGCTTGCCTCCCGCTCCTGGGTCGTCGCGGGTGTTCCCATTCCTTCGAGAAAAAATCCATCGCGCCCGTGCAACAACAGGTGTCCGACCTCGTGAAAAAAACTGAACCAAAATTGGTCGTCAGTGAGATAGCGGAAGCTGAGCTGCAACAGAGCCTGGCTATCGGAAAGAAAGTGCGTAGCGCCACTCGCGCGACACCCGTTCGGTGCACGGACAATGACTACGGCAACGCCCGCAGCCGCGCACAGCCCGCGGAGGTTAGGAACGAATTTCACGGGATCTTTCTGCCTCGTCAATGCCCGGACTTCTGCTAGCTGCGCTTCGAGTAACTGCGGGTTCCAGGAATCGCATTTGGTAGACCGTGCTTCGATCTCACCTTGACGCAACCATGCCGCCACCGCACCGGGACGCGATTCAAAGAACGGTGATGACCTGAATGCCACGCGCTCTTGCAACAAGGCATATTTCGCCCGCCATGCGCCGATATCCGGAACATCAAAAAAGCTCAGGCAGGCTGCAACTTCCTGCGCCGCCGCCACAGGGCGCATCCACCCGAATCGCACCATGTCACCGAGGGGGAGTTCCGCAATCCAGTCCTTGGTCTCCGCACCGCTCAGCCGCGCGACCGACTCCCGGTAGTGGAAGTCGCGCGACATCCAGAATTCGACAGTCGCCCCTAGTTCCGCATGAAGTTTTCGCGCCAGGCCGACGCTCATCACCAATCTGCCTGCCAACAGATCTTTCGCTTCGTCGATTGAGCACCCGATGCGCTTCGAGAACGCGGCAAGTGAAAGCTTCTTTTCTTCCAAAACGTCTGCGATCGTATCGCCGGGCGGGGAAGTCCAATTCGGACGAAACGTTTCGGTTTCAGTCATGACATTTTCCAATTCGCACGACTTGGATGCGGCTGACCTTCTTCCAGTCTACGTTTTTGTTCTTATCAAGAGGGTTCTTCACATGGTTCGCGGCAAACTCCAGGCAGAATCCATCCACAAGTCTCACGGAACAATTGCCGGTTGGATTTTGCAATTGTAGCCGTCCCGCAATGAGGTCCGTGGCTGCGGGCGCGGCTTCCAGGTCTGCGAGGCGGTGTTTGAGACTATCCGCAACTTTTTTACCAAAGCGCCGCTCTGCCTGTTCTTCATCCTCGCATATTTCGCGGAGCGTCTTGGAGGCAAACGCCAATATCAAAGCGATCTTCCTGCCGATCAGAATTGCGCCGGTGCATTTAATGCCTGATCTATGTCCCCTTCTATGGAAACCTGACCATAACATAAGTTCCAGCGACTTTCACAATGCGTGGATCAGCCGTACTACGCTCTCTTGGCCCTCCCGCGCGTTTTTTCCTTCTTGGCGCTACAGTAGCCAGTCGCGTCTCTGCCTCAGCAGACTGACATTCCAACAGCAGATCCGCCCTCTACTCGACTGCTGAATCCAGCCTTGCGGCCTAAGCAGTGTGCAAGAAGTGTGCCTCTCTGGAGATCCGAGGAGAAGTACTCGTTGGTTTGAGAAACTAGCGAGAGCCATCCCTACATGTAGATGCTGCTCGGGGTTCGGGCTGACAGGACAGCCCTTGGTCCCCGCTGCCTGGAATTGGCAGCGGCGGGCGATGTGCGACGCTTAACGGACTGCCCTTGTCATCACCTAGTCGCGTTACTTCGTAATTCGCTTTGATAGGTTCTCAATGGCCTCGAGGATCTCCTCCCGGTTTTGGATCTCGATGAGCGGTGGCGGACTAGCATCTCGAAAAACCACTACATTCGCCCCGCTACACACGACCGAAGGGAAAATTATGGCGTCAATCCCCTTCGCGCCCAGATAATCACCGACTTCCTGGGACGCAGCAACGTCATCTGGGTCA
>Ga0187891_1003677_pt1 | contig 10492 bp, 6 predicted proteins | sample June2016WEW_21_4_FD_132990 | JGI IMG/M metagenome (GOLD analysis project Ga0187891, IMG submission 132990) | Peatland microbial communities from SPRUCE experiment site at the Marcell Experimental Forest, Minnesota, USA - June2016WEW_21_40 | ecosystem: Environmental > Terrestrial > Soil > Wetlands...
AGCAGACTTGGTGCTTATAGCGATGGGCTTCCTGGGCCCGGTGCGGAATGGGATGATTGAACAACTGGGCGTGGCGCTCGATCGGCGAGGCAATGTGGCGACGGATCAGAATTGCATGTCTTCCGTGCCGGGAGTTTTTGCGGCTGGTGACATGCGGCGAGGCCAATCCTTGGTGGTGTGGGCCATTTCCGAGGGCCGCAAGGCGGCAGCGGCCGTCGATACTTACCTCAGAGCCGCGGCCATGCATTCTACTCACTTAGTTTCCACGGTACAGCAAATCGCCTCATGATCATCGATGTCGGCGATGGTCCCAAGTATTAAGATAAGCGCGAAAGCTATGATTGGGATCCAAGATATCCAAACGGCGATGGGCCGGATACGCGAGGCCATTCGCGTTTCTCCTTGCACGCACTCGGAAACCTTTTCCGCAGTTACCAAGAGCGAGATATTTCTCAAACTCGACAATCAGCAGCGCACAGGAGCTTTCAAAGAGCGGGGCGCGCTGAATAAATTGCTCACGCTCACCGCCGAAGAGCGAGCCCAAGGAGTGATTGCCGCATCTGCTGGCAATCATGCGCAAGGGGTGGCCTATCATGCGGGCCGGCGAGGCATCCGTGCGCTCATTTACATGCCCCTGCCTACACCGCTCACGAAAGTGTCAGCTACGCGCGCTTACGGAGCGGAAGTCGTTCTGCATGGCACGAACTACGACGAGGCGTACGAGAAAGCGGTTGAGCAAAGCCAGCAACACCATCTCACGCTGATCCACGCCTTCGACGATGACGCGGTCATTGCCGGGCAAGGGACACTGGGGTTGGAAATCCTGGAACAGCAACCTGATATTGAGGCAATCGTTGCTCCGATTGGAGGAGGCGGGCTGATTGGCGGCATTGCCTGTGCGGTGAAAGAAATGAATCCGGCGGTCCGAGTCTTTGGAGTACAGCCGGCCAAACTGCCTTCCATGAAAGCTGCGGTCGCGCAAGGAAAACCCGTAACTCTTAAGCCTGCCGCGACGATTGCCGACGGAATTGCGGTGAGGCGAGCCGGCGAACGGACGTTTCCACTGGTTCAGAAATATGTGGACGACATTGTCACGGTCGAAGAAGAAGAGATCGCGAATGCAATCCTGCTCCTTCTGGAGCGCGAGAAGACTCTGGCGGAAGGCGCGGGCGCCGCGTCCATTGCTGCGGTGCTGAATCACAAACTGCCACTGGAGGGCAAAAGAGTTGCGGTGCTGGTGTGCGGCGGCAATATCGATGTTACTCTGCTCTCTCGGATCATCGAGCGCGGCCTCGTAAAAGATGGCAGGCTGGTCCGTTTGCGTGTCCATTTGCCGGACTATCCCGGCGCCTTGCACCGGCTGACGGGAATTCTGGCCGAGCATCGCGCCAACATAGTCGAAACCGCTTACGATCGCGCCTATCATGGGGTCAACCTGGGCGACACCGCCATTGACGTCACAATGGAAACCCGAGGTCCCGCCCACATTGCCGAGCTGCTAGCGGCGTTGCTTGCGTCCGGATACGCGCACGAAAGAATTCTGTAGGAGTCTGTAGCGTTTACACAATCCGCTGACAGCGTTATTAGAGAGTCTGATAGGCGACAGAAGAAATTTGAATTGGACTCAGTTGATTCCTCCCTTTATCGTTTGCGGAATAGGGAGAGGACTGCGATTGAACGCAAATGGCGCTCGTCGGGGTCGGCTCTTTCCTGGGTCAGCCCTTCCCTCAAAGTATTCAGGTGTGCGGTCGTCGGCATCTGCTGCGCTGTTGCAGTCACCGTACGGCCGCCACAGCATTGCCCACCCTTCAGAAACAGGAGCAAGCAAAATATGATAAAGCGAGCAGGCAGGCACTCGCTACGCCTGTCGTTAGTGTCGGCCGGTGCCGCAATCATTCTAGCCGCCGGATTATTGGCAGGGCTATCGACGCCATGCTTTGCCGACGATGGGCCGAAACCGGACCCATCTGGTACCGCCACCGGCGACAAGACTACCGCCGTGGACGCCGCCGGCAATCCCTTTGTTGTCCCTGAGCCAACCGACAAGACCGCTCCAGACTACCCCGCGAACAAGAAGGCGTTCGATGACTATCAAGCTCAGGCGGCCAAAGAGCCGCTCGCGGTCAAGCTGGCTGACAGCGTTGGGCACGTTCGCGTCGCAACCAACTTCGCCTGGACTTTGAACACCGGCTACCTCGTCTTGTTCATGCAGGCAGGTTTTGCCCTGCTCACATGCGGACTGGTTCGAAAGAAGAATGCCGCCCATTTAATGATGCTGAATTTTGCGGCCTATGTATTTGCCTTCCTGGCCTATTACGCAGTCGGATACGCATTCCAGTTCGGAGCTGTTGCCATCAATGCCGCGCCCACCAACCTGGGCGGCATCCCTACACTCAACCACTTTCTCGTGGGGAGCGGTCAATGGGGGTTCGTGGGTGGGAAGGGGTTTTTTCTCGTCGGTCCCGCCTATGACAGTGCCAGCAACTGTTTAACACTGTTCGAAGTCGTGTTCATGGAGACTGCCGGCTACATTATTGTCGGCGCTGTGTGCGAGCGGATTACCTTCTGGGCATTCCTTCTTTGTGAGCTCTTCATTGGAGCGATCCTTTACCCGATCTCCGGCTGTTGGACGTGGGGTGGAGGTTGGCTGTCCCAAGTCGGCTCCACATTGAATCTGGGTCACGGCTATGTCGACTTTGCAGGATCGACGGTAGTCCACGCGGTGGGCGGTTTCTGCGCCATGGCTCTCGCCATCATCCTGGGTCCGCGTCTGGGTAAATATGGTCCAGGGGGAAAAATCCGCGTCTTTCCCGCTCATAACATCGTGTACGTCGTGTCCGGCACATTCATCCTGCTTTTTGGATGGATGGGATTCAACCCTGGTTCCACTCTCGGAGCTACCGACCTTCGCATCTCCGTAGTTGCAGTAAACACCAATCTGGCCGCTGTTGCAGCCTCCGCCGCTGCAATGCTTCTGTGGTATCTCCTGTTTGGCAAGCCCGACGTGACCATGGCCTGTAACGGAATGCTGGCGGGATTAGTCGCGATCACTGCGCCCTGCGCCTTTGTGTCTCCGACTTCTGCGACCGTCATCGGCTTACTTGCGGGATGCCTAGTTTGTCTCGGCGTTCTCTTCAACGACCGGGTTCTCAAAATCGATGATCCCTGTGGTGCGATTTCCGTGCACGGCTATTGCGGCTGGCTCGGGGCCGTCAGCGTTGGTATCTTTGCCGACGGGGCCTACGGTGCTGGATGGAACGGCGTGGGGGCAACATCCTACCTGGGACGAGCGGGCCAAGGCGTGACAGGTTTGCTACACGGCGATACGCGGCAGTTCTTGTGCCAGCTCATGGGAGCGACTCTGTATGCCGTCTGGGCGTTCGGTGCAACCTACGCTGTCTTCTGGTGCGTCAACAAAGCGAAGAGCATGCGAGTATCACCCGAAGTGGAAGAAGAAGGTCTCGACGTTCCGGAGTTCGGAATGGAAGGTTATCCGGAAGACGCGGTGGTCACGGCTTCGTACTAAGAGCGAGGGGACGCCTCTGCGCCACGAGGTTTTCGGTCGTCGATAATTTTCTGACGGTGTCAGATTGCCCACCGTTGGCTCGGTTTGTGATCGAAATACGTTCGCCTGATAGACTCTGTGAAGCTTGGATACTGAAGCGATTGTGTCCAGGCGGCGTGCATCGGTTCTTTTCCGCTCGAGCGTCGTCGAAAACACAGAAGCGAATTCCAATCAAGATGATGAGACACTTGAGTCTCGTCCGTCGATAGGGTGGCCTTTACAGCCCCGCCCGCGCACCCGCGCCCAAACCGGGATGTGATTGAAATCACAAATAGTTTAGTAGTTTCTTAGTAGTGATTGGCTGCTCGCAGCTGCGTAAAATTGCGGGTCGCCATTCATGAATCCCAAATGGAACGGCCAGTTCTCGTGCTTTGATCTCGTAGCCAAGACCGACGTGTGCGCCAGCAGCGTCGTTCGGGCTGGCACTGTAGAGATCGGCGGCGGCGATTTCGTCGTGATGGCAGGGCCGTGTGCAGTCGAATCCGAGCGGCAGTTGCTGCGGACCGCCGAAGCTGTAGCGGAAGCGGGTGCGCGCCTCCTGCGCGGAGGCGCCTATAAACCCCGCTCATCGCCTTATGCGTTCCAGGGACTGGGTATCGAAGGCCTTAAGATTCTGCGCAAAGCGCGGGAAGAAACCGGGCTCGCAATCGTCACTGAAGTGATGAGCGAGGAAGACGTCGACTTGATCGCAGAGTATGCCGACCTCATGCAAGTGGGCACGCGAAGCATGGAGAACTACGCTCTGCTGGAAAGATTGGGCGGATGTGGACGGCCGGTGCTGCTGAAGCGAGGGATGACGGCTACGTTGGAAGAGTTGCTGCGCTCCGCGCAAGTGATCGCGATGAATGGCAATCGGCAGATTGTTCTCTGCGAGCGCGGCATTCGAACTTTTGAAACGGCGACGCGGAATACGCTGGACATCGCAGCGGTGCCGGTACTGAAGACGGTTTCGCATCTGCCCGTGATTGTCGATCCCAGTCACGCCGCTGGAGTGCGTTGCTTGGTTCCGGTTCTGTCGCGGGCCGCGGCGGTCGTGGGGGCGGATGGGCTGCTGGTCGAAGTGCACCCATCCCCAGATCAGGCGTTGAGCGACGGGGCGCAGTCACTCACTTTCCGCGATTTCCGCTACATGATGGACGATCTGCAACCTTATCTTGCGATTCGAGATGCTTCGCGGCGGCTTGGTCCACAACTGGTCGCAGTCGGGGGAGCAGACTAGTGCGGGCGCGGCCCATTACGGTTGGGCTGCTCTCGCTCGTTATCATTGTTGGATTCGCGCCCACGCGCTCTGTTCTTTCCTCGGGCAAAGATTCTCCTGCATTCCTTTTCACGGTTGCGAAGCAGTACGAGCCGCTCGCATGGATTCACGGCGCCGACCGATTCAGCTCCGACGCAACCATATTTATTCAAGACGCGAACGGTCGACATCCGCTGATCCCAAATTTCGCGGCTTCGGCCGATCCAACCGTTTCGTTCGACGGGAATAGAGTGCTGTTTGCCGGCAAGCAAAAGACTCAGGATCCATGGCAAATCTGGGAACTTACCTTGGCCGGCGGGGAACCACGGCGCGTCACTTCGTGCGTCGAGGACTGCGTTCGTCCCTTCTACTTGCCGGAAGATCGCGTTGTCTATGCGAAGAGGAGCGACGGCCGTTTTGTCATTGAGGCCGCCGACCCAGCGGACAGGAAAACCATCCAGTTAGCCTGGAGTTCAGGAAACTCTTTACCGACGGATGTTCTCCATGATGGCCGCATCTTGTTTGAATCACCATACCCACTCGGAACCACCGGCACTCCGGAACTCTATACCGTTTATTCCGACGGGAGCGGGGTTGAGTCTTATCGTTGCGATCATGGCAAGGCGCGCCACTCCGGCAGGCAGGTCGCATCGAGCGACATAGTATTCGCTTCTGATTCTGGACTCGGGCGGTTCACGTCAGCCCTGTCAGAAGAGGTTCACATCTCGGCTCGTGCTGGAGAATACGCCGGAGACATCGCTGAGACTCCGTCGGGCGAATGGCTAATGGCGTGGCGAAATGGGAAGACTCCCTTTCAATTGATGTGGTGGAGACCAGGCGCCGGTGCTCTGCGGCTAGCAGTAGCGGAGCCGAACGCGAATGTGGTGCAGCCGACGCTAGTAGTTGGACGGACGGTGCCGAATCGTCATCCCTCAGGACTGCATGACTGGCCAAACGCCAATCTTCTTTGTCTGAATGCTTACACCTCGAAATACAGGTTCGCCGCCGGATCCATCAGCTCGGTTCGGCTGTACACGCGGGATAGTGTGGGGGCGATAAGGTTGCTGGGCTCGGCGCCGGTGGAGCGCGACGGATCGTTTTTTGTTCAAGTCCCAACCGAGCAGCCGCTGCAGATGGAGCTGCTCGACGGCTCCGGCAAGACCTTGAAGCGGCAGGCGGGATGGTTCTGGATGCGCCGCGGTGAGCAACGGGCGTGTGTGGGATGCCACGCGGGACCGCAAACTGCACCCGAGAACGCGGTGCCCATGGTTCTGTTGAAGTCTACGACTCCCGCTGACATGACCGGCGCTGTCCGCGGTTCCGCAGGGGGGAAATAACTTGAAAACGCGAATCGTAATCATGCAGAGCTGGGTCATGCGAACCGCGATCGTGCTAACCCTTGGATTCTTACTGATGTCGTCCGCTCTGCTGGCGCAATCGCCGTCGGCGAGCACGCCGAGTCCGATCCGCTTCGAAGACGCCACCGCGAAGTCGGGCATTCAATTCACGCACAGCTTCGGGGCGCAGGAGCTAGGCTCTCTGCTGGAAGGCACAGGGGCAGGCTGCGTCTGGTTCGACTACAACAACGACGGACTCCCGGACCTCTATGTAGTCAGCGGCAAGCCGCTTGAAGAGGGAATGCATCCCTACCCGCTGAAGCAGCCCCCGGCGGTTGCACCACACAATCATCTCTACAGAAATAATGGCGATGGCACATTCACGGATGTCACCGAACAGGCTGGAGTAGCCGGGAACCTTTACGGCATGGCCGCGATTGCCGCCGACTTCGACAATGACGGGTTTGTCGATCTATTCGTCACCGGCTACGGGCGAGCGATTCTTTATCGCAACCGCGGCGACGGCACGTTCGAAGACGTAACCGAAAAAGCCGGCATCAAAGTTGACGGCTGGTCGATCGGTTCCGCGTGGCTGGACTACGATCGTGACGGCTGCGTCGATCTATTCGTCGGCCGCTATGTGAAGTTCGATCCCAAGTATCGGAACTACTACGCCGCCGACAACTATCCCGGTCCGCTCGACTACGCCGCCGACACGAACCGTCTTTTTCATAACAACTGTAACGGCACGTTTACCGACGTGACCGGTAAGTCGGGAATCGGCGCCTATAAAGGTCGCGCCATGGGCGTCACGGCAGCGGATTTTGACGGCGACGGTTATCCCGACATCTACGTTGCCAACGACAAGACCGAGAATTTCCTTTTCCATAACAAGCACGACGGAACGTTTGAAGAGGTGGCTGCCGATCTCGGTGTGGCGTATGGGCAGAACGGGGAGAACACTTCCGCGATGGGCCCGGTGTTTGCCGACATCGAAGGCGACGGTCGCATGGATCTCTGGGTGACCGACTCGAAGTACAACCGCTTGATGCGCAACACTGGAAAGAACGGATTCGAAGATATTGGGCCGAGCTCAGGGATTTCTCAGGCCACGGCGCAATACACCAGTTGGGGCACTGGCGTTTACGACTTCGATAATGACGGCTGGCTCGACATTCTGATTTTCCACGGCGGTTTGATCCACCTGGTTCCGCAGGAGCAGTCGTTGTTTCGCGGGCTGGGAAACGGCAAGTTTGCCGACGTGTCGCGCGATGCGGGTCCGGTGCTCGACGCAAAGACGGTTTCGCGCGGCGCTTGCTTTGCCGACTACGACAATGACGGGAAGATCGATGCCTTTGTCGTGAACCTGGGCGCGCCCGGGACTTTGCTGCACAACGTCACCCAAAACAGCAACCATTGGCTGACCGTGAAGCTGACGGGAAAGAAGAGCAACCGCGATGGCATCGGTGCGCACCTGGAGCTGCTCGCCGGTGGAAGGAAGCAGACCGCCGAGCGCATCGCCGGATCGGGCTACCTCTCGCAGGACGACGGCCGCGTTCATTTTGGCTTGGGAAGTGCGGCGAAGGCAGACAAGCTCACGATCCACTGGCCCAGCGGACAGGTACAGGTTCTGGAGAATCTGGCGGTTGACCGCATCCTCACGGTGGAGGAACCGTAGATGCAACTGGCGACTACATGCCGCGGCAAGGCAAAGGTGATCGTGAGTATCGCTTCTGCGTTGACTTTGACTTTCGTTCTGATGTTGCTTGCCCCAACGGCCAAACCTGCATCACCGCGGTCTGAGGCTGGAATCAATGAACGGTACCTCTCGCCAATCGAAATGGCACTCTCGCCAAACGGACGTCTTCTCTACGTCGTTTGCCAGGCCAGCGACGAACTGCGCGTCGTGGAGCTTGCATCCGGCAAGATCGTAAGTACTGTTTCGGTGGGCCACGTACCGCGCGGAATTGTGTTGTCTCCCGATGGCCGGCATATTTACGTGACGAACGCGTGGTCAGACACGGTATCGGTGATCGACGCGACAGCTTTAAGAGTTGTGCGCACGCTGCCCACTGGCTTCGAACCGACCGGCATCGTCTGCGACCGGAGCGGTGTGACCCTGTACATCGCGAACCGGCTGAGCAGCGACATTTCTGTGATCGATGTCAACACTGGCCAGGAGATCAAAAGACTCCTGGCCGGGCGTGGTGCAAGCTATCTCGCTCTATCTGCGGATGGAAAGTGGATATACGGCACGCACATCTATCCGAATGCAGGAGCCTTCCGGACGCAGCCGAATTCGGAAATCACAGTGATCGATACGGCGCGTCAGGCTGTAGTCGAGCGCAAGCGACTGAGCAACGTTGCTGGCGTGTTTCATGTGGCTCTGTCTGTCGATGGAAAGCTGGGCGTGGCGGCGCAGCTGCGCCCCAAAAATCTCATCCCGTTAGCGCATGTCGAACACGGATGGGCGTTCGGCGATTCGTTGAGCCTGTTCGGCGACGACGTCGGCGGAACGGTTCAAGTCCCGATTGACGAACTCGACCGCTATTACGCTCTGCCTTGGGGCGTGGCAATCACTCCCGACAAGTCGAAGATGTTCGTGACCACCGCCGGGTCCGAGAGCGTGACCGTCATCGACGTCCGAAAGTTGCTGGACTTTGCGCACACCCGGCGACAGCCGTTAACAAGTAATCTGGCGAATGATCTTTCCGCGTCAGCGAATTACGTAACTGCGAGAATTCCGGTTGGCCGCAACCCACGCGGGGCGTTGTTGTCGCCGGACGGCACGCGGCTGTACGTGGCGAATCGGCTCGATGACAATATCTCAGTCATTGATACATCGAGCGTTGAAGTAATTTCGACAATCGATCTCGGCGGACCGAAGACTGTCAACGCACTTCGCCGTGGCGAACAACTATTCTTCACCGCCGATTATGCATTTCAAGGCCAGTTCGGCTGCGCCAACTGCCATCTGGACGCGACGATTGACGGCTTGCAGTGGGACCTCGAGCCCGACGGCTTCGGCAAAGACATCGTCGATAATCGGTCGCTGGAAAACCTGGCGGGCACGGAGCCGTTCAAGTGGAACGGTAGCAATCCTGACATGCCGACCGAGTGCGGCCCGCGCACGGAGAAGTTCTTTTATCGCTCCCAGAGTTACACTCCGCAGGAGCTCACCGATCTGGTCACTTTTGTTTACTCACTTCCCTATCGCCCGAATCGTTATCGCCTCGCGAATGGAGAACTGACTCCGGCACAGGAGCGCGGTAAGGCGATCTTCGAAAGAACGAAATACAAGAATGGCCATCCAATTCCTGAGAAGAATCAGTGCGCGTATTGCCACAGCGGTCCCAAGTACACGAACCAGCAGCAAGTCGATGTCGGCACCGGGAAGTCCACCGATCGCTCACCGGTCATCGATGTGCCGCAATTGCCCAACGTCGCCTATTCCGCGCCGTATCTGCATGATGGCTCGGCGCGATCGCTGGAAGAAATATGGACCGTGTTCAACCCGAAAGATACGCACGGCGTGAGCAACGATCTCACAAAAGACGAATTGAACGATCTCATTGAGTATTTGAAAACGCTATGAAGATGACACCGAGAATCTGGTTTGCGACGCTGGCTATGATCATTGTGGTTTCTCTCGCGACCGCCCAGGACATGCCTCGCTTCCGTTGGGAGAACTTCACCACCGCCAACGGCCTGCCTGACAATCATGTCTTCTGCGTTCTCGTGGATGGAAATCGTATCTGGGCAGGCACAGAGAACGGACTTGGCCTATACGAAAACGGAACGTGGAAAGTCTTTCGCCCCTCCGATGGTCTGGCACACCGGGCCGTGCTCTCGCTCGCAGTAGACAAACGCACCGGCGATCTGTGGGTAGGCACGATGGGTGGGCTGAGCCGCATCTCTGCCGGCCGCATTGATAACTTCACGCAACTGAACTCCGGCTTGAGCAACGACATTGTGTACGGAGTCGGAGTGCAGGGAGATTTTGTTTGGGTCGCGACCGCCGCCGGCGCCAGCCGCCTGAATACGCGTACCGGCCAATGGGCACTGTTCAACGAGCGCAACACTCCGATGTACGAGATCTGGACCTACGCCGTCAGCCCTGCCGAAGACAAGGTCTACTACGCGGTGTGGGGCGGCGGCGTACTCGAATACGACGTCAAGACCGAGCACTGGAAAGACTATAACGATCCCGACGGCGAAACCGAACTGGTATTGATGAAAGACCAGGGACTAATTCACGAAATCACGACCTCTGTCAGCTATGTCAACAAGATTCTCTGGGTCGCGACTTATTTCGGCGCCAGCCGTTATGACGGCCGCTATTGGCATAACTTC
>Ga0187891_1003680_pt1 | contig 10471 bp, 7 predicted proteins | sample June2016WEW_21_4_FD_132990 | JGI IMG/M metagenome (GOLD analysis project Ga0187891, IMG submission 132990) | Peatland microbial communities from SPRUCE experiment site at the Marcell Experimental Forest, Minnesota, USA - June2016WEW_21_40 | ecosystem: Environmental > Terrestrial > Soil > Wetlands...
ACCAGCCCAACCTGCAGCCCATAATTCGAGGCCGAAGCATTGTAAATGGTCAGACTGTTCGGCTTGTCGACTGCCGGCAGCACGTCCGGGTAGACGGCAAAGACTGTTGCCGTGAGCATCCCTAGCAAGTAGGCGCAGGACGCCAGGAACGTGGCTATCTCGCTCCTGTGCATCGCGAAATGGCCCACACCCAGCAACCCGCAGATTGCGACGAGCGGGAACACCACGCCCCACGGCTGATCGCCGAACCGCGTCAGCATGCTCGAGCGCAGCCAGAACGTGGCCACCGTACCGGGCACCGTCAGCACGAGGGTGGCTATCCAGGCCCGCACGACCCAGCGATGCGCACGCAGCTGCACGGCGCCCTCGGTCTTCATCACGACGTACGCTGCGCCATGCATGGTCAGCGCGGCCAGCGCCAAGAGCCCGATCAGGATCGTGTACCAGTCCAGGATGCCCGGCGTGGGGTTCTTGGGATCGAAGTTCGTCCACAGCGCCTCGAAGAAGTAGCCGCTCTTATCCAGTGGCACGCCGCGCACCACGTTGGCCAGCGCCGCACCGTAGAAGATAGCCAGCAACGCACTGCTGACGAAGAAGATGCCGTCCCAAAAGGAGGCCCATACCGGGCTAGGGATCCGCGATCGCAGCTCGATGCTGATGGCCCGGCCCATCAGCAGCCAGAGCACAATCATCAGCGGCAGGTAGAAGCCGCTGAAACCAGCGGCATAGAGCGCCGGGAAGGCGAAAAAGAGCGAGCCGCCCGCCGCCAGTAGCCAGACCTCATTGCCGTCCCATACCGGCCCGATGGCCCGCAGGACGGTCCGCCGCTCGGCATCGTCTTGCGCGACGAAGAGGTGGAGAATCCCGGCTCCTAGATCGAAGCCGTCCAGTACCACGTAGGCGCCGATCATCAAGGCGACCAGGATGAACCAGAGCGTCGTCATCGCATCCCCCATTCAACCGGCCGCAGCCGGTACCGTTCTCTGCCATGCGACCGCAGTCGCAGGCTGCAGCTAGTAGCTCAAGCCCTGGGACTCGTCCGCCGCCGCGGAGGCGACAGAGGGGCCGCGCACCGCTTCTTGCACGACCAGGATCACGAAGAGCAGCCCCAGCACCAGGTAGATGCCGGCAAAGCCAAGCAAGGTGAACAGCACATTCCCGCCCGAGAGCGTCGGCGAGTTCCCGCCCGCAACCAGCTGCAGGCCGTAGACATTCCAGGGCTGGCGGCCCAGCTCGGCGGTGAGCCAGCCGGCCGAGTTCGCGATGAAGGGGAATGGCGTGGCCAGCATCAAGACCCAGAGTACCGGTCGAGACTCGAACAGGCGGCGGCGCCAGAGCATCAGCAGCGAGATCGCCATGATCGCGATGAAAATGGTGCCCAGGCCCACCATGATGTGGTAGACGAAGTAGACAAAGGCCACGCTATCCGGCCAGTCGCTGGTGGGGAAGGCGTCCAATCCCTGCACGGTAGCGGTCCAGCGCCGGTAGGTGAGCAAGCTCAAGAAGTTGGGCACGATCAAGGGGTTGTCCAGCCGCTGCTTCCCCACGTCCGGCTGTCCCAGAATGGCAATCCCGGCCCCCTGCTGGGTCTGGAACAGGCCCTCCATCGCCGCCAGCTTCACGGGCTGGCTGGCGGCAACCTGGCGCCCTTCCATGTCGCCGCTGGGGAAGAGCTGGAAGATGCTGGCCACGAAGCCGGCGATGACGCCGATAGTGATGAACAGCCGGCCGAACTCTGTGTGCTGCTTGGCCAGCAGATAGTAGGCACCCAGGCCGGCCAGCACGAAGCTGCCCGTGATCACGGCGCCGCTCATGGTGTGCAGGTACTGCGCTAGAATCCAAGAATTGAAGAGCACCGCCCAGTAGTCGTGCAGCGCAAACTTGCCGTCCGGCTGCACTACATACCCGACCGGGTGCTGCATCCAGGCGTTGGTAGCGATGATGAAGAAGCCGGACAGCCAGCTCCCCAGCAATACCAGCACCGCTGAGAGGTAGTGCACGCGCTTGCTGAAGAGGCGCTCGCCAAACAGGAACACGCCGAGCAGCGCCGACTCGAGGAAGAAGGCGAAAGCGCCCTCCATCGCCAACGTCTGGGCGATGATCTGGCCGGTCGCAGCAGAGAACCTGGCCCAGTTCGTGCCAAACTGGAACTCCATCGGGATGCCGGTGACCACACCCATCACGAAGCTCACCGCGAAGATCCTGGCCCAGAAGCGGGCGCTGTCGTTATAGCGCTCCTGCTTGGTGCGCATGTACAGCGTCTTGAACACCACCAGGAGCAAGGCCAGGCCCATCGTTAGCTGGGGGAAGAGGTAGTGATAGGTCACCGTGAACGCGAACTGCAGGCGCGACGCCAGCGTTGGGTCATCCATACCGCACTCCTTCGGACGCTGTCAGAGACCGGGATGAACCTACTCACGTGCATTATATGCCCAAATAGGTTAAGACGGCTGAGCCTGCTTATGGCGCGCGCTGAAGGCTTTCCTGCCCGCAAGCGGGAATTATGCCGGGCGAACCGCGTCGGTGTATGATGGCACTCGACGGTCGAGCACGGTCTTGGCTCGACCTTGCCTTCCAAGTCTTGAGGTTGTGTACCGGCGTTGGACATCTCCGCGGATCGGCCTGCTGACCCTATCTACGCAACCATCGCCACGTTGCTGAAGACGCACGGCCTCACGTTGCTCGACAATCCCCGGCGGCTCGAAGCGTTCCTGAAAGACTACCATCCCCAGAAACGTCGCGAATTGGCCGTGGTCCTCGGCGCGCTCCGCGAAGGCATCCCCAAGAGGCTGCTGGATCCGGCACCCGGGGTGCTGCGGCACATACAAGCCCAGCGGCTCACAAAGCTTCTCCGCGAGAACCTGGCACTAACGCAGGAAGCCGCGGTTTGGGGAGTGAACACCTGGGCCCAGGCCCTTGGCCTCGGGTCAATCTGCCCAGACCGCGCAACATGGGCAGGCTGCGGCCGCCTGCTGGTGGCCCTGGGTGTGGTTGTCGTCCTGCTGGCAGGCGGCAGCCTGCTGTTCTTCACGCACCAAGCCGGGTCGCACACACCAGCCGGCAGTCCCACGCCCAGTGTCACCGCCACGGGCACTCCAACGCCAAGGCCATCGGCCACGCCTACCCGCACTGCAACCCGTACTCCCCGGCCTACGCACACCCGGTCGGCCACCCCCGTGCGAACGCACACGGCAAGACCTACCCGCACGCCACGGCCGGCACCCACCGCCACGCCGACGCTTGCCCCCACGTGGACTCCACTCCCACAGCCAACCTGGACGCAGATCCCGACCTGGACCCCGACACCACCGCCTACGTGGACCCCGGTGCCGCTGCCAATGCCCAGCGCCACGCCCGTACCGATCGCGGTCGCCACCAGGCCGCGGCTGCCCACCGATACGCCTGTACCGATCGCGGTCGCCACCAGGCCGTAGGCCTGACCGGCAATCCCGCCACGGTAGCTAAACCGAAGCCCAGGCGGGATCTGCACCGAGCCGCACGCCACCGGGAGCGCGGGCGTCCCGCCCGTCCCCAGCTCGCGCTAACGACAGACTCCATCGCCAAGACGTGACGTGCGGTGTCCATCGCGGCTTCAGTTTAGCTGTCGAGCACCAACCCTTCTCTCCCGCCAAAGTTCACGCGCAAGCCGGCGGAAATCGTGACGCTCTTGCCGGGCTCAACCTGTCGCATGCTGCCGTCGCGCAACGTGGCAGCCCAGCTCGCAGTGCTAAGGTTTCGGAGGCCTAGGAAGTTCGGATTGATTGGATGCCGCACGACTTCGGCGACCGGATCCTTGAATGTCACGTCACCCAGGCTTCGGCTGTTCTCCAGGTGATAGGCGTAGAGCTGCGCCCCAGTGCACAGCACCGGCTCCATATCCTTGGCAAGGCGCAGACGCATCGGATTGGCGAGGGGTTTCCGGCACCAGGCGCACACCCCGGGGCCGCCGTAGAAGTTCTCGCGGCCACACCAAGCGCATGGGTAGATGCTGTCGCGCAGCCGGATCATCGCATTGCGCCACTCGTTCTCCCGCACCCGTTGCTGAGGTTCCCGGATCCCTTCCGTGAACACACGCGTGAACAAGTCTCTCAGGAACTGAGGGTAAAGCGGCCAGAAGACAAACGCATTGTCGTGAAACCCCTTGACCGGCGCGTTCGACCTATCGTGCGGATCGAATATGAACACCGGCTCCTGGCCATAGAGCAGCTGCATGGCAGGCGAATCCATGCACCGGATGCTCGCCTCCTTAGCACCCTCGAGCGGATGGTGCACTATGAATAGGTAGAACAGCAGCACCGCGAGCGAGAAGAGATCGGTTTCGGTGTTGGGCTGCGCCGATCCGTCACCGCGCGCGATCTCCGGTGCCATGAACCGCGGCGTGCCGGCAATGCCGCCCGCTTTCCCGTCGACGCCCACATTGTCGTTGTCGCAAATGAGGGTGTCACCGCTTGCAGGATCAAAGAACACGTTGCCAAAGGAGATGTCGCGATACGAAAGACCCATCGCATGGAGCTGAAAGAAGCTATCCGCCAGCTGGTAGCCGGTAGTAGCCTGCGCGCGCCAGGTCGGGCGCACCTTGCGGGTCACGTGCTCAAACATGCTCCTGTAGGGCGCGGATCTCAAAGGCATGATGTAGCCGAAGCCCGGAATTGCTGCGGCCGCGGCCACCTGCACCGGCCACAGAAAACGCTTCGTGGGCGCTCCAAGGCGCACAAGTTCCTCGAGCGTCTGCCGCTGCTCCTCTGTCGCGGTGCGGCGAAAGTACCACTTGAGCGCCATATCGGCACCGGCGAGCCTTACCTTGTAGACCTCACCCTGGCCCCCACCACCCAGGTACGCCGTGATGGCGCACTCGGTGCCGCCGGAGTCCAGTCGCAGCGTCTTGCCTACTGGGATCAGCTCACCCACTTCATCACTCCTGGCCACCGCTAGGGTCAAAGTAGGCCACCACGACGCTCACGTCGTCGCCGCTGCCATGGTCAGAAGCATACCGGAGTGTGGACTGCAGATTGCGCTGGACGTACGTGCTGCCACGCTGGCGTAGCGCGGCCAGCAGGTCGCTGGCAAACTTGTGAAAGCTGCCATCCTCCTGGTAGCAATTTGGTAGACCGTCGGTTGTGAGCATGATCATCGTCGGCCACTGATCTTGTGCTGATTGGATCCGGCAACGGAAGCGGTCTACCGCATCCCGTTGACACAGCGATGTGGTCTCGTTGCCCAGCAATGCGGGGTCTTTCTCTAGCGGCCGCTCGACCACGCCCGCGCCGTCGACGGTGAGAATGTCTCCATCGCCAAGCTGTAGGTACAGGATCGAGTCTGCCGCGATCAGCACAGCCAAGAGTGTGGTTCCGTAGACCACGAAGTAGTCTGAGCCGTCGGCTTCTAAGGCTGCTGGCTCGCTTCGAGGCAGCAGCTCTGCCTCCAAGGCAGAGAATGGGTGGCTCTCGACATGCGCGGCAACCGACTGCCGCCACTCACGCACAATCCTCGCCGCCAGCCTGCGCATCTGCTCGGGGTCCCGCAGCGATTGATAGCTCTGTTGCCGATTGCTCCACAGCTCATCCGCCGCTACGTCGACGGCAAACATCGCGCCTTGCGCGCTCCGAAAACTCTTGGCGCTACCGTGGCCATCTGCCACGGCCAGAACCGCGCACGGTCCCAGTTCCGATGCAGGGTCCCCGCTTCGCAGTCCCTGCCAACAATCTTGGTTCGGCTGATTCTTGCGTAGGTGCACCGCACCCGTAACTGAATCGCCGAGTACGGCCCAGCCTGGACCTGGCAGCGTACCCTCGGCGCCCGGAGGTTCAGACCCCACGGCCGTCACCCCAGGCGCGCCTCACCACACGTCCCCTACGCGCACGTCGACGTGCGCCGTTGGTACAGGATCTGGCGGCGGTGGCAGCGGGACGTTGCCGGCCCCCTGGCTCGCGGCCATCTGACTCGCAGGAGACGAGGCCGACTTCAGCACGACGGTGGAAGCCCATTTGATGTAGCGGACCAAATCCACGGCCGTCTTGGCCTCCAGCGGCGTGCGCTCGATGTCTCCGATGAACTTCTGCAGCGGCTCCAAGTCTGCATCGCTGCCGATGGCAATGGCGATGCGCACAGCCTTGCGCCCCCACGGCTGATCCATCAGCGCCTGTAGACCGGTCGGAAAGTCGTCCGTCGGCTGTCCGTCAGAGAGCAGTACCAAGACCGGCGGCAACGCCCGCTCAGTCATCGGCGGGATCTTGAGCTGGCCGGCCACTTCCTTGAGAGCCGCGCCCATGTCCGTCACCCCGCCCGCCTGCAGTTGTGGCCAGTTGAACTCGTCAACGGGCGTCGGCTTCGCCACGTGCCAGCGAGCGCCGGTGGCGAAAGCCACCGCTCTGACCAACACCCGGGCGTTGGGATTCTCATCCGCAACCGCGCGCATCTCGGGCAGCGCTTCTTTGATCGCGTTGTTGAGCGTCTGAATCTTGCCGTCGACGCTCATCGATCCCGAACAGTCCGCGATAAAGATAAAGTGCAGCGGCCGGCTGGATACTGGCCCGCCCAGCTGCATCTCAGGCTGAATCATCGCACTCTCCCCTGGTTGCCGCGTAGACCCAGGTTCCGGGCTTCGGACACCGTGCCGCGCCCGCAGGTCGCCCAATGTCAATGGTCGTACGAGCGCCTACAGTATACAGCACGCCAAACAGGACCCGTGCTAGACATCCAGGCGGTAAAATGCCCAAGCCATCTCACCCCTTCAGGGAATTCCGAAAGGCTACACACCGTGCTAGACTGGTGAACATCGATCCCCGAGCCTGAAGCGGATTGCAGATGAACGTGCCGGCAGGGCAGGTGTTCCTGCTGACTCGAGGGGCCAATGACGCTCAACAAAACGTTGGGATGGTCCGTCCTATGCGCCATGCTGGTGCCTGCCTTGTCCGCTGCTCCCGGCCTACACGCTCAGAGTACGCAGGGTCGCACGCAGGCTGCAACCCCAGCAGTAAAGATCACGGCCTTCTATCCCGCCACGGACGCTAGCTACAGCGCCTGGTCGCAAGGTGCCGGTCCGGCCCTCCCGCCCAGGTCCACCGTCTTTGCCACTGGCACAAAGATCGTGGCGTTCTACGTCGAGTATCGGCACGCCGCACCCGGGACCACCTACCTCCTCACGGTCCAAAGCAAGTCCGGCGCGACGCTGCCGACCTTCGGCCCGGTGGCTATGGCTGCGGGCGCTGGCTCCCAAATGGTGACGGTGCCTGCTCAGCACAGCCGAACCTGGCCGGTTGGCACCTACCGTGTGGACTTGCGGGTCGCCGGCAAGAGCATGGCGGGCACCACCTTCACAGTGCACAAGCCCAGCCCTGCGAGGACGGCCACTCCGCGGCCAACTCCCACGCGGCGGCCTCCCGCTGCTCCAACCTTGGCCGCCACACCCACACTGCGACAGCCAACCGCAACGCCAAGGCCACGGCCAACCCCAACGCCCCGTCCAATGGCTACGGCGACGTCGCGCCCGACCGCGACGGAGCAGCCGGCGCCGCTTGGTCCGTTCAACCACCGGATCCTCTTCACCGACTTCAGCACCGGCGTCGCGGGTCCTTGGCCGCTAGGGCACCTCCGCGCCTACCATGCTACGGCAGCCGTGGCGCGCGGCGTCTACGTGCTGGCTAACGAGCAGGGCCACACAGCCATGTCCTTTCCTGCGGGGGCACCCAGCCTGGCGAATGCCGTAATGAGCGCCACCCTCCGCCTGCCCGGCAAGGGCCAGGCGGGGACTGTAGCCCGCTTCACAGCCGGTGTCACGCCAAGCTACCTCGCCTGTTGGCTGGACGCATCGAGCACGGTCGGCTGCGACGCCTGGGTGCATGGCACACCGCTCGCACTCTTCCACCCGCGCGCGGTGAGGCTCGCGCGCAACGCGCTGCACACCCTGACACTGGCCCTGCAGGGGAGCGAGTGCACGGTGTCTGTTGATGGACAGCCGATCTATGCGGGTCGCCTGGATCAGCATCTCGCGACGGGCCTGTGGGGCCTCTATGTGAATGGGCGGCTCAGGGATGGCGTGGTGAGCGCTTCGTTCTCCCGCGCCACCCTTGCGAGCAGTGCCACGCGCCCAGCACTGCCTAAACCGACTGCCACCCTCTCGCACACGAAGGCCACGGCCACCGCGCGCGCGCGACAGGCGCGGACTGCCAGCGCGAAAGGCCATGCGTCGGCTACGGCGGAGGCGCAGCTGACCGGCACGGCAGTGCAACAGACGACGGCACGGGCTCAAGAGTCTGCCACGGACCAAGCGGCTCAGACCAGCACTGCCCAAGTCTATGTCACTGCCACGGCGCAGGCCGCGCCGACCGTCACCGCCCAGACCCTGAAGACCGGCACTGCAGTGGAGCAGCAAACGGCGACGATCCAAGCCCAGCAGACGGCTGCGGCGGAAGCTCAGCAGTCAGCTGCCGTACAGACCGTGCTGGTCGGCACACATCAGGTCGTGCAAAGCAGTACCGCCCAGGCCGGGCAGACCGGCATCACAGGATCGCAGCAGACGGCGACGGCACAGGCAGCACAGACGGTCACGGCACAGGCCGCGCAGATCGGCATAGCCCAAGCCCGGCAGACGAGCACGGTGCTGGTACAGCAGACGGCGACGGCACATGCTCAGGAGGCGGCTACGACGCAGGCCGCGCAGAGCAGCACCGCCCAAGCCCATGTCGCTGTCATGGCGCAGGCGGCGCAGACCGTCACCGCAGGATCGCAGCAGACGGCCACGGCCGGTGCGCAGGATACAGCTACGGGGCAAATCATGCAAGTCAGCACAGCCCAAGCCAGGCAGAGCGGCACTGCGGTAGCGCAACAGGCGGCGACGGCACGAGCCCAGCAGACAGCCACGGCGCGAGCCCAGCAAACAGCCACCGTGCGATCCCAGGAAACGGCCATAGCCCAGCCTGCACAGAGCGGCACGGCCCAAGCCAGACACGCCAGTACGGTGGTAGTGCAGGAGACGGCGACGGCACGCGCTCAGGAGGCGGCTGCAGCGCTGGCAGCGCGGACCGTCGCCGCCCAGGCCTGGCAGACCGGTACCGCGGTAGCGTACCAGGCGGCGATAGCCCGAACTCAGGAGACAGCCACGGCGCGCGCCCAGGAGACGGCTATGGCCCAGCCGGCGCAGAGCAGCACTGCCCAGGCCCGGCGGACCGGCACCGCCGTAGCGCAGCAGACTGCGACGGCACACGCCCAGCAGACGGCTGCCGCGCATGGCGCGCAAACCGCCACCGCCCACGCCTGGCAGACCAGCACCGCGGTGGGGCGCCGGACGGCCACAGCCCAGGCTCAGCAGACAGCCACGGTGCGAGTTCATGAGACGGTAGCGGCGCAGGCTGTGCAGACCGTCACCGCCCAGGCCTGCCAGGCTGCCACGGCCGTGGCCCGCCAGACGGGTACAGCAGTGGCCCGGCAGACAGCCACGGCCCTGGCGCAGCAGGGGGCAACAGCCCGCGCTCAGGGGACAGCCACGGCGCTAGCCCAGGAGATTGCCACGGCGCAGGCAGCGCAGACCGCAACAACCCAGGCCCGGCAGACCGCCACTGCCCTGGCGCGCCAAACGGCGACGGCCCGGTCCCAGCAAACGGCGACCGCCCGAGTCCAGCTTACGGCTGCAGCGCAGGCCGCGCGGACCGTCACCGCCCAGGCCCGGCAGACCAGCACCGCATTGGGCCAGCAGACGGCGACAGCTCGAGCTCAGGGGACTGCCACGGCGCGAGTCCAGGAGACCGCTGCCGCCCAAGCCGCGCACACCGCGACAGCCCAGGCCCGGCAGACCGCCACCGCAGTGGCCACAGAGGGCCTGTAGCGGACTGCACCACGGCCCGTGGGCTAGCCGGGGTCTCCCCGTGTGAACTACGCGAGCGCCCGCTCGATCTGCTCGATGTGCTCGATCCAGTGCGGCGTGCGATCCACCAGCCTGGGGTTGCCGGCCGACATAGCCGCCTCGGCTGAGTCCGCGCCCAGGCCGGCAATGAAGCGCGCGGCATACTCCGCGGCGTCCAGCGCCTGCTGGGCGGCAGCCTTCGGTGGGAGAGCCCGCCAGATCTCCAGCGAAGCGTCGTTGATCAAACCCGCGGCCGCGCCGTCGATATTGGCTGGGATGCGCAGGCCCAGGCGCTGTGCGAGCTCCCAGCGCGCCACCACGTAGCGATCCCAAAACGCCACGTGGGCGAGCGCGGCGGCTACCGTCCAGCCGCCCTCCAGCTCCCGCGCCAGCTCGTCATCGCCAAGGCGCCCGACAAGTGCGCGCAGCCGCTCTACTCCACCGTCGTTCTTCTCCAGGTACGTCTGTTCCACAGGTTCCCTCCTTTACTATGCGGCTGGCCAGGCAGGCAACGCCGCACGTGCGCATCTCGGTCGACCGGCTGATTCTGGCGACGCTACCGTTGGCGCCGTGGTTCTGTATTGAGCATTGCGTTCAAGGCGAGGGCGACCGCTCGTCTTGGGGCCGTCGCGG
>Ga0187891_1003684_pt1 | contig 10467 bp, 10 predicted proteins | sample June2016WEW_21_4_FD_132990 | JGI IMG/M metagenome (GOLD analysis project Ga0187891, IMG submission 132990) | Peatland microbial communities from SPRUCE experiment site at the Marcell Experimental Forest, Minnesota, USA - June2016WEW_21_40 | ecosystem: Environmental > Terrestrial > Soil >...
AAAACCCGCACTGTCTATAAAATCGTCTACAGTGGTCTGACGGGAAAACCAGAAATTCTGTTTGTGTGCTTGAAAAATTGGTCGGGGAGAGAGGATTTGAACCTCCGACCCCCTGGTCCCGAAGCAGTTCCGGTTGTCTAACTTGTTAAATCGCTTAGCTTGGTTCTGCGTCTTGTAGTAGGGTTTTAGGCGGTGTTCGTCGCTATCTGGTCCCAAAATGGACCCAAGTTTTCAGGGTCATTTGAACCCCTGGCAGAACCCCTGGTCTTTTGCAACGCGTTCGCCTTCGAGGCGAACAAAATGATCATCCAGTTGGTTTGCCGATAGCACTTTTTTGACACAATCGACGTGTTTTCAACAGCTCACGAACGCGCGTATTGACGAAGAAGATGCGTATAATCAATCATGTTGTGAGAAAATACTGGACTACGAGAAACGATGCTGGCATCCTAATCTCGCTGGCATCTTCGCTCTATTTTCGCCATCAAGAATCGAATGTGCCAACATTCTGAGTAAGGAGCGAAGGATCATGATTCAATCACGTGAATTGTTCTCCGCAAATCTGGAATACGCTCTGCTTGCGAATCGAGTCCTTTCTGCACTCACCATGAAGGAGACAGATCAGGACGAGCGACTCCAAGCTCTCAATGAGGCAGCTCAGTTCCTTGGAACAATGCTCAGAGCTGAGGATTTTGGGAAATCTCTACAGATCTCGGACGACTCGTACAAATCGGCCCTCGCTTATTCCGAAGGCATTCAAGCGCTGCGGTTCTCGATACCGCACGCTGCGGACGCTGCTAATCCCGACCTCAATCAATTGGTCAAGGAACTACTTGTCACCGCGAAGAAGCTTCATGAGGGTCAAGGAGTGGCCCATGAAGCGCAGGATCAGCTTGCGCTTTTCTTCAAGTCTGTCCGGGATTCAAGCCTTGAATCAGGAGGCATGGTAATAGAAAAGGTCTCCGTTTAGATCGTCTGAAGCAAGGTGATAATGCAGTGAAGTCTCTGGAGACGAGTGTTTTTGTTGACGCAGTAGCGCAGAAGACTGCGAGTCTTCGTGAATTACTCGCCGAGTTTAGACGAGAATCGCTTAGAAACACGTCTCAACACTTCATACGTGGAGTTCAAGCTGTAGTCGACGCGGTCGAAGCATTTCACAAGAACCGCATGCGACACACAAACGAGAACTTTTCTAACCAGTCGTCTTTCCAAGATGAGCAGAAGCGATTTTATTCCAAGCTCTCACTCCAACTACTCGCACAGGTTCACGAGAAATACCTACCGCTCTTGTATTCGGGCAGACAACAAAACGAATTCCTCGTGCTGCCATCTATCCGGAGAGCAATCTCCCTCTTTCAGTCCGAGGTTGAATTGAGCCTCGTGCCGAGCTGTGAGTTCAACTACATGTATGACGGAGGGATGGAGAACTTCGTCGAGAAGACCGTTGGCATCTTAGAGCAGTATCTGGATGCAAAAAATAAAGGCGCTGTCCGAGCCGTACTCGATCCCGGACAGAAACATCCGCGTTGGATTACCTTTGTTCATTTTCCAGTCGTTGAACGCAATTCCGCTCTGAATCTTGTCATCCTCGGACATGAAATTGGCCACTTGATTGATCAGATTCGACAGCTCTACAAACAGTTGCCGTTCGAACTCGAAAAGGAATCTTACAATAAGAGTTTTGAGGAAGTCTGTGGTTCTCCAATGCGAACCAAGGCTGGAGGAGCCAAGGGCGATCAATTAACTTTCGAAGACGTGTTTACACGGGCGGCTTTGGAGCCTCAATTCCGAGCACAGTGCATCGCCGTTGCAACCAACTGGATTCGAGAAGTCATTGCTGATCTTCTAGCCATTCATGCACTCGGCCCTTCCTATTTTTTTGCATTTTCGGAGCTATTGGCTCATGGAGCACAAGAAAATCGGCCGTCCGACTCGCACCCTGCTCCTTGCTTCCGACTCAACATGTTGCTTGATGAGCTCTCGTTCATGGGGTACTTTGGCGCTGCGTCTGCCCGAGCTGAAGGCGAGGAGGACAAATCAAAGACGCAAAGTAAGAACGATCAGAGCCGCGTTGCTGCGCTGCTATCAGCCTCACAAGCTCGCGTTCTCGCTGAACTGCCGACCACTTCGTACAAGGGTATAATGGATGTTTCGCAAAAAACGATTGAAAAATACCTTGATCAGATCCGTTCTCTAGTTCGGCCCTCGATTTCTCCCTACTCCTATACAGCTGATAAATATCAACGAGAAGTCCCGCTCGTTATCGACGCACTCGTGCAAGGTATAGCCCCTATCGAAGCCCTTGTGAATGGCAAGTTTCAACCTAACAGCATTCCCGCAATCCTAAACGGCGGATGGGAGCTCTATAAAAGTGACATTCAAAGCTTTTATGAGAGATTTAGGGACAACATACCGATACAAGACCGCCTCTCAACTTTCAACCAGCTACTGTTCAAGGCTATTGAAGCCAGCGAAGTGGTGAGATTATGGCAGAAAGCTTGAAGGCCGAGCTTGCGGGCGCCGGTGCTGTGTTAACACAGAGCGCCTTGCTCGATCGACTGAATTCTGGTGACCTCATCATCTCACCGCTGTTGGATCGTGAGAAACAAGTGGGTGCTGGGTCCGTCGACGTTTCGTTGGGCACCAAATTCATAACAAGTCAAAGATCACAGATAACTGAGATTGATCCGCGTGCGCTTAATAATGAACAGATTCGCGAATTTCAAAGAGCTACTGTGACGACATTCGGGCAGAAGCTGACGCTGCACCCGCACAATTTCGTGTTGGGATGTACTTTTGAATTCATAAGAATGCCCCTCGACCTGTGTGGATTTGTCCTCAGTCGGTCAGCATATGGCCGCGCTGGACTGCTTATTGCAACTGCCACTTACGTTCACCCAGGCTGGCATGGTTGCCTCACACTGGAACTCGAAAATCTCGGTGAGGTTCCGATCATACTTCGACCGTTAACTGATGTTGGGCAGCTTGTGGTTATGTATTCCGCTAAACTGAATGAGCACCCGAAGTTGAAGTCGATTCCAGTGGGACCAGCGTTCACGAGTCTCTCTAAAGACCCGCGCTGGAAGAAACTTGAAAATCTCGAAAAGAACTTGTGAGTTCAGGCCCAAGCGGTTTGTCTCCAGCACAATGCGCAGTTCTGTCTGACCGGGCCTCAGTGATCACTTCAAAACCGGCCAACGGTTATCACTTCAAAACCGGCCAACGGAAGGTGCCCGGAACGTAACTGTTCTACCCTGTTACCGGCTGCTCATGCAAGTCAATCTCTTCTGAGCGAGTAGAATCGTGGAGATGAGTACGGAGTCGGCGCAGCGCCCTTCGGGGGCGGTAAACTGGCGCAAACTGTTGCGAGTCCTTTTCATCGGTGGTGTCTCGCTCTTCGCAGTCCTTGTTGGCGGGCTTCTTCTACTCATGTGGAGTTGCGAGCCGCCCTCCCTCAGCACACTTGAACACCGGTTTCCACATCAGCGTCGAGACCTCGAAACTATCATCTCTATGTCTGACCACGACTCACAACTCACCCGTATCGACCCAGCATGGCTCATGACGCGGGGTCATCAGTTTCTGGAGTACAACTCTGAAACAGGTATTACACGGGAGCGCTGGGATGAATACCGCCAGCTGTTTGCCCGCAACGACATCACACAGGGTATCCAGCGCGACCCTGAAACGAGAGACGCTTTCATCATCGTCAAGTCGGTTGGTCTGCTCAATCGTGGCAACTCGAACGGTTATCTTTATTGCGGTCCCGGTCCAAACCACAGATATCCACCGTGCTTCTCTTCGCAACCGTTCGGAGAGCATCCTTACAAACCGGGCGATGAAGCCTATTCCTTTCGCAAATTGGCTGACCGTTGGTACGCGTACAGCGAGGGTCCAAGCTAGGATTCTCGACAATCGGTGGGGTCAAGTCAGGCCATGACCTCCACGTGTCTATTGTCCCGGCGCGTCCAACTTGGTTCTCCAACTTCGCGGGCCACACTTGAGCACATGCCCGTGGTGCAATAAGCGGTCGAGCATGGCGCTGACAGCAGCCGCGTCGCCCAGCAGTTTGCCCCAGTCCTCCACTGGGCGGTTGGAGGTCAGCATGGTGCTGGCCCGTTCGTAGCGTCGCATGATGATCTCCAGCAGTTCTTCGGCAGCGGTGAGGGGCAGTTTGCGCATCCCCAGATCGTCGAGAATAAGCAGGGGGACGGTGACCAGGAACTCCATGTGCTCTTTGCGAGTGCCGTCGAGAGTGGCTTCGGCTAACTCATCGAGCAAGGTATGGGTCTCGCGATAGAGCACGCGGTATCCCTGTTGGATGGCGGCTTGGCCAATGGCTTGCGCCAGGTGACTCTTGCCGGTGCCGGGTGGTCCGAGAAACAAGGCGTCTTCATGGCGGGCGATAAAAGCACCGGTGGCCATATCGAAGACCAAGCTGCGATTCATTTTCTTGTTGAAAGCGAAGTCGAAGTTGTCGAGGGTCTTCTGCGAGTCGCGGAACTGTGCTTGTTTTGTGCGACGCTCCAGCAAACGCTCGCCGCGTCGCGCGAGTTCGTCGGAGACTAGGCATGAGAGCAGGTCGATAGGGGCAAGTGGTTCGGCTTGGGCCTGACGCAGCCGGGTCTCCAGCACGGCGGCCATTCCGCCCAGGCGAAGTTGTTTGAGCGCACGATCGAGTTCGGTCAGATTCATTCTTCTATCTCCTTGGTTCTGTAGTTAATAAAATCGCGGTACTGGACTAACTCGCGGATCAGGGGATCGACTTGCTGCAGGCTGAGTGGGGCTTGCGGACAGCGCTCCAGATAGCGGCGGACGAAGCGGTATTCCTGCACTCCCATGTCGAGCGCGGCGGCGCAGGCTTCATCGACCGCCGCCGTGCCGTACTTCTTGGCCAAAGAGAGAACGCCCAGGATGCGGCGCACGCCAACTTCTCCTTGTTGGCGGTGGATAGCCTCGCAGAGCGCACCGATGTGCAATCCGGCGCGACCGGCTCGCCACAGCAGTTGCGAGGTGCGCAGCGGCGTCCGTTTGGGGTGGTCCTCTTCTTTAATGCGATACCAGCCGCGCTTTTGGCGCACATGTTCGCGCAGCAGTTGCCCGGTCTTGGGATCGAGCAGGCGGACATACAACTCATCCCATTGCACGCGTAGCACGCGCCCGATCCAGCCCGGCGGTGCGCCGTAATAGGCGGCTTCGACTTCGACGCAGCCGTCCAGATGCACGATGCGCTCGCCGTACTGGTAATAGCGAAACGGCTCCAGTGGCAGCGGCAACAACGTGGGTTTCTCTTCCGCAAACATGGCGGCGACCTGTCGCTTGGTGGTGCCGTGGATGCGCGTGTCGGCCCAGCGTTGTTCCCAGCGATCGAGATAGGCTTGAGCTTCTTCCAGACTCTCGAAGCGCAAGCCTTTCAGTGGTGTTTTCTGAGCATGCCCGACGCCCGATTCGACTTTGCCTTTGCGATCGGGATCTTGAATGCGGCAAGGCATGGCCAACGCGCCGTAGTGCGCGAGCACATCGCGATATAAGGGATTGAGAGCGGGATCGTAAATGTCGGGAACCAGCACGCCCTCGCGCAGATTGTCGAGCACGACGATGCGCGTGGCGCCGCCCAGCCGGCGAAAGGCTCGTTCGTGCAGCTCGGCCCAGATGCGCGAACTGGAGCGGAACGTCAGCAGGCGAACCGACTTGCGACTGCAGCCCAGCGTCATCACGAACAGTCGCGTGCGCCGATACTTGCGGCTCTCGGGATCGCGCACCATTGGGCCGGTGCCGTAATCGACTTGCGCCTCCTGGCCGGGCGCAGTGACGATGACGACGCGAGCTTCGGGCGTTTGCGTTCCGCGCCGCTTACGCACGAAGCGCTGCACGCTTTGATAGCTGCTGGCGAAGCCGTACTCGGAGACTAGGTCTTGCCAGATCGCCCGCGCATTCCGGCCGCGGTTGATTCCCAAGTCGATGGCCTCTCGGTACGGCTCGCAGGCGCTGGGGCCGGGGATCACGGCAGAGTCGGTGATCACCTCGTTGGCCGGTTTTGAAGTTGCTTTTGCTTTTCCCTTCGTAGAAAGGTTTTCGGGGTTGCGGTTGCAGTTGACGGTGGGGTCGAGGGGATCGGGAATCACCGGAATAGCCGGTTTTGCCGCACCAAAGTCGGTGATCACTTCGTTGGCCGGTTTTGCTTCGTGCCGTCCCCAGCCACTAGGCGGACGCACTGCAATCCCCGCCGCTTTCAGGTAGGTGCTGGCGGTTTCCCGACGGATTCTGGTCGCGTGCTGGATGCGCCGCAGCGACCAGCCCAGCCGTCCCAGAGCTAGGACCTGTTGTTTCTTCTCTTCGTTCAAGACATTGGCCATGCCCACGGAGCCTACAAGCCCCTGCGGGAATCAATGTCCCGGACGCTATTCTCGTTGGCCGGTTTTCAGGTGATACTCATTGGCCGGTTTTGGGTGATCGCTGAGGACCGGGTTCGCCGCGTCAACAGCGCCGATTACTCTACTCGGGAGCTGCGATGTAATAGACGGCTTAAAGGGGCAGAAACCGCTTGTCCGATTCGTTGAGCCGATCGTAGTGCTGAACCCAAAGGTCGAACAACTTCTCCATGTCGACCAGCGTAGCGAGAGCTACCATCTCTAAGCTTGATCGTGCCAGGCGTCCAGTTCTTTTTTTAACTGGTCGCGGAGGTCATGCGTCTCTTCGTATTCGATATGGCGCACTTCCTCACTGTGAAGGCTAGTCCGTTTCGAAGTCTTCTAGATCGGGACTCATTTCTGCAAAGGATGCGTCAGCATATCCAAACGATTGGTAGCGACCCAGGCGTGGCTCGCGTACGTTGGTGAAGCCGGTACCGGTAGCCAGGCAAGAAATGTGAATACTGAGGCCTTTTGACTTGTCTTCGACGGTCTGCACAAGCCCGAAAATGTTTGCCACGGTCCGCCCGGACAATCGATCCGACTTTGACGAAGAACTCGTGCATTCCCAGGCATCGAACACAAATTGAAGGTCGATACCCTCGGCCCTTCGGTAACCTCGACGAAGTTGCTGAGGGCCCTTTGGACCCTTCGAGAGCCTCTTGAAATTAAAAGCTCCCTGGCAAAAGATCAGCGCTCCTTCGGGTGCGAGCGTAACGAGCTCTTCCTTCTTCCAGTGGTTTGTGATGTCGACTATTATTGATCTCTTTATGATCTCTTCGATCAACGACGTCATGTAGTGGTACCTGATCAGAAGGTATTCGCCTTCATAAAGATAGTACTTGTCCTTGTTTGTGACGCCACTTTCGTCGAGTTCGACCATCAAACCATCATTCGTAACTACTCCGGCTGCGCGACATTCGTAGAAGCCTTCCAGAGAGGACGGAGCAATGTGCATAGCACTAGCAATCTTGAGGAGACGGTTGTGATTGAAGTAGTCCCAATGGGCATAGCTCGCGTTGCTGATGCCGACGATGGCCTGCGCATCTTGCTCGACGACCCTCTGCTCCCACTTTTGCTTAAGATCTCGCAACACGGCCGGAGTGAGATTTTGTGAGAGCGCTTTCTGTGAATGAGCTTCGTCATGATGCTGTAGGCAAATTACCACCAGGTCTTTTTCGTCATGCTTCCTGGTCTTAGCCCAACCGTTGAGGTGGTGAATTATTACGCTTTTGTTCGATTCACGACAAACACAACAGATCATCTTCGATTTAAACAGTAGTTGAGACACGATGGCTGGTTGGATAGGCGGGCGCTTTTCCGAAAGAAGTATGTCGGCAACAGCTGTCGTTACGCCAAGATTAAGCAACTGCGACCGATCCATTTGTTTGAGCGATGTTACGGTCACCCCGCTTTTTGCGAGTGCTTCCGCTCCTGCCGAGTCGCATCCTCTCGCCATCAGTGCTCGAACCGTTCTGTGAGTCGCCGAAGGTGCGATTCTTCTTGTAGTCGCCGCAGCGATTGTTGTCCCGGCTGAGTACGAGCGGCAGTGCGCGCCACCGAAGCCTTAGAGCGGGCTGGGGGGCATCGAGAGCAGTCCAGGATGGGGCACACAGCGCGGGCGACGAGCTTGACCACTTCTCTCGACCCGCGACGCGACGGGCACGTCCTGGATTGCTCTGGGTGCCCACAGATGCCCAGAGCGGGGGCAAAGAAGTGGGAATGGAGGTCGAGAACAGAGTCTGTCTCTGTCTCGTCTCTTAGACGTTGCTTGAAGGGAGAAGTGTGTCTCAAACCCAACGGCAGTTACAAGAGGCCTGGGGCCAGTTCCTGAGTCAGTTCCCCTGGGACTGGTTCGTTAACCTCACTTTCCGAGGCGAGGTCCTTACTTTTCGGGCATATCGAATAGTCGGAAGATTCCTCCGAGACATGGAGGCTGATGCCGGTGTCCCGATCCATTGGTTTCGGGCGGACGAATACGGAGCTCGGCTTGGCAGATTCCACATGCACCTGCTCATTGGCAACGTCGCCCACCTGCGGCGTCTTTACTGGATGGACGAATGGAATCGCCGAGCCGGATATGCGCGCATCCTCCCATTCGATGACCGAAAGGGAGCCGCTTTTTACTTAGCGAAATACATAACCAAGCAGAACGGCGAATGGGCAATGAGTGAAAACTTGGGCTGCTTGCCCACGCAACCAATCCTGCCGTTACAGGGTGGAAGGACCGGAGGTTATCACTCGATCCCGCTCACCCGAGAGTCGCGAAAGCGCCCCCGCACCGCGCGTGAGTTGCAGAAAAAAATCTTCGTGCCGGACGTGTGCGTCCGTCCTAGTCCATCGCTGATGGATGTTTACAGGTCGGAAGTGACCCGCCTCGGGAAAGGCCGCTTCCGGGAGTTCTTGTGGCCGCGATAGTCAATCTTCGAGAAGGGAGTTTCTATGGCTTTTGAAAACTCGAACCACGATGAAGGATTAGCCAGCGATTCGCTCTTGACGGTTCAGGAGGTGGCCAAGATTTGCAAGGTGCCGGTTTCTTGGGTCTACGAAAGAACACGCCGCAGAGGTTTTGAGCGCATTCCCCACGTCAAGCTGGGGAAATATCTGCGCTTCGATCCTGCGGAGATTCGCGGCTGGCTGCAGAGACTGAAGGAGAACTAGATTGCGCGATTCGGGCCCACTGATTACACTTTCCAGCGACGCAGAACCGACTAAGCGAGCCTTGAAAGGAGGCAAATTGGCTCGCAAAAAGCATTTTCAGCACGGTTCACTTTTTAAACGAGGAAAGAGGAATAAAGTGTGGGTCGCACGGTACAGGGAGCCCGGAACTGGCGATGATGGCAGGACGGTGTTTATACGCCGCTCCGAGATCATTGGCACGGTGGCGGAGCTTCCCACACGGCGGGATGCAGAGGTAATTCTTTCGAACAAACTACGGCATCTCAACAGCGCCAACTATCACCCCCGGTCTTGCTGTTCCCTGCGTGATTTCGTCGAGGAATGGAAGACCCAGGCACTGCCCGCACTGAAGTATGCAAGCCAACAGCACTACGAATACGTTATCGACACCCACCTTCTGCCGGTGTTTGGCAACGTCCAGCTGCGTTTGATCTCGCGGGAAGGCATCCAAAACCTTCTGGCGAGCAAGCTCAAGCAGGGTCTGTCTTGGCGCACGGTCAAGCATATCCGCACAACGCTGGGAACGATTCTGGGGGCAGCGGAGTTCTGGGGCTACATCGAAGACAATCCGGTTCGTAAAACCAGACTGCCGCGACGAGGGCCTCAGCCGGAGAAGACGGTCTTATCCCCGGAGCAGCTGTATTCGCTTCTCCAAGGATTGCCAGAACCGTCCAGGTCACTGGTTTGGTTGCTCGTCTTGACCGGCTTGCGAATTGGCGAATTGCTGGCGCTTCGCTGGCGAGATGTCGATTTGAACGCTGGACTCGTCCGTGTAAGCCGTACGCTTTACGAAGGACATTTCGATGAGCCCAAAACGCGTTCCAGCAATCGCACTGTTCCGTTGAGTGTAAAGGGAGTGGAGATCCTCTCAAGTGCGCAACCCCGAGCCGTCGATCTGGACGCGCTTGTGTTTCGCACGAAGAAAGGCACTCCGCTCAGCCGACGCAATTTGACGAACCGCCAGCTCGTTCCCGTATGTGAAGAGCTGAAGATTCCGAAAATTGGCTGGCATTCTTTGCGCCACTCGAACGCGACATTGCTGGACGCTGTTGGAACGCCGCTCGGCACGGTGCAATCAATCCTCGGGCACGCCTCTCCGGAGATCACCCGAGGGATCTATTTGCATTCGTTGCCTGCGGGAGCAAAGGAAGCGGTCCAGAAGGTGGAAGATTTGCTAACTGGACCCAAACGGACCCAAATTGAGGAAATCCGAAATTTGGGAACGACGCTAATTCAATGAACTGCTTGGGAATAGATTGGTCGGGGAGAGAGGATTTGAACCTCCGACCCCCTGGTCCCGAACCAGGTGCTCTACCAGGCTGAGCCACTCCCCGACTGACGGCCGGATCACCGCCGCCATAGGAACGATATGACGACT
>Ga0187891_1003693_pt1 | contig 10452 bp, 10 predicted proteins | sample June2016WEW_21_4_FD_132990 | JGI IMG/M metagenome (GOLD analysis project Ga0187891, IMG submission 132990) | Peatland microbial communities from SPRUCE experiment site at the Marcell Experimental Forest, Minnesota, USA - June2016WEW_21_40 | ecosystem: Environmental > Terrestrial > Soil >...
AAAGCAAGCCCTTTTTGCGAATGCGAAAATAGGAAGGTTTAGGGAAAGTTCCGCAAAAACCCTGGAGAAGGCCAGATCTAAGCCTCAGCTGGAGATAGTCTATCTCTCATTCCGAAGCTCTTGCGCGGCCGACGGGTGTGGCGTTCGAGGACGCTTACATCGGGGCCGTTGGGGAACACCTTGCCCGTCGATGGGGACTTGAAATTCCCGCTTGGGCCGACCACCCTGACCGCTTCTTAAACGAACCCAGTTTCCCGGAATACATGGAACTTGCCAAGCCGGTCTTCCTGCGCGACAGTCCCATTGCCTTCCGCCGCCGCCTGATTTTCACTGAGGCCGAACCGCTTCGGCGGGCGCGCTTCCCTAGGCCCTGACGCGCGGCGCCTACAATATCCCGCCTGCTTTTTCGTCTACACTACTGGATGGACGACGCGCTGAGCCTCGAACTGATGACCGAAGAGCAGAACCGTCGCATCGCGGAGACTGTCGAGCGGGAGCAAGGCCGCTTGCGCAATTTCATCCGCAAGCGGGTCCTGGATGAGAGTGATGTCGAAGACATTCTGCAAGAGGTCTTCTATGAACTCGTCCAGGCCTACCGCATGATGAAGCCTTTGGAGCAGGCGGGCGCATGGCTCTTTCGGGTGGCACGCAACCGCATCATCGACCGATTTCGCGGGCGGCGGCTGGAAGCGCTGAGGGCTGAGCCTGCGGGCGAAGCAGACGAAGCTGAGCGATTCCCATGGGAAGAACTACCTTCGTCGGGCACAGGCCCCGAGGCAGCCTACGCGCGCGAAGTGCTCATGGAAGAAATCGATGCGGCGTTAGACGAGCTTCCGGAAGAACAACGCGAGGCGTTCGTGGCCCATGAATTTGAGGGGCGGAGTTTCCGCGAATTAGCACAGGCAACCGGAGTAAGCGTGAACACGCTGCTGTCCCGAAAGCACTACGCGGTGGTTTACCTGCGCCGGCGATTGCGGTCCATCTATGAGGAGTTCAAGAAAGCGTGAGGTGACGAATCATGAGAGCGCATGGAATTCGGCGAATATCGAAATTCGTGTTGTTTGCAGTCCTGGCGGGAGGCATCTTCAGTTTCGTGGTCATGTGGCTATGGAACCGGCTGATGCCGGCCCTCTTTGGGCTGCATGTGTTAAGCTTCTGGCAGGCGTTGGGACTGCTGATCCTGAGCAAGATCCTTCTCAGCGGCTTCCATGGCCGCCCTGCCTTCTCCCGCGACTGGCGAATGCGCTTCATTCGCCGCTGGGATCAGATGACCCCCGAGCAGCGCGAGGCTTTCCGCGCCGGTTTGCGCGGCGGGTGCGGACCCGAAGGACCTTCACCGGCTGCGCCCAAGGTTTGATTCCAGAATGGGAGCCATGGAAGGAGGAACACATGTCTCACCGAGTCTGCCCCTGGTGGCTGGGGTATCTGCTTGCCGGCCCGTTGCGTCGGCTTTTGCAGGATCCGAGGAAGGTGCTCGGCCCGTACGTTCGAGAAGGCATGACCGTGCTCGAGCCCGGACCGGGTATGGGCTTCTTCACGCTCGAACTTGCACGCCTGGCCGGGCACACCGGACGAGTAGTGGCTGTGGATATTCAACCTCGCATGCTCGCCTCGCTCAGGCGGCGCTCGGCGCGGGCGGGGCTGCTAAATCGGATAGATATTCGCTTGGTTTCCTCCGACACGATGGGGCTCGCGGACCTGGCCGGTAGTGTTGACTTCACCCCGGCGTTGGCGGTCGTTCATGAGTTGCCAAGCGCCGAGCGGTTCTTCGCGGAGGTCGCGAAGGCTTCGAAGCCCGGCGCGGGGCTGCTCATTGCCGAACCAGTGGGCCACATCAAACAGGGGCATTTCGAATCAGAACTTCAGGCAGCAATCCGCGCCGGCTCCGCGTTGGAAGCGCGCCCCTCGATTCGCCGCTGCCACGCGGCCTTGCTAACAAGGTGTATGCCGGCTGAACACTAATCAAGCTGTCGGGACGGATACGTCCGGAAGGCTTGGCGGGACGGATGCCAGGCAGATATTGGCTTGTGCTTGACCGATGCCCTCAACATGGTAAACTGACCAATGTTGATTAACGTTAATCAACGCCATTCCGGGAGATTCGGGAGACTCGCTTAAACCATGGTGCATCGGTTACCTATCACGAAAGCACGTATTAATTTGGGGGCTGTGGCAAAACGCGCCTATCTCGGGGGTGAATACTTCATCTTGGAGAAGGACGGCATCCCGATTGCCGGTATCATGGGTGCGGATGAGATGGAAGACTATCTCGAGCTCCAGGATCCGAAAGTGCGCAAGCACATTCGGAGCAGTCATGAAGAGTTCCTGGCCGGCGAGCATGTGGCGGCCGAGGAAGTGCTCGCTCGGCTAAAGAGGCAAAGGAAAAGGCGCGCTTCCCGGATGAGTCGAAAGGTATGACGGTGCCCGCCTTTTCCGTACGGGTGACGCCACACGGCCAGCGCCTGGCGAAGGCATTGAACAAACAGCACACGGATTTTATCGCTTACTACGAAAAGGCCATTGATGTCTTAGGCTCTGACCCGTACAACCGCTCTGGTAGCCACCAGATAAAGAAGCCTGCGAACGTTCGTCCAGGCCAAGGCGCCTGGCGGCTTCGGTTGGGCCGCTGGCGCTTTCGCTACGATATCTGGGAGCAAATGGTCGAGCTCGGTTACTTCGGCCTTCGTCGGGAAGAGACCTATCGCTGAGATCAGCTCGCCTGGCCCTTGATTAACTCACGCATGTAGATGGCAGCACCTTCGGCGCACTGGTCGGCGAACTCGAGGCCCACGGTCTGACCGTTGACCACGGGAAGTGTATGGCAGAGCTCGTAGCCAATGTAGCCCTTGTAGCCGATCTCTTTCATGGCTTCGACGAAGTAGGCGTAGAATTCCGGCCCCTTGACGGTCCCATCCGCCTCTTTCTTGAATTCCCCGCCGAAGTGCGAAAGCGCCTGTAAATGGCCGACGTCGTGAGCGGCCTGGTGGATGGCCTCCGCCGACTTGTCATCCATGATCCAGGCATCGAGCGAGCATTTGAGATGGGGCGAGTTCACTTCCTTCACCATCCGCAGCACATCCTTGTGATCTCGGATGACCGGATGATGATTTTGCAGAGCCAGCGTCACACCGGAGTCGCCGGCGAACTTGGCGCACTGGATCATGCCGTCGCGGCACCAGTCCCAGATTTCTTCCTCGGAGAAGCCCTTGTGGACGGTATCCCAGAGAGGCTCGGTGATCGTGTACGACGCGAGCCCTTGCTTCTCGGTAACGCCACGCCAGGCCAGGAACACCCGTACGGTCTTGGCTCCCAGTTCCGGCGCGAGCTGGATCAAGTCGCGCATGTAAAGCAGTTGCGCGGCGCGATGCTCGACGATCGGGCTGCTGAAATCGTTATTGCCGGCCAGGCCGTAAAGCTCGATGCCCTCGCCGTCCGCCATTTTGTGCAGCTCGCGGGCATGGGCGCGCGTGAGGCTAAGCGGATGTCCGTGCGGCCGCTTGCCGTCGACCTCGACGCCGTCGTAGCCGTATTTCTTCGCCCGGCGAATTGTGTCTTCGAGCGACAAGGCGTTTCCCCGGTACCAGACTCCCAGATACGTGATGCTGTACAGCCCGACTTTCAATCCTGCGGGTCTCTGCGTACCCGCCCCTTGGCTGGAGAGCGCCGTTCCCGGCGACGCCCAAAGCCCCGCGGTCGCCGCCAATGAGGCGCCGACAAAGTCCCGCCGATTAATTCCCTTATGCTCCATAGAAGCTTGCCCTCCCGGCAGAATTAGAAACAATGACCTTATGCAATGAATCCGGAGACTTCTTCTTGTATCATCGACCGCCTGTTAGCATAGACCTGAGTCCCTCGGAATACAATACCAGGTTCCGGTCGATTGACAGGAGGGCTTTGCGGGGGCATGATGTTCAGCCCGAAGGCAACGCTTCGGAAGGATCGTGTTAGGGCGGGGCGCCGTCTCGGCCATTCATCCGCCGGTGGTGGGTCGTGTCCTTGCGGCCGCGAGGGCCGCCCCTAAAAGCGAGGAGGGAATCAGAACCCATGAAGATCGGCCGGCCGGCTTATCTCTTGTTTACCTTTGTTTTTTCGAGCCTCTGTGTTGCTCAATCACCAGGCCCGCTGAAAAAACACCTCCTCGTACTCGGGGAAGAGAAGGGGTATCGCCACGAGTCCGTCTCTCACGCCATGGCCACCATCGAGCGGCTAGGTGAGGAGACGGGTTTGTGGGAAACTACGATCCGTACCGACACCGAAGTACTGACCAAGAAGAAGCTCGAATACAACGCCAAAAACCTGAGTGATTTCGACGCCGTGCTCTTCTTCACCGGCGGCAGCCTCGAGATGGACGCGCAACAGAAGGCGGACCTTCTTTCCTTCGTGCATGACGACGGGAAGGGCTTTGTGGGCGTGCACAGCGCCGCCATCACCTTCACCGATTGGCCCGAGTATGGCGAAATGCTCGGGGGCTACTTTGACGAGCATCCCTGGGGAACCTTCAATGCGCCTATTCTGGTGGAAGATCCCGATTTCCCTGGAATGCAACAATGGCCGCGGTCATTCGTTTTGAGGGACGAGATCTACCAGATCAGGAACTATTCCCGCGACAAAGTTCGAGTACTGATGCGTCTCGATGCGAGCCGCCTTGACCTGTCGAATCCCAAGGTCCATCGCACCGACCGCGATTTCGCCGTCGCCTGGGCGAAGATGTATGGCCGTGGGAGGGTCTTTTATTCCACCCTGGGTCATCCCAAGGAAAACTGGGACAACCCTAACCTGCAAAAGATGTATACCGAGGCGATCAAGTGGGCAACAGGGCTGGTCAACGCCGATGTGACGCCGCGGCCGCTGCCGGGTAGCTAAGGCCCAAGGCCCCCTTTGAAGAAGACATGAAGCAGGAAGTGGAATTTGCCCGTGAACTGGCGGGCCAAGAATATCTTACTCCGTGTCGTCCCAGAACTCCTCGCTCAGGTACTTCCCTCCGCCGTCACAGAGAATCGTGACGACGGTCCCAGAGCGCCCTTCCGCAGCGAGCTCGCCGGCGATGCGTAGCGCCGCCGCCACGTTCGCGCCGGAGGAGACTCCGACCAGCAGACCTTCTTCCCTGGCGAGCCTGCGGGACATTTGCTGGGCTTCCTCGGTCTCGACAAAGAGGTTTCGGTCGGCAAGGCTCGGATCGTAAATGCCGGGCCGAACGACCGCGCCGTCCATATGCTTGGTTCCCTCGATCCCGTGAAAGCTCGACGCGGGCTGGACAGACACGCACTGAACCTGCGGCAGTTCCCTCTTCAGACGGCGGCACACACCGGTAAACGTCCCGCTCGTGCCCAACGCCGCCACGAAGTGCGTAATGCCGCCTCCCGTCTGGCTCAAGATTTCCGGGCCCGTGGTATTGAAGTGGGCCTGCCAGTTTGCCGGATTGTTGTATTGGTCCGGGTAAAAGTAGAGGGACGGGTCTGCGCGATAGATCTCGCGGCAGCGCAAAATCGCCCCGTCCGACCCTGCGCCCGGGTCGGTCAACTCCAGTTCGGCGCCATACGCTAGAAGAGTGCGCTTTCGTTCCGGCGAGGCGTTGTGGGGGATGCAGATTCTCGCGCGGTAACCCTTGGCGGCCGCGATCATGGCGTAAGCGATCCCGGTGTTCCCGCTCGTCGCGTCCAGAATGATGTGCCCTGGCGTCAGAGCGCCGCTCCGCTCGCCCTCCAGGATCATGTTCAGCGCCGGACGATCCTTGATCGAGCCGCCGGGATTCAGAAACTCCGCCTTGGCGAAGAGATCGACTCCCTCGAACGCGGCAGAGAGATGGTGCAGGCGAAGCAGCGGCGTCCTCCCGATTTGATCGAGAGTGGAACCCCCGGACTTCCGCGCTAGTCCGGGTGCGGCGAGTGCAAGACTTATTTTGGTGGTCGTGGCCATTTCCGGCGGCGCTGGGGCAACCAGAACGTGAGCCCCCAGAACTCGATGCTAGCTAATCTTGACGAACATGTCAAGATTGGGATGCCTTCGCTCCTAGGGCTATTGAACTCTAAGTTTAGAAGGTGTGAAAAACCGACCACCTGTCATCCTGAGCGAAGCGAAGGATCTCTGTAGTTTCGTATCGTCCAACGTTTCACTGACAACTGCGGAGATCCTTCGCTTCGCTCAGGATGACACACTCAGATCTTCTTCCCATCCTCTCAGGGACGTGTCTACAGAACCGTCAACCCGCCCGGGGCGGGGGCTTCGTCCGGCCCGCCCGCCGCCACCAATTCGTCCAGGGCCTCGAAAAGCCTTCGGGGCTGGATAGGCTTAGCTATGTAGCCATCCATGCCCGCCGCCAGGCAGCGCTCGCGGTCGCCTTGCATGGCGTAGGCCGTCATGGCGAGGATGGGCAGGTGGCGGCGCGTCGCTTGTTCCCGCTTCCGGATCTCGGCCGTAGCCTCGAACCCGTCGACCTCGGGCATTTGCACATCCAGCAGGACGACATCGAAAGTCTCCCGTTCCAGCCATTCCAGAGCCTCGCGCCCGTTGTTGGCGACGGCCACAGAATGGCCTCGCTTCTCGAGCAGGCGGACTGCCAGTTTCTGGTTCACCTCGTTGTCCTCCGCCAGGAGGATCCGGAGCGCGCCTTTCTCTTCGCGCAAGGTGTGGCGAGTGACCAGCGCCGGCCCCTTGCTCTGAGCGCTGGATCCCAAAACGTGCAGAATAGCGTCGAGGAGTTCGGCCTCTCCGATGGGTTTTGTGAGGTAAGCGCCAACCCCGAGTTCGCGGCAGCGTGCCGCATCGCCCCGTTGGCCGGCCGAGGTCAGCATCACGATAGTGGTATCGGAGAGCTGTGGATGCTTGCGAATTTCCTCCACCAAACCGAATCCGTCCATCCCGGGCATGTTGACGTCCGTGATCACCAGCGAAAAAGGCAGCGCATCGGCGATCGCCTGCTGCAAGCGGATCATGGCCGCGTGGGCGCCTTCGGCAACGGCAGGTCTCATGCGCCAACCCCACAGTATCTCTTCCATGATCCGCCGGTTCGTGGCGTTGTCATCAACGGCCAGCACGCGCAGGCCAGCCAGCCTGGAGGGCAGAACGGACCCAACCTCATCAACGGAATTCGCCACGCCCAGGCGCACGGTGAAGTGAAACGTACTGCCTTCTCCGAGTGTGCTCTCAACCCAAATGCGGCCGCCCATCATTTCCACCAGGCGTTTGGAGATGGTCAAGCCCAGGCCCGTGCCTTGGTAATGGCGCCCGGCGGAACTGTCGGCCTGGATGAACGACTCGAAAATTACGGCCTGTTTATCGCTGGGAATCCCGATCCCGGTGTCCTGCACGCTGAAGTGTAAGTAGGTACAATCCGGCTCCGCCCGTTCCTGCTCGACTCGGAGGTTGACCTCGCCCTGCTCAGTGAACTTCAAAGCGTTGCCCAACAAGTTGATCAGGACCTGCCGCAGCCGGCCGGGGTCGCCCACCAAACTCTCGGGCACGTCGCGCTCCACGCGGTAGTTCAATTCCAGACCCTGTTGGTGAGCGCGCACGGCCAGGGTCTTGATGGTAGGTTCGAGGCTGCCGCGCAGCTTGAATTCGATGCAGTCCAGTTCCAGCTTGCCCGCTTCGATCTTGGAGAAATCCAGAATGTCGTTGACGACCGCCAACAGGTTATAAGCGGACGTCTGCACCATTTCCAGATATCCGCGCTGCTCGGCGCTCAGATCGGTGTCCAGGGCCAATTCCGTCATGCCGAGCACGCCATTCATGGGCGTGCGAATCTCGTGGCTCATGTTGGCCAGAAACTCGCTTTTGGCTCGGTTGGCTGCGTCGGCCTCCGCCTTCGCCCTTTGCAGCTCCGCCTTGGCATGAATTTCAGCCGTGATGTCTCGATAACTCCAGACCCGTCCGGCCGGCGTACCACCCACCAGCCATGCCTCGGAGTGACGTGCAAACACTTTGCCGTCGCTGAACTCGAGGGCGTGATCGCTCTTCGCCAGAGGCTCCGCGTTGAGGCTCTTCAGTCGGGCCCACCCTTCGTCGGGCGCCTTCAATTGAGCGATCATGAACTCCACCAACGGTTGGTGTTCGCCCGTGGCCATGATCTCGTCGGGAACTCGCCAGAGTTCCTGGAGCTTCTTGTTCCAGGTGACGATTCTCCCGTTCGATGCCACGACCAGAATCCCGTCGGCCGCGGACTCCAGGGTGGAGCGAATCACACCGGTTTGCCTCTCCACTTGGCGGCGAAGCAACCAAACCCAACCGGCAATGGCGAGGATGAGTAGCGCCATCAGGGAGAGCAACGCGGCCAGCCGGCCTACCGTCCACCAGGGCGGGGTTCTTAGCAGGATAATGTCCTCAGGCCCGCGCAGCAGGATGTGAAACCCGGTGGCATCGCGGTTTTCGTTACTCTCCACCTGGCAGACGCCCTTCACCTTCAGTTCGCTGCCCGCTTCATAGGGAGTGAATTGACCGCCTCCTGCGGGCAACTGGGCATTGAAAGTCGTGTTCCCGGATTGCAGAGTAAGCAGCGGAGCACCGGCCTGAATCGAGCTCCCCAGCAACCGGCCTTGAGTGGAGATCAGCTCGGCGTCGTGCAGTCCGCTACCAGCATCGTCGGCGCTCACTTCGGTGGGCCGGAGCGGGAAGGTCGCGCTCAGGGGGCGAAAAACGGCGTCGTCCAGAATGGGCGAGTAATCGCCGAACCGCGGAAAGCCGGCCACCTCAGCCATCGTTCCAGGTTTCACACTGGTGTTTTGGCGAGTTCGTACGAAGAGGTTCTCCTTACCGTCTGAAATGAACAACGAACTCCCGACGCGTTGGAAGGTGACAAAGCCCTTGACCCTGATCAGCGAGCCGGCCGCCTGCACCGCCGCCTGAGATAAACTTGCAATCTGCTCGAGCGGGCTCGAAAACGGGTCCGCCGGCGGGGGTTGCTCGACAATGATGTCCTGAGGGCTGGGAAGCACCACTTCGCTGCCCAGCAGTTGGCCACGGTCGTTTTGAAGCGAGGATACGACGCCTCGGAGTTGCACCAGGGCACCGTAAAGAGCCGGTACGGCTTGATAATTGCCCTCGCCGATCCGGCCGCGTATGCGCATCCCGTCCGCCTCGATGAAGATCAGCAACTCCCCATTCACGACGTCTACCAGGTGGACCAACCCTTCCACCGCCACCCGCTGGCTGTCCTCACGACCTTGCCACACCGAGGAGATCGACACCCGCCGGGCCTGCGGGAGGACGCCCTCGCCGGCGTAGGTTATGTGGCCGTTCTTGATCATGGGAGCTACCCCAGGATCGGATATGCCTTCAACGGTCACGAGTTGGCCGGGCTTTAACGGGCTGTAGCTCGAGACGACGTCGACGTAGATTCCGCCCGTGGCGTCTTGAACAAACAGACCCGGGGGCGCGTTCTTTTTCTCGTAGCAGGTGATCACCCCCTTCACTCGCACGGGGTAGCCTCGGGCGGCCTGCTCGGGTGTGAGTTGTCTGACCTCGCGGACCGTTTGGAGTAGGGGGAGGGCGTCCTGCGCACTCCTCGGCCTCGGGCTGGCCAGGGCTGCGCTGACTCCCATCAGCAAGCAGAGTCCTAGGCTCGCGCTGGTTACCACGCCTGGTTTTCGCCGTCCAAACATTCCGCGTTCCCTTCTCGGACCCTCAACTGAGTGCGATTTTGTACGAACGCGATGTTTTGCACAATGGTACGTAAGTTCCATCCCGTTTTCCGCCACCCGTTGTGGCGCGGGCGTCTCGCCCGCTGTCGCCCGGGCATTCGGTCGCTGCGCTCTGGACAGGCTCTGCCCGTGCGCGGGGGGCGGAACGCTCCAACCACGGCGGGCGGGACGCCCGCACCACACGGGCAGGGCGCAGGAATTTCCCGCTTGCCGGCGGCTGAAGTAAGCTGTCCTTTGTTTTCTATAACATTCCCGGATCGTTCGTCGATTTTTGCCTGTCGTGCGGGAGCGGGGCCGCCATCTTTCGTGGATTGTTCCCAATCCACGAAAACAGGGACAAGAAGTCCTCTGCGAGGGGAGAGGGTGAGCCGCGGCGGCGCTTTCGTCAGCCGTCGCGGGCCGGGAGAGGGGTTCCTTGCGTCGTTTGGCGACGTTGCTCGGCTAGGTTGTCTCATGACGGTCAAACGTCTCCGCACTCCTTCCACACGGCGCGCATGGCGGCGCGGTCGAGGCCGGTTTCATCGCAAGCTCTGTCAATCGGTCAGCTCATAACGGGGAACTGACCCCTCACCCGTCACGCTCCGGCGGATGAAAGCGCCGGAGCCTGACACCCTCTCCCCTCGGGAGAGGGCTGTTCGTTCGTGGGGGCGGCTTCGCTGCAGGGGCGGCCCTTTTGTCCGCCCGCTTCCTCGGCCTGGGCACCCACAAGGGGTGCCCCTACGTCTTTGGCGGGTGCGCCCTTCCGCAGGCTGAGCAGCAGCTTGATCTTGCGGTCGATGGAGCGGTCCAGGGTTTCTTCCCGGCGCAGCATCAGCTT
>Ga0187891_1003700_pt1 | contig 10423 bp, 7 predicted proteins | sample June2016WEW_21_4_FD_132990 | JGI IMG/M metagenome (GOLD analysis project Ga0187891, IMG submission 132990) | Peatland microbial communities from SPRUCE experiment site at the Marcell Experimental Forest, Minnesota, USA - June2016WEW_21_40 | ecosystem: Environmental > Terrestrial > Soil > Wetlands...
CGATCGGAGTCATGATCAACGCTCGCATGACAATGGCCATGAATCTATTTGTTTTCCTGATTTGTTTGCTCTTTTCGTACAGGTCGTTGAATCGCGGGCAGACGCGCAGATTTCCAATACAATAATTGTGAGCGTGTAACCGCTCTTCTCTGGTGACAGGAGGCCCAGCTGCAATGCGAGCTTGATATCGAGTGGAATACTCCTGATAAGTGTAGACATTCCCTGCTGCATTACCTGGCAATTGCGCATCAATATTGGCAAACTCTGTCAAAATGTGTGACTGATCTCTGAATAAATACGCGCATGCTATTGCCCTATTGTCGTTTATCCACGGAAAGACGGTGCCGAGTTCTGTCATCACTTGTGCTATTTCTGCGTTTGCAAGCAATACATCGTTAGCTTGAGTTTGTAAAGCTCTAAATGCATTGTTTGCTAGTGTATCGACATCGTTACCTTCATCCATCTGTACTGCGTTAAGATCACGGGTAAACACGGCATCTTCCAATACATCGGTTCTCATGGAATGCCTAGTCAGCAGTTGGTGGCAACAGTCCTCCACCATGCGCTCTATGATGTAGTCGGGATATCTTTCCTTGGGCAGTTCGCCGAAGGTGAAGCATGGCACCAGTTGCTTGTCGAGAGGCGCTGGCAATGTCCGAGACAGAATGTCGTAAGTGTTTGTTCTGACGATCTCTTCTTTGTTTGACCCGCAAAAGTCGCACATTTTTACGATTGTGTTGGGGTCCAAGAATTCCAATTTCATCTGGATTGCCATGTCGCCGTTACTGTCAAAGTGTCCCGAATGCAGCAACCCGTTGACGAAACTGTGCTCAGAGCGTCGTTGCGACACGTCGTCGTAGTAGGCGATGTTTCGGAACACGCTTCGGTATTCGTCGGACCTCAGTTCGGAGTAGAAGTCGTCGTAGTAAGCGAGCGAGCCGTTCATCGTCACGTGTCGGAAGGGGTTCAAGTCGTATTCGTTGTGCTTGAGCTTTTGCACGTAGGGCACTTCGAATACCGTGACGTCGCGTGGCAGAATTCGAGGGTTGCTGGTCTTGTCGGCGATGAACGAGTTTCCGCCCGCCTTGCTGTATTCGATCTTTGCTACTTTGTCGAACATGGCGCTTCCTAATAACGAGTCTGCCACCAGAATGCCGCCGACGACAAGTTTGTCACGCGAGAAAATCTCATTGCCGCGTCGCAGTATTTCCATGAAGCCGTTGCTCTGATCCTCGGACAATAGTGCGTAGCCTGCGTTCTTTATCCGCAAGAACGATTCGACGTCGACGGGCAGCTCGGTGTAGGCAAACTCGCGGTGTGGACCGCCGTTTCTGTGGGGCGTCGAAGTGAACTCGCGGAAGATGGTGTGAATGCGTGTGGCGACGTACGACTGCACAACGATCTTGAGATTGAGGTCGAACTCGCTCCACTGGTCGCCGTTACGGTAATCCTGGCTGACCTCGTTGTAGTAGTAGTCCTGCATGAACGCAATGCCGTAGAACCGGAGGGCGGTGCCGACACGGGTCATCGATGTGTGCACGTGACGATTGGGCGCCTTACGCGACATGATGTCCGTCACGGTGGGGTCGGCGATGATGATGGTCTGAAGAATATTCTGTTTGTTGGTCACTTCTTCGGGAAACATTGTGAAGACGTATGAGGGTATTTGGGTCTCCCACATGTCCATCGTCTGCTTGAACTCGTTGGGGTTTTCGCGCGCCCAGTCGGCGAACTGCTTGAAGACGATCTTGTTGTCGTCGGTGGACTTTGGAATCTTTCGCAGCGCTGAGCCGTCCTTGGACGACTCGTACACAGCGTTGAGCAGCTCGGAGTATGGATTTCCGCGGACCATGTTTCCATGGTTGAGCGTATAGTAATTATCGTCGCGTCTCGCTGCCATTGTTTGTTATTAGGTCTGTTGTGTTTGTGGGTTTTCTTAAAACCCCCATTGTAAATATGTAAATATATACTCGTAAGTTTTTTTCGTGCGCCGATTCAACTCTCAACAAATACAAAAAAAGAGGAGGAATGCACGTGATAACAACGACAATAATACAGATAACAGTCGCCCTGTGGTTTGCAAAGACTGTTCTGTCATGCGACAGTGTCTTTCCCAGCAAGCTCGACATCGGACTATTTGCACTTGCGTCGCGAAAGAAGGGCGACGAGACTGAGTTCTATTGGAAAAAACTGTGCGAGCCTGAAGATGCTCGAGACGTCATCGTCCCAAACAAGGACACGTACATCGTGGCGCACGGCCTGCAGGAAGGGTATGTGGAAGCGAACGAGCAATTCGGCGACATCGAGGAAGTCACTGACTTATTACAATTGCTTCTGCCCGTTGTGCCAAATATACTGTTGTTCCGCTGGACGCAATTTGCCGACGACGCCCTCGAGAACTTCGAGCGGGTCGAGGCCAAGATATACGACACCCACGCCTTCAACGGCATGCAGTACATGTATTTAGACGTCGACTACAGCGGACACAAGACGGTCAGATGGGCAGATGCCGTCGGAGACGACAGAGTGTCCGTTGCCGACCGATTCGCAATCGAGTTTTTCAGATTCTTCAACGGTGACACTGGCTGGCATGCCTCGCGACTCAACCTCGACTACGAGATACGGCTGGTTGGTCATTCGCTAGGGTCGCAATTAGTGACTGCCGCAGCGTTCAGAATCATGTATCCATATAACTTCTCGAAAGTGGCAGACGCCATTCTCAAGATACACGCGCCACATCTGGGCGTGTCTCGTGTGGCTTTGCTTGATCCTCTCTTTTCCATCGGAAACAGGCTCTTCTTCGCCCAGACGAATCCATACGGCCCTGACATAATGCATGTGCTGTCGGGATACATCGAAAGTCTGCTGGTAGACTTTGGAATACCCACAGAGAGCTACAAGACAAGCAAGATCAGGAATTGCGAAGGCGGGAAAGTGAACCACGTGCCGATCCTGAAGGCCGTGGCGTACGAGCGGGTCAAGATGCTCGAATGGGGAAACTTAAAGGCGGGAAACTGCTTCACTCCCCGAATGCTCGAGGGTAACCCCGTCCGAAATTACAAGGATTTTATCTGGCAAAGCATAATGGAGCACATATACGCCATCGAGTACTATCTCAAGAGCGCGGTTTTTCCTCCCCACCAGTGCATACTCGCCGAGAATCGCAGAGAATGCCAGCCCATCGAGGCGCTCGCACTCAGTGCAGCGATGGACACGCCAACCGTGCGATATTACGCACAACATGTCTTTGACGACATCGGCAAGGGCTGTTTTGTGCAATTCAACGATCGCAAGCACGCCAAGAACATGTCTGCTGCATCAGTCCTCGACCATTCGCCAGCAAACGATCTCTTCTGCTTACAAACATGTGATACCGTCAATTTCTGACAACAATGACAATAAAAAAATTTTTTTGAAAGAGAAATGCGTGTGTGTGTATGTATTTGTATTAATTATCACTTTTGTTTTTTTTTCGATAGCGAAAAAAAAATGAAATATTTTAAGAAGAGACGGGTTTGTCGGCCAACATATTTTCCCACGTACGTTTCATGCCTCCCAAGTCAAGTGGTTTAAAGAGCAGATTGGTTGGAGGGGTTAAAACGGAACTGGCATTTCCTTGCATTGGCTTTGATGGCAGCACAGGAGGATGCAAGCCAGATGCAGTAGTTGTCATTGTAGTGGTGGTTACTATTGTTTGCGGCTGTGTTGCACTGCTACTGGCGTTATTATTATTATTGTTGTTGTTATTATTATTGGCATTGCTCGAACTGTCAGATGGCTTGTTCAATGCCACTTGTTTATCTTTGTTTTTGAGTGCGCGACTGCATGCCACAACGGGAAGAACAAGATTTTGCGCCAAGTTTTGCAAGTCAGATGCATTGAAGGTGTCGCGGCCGTTGATTGATTCTTGGAGAGCCTTTATACTGTCGTCGAAGGAGGTGTTTGATTTCTTCAATTCGTCGGCGAGACCCTTTTCTTCTTCGCTGAGGTAGGGCACAAGGGTGTCAGCCAAGGCGTACGCGCTCTTGCCAACAGTCTCTATCTGCTTCACTGCATCTTGGTTATTCTTTTGTTGGAGTTTGTCGAATTCGGCTGCCTTTTGCTCGGCTGCCTGTTGCTGCTGCTTCATCAGTTGCATGTTAGCTTCCATCTCCTTCATGCGCTGTTCCATGAATGCGTATTGTTCTGCAGGAGTCATAGGCACTGCTGCGGCGCCTGGTGTTGTTGCTACTGCTGTGGTTGGTGGCGCAGATTGTTGCTGTTGCGTCTGTTGTTGTGTTTGCCCTTGGGCGGGTTGGTTGTTTGCAGCGCTCATGTTTTTGCTTCGGACTACAATCGGTACGTGTTTTAACTGGGGTTCCTTTATCCTACTGGGCTTTGATGGCAGGGTTATAGACGTAAATGCCGTATAATCTGACATGTTACCCGTGTAAGTCTTATATCGTTTGTTTATAGAATACGGGATGGTGCTCCACGAGACGCCCAGGATGTTGCTGCCGTCCTTCGCGCCGCTCACCACAAGCGATATCTCCCGAATGCACTTTGTGGCGTGCCACAGTTTGTCCGTCGACGATCTCATGAGGATGATCGAATGGCTTATCGAGACGTCGCACATCTTCCCGAGCTCTATCCCCGTCGTCACCAGCTGCTTCGTGTTCATGAGTTGGCGACCCTCTGGCATCGTGACCGAATCGACCATCGGTATCTCTATCTTCACAACGAGGCCGATGTCGTCGTGCCACGACTGGTCGACCACATACCCGACAGCGACAGCGCCCGTGTGCTCGATCCTCACGGGGATGTCTATCAGCGACACGTGCGTCAGTTCGTACTTCGTGAACTCCTCGCAGAGCTTGTCGGCGTCCTTGTCTTTCGGCGAGACGACGTACGATATTGGCACGACGATTGCCGATATGACACAGTATGGCGATTGTTTGGTGTACGGCATTGTTTCTTTCAAACTAACTGGCCTATTCTGACGAATACTTAGCGCAGCAACATTTTGTATTGGTCATCAAACACAAAAAAAAATAATTTTTTTTGGTTCCAGTAGCGAATGTCGAATCAAGAGACAGATGAACGTCCAACCACTCTTCCGCGTCTGCAAGTCAAGAACGACACACAGATACAAACGTTGTTCAGCGTCTTTTTTTATAAATACAAGAGCCATAGACTCTCCAAAGTAGCACAAGGAAATTTGCAACAGCAACAGCAGCAACAACAGCAACGTCAAAGTACAGACCAACCTGCTGCTGCTGCAAAAAACCGCAGACCAGAAGGTCGTAGCATATTCTCGACCAACATAACAAAACAACAGCAATAACAATAATAATAACAACAAAAAAAAGAAATATTTTTTCTTGTCACCACATGTTTGCCTCGTCTGAAATGACGCTGGCGTTTATATTATACCTATTGTTGTTGTTGTTATACCCAATGTCGAGATCGTCATCGTCGCCAACACCGCCGCCACCACCACTAGAGCCAAGCATGTTACTGAATACGTTATTGTATCTGCTCTTACCCAACCCTCTCCCATTGTCTGTCCTATCTGTTCTCACAGCGTCGCCACTACTTCTACTACTACTGCCACCACCGCCGCCACTGGCGTTGGACAACGAGTTACGACTAGAGTTGGAAGCGTTATTGGCTCCACGCACTTGGCGATTATTTAGCCGCGATATTATCCCTATCACGTCTTCCAGGCCAGATTCATCGTTTGTCTCGTCGTCGATAGATGCGCCGTCCTTGCCGTTGAGCAATCTATACATCCTCTGCATCTCTTCTTCGCTGAGATTGTCGCCAGAGTCGGCGGCGCCCATGTCTTCCAGCTGCTTCTCGAGTATGTCAAACTCTTCGTCGTCTTCGTCGTCGTCTTCGCCCAGCATCGGCGTGTCTTCGCTTGTCGACTTGGCGTTGTCCAACTCGTGCGACATAATACCTGCAATCTTCTTGTTTATCTTGCGGTTGCTTTTCTCCCGCGTATTCTGCGGGATGGTAGACGACTTATTCGACGCTCTGGCTATTAAGCCCTGACGCCGTTTGTCGCTTTTCTCTTCTTCCTGCAACTCCAGCAACCTCTTCAACAGCGTCGCCTGTTGCGCGCGACTGTCGTGCAGGACTTTAATGTGCGCCTTGAACTTGTTTGACCGTATGACGCCCAGCTTGGCCGACTTCGAGTCGCCCGATTCGATGTTGTCGAACATGGCATTCATGGCGTCGCAGGCGTTCGCCTGCATCTTCTGCTCGACGCTGTATTGGTTGCGAAGCCCCGCTATCTCGGTCTGGCGAGTCATGCTGGTCTCCTCGATGTTAGCGAGCCCGATCCGCTGCATCCGCTCCTTTGCCCAGTCGCGCAGCCCGCGAACCTTCATCAACTTTTCAAGTATCCATATCTCAAGCAGCTTCATCGAGCTGCGCGCGGCGTCCTTTAGGATCACGAGACTGGGCATTTTGTTTTTTTTTTGCTTTTTTTTTAAAAAAAACAACAGTATTGTTGTTATCGTAATTCTTTTTTTAGGTTTAAATTGCCATTATACTAGCATCTATACACATGCACATATTTCTGATATTAGCCTGTCTTGCTCCAGTCATCGCTGTCGCGCAGGCAACGCGAACGCTCACGCAGACCCAGAACCACGCACGGGCCTCGCACGTGCTACGCAACCCGAGATCAAACGTCGAGGACGACATCGCCACAGCCGCATCGTCGTCGGCGCCTCCGCCATATACTATCAGCGAGACCGACATCTTATACATGGACCAGCAGACGAACCAAGTCTCGGCCGACTTCTCGGCAAGCAGCGACACCTCGTGGCAGCAGATAGCTGCTTGGTTCGCCGCGATAAACATGATTCGCGCGCAGGCGGCATCTGACCTGTCGCGTCTGTATGCGCCAAACGTGTCTGACACCGTTATTTCGCTGTTGCTTACCCCGCAATGCGACGTGGAATATTACACGCAGTACATGACGAACGCAACCGCGACGCTCCAGTACACCTGCTGCCAAGCGCAGCTGTTCATGTATCCCGGAGTGCTGACGCTCGCGGGACAAGTGTTCGCGCACTTCATGCCAGGAGTCCAGCCGCTGTACATGCTGCGGGACGGCCCAGCCCAGATCATCCTCAACTTGCACAGGTTCGTGCAGAACGAGATACTGGCGTTCCACGCCGAGTCGTGCATCGACGACAACCGCGTGATAATACCAGACCGCGCGTTGAAGCGCATGCAAGAGGTGCAGTTCTTTGCCGATGCATTCGAGGCCTTCTATCGAAGCGTCTCCATCGACGCCCAGGGGCTTGGCGGCTGTCTGTCGTCCGACCTGTGCGCCACAAACACAACGATACCACAGGCACCCAACGGCACGATGTTCGAGACGTACCAAATCAATATTCCATACCAAGCTGTATGCAGCCCGTTCGCGCAGCATCTGTTCGAAATTGCGCGAACAGCCACACCCTGCTAATAATAATAATAAAAAATATCGTATATTTTTTGGATTAATCACCGCGTTTTGCTTTTCACAGCCAACCCAAGTCACAAAAGAAATGTCAGGCAGCGTAGACCAGAAACAAACGGATGCCATCAACAATATACGAAATTACAAACCAACGAATAGCACCACGTTTACCGACAACATCGCCGCAATCAACACGCTTCTACGAAGCACGTCCGTCGACGTCAAGACAATTACCGACGCAAACGACCTCGCGATGGTGTACACCCAAATCAACGTGGCAAAAGAGCGCGTCCAACTGATGATGCAAGAGAGAATGGGCGCCAATGACGAGTCAAACACGAAAACTTTAGTGACGGCTATTTTATCGTTCAACGAGTTCCTGACCAAAGTGCAGAGGCAACAATATAATGCAAAGTCGTCCGTTACGAACATTCTCTCATCCAGTCTACAAGTGAATGAGGTCAGCGACGTCGTCGGCGAAAATAACAATAACAACCAGCCAGCTCCGCTCACGGGGCCAGAAACCCCCGAGAAGTCGACAGACGGCAAAGTTAAAACGAGGCTATTTCTGCTGTTCGCCAAAATACTCCACAAAATCGAATACATCGCCAAGCCGTCCACCAGAATGGACGTTGTAAGCCTTATTAGCGTGTCGAGAACGCGCCCATCTGCCGACTACGGAGAAAACTCCGTCGTTGAACATCTGATTATGTTGAGCCCAACTGCGGAATATGTGTATGTCAATAATCTCGCCCATACTGGCAATAAGCCAATGGCTTCCGCGCTTTTTTTGCACGGGGATGCAATACTGGGCGAAAAACAAACTCGGGTTTATCTGGATGTTTTTTACGGACTGCCGCCTTTTAGCCACCCTAAAAATGAAGGGATATACGTGAACAGTGTGGGGACAGCGCGCCTGTACGAAGGGCGAGACGACGCGGAGTATAGAATCGGAACATATGGCAGTTTGGCCCCAACCGAATTTGAACAATTATACACTGACGAACTTTATCTCGTGCGCGCGACAACGGTCAAGGGAAACGAACAGCTTCAATATTACACTACTGATATGCTGCGGGAGTTTTTGGCAAAAAGACATTCGTTGGGGATGCTGGCGTACGAGAAAGTAATTCTGGAAAGAGAACCTGCACACAGTTTTATTGAAACGTTCAGATTCTGGTGATAATGACAATAACAAACACACAAAAAATTAAAAACGAAAATAAAAAAAAATTTAAAAAAAAAGAATGAACGAACTTTCGTTGTTTTCGATCTTGGAATCCTTGCACAAGAAAAACACACCGCAAAGGAAAGTCAAAATGCTGAGCGCGGCAACCCAAAAGGCGTGTCCGCTGTTTGCTGCTGAATGCTCGAAACTAGAGGACAATTTCGCCGCACTGACTAACATGCACAGCGTCACAATGTCACTTGCAGCGGACGCATCGACCCGCATCGACACTCCCGAAACACCCGTCGTAGAGTGTGTCAAGATAGAAGAAGTGCTGCTCCCCGCAATGAGAAAGTCGCCAGACACGCTGCGTCGCTGGATGCGATTCAAGCACGCGAACATTCGCCAAGAATGCCGCGCCGTCGACAAGACGTATGCGCTGTCAGTCATCGTCTCAGCACTGCTTTTTGTCAGCGCGCAAGACGAGAAGACATGGAAAGGAGAAGACCCCCTCGACGCCATCATGCCAGCTGATCACATACAGAAAATCGCTCTTCTCGTGCTGATCGCCGACTTCTTGCACCCGATCCTGACAGCCGATGCGCGAAGGAGACTTTCGGCTGCAATCGAAGTCCACGGAGGCCATCGAATGCCAAATTACTGACGATGCTAAATAAATAAATAATTATAACAGATTAAGTCCAAACAATAAAACACTCGATTTGCTAATTTTTTTTTTGTTTTTTCGTTAGACAGCAGAAATAACAAACATGTCCAAAAACACACTTATCATTCCACTGAGAACAAGAAACAGCAACAGCAATAATAATATTAACAACAACAACACTGACATTGTACAGACTGTCCAACCACCACCATCTCCGCCGAATGTGTCTCGACTAGTTGTAGCGGCGCCACAGCAGCAGCAGCCGCAACCGCTACAAAGACAATCGAACTTGGGTAAAGACGTCGGTTGGAGCATATCAACAGCTGTCAAGATATTCCTGGTGATGACGCTGGCGACGGTGCTGTTGTCCGACGTGGTGGGGATATACTATCGGCTGATAGACGTTGCCGCGCAGCACGAGAAGGCCGAGGCCAAGTTGCAGATGCGCAGCTGCGTCTTCCAGCGCAACCCAGACTTGCGCGTCTTCACAAACAAGACCGAAGTGAGGCTCATCCAACTCGCGGGCTTTGCCGAGTGCGACGAAGCGTCCGCGTTCATCAAGACCGTCTTCTGGCGGTACGTGTCGGCCGTCACCTCCACTTACGCCATCTGTAACTCTATCAACGACTGTCGCGACTATCTGCTGACCCGAGCAATGTATGTGGGCGGGGTTGCCCTAGTTACTTGGTCGTCGTGGGCGTGGTTGTTGCCGTACGCGATACCAACGGTGCTGGGGCTGTTTAATTCTCGCCCGCACGCTGGGTACATTCACCACCAAATGTACCAACAACAACAACCACGTCCACGGCAACAACAACAGCAGCAGCAACCAGTCATCACACATCCAGATGATGAATGGGAAGACGAGCAATAAATCTATTACTATTTCGACTTAGAAATATTTTTTTTTTCAAAAAAAAATAAAAAAACCCAATCAAAATGAAAATTTCCAAATTTAGAAATTGATGACGTCATTTTCCAAGAATTTGAAAATTTTTTTTTTTGAAAAAAAAATTTTAGGCAAAAAAAGTTCTGGAAAATAATTTAAATTTTCTAGTCGTATTCAAAAACCAACCCCCCAAGTAGAGGTCAGACGGGTACTTTCCGGCATCCGCTGGCAGCTGAGTAC
>Ga0187891_1003712_pt1 | contig 10407 bp, 10 predicted proteins | sample June2016WEW_21_4_FD_132990 | JGI IMG/M metagenome (GOLD analysis project Ga0187891, IMG submission 132990) | Peatland microbial communities from SPRUCE experiment site at the Marcell Experimental Forest, Minnesota, USA - June2016WEW_21_40 | ecosystem: Environmental > Terrestrial > Soil >...
AGATGTTGGCCAGCACACTGGTGATGAGGAAGAGCGCAGCCCGCTGCCAGTAGCGAGCCAGGTGCGACACGATCCAGTGCACGGCGCTCGAATGGTTGTACGAGTGAGCGCCGGTCACGGTGAACTCGCGATTGGACACCGGCATTCACCTTACCCAACGTGAACCTGAACACGACGTCGATAGGTCATGGCGGGAGCGCGACCCGCACGCGGGTCCCGCGGTGGTGGGTGCGCCAGTCAAGAGCCGGCAGCGAACAGTCTGGGCAGCTCCGCCACGGCGACGCACCCGTAGCCGGCTCGCACGCACAAGTGACGGTAGCAGGCGGGAGGACACGGGTCAATGGAAATGGCACAGAACGTTGCCTAGTTTACAGCGGAATTCCAAGAGCTGTGATCACGCCGTCATGGTTTTTCGGGTGGAACGCGCTCGCTGGTTGGCGCATCTAGGTTCGTGATCGCGTTGACACTGGCCGTAGCGAACATTGAGGGCGCGAGCATCGTCCTCGGCCCGAACGTGCCTACGATCATGTTCGGCGCCAGGGCAATGTGGCGCCGCTGGATCACACTTTGCAGGGGCGCCCAGGCCGCAGCCCCCAGGTGCGATCGTGGCCGACTTTCCCTCACAAACGGGCAACCCTACGTGTATAGTTAAAGAAAGGCCACGGGCCAGCCCGAGAGTCCACCGCTTTATTTCACTTCAGGGACGAACACGGAGCTAAGGTCGTGGATACTGACCATCAGGTGATCGACGTCTGGGGCTATCATGGTACGTGTGCAAGTGCGGCGGATTCTATTCTGCGGAATGGGTTCAAGTTAAGTCAAAATGAGTACGACTGGCTTGGAGACGGCATCTACTTCTTTCAAGACGCTCCCGAGCGAGCGTGGGAGTGGGCGCAGCACCGCTGGCCCAGCGAACCGGCCGTGCTAAAGTCGAGGCTTCGCCTTGAGGACTGTATGGATCTTCTCGACAGCGGCTGGTCATCGCTACTCGCGGACGCGTACGATCAGTTCCTTAAACGAATGAACAGGGCAGGACTATCCGTGCCAAGACAGACGATGGGTGCACACAGATTGGACCGGTACGTCATCAATTTTGCAGTCGGAATGCTTGGAGAAGCTGGGATTCAGATTAGAGCAGTTAGAGGCGCGTTCTTGGAAGGTGCACCTGTGTTTCCCAATTCATTCCTATTTGACCGTGCACATGTGCAAATAGCGATCCGTGACGTCGATCTCATAATGTTCTCCGAGAGAGCTCGGTGAGGAGGTGGCTGTATGTCGCAGCTGGAAGACGCCACGGCGCGGCTCAAGCATTACTTTTCTAAGGTCTCAGATGAGCAATTCAGCCGCGACATTCTGACCCATGCTCCCGACCTTATCGAATCGCGGCAGCTTCAGAATACTGGCGAGCTCCAGGAGGTCAAGATGAATCAATTGATGCTGTTCAATCCCCAGTCATCACCCTTGCCACTGGATGCATACCTCGCATGCGCGTTGACCGGCCTAAGCCATGAGCAGCGCCAGCTTATATCTCTTGTATCCGACACGATTTCACTCGTCTGCACCGATGTCGGCATCAATCTGTACGAGCCACGGAAGAATACCGATCCTGCATACAATCCCGACATAAGTGCTAGCGACGTCTTCAAGCTTGATCGTGATCGCGTGCTGAGTTCAGATCTCGTAATCCACCTATGTCATTATCCAAGCACTGGGTCCGGTGAGGAGCTTGATTTCGCCTACAATGCTCTTGTGCCGATTATCCTCGTAACCCACGGCGACTCGCGCATAAGTAGAATGGTCTCGGGCATTCCTTCGTTCAAGGTTCAACTCAACTACACAGAGCCGGAAGAACTCAGACCCAACCTGAAGGATACGTTACTCGCCGTGAGACCTATCTTGGAAGAGCGCAAGATGGCCTTCGCGAGTTACGATACTAATATGATTGGTCAGCGAATTCGCCAGCGACGAGAGGAGTTGGTGCTGTCTCGAGAGGAAATCGCATCTAGGGTCCCGCTGCTGACTGCCGAGTCTCTTCGGCATATCGAGGAGTCTACCGACAGGGTATCGAATCCAAGCCTCATCCGCCTTCGTCAGATCGCGGCGGTCTTGCGAACTACCGTTGCTGATCTGGTCGAGCCGGACCTTGGTGAACATTCTGTACGGCTGCTTGAGGACTGGCTGGAGGGTCGCAGTGCAGCACGCCATGGGATGTCACCGGATGATCGCAATCGTGTTATTCGGCGCATTTTGTACCGCGTGATGGACTCCTTAGAAGAGCGGCCCGAATGAACGTCGAGGATTTGCCCGATCCTGAGGTGATAGCTCTCTCAGTATTGCATCAGGGGGAGCAGTACAAGCCTCCGATAGACACAACCCGGCTCGCGGGACTGTGGCCCGGGCTGAGAATATCTTACGATGACCTCGAAAGACCAGGCTACCTAGTCGATTTGGGTGTACTTGGAGCAGAGATCATCGTGCGCGCCGCAGATAGCCCGGTTCGCCAGCGATTTACGGTCGCGCATGAACTCGGTCATTGGGTACTGTCACGCGAGGTAGCTACCGAGGGTCATCGCGTCTTCGACTGCTCTTCCAAGAGGATGGAACAGTGGTGTGACCGGTTCGCCGCGAGCCTGCTGATGCCTCGACCTTGGGTCGAGAAGGGGCTCCGCCGGCGACGAATGAGTGGGCTCATCGATGCACTGGTGGTCGAGCCCAGCACCTATGGAGTGTCGCATGACGCATTCCGATTTCGTGTCGCTGAACTTACTGCGATAAGCATATATGAGCTCGAGTCAAAGAACGGCTCGACTGACGTTGCGCACAGATATGAGAGTCGTGGACTCACGGGTAACAGCAGATCGCAGGCCCTTTCCGAAGTTTGGAACGCAATCTCAGAATGCCCGATCGGAGGCAGACGCCACCATCCGACGTTACAGCTTATGTCGCAATACAAGATGGTTGTCCACGACCGTGCACGGTCGGTGTGGCTCGTTTGCGTTGGGCCGTCGAAAACTTCGCCTGCCGAGGCTAGTCCAGACTTGCAGAGGGCTACTCCAATGCAGCCTCGATGGCGCTCTGGATAGGTGCTATCTCGTAGCGCCGAGCACTTAATTCGACTCAATGGGATGTATTTGCTTGAGCCTGGACGCCAGGCTACGGCGGCTGTTTTGCGCCGACAGATTCTGCGCTATTGCACCAAGCCGCGTCCCACTACCGGCCACATCGCCTCGACCCGTTCGCTCCTGACCGCGGCAACCCGGTCGTGCAGGTTGACGCACGCGCAGCAATGGTTCGGGATGATCTGCAGACGCGTACCGATTGGCAGGTTGGTGCCGGCGGGAATCTCCAGGGTGCCGTGCTCTTCCTTCAGTTGCGAGAAGCTCAGCTCGGGCCACCCGCGCACGGCGCCGTAGCCGCTCGAGCGCACGGCAAGGTCGCTGCTGAACGTCTTGGAGCCGCCATCCACGATGGCCCGCGTAGGCGTGGGCCGGCTCACCACCGTGACCTGCACCGTAAGCGCGCACTCGTCCAGGCTGCTCCAGCCCGTCGCGACCTGCGAGCGGTCGGAGAACACGTAGGTGCCCGGACGTATCTCCGTAATCCCGGGTAGCTGCGCTGCGTACGGAGCGGTCGGCGTACCGGCCACGCTTAGCTCGGGCACCGCGAAGCCCTGCGCGCGCAAGCTCTCGGCGATGCCAACCAGATGCCTGCCTTCCGCGAATCCGGCCTGCTTGATCCCCTCGTTATCCGGCCGATCGGTAGCATGCCCTGCGTAGCCCATCAGTCCGACGAGTTCGACGCCGGGCAGCGAGTCCATGCGACGAGCCAAGTCGAGCACCTCATCGACGTTCTGCAGGCCGCAGCGACCCATGCCGCTGTCGACCTCCAGGCGAACCTTGATGCGCATCCCGTGGCGCGCAGCAGTGCGCGAGATGCCATCTATCACGTCGAATGAATCGGCGGCCACGCGCACGGTCGTCCTGGCGGCAAGCCGGCAGAGGCGCTCCCACTTCTGCTCGCCCCACAAAGGGTACGCGACGTACAAATCCTCGATCCCGTGGTCGGCAAACATCTCCGCCTCGCCCAGCTTGGCCACGGTCAGCCCGGGGCTGCCGGCGGCGATCTGCATGCGGCCGATCTCCGGTAGCTTATGTGTCTTGGCGTGCGGGCGCAGCTGCACGCTGGCGGTCCCGGCAATACCTGCCATGCGCCGGATGTTCTCTTCGAGCCGATCGAGGTCGACCAGCAGACTTGGTGTATCGAGATCGGCGATGTTCATAGTCTCAGCTCCAGGGATACACACGCGCTACCGATTGGTACCACGCGTCCAGTGTACGTGCGGACTCATCAAACTGGTCGAGCGTCAGCCAGAGGCCGTCAGGCTTGTTGCGCACGAGCCAGGTCGCACAGTAGCGCGCTCGCAACTCATGCAATTCGCGCTTCAGGCGCTGCAGCTCCAGAGCTACTGCCTCCTTAGCGGCCGGCTCGACGGCATGTGCAATCGAGCGGGCCGCTCGACCTCGCTCCGCGGCGTACACCACCAAATCGGCGCTCAGCCGATACTCGTCTAGCGTGCGGCGGGCTTCCCCGCTGCCCGGGCCGGCAACACCGGCCAGTAGCGCCCGTGCGCGCGTGCCGCGCTCGCGCATCGCAGCAAGCGCGGCATCCGGGATCCCTCGGCACTCCTCGTCGGTGAGCACATCGCCACGGAAGAGGAGAATGCTGTGCGAGCCGTTGCGGCGGGCAATGCCGGGCTCTACACACGCATCAGACAGGGCCTGCATGCCTTCGCGCACGGCCGCGGCATCACGATCGCCGAACACCAGCAGAGTGAAGCGTCGCTCGAACTCGTCGTCGTCGAGCACGCCCGGCGCCCAGCCTTCGGCCGCGCCGTAGGTGTAGCCATACCAGCTCGAGCCAAGCAGATTCGGATGGCCGTCATCGCCCCAATCCGTGGTCAGGACGCCCAGGGCACCCACTTGCACGCCCGATCGCACGAAGTTGCGGATGTTGCCTCGCGCATTCGCCAATCGTGGGAAGAGCGTGCGCCAGGTCGAAGTGCCCGGGCACACTACCTGACGTAAGCCCGCCTCATGAAAACCCTCGACCTGAGGGTAGCTCTCTGCTGCCTCGTAGCTCCAATTCAGGATGATCGCGTCGCGCGGGATCTCGTGTACCAGGTCGGGGTGGTGCAGGAAGATGTCGTCCCAGACCAACATCGTGCGCCCGTACTGTTGCGCCAACCGGTGCAGCCGCAGGATGTGCTCCAGGTAGACCCTGCCCTTGCCGATGCGCTCGGCCAGCTCCTTGCTCTGGCCGGCGCCAAGGTCGTACGTCTCATCACTGCAAATGTTGAAGTTGCGCGAGCTAAAGCAGGCGAGGTAGTCGGCGTACAGGTCGTCCAGTAGAGCGTACGTGCCCTCGTTGCTCGGGGCCAGGCTCCAGTGGTCGGCAGTTTCAGCCAGGTGTGCGTACTCCGGCAGATCCAGCATGCGCCGCAAGTGCCCGAACGACTGCAGGCACGGCTGCAGCTCCACATAGCGGTCGCGGCAGTACTGGTCGAGACTGGCAATCTCCTCAGGCGTGAGAGAGCCCCACACCTGGCCAATACGGGGGTGCCGCCGGAACGCGAAGGAATGCTCGGTGTACAGCTGCAGCACATTGAGCTTGAACGCCGCGATCAGGTCCACGACTTGCTCGAGCGTCTCGAGCGTGGGGATCTTGCCGCGCGAGATGTCGAGCATCACGCCCCGCCAGGCCAGCGCGGGTGCGTCGACAATCTCCAGCGCGGGCACGGCGCCATTGGCCGTGGCCAGGAGCTGGCGCAGCGTCTGCACCCCGCGCGCCAGTCCCGCGGCGCTGGCCCCCCACACGGCGATGCGCTCGGCCGTGGCCGACAGCAGGTATGCTTCCGGGCTGTCGGGCATCGCGGGCTCGACGCGCGTGATGGTGGCACCGGGAAAGACCGGCTCGTCGCGGCCCCGCACTGCCAGAACGATGCTCTGGCGAACATCATTGCAGTGGATCTGCGGCTGGATAGGTGCATCGATACCGAGGCGCTCCAGCGCCGCCTTCACCTGGAGCGCCGCGATCCACTCGCCCTGCTCATGCCGGTGCGAGATGACGACGCTCACGCCCGGGTGCAAGGGGAACGGCGCGGCATCCGGTGGGCCGCCCTCTACGTGCACGGGTTGAGGAATCAGCAACGAATCGCTCATACTGCCTGCTCCTTTCCACGAGGAGGTCCTCGCATACTGTCTTGGGCGCAGCTCTCGTGCTTTTGGGAACCGGCATCAGATGCATGGTCGCACGGTGGCGCGTGAGGGTCAAGCGCGAACGACGACGGGACCGCTGACGGCAGCGCACCTGCGGGTTCCCGCCTGGCCCCGGTGGTGGCTTGTCCCGCGTTCTGGTGAACTCCTCATTCCGGGCCGCCCAACCGCCCTCAATTGTGGTTACAATCCAGACGAAACGGAGGCACGCTCACGCGACAACCGTGCGATGTAACATTGAGAAAGATGCCAAGGAAGAAGCACCAGATTCGCAATGATTACCGGGCAGCAGGCTTCATCGAACGAGAGGGCAAGGGTGACCACACCGTGTTCTCCTATCCCGGACTGCCCAAGAATTTCGCAGTGGATGGCTCGAATGGCGCGGATGCCAAGCCGTACGATGAGCGAGATCTGCGTGAGGCCCTGCGGGTGCAAGCTGAACTAATGCGGAGGAATAAGGCATGAACACAGAGTCACGCTACTCAATCCTGATCGAATGGAGTTCGGAGGATCAAGCGTTTGTCGTCGTCCTGCCTGAATGGGCTGACCGCTATCAGATGCCGGTGGCCGATGGGGCCACATATGAGGAAGCCCTTACCCGTGGCCGGAATGCCCTGGAGAACTACATCCAGTTTGCGCTTGAGGACAGTATCCCCTTGCCCCCCCCGCGCGATTTCATCGCTGCCTGATGCATCGCCGCATCTGCCCAAGCAGAGCAAGGTTGTCCCTTCATGCTGGATTCCACTTCTGGCACACGGTCATCGAGCGCGTCCTGCAGCCGCCCCGTATCCTACCATCCCTCGGTCCCCGAAGGCCAGCCACACATCGTGCGCGCGAGCTCGTACCATGATCCTGGATGAGCCAATACCATATACCATTTGGGGTCAGGTCTGCCATGAATCCCCTCGATCGCACCATCTTCCAGACCGGGCAACCCTGGGATCCGCGCTTCGACCTCCATGCCGATGCCGCGATGGTCTACGGCATCGACGCCGGCCTGCCCGAGCGCGTGCGCAGCTGGCGCGATCGCGGCTACCGCGTCCACCTGATGACGGGCCTTGCCTGGGGCCAGTACCAGGACTACCTACTGGGCCGCTGGGACGGCGCCGCGCACTGGGACGACGCGCAGTGCCGCGCCGACGGCACGCCCAGGCTGCACGGCCCCGACGTACCCTACATGGTGCCCAGCGATGCCTACGCCGCCTACCTGGAAACCCTGCTGCGGCAGGCGATCGAGGCCGGCGTGGAAGCCGTCTACCTGGAGGAGCCGGAGTTCTGGGCGGAGACCGGCTACGGACGCGGCTTCGAGCGTGCCTGGGAGTCCCGTTATCACGCATCATACCGGGATCCGGCGTCCGATCCGGCGAGTTTCGTCCTCGCCGCCGAGCTGAAGCGCGCGCTCTACCGCGACCTCATCGCGCGCCTCTGCGCCGCCGTCAAGCGCCTGAGTGCCGAACGGCCGAACGGGCCGATCCCTTGCTATGTCGCCACGCACAGCCTGCTGAACTACGCGCAGGCGCGTATCGTCAGTCCCATCTTGGCTCTGCGCGAGATCGAACACTGCGACGGCGCTATCCTGCAGGTCTGGAGCCACACCGCGCGCAGCCAGACGCTGTACCAGGGCACGCGTGCCGAGCGCCTGTTTGAGGTAGCCTACCTCGAATATGGCTCCGGCCTCGAGCTGGTGCGCGACACCAACAGGCACCTCTGGTTCCTGGCCGATCCGGTGGAAGACAGCCCCTCGTTCGGATGGGATCGCTACCGTGCCGGCTACGAGGCCACCGTTGTCGCCTCACTGTTTCACCCACAGGTAAGCGCCTACGAGGTGATGCCCTGGCCCATGCGCGTGTTCACCGGCCGCTACCCTCGCCGTCCCGAAGGACCGCCGGGCGACCCGATTCCCGCGGCCTACGCCTCGGAAATCCTGGTCATTGCCAACGCGCTGGCCACGATGCCGGAGGCACCGCTGGAGTGGGACTGCGGCACACAGGGCATCGGCGTGGCCATGGCCGACAGCCTGATGTTCCGGCGCGGCGGCCCGGGGTGGGACGACCCGGAACTATCTGCATTCTATGGCCTGGCCCTACCGCCGCTCATGGCAGGCATGCCCGTGCAACCCGTGAGCCTGGAAGCGGCCGCGGCGAGCGGCATGCCGGGCGACGTCCGGCTGCTGCTGCTGAGCTACGACGGTATGACCCCACCCAGCGCCCGCGCCCACGAGCAGCTGGCAGCGTGGGTGAAGGCCGGCAACGGCCTGATTCTCTTTGGCTCGGCCGACGGCCCGTATGAGACGCTGCCGGCTTGGTGGAACGATGTGCCGGGGAAGCGAGGTCCATGGCCCCACCTGCTCAATCTTCTGGGTATCCCCGGCAGGCCGGGCGGGCACCCTGTTGGCCACGGCATGGTGTTCATCGTGCAGGCAGGACCCATTGCCCTGGCGCGCGAGCCCGGCGGCGCCAGTGCCGTGCGCGGCTGCGTGCGCGCGGTGCTGCAGGCGCTGCCGAAAGGGGCGCCGGCATACCGCGAGCAGGCCCACATGGTGCTGCGGCGCGGGCAGTACGTGTGTGCCGCCGCGCTCAGCAGGTCTGCTGAGTCCGCCTTCGCCGGTTCAAAGCAGCGCCCGGACCAACTACGGCTAGAGGGCCGCTTCGTGGATCTGCTCGACGGCGACCTGCCCATTCGCGCTAGCGTCCTCCTGCAGCCCGGCGAGCACGCCTTCCTGCTCGACGTCGAGCGCATGCCGCCCGAACGCCCGGCGGTGCTGGCAGCCGCCGGCCGCGTCGAGTGGGTCGAGGCAGAGCCACGCCGCCTCCGATTCCGGCTTGCCGGGCCGTCCGGCACCACGGCGGTGACGCGTCTGCTGCTGCCCACATTGCCCACGAGCGTGCGGGCAGGCGATGACCAGATGGCCGTCGTGTGGGACCCGGCGACTCACACGGCCCTGCTGCAGCACCCCAACGCGCCGGATGGGCGGGCGTACACCGTCGAGTGGTAATCTGCGTGCTATCCTCTCATTAGCAGTTAGGCCAGACAAACACTGGGGCAGATGCCAGGTTCAAAGGGGGTGGCTACTATGGCGCTCATGATCGCTGATACGCCCGTGCCGCTCGCCACGGACGCGCATGGTGTCGTACGGGTTGCCGGAACACGGGTGACGCTCGACACCGTGATCGCGGCGTTCAAAGCGGGAGCGACTGCGGAGGAGATTGCAATCCAATTCCCGTCGCTCAACCTGGCGGCAATCTACGCGGTGCTTAGCTTCTATCTGAGCCATAAAGACAGCGTCGATGTTTATTTGCAGGAGCGCCAGCAGCAGGCCGAGCAAGTGCGCCGGGAGATTGAAGGACGGTTTGACACCGCAGGCATACGCGAGCGACTTCTCGCACGAAGGGCGAATTCTGAGCACTAGCACATGCTCAAGCTAGCTGCCGACGAGAACTTCAACAACACCATTCTTCGCGGCCTGCTACGACGAGAACCGGACCTCGATATTGTGCGCCTACAAGACGTCGGCCTCACCGGAGCCGACGACCCGGACGTGCTTGCATGGGCAGCGGCAGAACAGCGAATCGTGCTCAGCCATGATGTCGCTACGCTCCCCAAGTTTGCCTACGCTCGACTCGAAGCACGACAGCCGATGCCGGGCATCTTCATTGCAAGCTACGATGCGACCAGAGGCAGCGTGATCGAGGACATCCTCGTCCTCGCCACGTGCAGTTTCGAGCACGAGTGGGACGGACAGGTTCTGTATCTGCCGTTGTAAGCGTGCTGGGTTAGGCCGGGACGTACAGGATGAATGCGCTGGCCACGACCATGGCGTGCGTGCCGACGGCCGCGATGCCGGTGGCAGGCTGAAGCCCCGCAATCCGGGTGGCGTACGTCAGCAGTGTCTTGCCATTCACGCTGATCTGCACCAGCAGCGCGCCTGCGTGGTGACTCACTACCGCCTGAAGCAGGTTGAAGCCGTAGGTGGCGCGCACGTAGTGGCTGTATATTGGCTTGACCAGCACTTTCGCGTGTCCCGCCGTTAGCTCCTCGACCGAGACGTGGCCGCCGGTATCGATGGTCGCCGCGAGCGCAATCGATGGCGCCGGTCGCTTCCCGCGAGCCGGCGGCTTTTGCACCGAACGCGCGA
>Ga0187891_1003719_pt1 | contig 10391 bp, 6 predicted proteins | sample June2016WEW_21_4_FD_132990 | JGI IMG/M metagenome (GOLD analysis project Ga0187891, IMG submission 132990) | Peatland microbial communities from SPRUCE experiment site at the Marcell Experimental Forest, Minnesota, USA - June2016WEW_21_40 | ecosystem: Environmental > Terrestrial > Soil > Wetlands...
CTGTAGTGGGGCATGCTCACTGCGGCAAAACCACCCTCATTGCCGCTCTGCTGCATGCCGCCAAAATGACTCCCACCCAGGGCCGCGTTGAAGACGGCTCGGCCGCCACCGCCTACGACGAAGAAGAAGTCGCCCGCGGCATCACCATGCAGAACGCCGTCGCTTTCGCCGAGTGGCAGGGCATCAAGATCAATCTCGTCGATACGCCCGGCTTCCACATGTTCACGCACGAAGCCCGCGCCGCACTCTTCCCCGTTGAATCCGCAATCGTCGTAATTAACGCCCAATCCGGCGTCGAGCCTGTCACCGAGCGCGTCTGGCGCTACGCTGAAGAGGCCAACGTTCCCCGCATCGTTCTCGTCAATCAAATGGACCACCCCAAAGCCGGCGGCGGCGGCGGCCTGAGCGCCCTCATGGACGACCTCAACGACCGCTGGGGCCGCAACTGTGTTCCCGTCCAGTTGCCCATCTCTGACGCCGACGGCTTTCACGGCGTCGTCGATCTCGTCACCATGGAGGCTTACACCTACACGCCCGGCGGCGATGGCCGTGGCAAAGTCTCCGCTGAAATTCCCGCCTCGCTTGCTGCCGATGCCAAGGCCCGCCACGAAGCTCTCGTCGAGCTCGTCGCCGAAGGCAAGGACGAGCTGATGGAAGAGTACTTCGAGAAGGGCACCATCCCCGAAGATCACCTTATCGCCGCGCTCCACGAGGCCATCCGCGAAGACCGCATCTTCCCCGTACTCTTTTCCAGCGGCCTCTCCAACATGGCCCTCGATCATCTTCTCGACTTCGTCAAGGCCTACACACCCGCGCCCACTGAGCGCACGCCCATCGCCGGCAAAACGCCCGGCGCCGACGACGACGCTCCCGCCGTCGTCCGCAAAATCGACGACGCCGAGCCCACCGGCACCGTGGTCTTCAAAACCATGTCCGATCCCTTCGCCGGCCGCATCACCTTCTTCAAGGTCGTCAGCGGCGTCGTCAAAAACGACGCCACGCTTGAGAACTACACGCGCCGCGGTCAGGAAAAGCTCTCGCACCTCAGCGTCATGCAGGGCCGCAAGGCCTTCGAAGTTCCCGAGCTCCACGCCGGCGACCTCGGCGCCGTGGCCAAGCTCCGCGACACCCTCACCGGCGACACCCTCGGCCAAAAGGGCGCCGACTTCCAGGTGGATATGGCCGCGCCTCCCGAGCCCGCCATGACCTACGCCATTGAGCCCAAATCACGCGCCGACGAGGACAAGCTCGCCCCCGCCATCCACAAGCTCATGGAAGAGGACCTGCTCATCCGCTTTTTCCGCGATCCCCAAACCAACGAGTTTCTCATCGCCGGCGCAGGCCAGCCCCACATCGAGGCCATCGTCAGCCGCCTCAAAAAGCGCTACCACGCCGAAGTCACGCTCAAGGCGCCGAAGGTCCCCTACCGCGAGACCATCCGCGGCAAAGCCGACGCGCAGGGCCGCCACAAAAAGCAGACCGGCGGCCACGGCCAGTTTGGAGACTGCAAGATCAAGTTGGAGCCTCTGCCGCGCGGCGCGGGCTTCGAGTTTGTTAACGACATCTTCGGCGGAGCCATTCCGCGCAACTACATCCCAGCGGTCGAAAAAGGCATCGTCGAGTCAGCCGCACGCGGCTATCTCGCCGGCTATCCCGTGGTCGACTTCAAGGTCATCCTTTACGACGGCAGCTACCACGAAGTCGATTCCAACGAGCTCTCCTTCAAGATGGCTGGGCGCATTGCGTTTCGCAAATGCATGGAGCAAGCCAAGGCCTGCCTTCTCGAGCCCGTCATGAAGGTCGAAATCGAAGCCCCCGACGACTTTGCCGGAACTCTCATGGGCGATCTCAACTCCCGCCGCGGCCGCGTGCAGGGCATGGAGACCAAGGGCCGAACTACGATCATCAACGCCGAAGTTCCCATGGCCGAGATGCTCACCTATGGTGCCCAGCTCACCGCCATGACCCAGGGCAAGGGCAGCTACCGCATGGAAGTCGACCACTACGACATCGTCCCTCAATTGGTCGCCGACAAAATCCTCGCCAACGCCAAACGCCCCGTCGACGAAGAGGAAGAATAGCGACTACCCGTTGTCGTCATCCCGGGCTGGGGTCGCCGCGTGCTAATGCGGCGACCCCGGTTGAAGGACTTGCAATTCAAACAGCTCCGCGCACCCTACGAATCGCGTTCCCCTTCCCACAGCCGTCCCGGCGTTGACATCCGGCGCCGAGCAGCAGATACTGTCTCGCAATCTTCACTTTGCATCTTCCGATTCGTTGGAGTCCCGAGCCGCACTTTGCTGTCGCGCCTCGCACACTCCATAAGGCCGCAGTTGCGGTCCGCACGTTGGCCGCAGAAAGGAGCGGTCATGCTTTCTGCCGCTCGGAGAAAACGATCCCACCTCATCTGTGCCGCCCTTTTACTGGCAGAACTGCTTACGATCCCCGGACACACCCAAGCCCCGCCATCGATTCCCCCCGACGTGCAGGCCATCATGAACAAGCTCAGTGCCGGAGGCGTCCCCACTCCGCAGGAGCAGCAGCGGCTCCAGCAGTGGGGCCAATCGATGGCCAACGGCATGTCGCCCTCTGGTGCTCAAACCGGTGGCGCGTCCCAATCGCCCGGCTCGCCCGGCTCGTTTGGCTCGCTTCTGCAAGGAGAGGCCTCCAACGGCAAAATCTCTTTTACGCAGCTCTGCCCAAAGCCCTCGAGCGTCGCAATGCCCTCCACGGCGCCCACCGCCAGTGAATACCTCGCTCTTGTCCAGAGTCTGGCCGCGCGATATGGCGCAAAGCTCGACGTCCAAACCCGCATCGGGATTGATGGCGCCCTCACGCAGGCCGGCGCCAACGCCGGCTCCCTGCCCGCGCTACTGGTTCCCGCTGGAGCCATCAATGAAGCTGTCTACGCGGGCGCCGTTGCCGCCCGGCGCAACCCACTCGACGTGAATGCCGCAAACAATCTCGGCGTCAGCCTCGACCAGGCCAACGATTACCCTGATGCGGCCCGCGTGCTTCTTTATCTCACTTCGTTGCGCCCGCAATCGCCGCTCGCCGCCGTCAATCTGGCCTGGGTTGATTTCAATGCCGGTTCCTCCGCCGCTGCAAAAAAGCAGTTCGTGCACGCCCAGGGCCTTGGACCCGATATGGCCGCTCCCGAGGAAGGTCAGGGCCTGATTGCCGGCTGCCAGGGCGATATGAGGTCGGCCAATACCCTGCTCGGCTCATCACTGAAGAAGGGCTATTCCACTGCAGGTGCCGTCGGCCTTGTGGCGACGCAGCAGGCGCTGCAATCAGAGTCCGGCTCGGCTACCGATACCGGCTGGTCTCCACCGGAATCGGAACCGCCCCCGAATGCCGATTCCATGATTCCCGACCTGAAAGTGCCCGAGCAGCTCCAGTATTCCCCGGATTTCGCGGCCGCCCTGACTCAGCTCCAGCAGAATGCCCAATCCCGATTCGTCGACCTGGGGAACCAGCTTATGGCTGCGGGCCAGCGTGTCGCCGCCATCAACCAGCGTTTTCAGCAGCAGGGTGATAGTGTCATCAACCTGCCGCTTACTTTCGAGGCCGAGCTCTTCGAATTCAAAGAAGTGGTCAACCTCTCCTACTATGCTCGTTTCCGCAATGTGGACCAGGTCAATAAAGAGGTCACCCAGGCCATGAACGCCAACGCGCAAACCTCCGCGGCCATCGTGGGCAACGACACGCAGCAAATCCTTCGACTCGATGAACAGATGGCGGCCTGCGGCATGGATGAAGCTTGCCTGGCTAAGGTAAAGCAACAGTTGGATCAGGTTGGTTATCAGATGTGCCTGCACGCCAAGCAGGGGATCGACGCTACGTACCCGCCACGCTACAAACTCTGGAAGACACAGTGGGATGACTTCCGCCCTGCTTCCGCCGATCTCTACGCCTTCACCGATCCAATCCTGAAGAAGGTTTGGGTGCCGGCACTCTACGATTTCCTCTCGCTGCAGCGCGAAACCATGGTCTATTCCCTCTACAATCCCCTGGCAGGCGGAGCCGCCGGGCTGGTCAAAGCGGGCGACGCCTACAAGGGCTTGACGTGTGTGCCTCCGCCCCCCAAGCAAACCGAGGAGCAAGCCGCTCCACCCGACTTGCCGAAGGAAAAACCGCCGGGCTGCCCCCTGGGAAATGGTATAGGCTTCGGGCTTCTCGTTGTTTCTGTCCACCTGGGTTGCGATTCCGCTTCCATCGAAGGAGGAGAGGCGCTCAAGTTTAAGGCGAGCCGCAATTTCTCCACTCACTCCACCACGCTTTGGGCCGGAGTGGGCGCGGGCGCCTCTGTCGGGGTCGACGCACCAATGCTGGGCTCCATGACGCCCAAAGCTTCTCTCTCCGCCCAGGCGGGCGTCGGCGTCACCCTCGGGCAGGGCGGCACCGTCTCCGACGTATTCGTCAGTTCCGAACTATCGGCGAAGGTCTCCGCCGGAAAACTCGACACCGGTCCCATTAGCCTGCCGCAGCCCGGCACTTCCATCGGCATGTCCGCCTCCGGCGTCTATTCCCTTGAAAACGGCGCCACGCTCAGCGGCAACATCGCCGGCATCATCGGCGGAACGATGCATCAATGACCCGGCAGCCCCACTGTCGGCGCATGCTTGTTCTTGCGGTTAGGGCGGGCTAGCACGCCCGCAAGCCTTCGGAAGCTAAACTGGATACTCGTAGGGGTGAAACGATGAGCACGACGCTGGCCAATCCAACGGAGATGATTCGGCAGGGCGCGCCTCGCCTGATTCACAATGACGAAGAGCTTGAGGAATACACGCAGGCTCTCTTTGCGCTCACCGCAAAGCCCGATCCCACGCCGGAAGAAGAGGAAGCGATCGAGTTAATGACCCTGCTTGTCGAGCGCTATGAGCAGGAGCGCTAACCGATCCCTCCTGCCGAGCCCGCCGACGTCCTGCGGTTCTTGCTTGAACACAACGGCCTCTCGCAACGCGACATCGCTCCTGAACTCGGCAGCGAAAGCACCGTCTCGCTGGTTCTCTCCGGCAAGCGTCATCTGAACCGCGACCATATCGCGCGCCTGAGCCGCCGCTTCAACGTATCGCCCGCGGTCTTCTTCGGAACAGCCTCAGCCTAAATCCTCGCCGACTCCAAACGCCTGCAGGATTGGCTACCGAAATATAGGGCACATCGAAGCCGAACCCCGCAAGGGTGCCTGCAGGATTGGCCACCCAGATTCCGGGAAGGTTTTCCACCTCTCCCAATTGAGGAATTCTTGACCTATCATTACCTCAATACCTGCAGGCAGGGCGCTTGAAATCATCTAAAAAAGTTCGCATGGAATACTACGAATTCTTCGCCGGGGGCGGCGTCCATGCGAACCGAGGAATCGCGACCGCATGAATCTCGACCCTGCGCGAATCGCAACCCGCGAAAAGCTGATCCTCACGGGAATCTATCTCTCCAGGTTCGGTCCCCAAGGGCTCAAGAGACTCGGCTTTAAGACCTACGCAGAGGCGTACAACGTCGTCGGCTACGCGCTCGGCTCCCGCCCGTCTTCAATCAAGAACTACAGGGACGAATTCGACCCGCTATTTCCGAACGCCAGAAAGGGATGGCACAAACGTGAAATCAGGGCGTATTGCAAGAAGGTATTAGACGAGTACGAAAGGCTGGACCTCGACTCCTTCAGCGCGCTGATCAAGTCCTTCGCGGGATATAAGGAGAACACGTGGAGCGAGACGGTGGAGGAGGAGCAAGAAGAAAGCAGCACTGCGTTCGCTAAGAGGCTCATCACAGGCCTAGCAGCAGAGCGATATTTTGAGTCCGTTCATTCGACGATCCCGGAGTTCCAGGGGTACGCAATGGAAAACACGACTCAGCTGGGGTGTGGATACGACTTCAGGATGCTCAAAAAGCAGGACGATGCCTTCATTGCCGTTGAAGTAAAGGGTCTGCGAGGGCAGGCCGGAAGCATTGCGCTTACACCCAGGGAACATTCCGCCGCGACCAAACTCCAAGATCGCTTCTTCCTCTTCGTCGTAAAAGATTTTCAAAAGACTCCCCGCCACGAGATTTTCCCTAATCCGCTCGCGGGCAGACTCCTATTTACGAGAACGGAGCGGGTGTCGATCCAGATTTCGTGGCTGACACGCATCTGAACCACCGAAAGAACCAGCAAGAAGACGAGGCGACATGGACCACCCGCTCATTCGGGAAATGGAAATCCACCACAGCAATGGGTGCCGCACACCTCGATTCTGAGATCCGGGAGAACACGAATCTCAACCCTGCGTATTATCGGTCCTGGAACCGGTGTCAGTTTCCGCCCTACCAGATCCAAGCGCCGCTTCAAAATCTGCCAGTCTTTTCGCCACATCAGGATCGGCCGCGGCCACCCTCCGCAACAAACAAAGAGCAGCATTTTCCATTGCAAACGCTGCGTCGATCTCCGCGTCGTCAGAGTCTCCTTCGTGAGCTAGGTTATAGGCGTCGATTGCATCCAACAGTCCAACAGCTTCATCTCGCATGACGTTCCCCCGCATTCAATTCGATCAAATCTTAGCAGCCATCGGCGGCCAAGGCAGCCTCCCGCCGGCCTGGCTTGCGCCATTTTTGTGCATGGCTGTTTCTGGCACGGGCACGGCTGCCCGAGAGGAGCTCGACTTCCCAAGACCAACACAAACTATTGGCGCACAAAGATCGCCCGGAACATTTCAAGGGACGAGGCGAATCTTCGTAGGTTGAAGTCATTAGGCTGGCGCGTCTTAGTGATCTGGGAATGCGAAATCAAGAACTCTGAGCGCACGGAACAGCGACTGCTAAAGTTCCTCCGAGAAAATCCCCGACAAAATGCCGATTAAGCGGGGAAAAGCCTCCGTACAAAGCCCTCTGCACTCGGCCAATCCCCAGAAACGTAAAGAAACGACCTTCTTGTTTTTGATGACCGGCTCACCACAAAGAATGAGCATTTCTGACCGTCCTCCCGCGCGGACTCAACCAATCGATCCCATAGAATGTCAACGTATTCCTGAGAGGAGCCGGGCGCTCCCTCAATGTCCAAGCCACTTTCGACAGCGAGGGACGTGGCAAGGTGATCCAATGCAGCCGGGTTCATCTCAGCAAACGCCTCCCGGGCAAAGGCCGTGTCATAGGTTTTCAGGATCTGAAACCGCTGATCCCCAATCGTGCGATCAAAGAAGACCTCTTGCGCAGGCATCAACGCACCCCAATTGAATAATCGGCTGCATTCACAATAAGATTCTGGCTTTCATTCGTCGATGAATAATCCATATTTCGCTCGGACGCAGATTCCAATTCGAAATCTGAAGCCATGTTGTCCCAATCCGGCCGGGTGCCCCAGGGCCCGCCCTGAGCTCGCCGAAGGGTCTGGCTTTTCAGACCCGGGAACCCACGAACCTCGACCCTCCATCTCCCTTCTCCCAATCGCAGTGTGCCCAAGATTGAACAGTATGCTGAGCCGGGTACTAAGAAACTAAGAGGTGATGCTCGAGGAAAATCCTATGAAAATGATCGTCGCCCTGATTGTCTCCGCGACCATGTTGACCGCTCTTCTTATGCTGCCCGTAAATGCCAGCGCGCAAGCGCCAAAAAACGGTTCCACCTTCACGATCGCGGGACACGCAGGCGAAGCCCAGCTTCTTCAGGTCAATGGAAAGTCGTATGTCGAAATCGAGACACTTGCGCGTTTGACGCAAGGAACCCTTTCGTTCAAAGCCAACCAAACGATCCTCACGCTTCCCCCCTCGAATGCAATTGAGCAGGCATCCACGCCCCCTGCAAAGGCGGGGTTCTCGAGAGCTTTCACCGAGGCAGGCATTGAAGAGATGGGCGTGATCCGCGAATGGCGAATCGCCATCGTGAACGCGGTCCTGAACAACGCTCCGGTGTCGGAAGACTGGGTTTCCACACAGCATCGGCTGGCAGAGAAGAACCTGGCTCTCGCCTCCGCCGCCGCATCGACTGACGACGACCGCAGCGCGTTCCCGCTGCTCTCAGCCGAATTCAACAATATGCAAACGCTGAGTGAACAGTACGTCGCGGCCCGCAAGCAGGCCGCGTTCATATCGCCGGACACCTTCCACAGCGGCCCTCTTGAAGATCAGATTCTGAGTTGCGCGCGAAACTTTGTATCCATGACGGAAAGTCACGCGTTTCAGGATCAGCCTTCATGCCACTAGATCCGGTCCGCAGAGCCACGCAGCAAAAAAACTGCTCGGCTAAATGAAGGAAAAATTGCCTGCTTGGGTAAAAAGGTAAGCTCGGGCATCAAGCCCCGACTGCCGGCCGCACGCGCCGGGCCAGCGCCCACTTCAGCTCTTCGATTCCCTCGCCCGTCACCGCCGAGACGGCGTGAAACTCGAGCTTCTTCCGCTTGGCGTGCGCGGCCAACTTCTTCAGCTTCTCGGGATTCGCGGCGTCGATCTTGGTCGCCACCACGATCATCGGCTTCTCCGCCAGCGGATGCTCGTCAGCGCCCTGCCCCTTCGAGCTAAAGCTGGCCAGCTCGTTATTGATCACCTTGAAATCCTCCACGGGATCGGGCCTTCCCGATGCGTCCGACACATCCACCAGGTGAACCAGCAACCGCGTACGCTCGATGTGGCGCAGGAACTGAACGCCCAACCCCGATCCCTGGTGCGCACCCTCGATGAGCCCCGGCATATCTGCCACCACAAAGGATTCGAGATCTGGCTCCTCGCCCACCGTTACTACGCCCAGGTTTGGCTCGAGCGTTGTGAACGGATAATCGGCAATCTTCGGCCGTGCCGCCGAGATGCGCGAAATCAACGTGGACTTGCCTGCGTTCGGAAGGCCGACCAATCCCACGTCGGCCAACAGCTTCAGTTCCAGACGGTAGCTGCGCTCCTCGCCCGCTCTTCCCAACTCGTGCTCGCGCGGAGCCTGGTGCGTGCTCGTCGCAAAGTGTTGGTTGCCGCGTCCGCCGCGCCCGCCCTTGGCGATCACAAGGCGCTCGTCCGGCTCCTTGAAGTCGTGAATCAGCTCGCCCGTTTCGCCATCGTAGAGCGAAGTCCCCACCGGTACCTGCAGCGTGATCGACCGGCCATCCAGCCCCGTGCAGTTCGAGCCCATGCCATGCTCGCCGCGCTGCGCCTTGTGCTCTGGGTTATAACGGAAGTGAATCAGCGTATTATGCCGCTGGCTCGACTCCATAACGACGTCGCCGCCACGCCCGCCATCGCCGCCCGACGGTCCCCCGCGCGGCACAAATTTCTCCCGCCGGAAAGCCATGCAGCCGTTGCCGCCGTCTCCGGCCTTCACTCGAATTTTGGCTTCATCAATGAACATGGTCTTGCCGGCCACTCCGACCCTTACGCGCTGACACAGACGCGAACATGGTCTAACCGCCGTCTTCTCAGTCTACCGAACCACTCAGCCCGCATAGGCCCGCCGCAAACTCAGCCACTTTGCCGAAAAAACATGCATTTGTGATGCAGACTACTTTCCAACGGCGATCTTGAGGCATAGAATCGCTCCCAAACTTCGATCAGACCCTTTCAGGGCGGCGAACAAATACAGATTTCGCCCCGCCCGCACCGGACCCGCCGCCAGAGCGGACCGGCTCACTTGTTTGTCCTTCTTCCAGTCCTTTCTCCCAGCATCTGCCCGGGCAGCGCTGGCAATGGCAGAGATAAGGTGGAACGGGATTCAGGGTTTGGTGTTGGGAGCGCTCTGCCTGAGTGCTCACGCGGTGATTTTTGCCCAATCGGGCCCGGCCGATCCCCTCCCGTCGAACTTCGTTCAGATTCAATCTCCTCAATCAGGTTCCCTTGCCGGTCGCCTCACCGATCTGCATTCGGCCCCGCTCGCCGGCGTCTCCATCGTCCTGCGCAACCAGGCCACTGGCGCTGAGGCCCGCACCACCACCGCGAAGAACGGCGCCTTCCGCTTTGCTTCTCTCGACGCGGGCGATTACGCGCTTGATGCCGACGCGGCCCAACTCGGTCACGGCCGCCTCGAAGGGATTCTCGTCACCGGAGGCACCGAATCCCGCGTGCAGGCCGCGATTCGCTTCGAACCTGTCGCCCCCGCGTTGCTCGAGGCCGCCGCGCCGCCACAGACTGCAGGTCCCCCAACAGTGCCTCCGTCTATGCCACCAGGGGCCATCTTGTCGGCAGCCTCCGTGCCGCCCTTGCCGCTGCCGTCACCCTCGCCGAGCCCGGCAACGGTCGCACCAATTACTCCGCCTGCCGCTCCACGGCCCGCTCCAGCCACATCCAGCCCCCAGCTGGTCGCCTCCATCGCCCCCGTCGCGGACGAAGCACTGAGTCGCCTTCCTCTAAGAATCTCGACCGGCGCGGACGCCATCAGGCCTTCTGCGCAGTCCGCGGTTCCAACGCGAGTTGCGCCGCCCGTCGCGCCTCCGCCCGCAGCCC
>Ga0187891_1003725_pt1 | contig 10381 bp, 4 predicted proteins | sample June2016WEW_21_4_FD_132990 | JGI IMG/M metagenome (GOLD analysis project Ga0187891, IMG submission 132990) | Peatland microbial communities from SPRUCE experiment site at the Marcell Experimental Forest, Minnesota, USA - June2016WEW_21_40 | ecosystem: Environmental > Terrestrial > Soil > Wetlands...
AAATTAATTTAGATAGTTCAATTTTGGGAGGGGTAGATAAATTAGTTGGATCAATGAGTGGCGGTTTAATGATGTCATCTCAGTATAAAAGGGATTTTACTTTAGCTAATTCTCCTAATGTAAAAGTAGCTGGGATGGGAGCATTAAAAGAACTAGAATGGATTAAACAAAATTCTGGATTAAGTGTTCAATTTGGAAATAAAGAACTGACTTCTTCTGGTCTATATAAAACTGGGAGTGGAAATGCGGCCTACGACTATGAAGCTGGATTAGCTAATAAATTTTTAATGGCTTACATGGAACAGTATAAAAGCGCGATGTCTCACATGCCGAATAATCCTGTTAGACAAGCTATGGAAGCTAATATTAAAAAAAGAGGATTTCAAATAGGAGAATATGCTTTAGAAGCGCGCATTAATCCAGAAAAACCTGGAGCAGTAAATCAAGGTTTAATAAATACAACAATTGACGATTTTAAAAAAGGTTTAAATGGATCTCTTGATTCTTTGGCTGATTTTTCAATAGGTATTGATGAATTAGCGGATAAAATTAATAAATTAAACATCCAAATTCATGGAGAAGATGGAAAAGGAGGAATGGCAAAAGAAGTTAGTGATAAAAATGATAAACTTGTTGATGAAATTGAAAAATTAATTAATAAATTATATCCTAATATTAAAGGAGTAAATAATAATGATCTTCCACAAAAAGGTATATGGGAAACAATTTTTGGGGGAACGGGTATGGGAAAAATATTAGGAGGAGCAGGAGTTATTGGCGGTGCAGCCCTTATACAATATTTAACAAAGGGAAAGGGAGGGTTTAAGGGATTTGGAGAAATAAAAGATTGGATGGGTAGAACACATCTTCCTGGTTATAAAGTTCCAAAAGATCCAATAGAAGAATATAAATCATGGCTGACTAAACGGGCTGAATATAGAATTCCTACCGATTATCAAAAAGAATTGGAAGAAAAAGCTTTGGCGCAACAAGAACATGATAGATTAAATCCTAATCCAGAAAGAAGTCCTTATGCTGCAAAACCCACTTTAACTAAAGAATTTAAACCTCTTTCTGTAAGAATGATTCCTAGATCTTCGATTCCTTCTTTAACCGAAGAACAAATAAAAAATATAAGATATAGTTTAGATAGACCTTTGCATTTAACAGAAGAAGAATTAAATAAACCTTTTGTGCATGGTAAAACCTCCTTAACTCCAAATCAATTAAAGAAAATGGGTATCTTAGATATAAGTGAAAAAGTTGGTGAAGGACAAGGGCAGGCTAGTGGGAAATATGGTGTTACATTTAATAGAAAACCGATAGAATCTTCTAAGTTTTCACAGACCATGGCGCAACAAGAATATGAAAGATTACATCCTAATCCAGAAAGAGATTTTCGTCCAATTAAAGGAAAAGGGAAAGAATATGGTCCATATTCATTTGGCTCTCCTCCTCTTACTGGCGAAGAACATTGGAAATCCAATGTTTCTTTAGGTAATCCAGCTTCAGGTGGAATACCTGGAGCAACAACAGAAACAACAGAAGAATTTATTAAAAGATTTAAAGGTGGAGGAGGAATAGGAAAAGCTCTTGGTATTGGATTATTGGCTTATGGAGGATATAACTTATTAACTAATAAAGCTCAAGCATCACAAGGTTTATCTAATAAAAGTTCATTAGATTATTTAAATTCGGGATTAGATATAGCTGGTTTAGGTGTTTTTGGAGCCTCTGTTCTTACTCCAGGATTATTTAATAAAGGAATAGGGAAATTAGGAAAATTTGGGCAAGAGTTTAATGGAAAAGGAAGTAAATTTTTAAATAGTGGATGGTCGAATTTAGGATTAAATATTGGAGCAAGTTTTATACCTGGCGCAACTGATATGGTTAATAATAAAGGATTAGGTGCATTAGAAAGTATAGCAAATATAGTTTCTTTTATTCCTGCTGGCAAATTTGCTTATGCAGGAGTAAAAGCGGGAGAAGGGTTAGATAAACTAGCTTATGATAAATGGATAGCTCCAAATATAAAAAATGCAAATTTAAATAACGCTATTTATAATTGGCAATTATCTCAATCTCCTGATTTAGCTGAAATGCAATTAGCCAAACGTCAAATTTCTAGCCTTCAATATAGTGAAAGTTTAGTTAGAGGAAATAAAAATCTTAGTGCTACCGAAAAATCTTCTGAAATAGAAAGAATGAATGGAGTAATAAACAGTTTAACTGAAAAAATACAATCAATATTAGATAAAGGACAAAACGATAGAGTTGAAAATATTGCTCAAGGAAATTATTCTTCAATTCCAATGGATATAACTGTCACTTTTGATGTTAAAGGAAATGTTGATGAACAAATTGAACCAATAATTACCGCCCTTAGCTCAAAAATACTTGAAATTCAAAAAAGACTTAATATTGCTCCTTCTCCTGCTCGTATAGCCTAAAATTATAATAAATTTGTTTTACAAATTCAAAATTACAAAAGCGATTTATAGTGTAATTTATTTATAAGGCTAAAGGATAATGAATAATATTTTGGAGCAGTTAAATACAGGTTTATTAAGTTATTCTCGTACTAAAAATTTACTTGGACCTGGTTTAGAATTCCGAGAAACAGAAGTTATCAAATTATCCTGTTTTATTCTTGATTATAATTATATTTCTCCTACTTTATTAACTAATGAAATAACTTCTCTGTTTAATAATATTTACAGTGGGAATATTTATGTAAATGTTTTCAATATTGTGCCTGAAATTAATTCTGTTACATCAGATTTTACACGGGGTATTAAATTTAATGTTGAAGTGGAGAATAGGTTGCCAGTTAGTGATAATTTTATTTCTCAACCAGAACTTACAGGAAATAATTTATATACTGGAATAAATGGACCATTTTGGACACAATATGGAACAATGATAAATTCTTTTAGTGAGAATTTTAATTACGATAAAAGGAATGATGGAAGTATAGAAAGCAATCATAATATTTCTTTCAATTTACTCACAGGAGGTTACAATATTGCTTCTGGAATAGCAAATTATGTTTATAATGGAGATATTGGGTCTGAGGGTTTTTACACAAGTTTAACTACTAATTTAATATTTACTACTGGAATTAGTGGATTAATTGATCCCACTTTAGTTCGCCAATATTATACTGAAAATTATGATACTTTAAGAAATAATTATTCTTTTAATAAAAGAACCGAATATCCAAGTTTGCTTTCTGAAAATAACAATCAAATTACTAAAGAAATTAAAAATACTATGGTTTTGGACGATAATGGAATTATAACTATAACTGAAAATGGAAAAATTAAAGCATTTTTAAATTTTACTCAAGCTATAAATGAGTTTAATAGCACTGTTTTAAATAATAACATATATAATCGTTGTGTTAATATGTATAATTCTTTAACAGGATTTGGTAATATTACTGGAAATTCTCAATTAAACAATTATCCTATAAAAAATGATATTATTTATAATAAACCTGGATTAATTCTTGATTATTCTATTTCTTTTAATGATGATCCAAATTTTTATTTTATTTATGATACTGTTACTGAAAAAGTTATAGAAGTTGAATTAATAGAAGAAAAATATATTAATATCACTCATTCTTATGATTTCACTAGATTAGCCCATATAACTTCTGGTCAAACTGGAATTATGATGAATGCGATAACTGGTGCTGATATTGAATCTAATAATATAATTCCAATTTATTATTCAGGAAGTCAATTATATAATTCCTTTTTGCCAAATATTCCAAGAATTAGAGAATCATTTTCGTTGCCAGTCCGACATAGAAATTTTAATGCTAAATTTATTTATAGTAATGAGCCAATTTATTTTTTAAATATTAATAATAATACTTATCCCAAACTTCAGTGGAAAATTAATAATGAAATTCCATCAGATATGGTAAATGAATATAAAATAGTGAACCGTCCTCAACAAACAACAGTTTTATCTTATTCTTATCAAACAAGTCCAGGGATGAAAACAATTTCTATTAATGGATATTTAACTAGGAATTACGGGAACACATTTACATCTCCTCAAAATATTAATTCGCAATTTTATCCTTTATTTTTGTGGGGTATTAATATGATAATGTCAACTTTTTCAAACCAACAAGTATTAGCTTTTAGTTATTATTTAGATGCCTGTTCTATAAAGTTTGATTCTGAAAATAATTTTGAAATGTCTATTTCTGTAAAGTATGTAATTAAAAGGTATGAGGCATAATTATGAATAGTGGGCAAATACAAGTAGTATATAATAATTATTATTTCAGCCCCGTGCCTTTGGTTAGTCAAAGTTATCAACCAATAAAATTAAATTCTGAGGTATGGGGCGAGATTAATTCTATAACACTTCAAGGATACTTTACTGGAATAACGGGAATAAATGATTATATAAATATCGCTAATATATTTTCAGGTAACTTTGGTACTCTTCAAGTGTGGGACTCAACAGGTATAACTCCAATGTATAATTGGCAACAAGTCGTTGTTGAAGATATAAATGTTGATCAAAGCATCTATCCAAAAAATGGATTTTTAAATTATAATATAAAATTAAAATCATATAATGTGCCAAGCGGTGTTATTGATATGGTTTCAGAATACTCGTTTAAGCAAAACGAAGACGGCACAGCAGATTTATCTCATAAATGTTCTGCTCAAGGAGTTAGAACGCAAAATCCTCCTCTTACTAACGCTATTGCTTATGTAGGACTATTAACTGGAAATTCTTTATCTTCTGTATTTATACCTTATGGTTCTCCAGTGTTATTAAGTATTAATGAAATTATAGATCGTGTTACTTCAAAATATGAGGTAAATTTATCTTATCGTTTTATGACTGGGTTAAATCAAAATTTTACTCAAGTCTCAACTTTAAACATAAATCAAAGTACTGATCAAGATTATACTACTTTGGATTATATATGTAAATATAATATTTCTCCTATTACTGGTAATTTAAGTGGATTATTGTCTTATATTAATTCTAACAATTATTTAAACGAAATATCTAATACTTATGGAATTAATTCTCCCAATATTTATCAAACCGCATTTTCTATTGATCAAAATATTCAAGCTAATACTGTTGATATTAAAAGTAGTTATATTTCTGGATTAGGGAATGATATTTCTGGTTATTTTGATTATGTTGTAACATTAGAAAAAGATTTAGTTGCTCAAAGAAATGTTTGGGGGTTAGAAGGACAATATATAACTAAAGGTCCTTTAAATTTTAGAAAAAATAATGTTAATTATTTTAAAAATTTAATTGGAAGCTATCAACCTTATTTATGTAGTTTAATTAATAATTCTCCATTATCTTATCAATATGGAAACCCAAATGTTAATCAAACTAATCAAATATTAAACTTTAAAACTTACGAAAATACAGGGATGTCAATCCTAAAATTAAGTATTTCTACTAGAGATTTAGATCCTTCTTATAATTTAATTAATCCAACATTTTCTATAGATTATGTTCCTCCACTTTGGCAATACTCTTTTATCCCAAGTGCAACAACCGAAGGATTATATATCACACAGGATTTACAAGCTTTAGCTAATAGTAAATTTAGTTTTTCTGTAAAAGCTAATTCATCTGGAAATAGTTCTAATTTTGCTAATCTTCAAACCTTATTTAATACTATTTCTGGACAATATGTTTATACTGGTTTTCAAGTAAAAAGCGCAGTTGAAAGTGGAATATTAGAAGAAACTATGAACTCTGAATGGTTGATGCAGGATATACTTAGTGGCACACAATTTCAAAATAATAAAATATACGGCTCTATAAGTTCATCATATTTTCGACCAGGTGGCTATCAATGGGGGTTTTAGACCTAGTGTAATATAAATAAAGGTTTAAGGATGATTAATATCGGAAATTATATAAATTGTGTGTCTAGTTTTAACTCACCAACTGGAATTGTTGGTTGGTACGATTTTAGTTCTGGTATTAGTGGAATAATTTATAATCAAATTTATTCTAATGTTAATAATTTTTTAAGCGGAATTCCTATAGCAAGCAACTATCCTTTAATTCTTTTGAACGGAAATACGGGAATAAATTTTACATCTAATAATTGTTATATTTTAAATAATGTTACTGGTAATTTTGAAATAATTTTACAATTTAATCCAAATATTTGTAATTATAATACAACTGGGATAGATCAAATATTGTTTTCAACTATTCCAAATTATTCAGGAATAAATAATGGATTTTTAGTAGGAATAAATAATGTTAATAGAATTTTTGTACAAAATAGTAATAATTATTCTGTTTTAAATTATGAATTAAAACCTCAAGACTTTATTTATTTATCTTTAATAAATCAACAATATGTAAATTTAGGTATTTATGATATTCTAAGTCAAAATTTATATTCTACAGAATTAGTTTTAAATAATTTATTACCTTTAAACAATAATTTATATATAGGAAATTTTTTAAACAATAATAATTCCAATTATACTGGTTACAGTGGCGCTATTAATTTTGGAGTCTTGCTTAATCAGCAATTAAATAATAGTAATTTAATGAATTTTTGTAACTGTTATTTTATAACAGGAACTAATATTATTGGTACGGGAACTAATAGTTTTCAAGTTCCAATATTAAATAATTATTCTACTTATGTAAGTACTACAACTGGAATCACGGGATATTTATATGTTTCTGGTAATATTACAAATTCAACTGGAGGATTAATTCCTATTTATCAAATTAGCAGAATTACTGGCATAATTTCAGGTAATACTTTTACTACTTTCTCAACTGGAAGTATTGGAGTAACTTTAAATGAAAATACTATTTATAATTATATCTATAATACAGGAACTTATAATCCATTTTTAACTTATAATATATCATTCTATCAACCTCTAATGTCTGGAGATTATGTAGAAATTTATACTTATAATTTTTTAAATGGAAAAGTTGGAAACAAATTTGATGTTAATTTTGATTTGCCTGACACGCCATTTAATGTACAAATCCTTGATAATGGATTACTTCAGGATAGCGGTTTAAATTTTAATTTAGATATAGAAGGAGAAGTTACAGGAACTTTTAATGTTCAAACTGATATAATATCATACGATTTAACATCTGGTCAATCTATTATTACTTCTTATTCTGGATGGTGGGCTAGAAGTAAAATATTAATGAGTGGGGGTTCTTATTTTCCATCTAATAGTCAATATATAGAATCGGGAAGTGGAATAATTATAACTGGTATAAATGGGTTAATCATTCCTAATAATACAGATTTATATTTAAATGGACAAAAAATTATTAGTGGCATACAATATTCGATTATATCATCAGGTTCCTTAAATAATATTTATATTTTAAGTGGAAATTATTTGCCAGATTTTTATTGTGTTCCATTATATTCGTCAACAGGAGGGCTTCCCACAGGAATCAGTCAAATACAAAGTAATAGTTTGGTTTTTTATCCAAAAGAAGACAATCCTAACTATTATTTATTTAATTTTACTGGCAGTACTAATAACTTAAATAATATTATAGGGTTTAGTCCTGAAATTTGGATAAACGGAATCAGACAAGCAAATAATATTGATGTAAATATAAGTCAAAATTGTAGTTTAGCGTCAGGGTTTATAAATAATTCCTTTCTATTTACATTCTTTAATAATGAAAATTCATATTTTAACATATAATATAAAGGGAGAATAATCTAAATAATATGAGAAAACAATGGACAAATGAAGAAATTAATTTTTTAAAGGAAAATTATTCTAAATTAGGAAGAAAAAAATGTTCTAATTATTTTAAATGCAAAGAAAGTGATATTAAAATTATTACTAAAAAATTAAGAATTTTGAAAAATAAAAAATGGACAAATGAAGATTATATATTTTTAAGAGAAAATTATGTAAAATTTGGTGCAAAATATTGTTCTAAAAAACTTAATTCAACAACCCAAGGAATAATAGAACACGCAAATAAAATAGGTCTTATAATAAATAAAAAATGGAATAATAAGGATATTATATGGTTAAAAAATAATTATAAAAAATATAATATAAAATATTGCGCTGAATTTTTAAATAGACCATATAGTTCTATTGTGGGTAAAGCTGTTTTACTCAATCTAGGAATAAAAAAGAAATATATAAATTTTAATAATAAACAAATTGAATGGTTGAAACAAAATTATCCAAAATTTGGTATAAAATATTGTTCTAAGTATTTGAAATGCAATACAACTTATATTAAAAGATTATGTAGAAAATTTAATATTATTTCAGATAAAAAATGGAGAGAAGAAGAAATTAATTTTATTAAAATAAATTATCCTATTTATGGAACAAGGTATTGTTCAAATTATTTACAAAGAACCTGTTCTAGTATTAATCATATAGCATTTAGACTGAAAATAAGAATTAAAGAAAAAATACAAAATAAATTAAATAAAAAAATCAGTAAAAATTTAAGATCAAGAATATGGAAAGCTTTAAAAGGAATAAATAAATCTGCTCATACCTTAGAATTACTTGGTTGTTCTATAGAATTTTTAAAACAACATTTAGAAAAACAATTTAAACCAGGAATGACCTGGGAGAATTATGGGTTTTATGGATGGCACATTGATCATATAATTCCTTGTGAAAACTTTGACTTATCTATTTCTGAAAACCAATATAAATGTTTTAATTATGTTAATCTCCAGCCTTTGTGGCAAAAAGATAATTTTTTAAAAAGTGATTTTTTAAATAATGGTTCCAGAGCAAGATTTAATAAGGAAAAAATAATTTAATATGACTCAAGTACTAAAAGGTCTTCAACTTGTTCCAAAAGGACCACAAAATATTCAAAGATTTGGACAATATTTAGTAAATGGAGCTTTCCCAGAATCTTTTGCTTTCGGAGGATGGATTTTTAATACATCTTGTGAAATCGGTTTTTCAGACAGACCTACCGAAATACAGCTTTCTATTGTGTTAGAAACTCCATCTCACAGCCAACAATATACTACCTTTGATATACAACCCGAAGATCTTAATTGTTCAGCAGGAAATGGAGGACATGACAACGAAAACACTTGGGATTTAAATTTTAATGGAATTTGGTTTTATGATTTTATATTATATGATTATGAAATTTCAATTCAGGAATCAGAGAAGATTTTGAATGTTACTTTTTATGATTATTCAATTATTCTTTCAAAAATATATGTTGGTTTAATCCAACGTCAAGGTACAGCTTTTGTTCGTCAATCAATAGAAAATGTTAGTTATCCCATCTCATGTTTTACGTGCCAGTACACTGGTTATTTTCCTGCAACTGGGGTTATAACCCGTGAACTTAATTATGGTTCTTATGTCGGTATAAATGGCAATACTTATGATAATTTTGCTTCTGTTCCTTATAATAGCGGAATTTATACTCAATGGAGCCAATTATTTGCTTTACAACCCACTCCTTATAACGTACAATTTGATTTGAATGGAGGTTATTTAATTATCGGAAACGAAGAAGCGGCAGAAGAATTATGTGGAAATGTGGTTCCTGTTGGTTACAATTTTAATGAATTATTAGCATCATTGAGGGTTAGAGGGATGAATTTTATAGGCGCTTTTCCTTATTCTCAAACTGATAGAGATTTCATTTATAAACAAAATTATGTTGGGACTTTAAGAACTGTGCTAAATCAATGGTGTTCTGATTTATCTTATGATTTTTATACTTCTGGAAAAAATTTTATAGGAATAGATTTGAATGTCCCTATAGATATATCTAATATTACATCTATAGCAGACCCAACAACTCCTTTAGGTTTTCAATTTGCTTTAAATAAAAATTCAGCAATTGTTTCTTATAAACAAAAAAATACTTTGGAAAATACTTGGCGACAAGGAGTTATAACGACTAATAATAGAGCAGAAGATTCTAAAATAGCATCTAAAACTAATTATAGGTATGTTGGTATGTTGCCTATGCACCCTCTTGATTTTAATTATCCAAACAATAATCCAGTTCAAAGAACTGATGTTTTTGGTAATCCTTATCCAGATGCTAAATTAGCTAATTCATTTTTACAAAATAGTGGAAATTATATTAATTATGATATAACCCAAAGATGTGATAGATTAGATAATAGAACTTTTGATGATATTGACACATCAATTGCTTTAACAAGATATAGTCCAGAATTAAGAGATATTTATTGCCAACAAAGAGCTTATAATTCTTTGCCTACTACTAATTATACTGGTATTGGTTTTAGCTCGGATGCTAATGCAAATTTTCTAGCTTTAGGAATGTTGCCTTTGGTTGAAATTACTGGAGATTCCGATAAATCATTTGCTAT
>Ga0187891_1003726_pt1 | contig 10379 bp, 5 predicted proteins | sample June2016WEW_21_4_FD_132990 | JGI IMG/M metagenome (GOLD analysis project Ga0187891, IMG submission 132990) | Peatland microbial communities from SPRUCE experiment site at the Marcell Experimental Forest, Minnesota, USA - June2016WEW_21_40 | ecosystem: Environmental > Terrestrial > Soil > Wetlands...
CGTTGGCGGCGGCTGTGCGACGTTCCGCGGCGGCGATGTCAGGCCTCCGCTCGAGCAACTCAGAGGGTACGCCCACCGGAATCTTGGGCGGCGAAAGATCGAGCGGCGAGGCCGGAATTGAAAATGTTGAGGCAGGCTGGCCCACCAACGCCGCCAGCGCGTGCTCGAATTGTGCCCGCGTTACCCCCACGTCGATGTCCTGGGCCTGGGTGGTTTCAAGCTGGGTTTCTGCCTGCGCCACCTCCGCTCGTGCCGCGAGTCCCCCGATGTACCGGTTCTGTGTCAGCTCCAACGCTTTCTGATAGGCGATGACCGTCGAGTCCAACAAGTGCTTCTGCGCGTCCAAACCCCGCAGGGAGAAGTAATCAGAAGCCAACTCCGCGTGAATGCTCAACCGCGCGGTCTCCAGGTCGGCCGCGCTGGCTTGGGCGTTCTCCCTCGCGGCTTCCACAGCGCGATGGATGCGGCCCCAGGCGTCCAGTTCGTAGGTAAGTTGGAAGGGCAGTACCAGATCACCCAGCGTCTGGCCCGCGTTTCCGGCGGGCTGCGGAGCATTCTTGGAGGTTTGCTCTACAGTCATGGAAGGGCCGGCGTTGACCGTCGGAAACAGCCCCGCGCGACTTATGCCAATCAGGTCCCGCGCCTGGCGATACTGCGCTTCCGCAACCTTCAGATTCTGGTTCGAAACCTCGATGCGCTCTTCAAGCGCGTTGAGCTGCGGATCGTCAAAAACCTCCCACCACTTGCCGCGCAGCGACTGCTCCTGGGGCTGGGAGAGCTTCCACTCGCCCTGCGGGCCGCCAGCCGAAGGCGGGAGTTCCTTGTACGCGGCCGGCGTTTCCACGGGAGGCCGGGCGTATTTCGGCCCAATCGAGCACGCGGCGGAAAAAAGCAGAGCCAGGAAAACAGGAACGAGAAGGGTGGGTCTGTCATTCTGAGCGAAGCGAAGAATCTCCGCAGTTCTTCGTGGGGCATCAGACGAAAGGCAACTGCAGAGATCCTTCGCTTCGCTCAGGATGACAAGACCCCCCGATTCGCGCCCCTTGGCTTGCATTTTCACCACACTCTCCCAATCCGTTCCCAAATCACCAACCACCAATCGCAAATCACAAATTACTCCGCTCCCCAGTGGTTTTCGCCCGGCCCGGCCACGCGCACCTCTTCACCATCCACCAGCGAATCGGGCGGATTGGTGATGACCGCTTCGTTTGCCGGGAGCCCCGACACAACTTCGACTTCGGTCCCAAAATCCCGTCCCAAGGTGATCGGGAGCATTGCCGCCCGCCCTTCCCGGACCACGGCGACGTGCAAGCCCTCTGAACGGAAGATCAGGCTCGTCACCGGCACGATGAGGGTCGAGGTTGCCGCGGGTAAAGTCAAATGGACCTCCGCGTAGGCCCCGGGCAGAATCTCGCCCGTAGGGTTGGCAACGTCCACTTCCGTCAAGAGCGTCCGCGAGGACTGCTCGATGGCCTCGGCGTTCCGCACAATCTTGCCGGGGAAGCGCCTGCCGGGATACTGAGGCATGGTGAGATAAGCCTGCACGCCGGGTCTGGCTGAAGGCGAATCAACTTGCGGCACATTGACGTAAACGCGCAGGGGATTCACGGCCGCAACGCGAAACAACTCTCGAGTTGAGCCGCCGTTGCCGCCGCTTCCCCCTCCGGGAGCAATCAACTGGCCGATATCGGTCTCGCGCGCCGTGAGAACACCGTCGAAGGGCGCATACACTTTTTCGAAAGATTGCAATTGCTCGAGCCGTTTGACGTTGTCCGCGGCGGAATCCACCATGGCCTTCTTGGCGTGCTCGTCTCCCACCGTGTTGTCCACGTCCTGTTTGGAGACGGAATCGCTTTTCAGCAAGAACTCGTAGCGCGCCGCCGTCGTCTGCGACAGTTCGTAGTTAGCATTGGCCGTCGCAAGCTCCGCGCGCGCCTGCTGGAGTTGCTGGTCGAGCTCAGGCGTGTCGATTTCCGCCAGGAGTTGCCCGTTCTTCACCCGCCCGCCAATGTCCACATACCACTTCTTCAAATAACCCGTCGTTCGGGCATAGATTGGAGCTTCAATAAACGCCTGCACATTGCCCGGCAAGATGATCTCTTGTTGCGGGGCGCCGCGCTTTGGGCGCGCCACAGAAACGAAGGGCACGGCAAGCTCGCGCGTTTCGGTCTTCACTTCCGCCGCGGCACGGACTCGAGTGTAAATTCCCCGATAGGCAACTATGCCCGCCACAATGAGGACGAGAACCAGCCAAACGATGGTCTTGGCGGCGCCGGCTTTGGGTCCTCGACCCGGCGCCGGCGGCCCCTCGCCGCGGCTTTCGCCGCGTTCTATGCTCTCCTCGACTTCCATTCCATCCTCCGCAACTTCGAACGCCGAAACTCGAAATTCGATACTCGAAAATCGAAATTCGGAAAATCGCAAATCACCAATCGCAAATCACAAATGCTCCCGATCATCCGATTTCCCATGAATGATGCTGAACACCGTGGGAACAAAGAACAGGGTCGCCACGGTAGCGAACAGCAGTCCGCCGATCACCGCCCGGCCCAGCGGAGCGTTCTGTTCCGCGCCCTCGCCAAATCCCAGAGCCATGGGCACCATGCCGATGATCATCGCCAGCGCCGTCATGATGACGGGCCGGAAGCGCGTGAAGCCGGCCTCCAGCGCGGCGGTCGTGGCATTCCGGCCCTCGGCCATTTGTTCTTTGGCGAAACTCACTACCAGAATGCTGTTCGAGGTCGCCACGCCCACGCACATCACCGACCCGATCAACGCCGGCACGCTGATCGTGGTGTGGGTGCCGAACAGAAACCAGACAATCCCCGCCAGGGCCGTGGGCAGCGCGGAAATAATAATCAGGGGATCCAGCCAGGATTGGAAATTCACCACGATCAAGAGATAGACGAGCACAATCGAGAAGGCCAGCCCGGCCAGCAGTCCGACGAACGAAGAACGCATTGTATCAATCTGCCCGCGCACGATGGTTCGCGAACCACGCGGCAGTTCCTTCTGGCTCTCCTCCACAATGCGGTCAATCTCGCGCGCCACTCCTCCCAGGTCCCGCCCCTGCACTGAACCAAAAATGTTGATGACCGTCTGAACGTTATAGTGCGAAACGGCAGCCAAAGAAGAACCGCGGCTGATCGAGGCAAGATTGCCGAGGATCTGCGGCGCTGCGCCTCTCGAGTTGGTGACCGGAATGTTTTCGATATCCTGAAGAGTGTCCACGCGGTACTGCGGGGTTTGCGTGGTAATGCTGTAACTTACCCCGGTCTTGGGGTCCATCCAAAACGTGGGAGCGGTTTGGAAACTCCCGCTCAGAGAGACCAACAGGTTATTTGCCACATCCAGGGGAGTGAACCCCACCTGGGCCGTCCGGGTTCGATCGATGTCCACTTGCAACCGCGGCAAGTTGAAAGGTTCCTGAATGTGCAAGTCCACCACACCCGGAACCAGTTTGACTCTGCTCACGAGCGACTCCGCGAACCGCCGGTTGGCAACAAGTTGCTGGCCTACGACCTGCACGTTGATCGGAGCGGGAAGGCCGAAATTCAAAATCTGGCTGACCATGTCGGAAGCCAGCACGTAGAACGATACTCCCGGATACTCTCGACCCACGCGCAGGCGCAACCGCCGGAGGTATTCGGCGGTGGGATGGTGCTCGTGCGTCAGCGAAACCAGGATGTCGGCGTCGCCCGTGCCAATCGGCGCTGAAGTACTGTAGGCAAGGTTTACGGTGCTATAGGGCAATCCGACGTTGTCGATGATGCTAGTGAGTTCTTGGGGAGGAATCTCCTGGCGAATGGTATCCTCCACCATGTCGCAAAGGCGCGCCGTCTCTTCAATGCGGGTTCCGGTGGGCGCGCGCAGGTGCAGCGTGAATTGACCGCTGTCCACCTTGGGGAAGAAGTCCTGGCCCAGCCAGGGAAAAAGCAGGAAGGAGGCCAGTGCCGCCCCCAACACGCCCAGCGCCAGTCTGCCCCGGTGCCGAAGGCAGACCTCCAATCCGCGCCGGTATTTTCCCCGCAGCCGCTCGAACGCGTGCTCAAAGCGCAATTGCAGGCGCGCCAGTAGGTGGCGCTGCGCCTGCGCCTCCAGGCTTGCCGCGTCCGCGTCGTGCTCGTGCCCGCGCAACAAATAGCGCGCCATGGTGGGCACCAGGCTTCGGGACAGGAGATAAGACGCCAGCATGGCAAAGCTCACTGCTTCGGCCAGCGGAATAAACAGGTGCCGAGCCACCCCGGTGAGGAAGAACATGGGCACGAACACAATGCAGATGGCCAGTGTAGAGACAAAAGCCGGCACGGCGATCTGCGACGCGCCGTCCAGAATCGCCGTCAGGACTTCCTTGTTCATGGCGATGTTCCGGTTGATGTTCTCGATTTCAACCGTGGCGTCGTCCACCAGAATCCCCACCGCCAGGGCAAAACCGCCCAGCGTCATGATGTTGATCGTTTCCCCTAAAGCGCTCAGCACGATGAGCGAGGTCAATATAGAAAGGGGAATGGAGACGGCAATGATCACCGTGCTCCTCCAACTCCCCAGGAAAAGCAGGATCATGGCGGCGGTGAGCACAGCGGCGATCAGCATCTCGCGGATCACGCCCTGAATCGCCGCCCTGACGAACAGCGACTGGTCCGCCAAGTAATGCATTTGCAATTGAGGCGGCAAGCCTTTCTGTATACGGGGCAACTCATCTTTGATTTTAGAGATGATGTCCAAAGTTGAGGCATTGCCCGTCTTGAGCACAGTCATCAGCGCCGCGCGCTGGCCGTTGACACGGACAATGTTGGTTTGAGGCGGAAACCCGTCGCGCACCTGGGCGACATCGTGGACGTAGATAACCGTGTTGCCGGTCGTTCGGACGGGCAGGTCGTTGAGTTCCGCAGTGGTCAGCGGACTGCCGTTCGTCTCCACGTCGTATTCGAATTGCCCGATCTTGGAGGTTCCGGAGGGGAGGATCAGGTTCTGCGTACTGATGGCGTTCACCACGTCAGCGGGCGACAGGCCTTTAGACTGCAAAGCCTCCGTGTTTAAATCCACCTGCACCTGCCGTTGCTTCCCTCCATAAGGCCAGGGGATTGCCGCGCCTTCCACGTCGGCCAGTTGCACGCGGATGAAGTTGGCGCCCAGGTCAAACAAGCTCTGCTCGGAAAGCCCTTGCCCGGCCAGACCTATCCGAAGAATGGGGACGCTCGAAGCGCTGTACTGAATAATCAAAGGTGGCGTGGTTCCGGGAGGCAGTTGCCGAAGCTGCGTCTGGCACATCGCGGTGACCTGACTCAGCGCAGTAGAGATGTTGGCCCCGGGTTGAAAGAAGATCTTGATGACGACCACCCCGCTCAGCGACTGGGACTCGATGTGCTCGATGTCGTTGACAGTGAGCGTGAGCGCGCGTTCGTTGACCACCGCAATCCGGTTGGCCATCTGCTCCGGCGACAAGCCGTTGTAGTTCCAGAGCACGCTCACCACAGGAATATTAATGTTGGGGAAAATGTCCTTCGGAGTCCTGAGGATCGATAAGACGCCCAAGATCATTATGGCAATTGCCGCCACAATGAAGGTGTAGGGCCTCCGTAGTGCTAACCTGACAATCCACATAATTCCAGCCGCGATGCCGTAGGTGCAGCCATTGTATTTGCCCGGCGTGGCAGCCCCTGCAGCGTGATAATGTAGCAAATGCGGTGCCAAGCCTGATGCGATTCGTCATGAAGGTATAACCACAATCAAATCTATGGGTTAATCGAGAATTCGGAAGACGCAATCGGCGGCAGAAGCGAGTGTCAAAGGCAATTTGACGTCAGTTTTGACAGGCAGGGAGTAATCGGCTGATCGGGAGAACAAGTTGCTTGCGAGTTGTCATGTGCGATTTGCGATTGGTCGGCGGTCTGATTGTCCAGAAAGCCCGATTGGACCTTGCAAGTTAGAGGCGAACGGGTGTACATTCCGAGTAGGGCGAAAACTCAAAGCGGAAATGCTGGCGTGGGAGGAGTTAACCGATGCGCCATGGCCTGTGTCCGGCGGCGTGGCCAGCGGCGGCATTCGTGCCCGGGATCGGTGAAGCGTGATGGCGCAGACTGGGGCGTGGTTTGCCCTGCTCTGCGCTTCATAAATCAGCAAGACCAATTTGACCATATTGATCCCACTTTGGAGGACATAACCGATGGGGAACCCGGCGATGGTGAGTGAACTGCAGGCGAAAGTGGACGCGAGGCTCAAGCGATTGTTCACCGCAAAGGGTGCGTTTTCGGTGAAGAACTACCGGCCACCGACCGGTATCGGACTTTTCGATTTCGATTACAACATCGGCCAACGAACCGTCGACGTGAGGGTAAGGGTGCGTTTCGAATGGCTGAACAAAGGCGAAGGGGTGCAAAGCGCATATATTAATTGGAAACCCGAGGAAAAGGCGGCCTTCGCGGGCAAGGCCTTGCGAGTCTGCCGGGAGGCATGGTCAAATCGGTACCGCTTTGAGTGCCGGCGGCCCGGCTGGGAAGAGTTCCAGGCATCCGTGAATATTAAATTCAAGGAAACTGCCCTTGACCCCCAATACATCATCGAATGCCGCAAAGTGGAGAGAAACCACGAGACAGCTTGGAGTGGTGGTTGCACCCATGGGGCTACCGTTTGGCCCTATAAGGCAAACTTCTCCAACTGGGGCGTCGAGACCCGCGACGACTTCATGGGCGATCAAATTTTCAATTTCAAAGAGAAACAACTCACCGATACTCTGCAGCAGAGTAAGCTGTCAGTTATTCCCATCAGCGGCAAGGATGAAAATGTGGATACCGCCAGTCGGGATAAGCTCTATAGCTTTGCCGATCGGGTCGGCAAAATCGTTGCAAGCGACCAGGTCAGCGGAATCCACTGCAACATCTATGGCTTCCCTCAGGGAAACGTTTTTAGCAATCCGGGCAATAAGCGCGCCGAGGCGCTTCGCAAGCTGTTGAAGTTGCGTTTGGGAGGCAGTTCGTTTTTCAGCGCCGACACGTCGTCGGCCAGTCGAAATGCCGCCCAAGCCATTCTGAGGCAGCAGGGACTGGACCCCAAGACTTTCAGCGGAGTGTGCCTGTTCGTCCACGTGCCCGCCAAGTCGACGCGGAGCATACCGACCCATTACATCGTGATCACGCACGAATTCGGCCACATGCTTGGGTGCCCGGACGAATACACCGGCATCAATTGCACGGGAATCAAGGCCCTCATGGAACTCGACGATATCGTGCCCTCGACGTTTAACCGCTCCGCGGTCAATGCGAAGCAGCTCAACCCGTTAGGCACGGATAAGCATTTTCTCAATGAATCCATGCAGGATACCGCGCCGGATAACGTGAAGCGTTTGCAGCAGATGCAGAAGAACTTTGCCTATCAGACCCAGCAGGCCGGTGTTGCCTCGCCTTTTTTCATGACGCAAGGAACTGCGGTGAATGCGGCCGAAATGCAGAAGGCGAACGAAGCCTTTTTCAAACAGCGGGACATCATCAAAGCTCAGTTCGGAAGGGATAGCAAGCAATACGAAAAATTTGATGCCAAGGGCACGGGAGTGGTAGAACTAAAGGGCGCAACGGATAGCATCATGTTCACCGGGCAGAAAATTCTGCCCGCTCATTACATCCCCATATGGTCATGCCTCGCCAGCGCCACGCGCGAGTTTATCGATCCCAGTGAGTGGGCCATAGTCTAACCAGGTGATCCTGAAACCCACTGTGCAATGACGGCGCCGGAGCGCAACAGAGACCATAAGTAAGGTCGTCCGCGTTTACCGCAGCCTTGAGCCCAACCACCGTGAACTCGTTATAAGGGATAATAGTCAGATCAAGGCGGCAAAATGAAGGACCTAAGCGAAAATCTGCTGCGCGTTGTCGAGACGGCCGAACCAAGGCTGCGCGCAATCGGTGAGCTGGAAAGTGCCAAGCCCATATTGTCGGGCGGTTGGTCGCGAAAACACGTTCTCGGACACCTGGTTGATTCGGCGTCAAACAACCACCAACGGTTCGTCCGAGCGGCGCTTCAGGCCTCTTTGGATTTCCCTTCGTACGACCAGGTTGGAAACGCGCGTGTACAGGCTTTTCAAGAAGCCGCCTGGTCTCTCCTTGTCTCGCTCTGGGCCGATTACAACCGCTACCTTGCTCATGTCATAGCCCACTTGCCGCCCTCCAAGCTGGACACCGTTTGCCGCATCGGGTCGGGGAGCCCGGTCACGCTGGAGTACTTAGCCAGGGACTACTTGACACATCTGGTGCATCATCTAGCCCAAATCGGAGTCGCGGAAGATTTGTGATTTGCGATTGGTGATTTGCGATTGATGAACTGGTTGACTGGGAGAACCTAGGGTTGATGATGAGCGGAAGAACGCGGCAAGCTGGAGATAGCCCACGAATGAGGGAGTTTGCGCCAAGCTGGTTTCACGACCCGCCAAATCGCAAATCACAAATCAGAAATCGCAAATAGGTTGTTCTCCCGATCATCCGATCACCCGATCACCCGATCTCTCGATTCCCAGCCTCTTCATCCGGTAGAGCAGAGTGGTCCGCTTCAGTCCCAAGCGTTCCGCCGCGCCTCCAGGCCCCCCCAAAACGCCTTTTGCCGCGTTCAGGGCCTGTAGGATCTGCTCGCGGTCAGTCACCACAAGGGTACGCACACGCGGGGAGAAACCTCGATCCGCCAGCCGTTCCAATTCGCCCAACGGTGCTTGAAGAGTGGTTGTTTTGGAGAGGATCACGGCGCGCTCGATGAAATTCTGCAGCTCACGGATATTGCCGGGCCATTGATATTGCTGAAGGGCATGCATCACCTCGGCGGGAACCGTCTCAATCCGCTTGTTGATCCGGCGCGCATACTTCTCCGCGAAGTAGCGTGCCAGGACGGGAATATCCTCACGGCGCTCGCGCAACGGAGGGATGGTGATGGGGAAAACATTCAGGCGGTAATAGAGGTCGCTGCGGAATTCATGCTTGTCCACCATCTCGAGCAGGTTCCGGCTGGTCGCGGCCACCACCCGCACGTTGACCCGCACGGTTCGCGAACTGCCCAGGCGCTCGAATTCATGTTCCTGGAGAACCCGCAGCAATTTGGGCTGTAATTCGCGCGGGATATCGCCCACCTCGTCAAGAAACAGCGTGCCCTGGTGCGCGAGCTCAAAACGGCCGACCTTTTGCGCGATCGCCCCGGTGAAGGCGCCCTTCTCATGTCCGAAAAGCTCACTCTCCAGCAGGCCCAGGGGAATCGCCGCGCAATTCACCTTGACAAAGGTGCGGTCGCGCCTGGGGCTCAAACTGTGGATGGCCCGCGCGATCAGCTCTTTTCCCGTGCCCGTCTCGCCTAAGGTTAGAACGGTCGAGTCCGTGGGCGCCACGATCCTTACCTGGCCCAAAACATCCTTCAGCGCCCGGCTGTCGCCGATGATGTCTTCGAAATCGCGATCGGCGCGAATCTCTTCGTTCAGGTAGACACGCTCCTCGGCCAGTTTCTCCCGGACCTCGTTGACTTGCCTGTAGTTCAAAGCATTCTCGACGCCAATCGCCTCCTGGTTCGCCACTTGGCGGAGGAATTCCAAGTCTTCCGCGGAGAAAACGTCGGCCTGTATTTTGCCCACGTTCAGCGTGCCCAGCGCCCGCTTGTGGCTGATCAGCGGCAGGAAGCAGCCCCACTTCAACCCGGCGGCGATCAGCGGATTGCTCTGGGGAGCGAATCGTGAGAAATCCTTGCCGTCCAGCAGCATCGCCTTGCCGGATTCGACGACCTCGCCGGAAATCGTTCCCTCCATTGGAATCACGATCTCCTCGTCATGATCGGAGTCCGGGAGCGAAAAGTGGCGGGCATAGACACGCAGCCGGCGCTCCTCTCCCGGCTCTCTCAAGGTCACGCTGGTGTAATCGCACTGCATCACGCGCCGGACGTTGGTGGAGATGGCGCGCAGTAACTCCCGCAGGTCGAGAATGGAAACAATGTTGTTGTTGAGGTCCAGCAGCAGCCGCAGCCGGTCCCGCTCGCGCTCCAGTTGGTGCAGAAGCTCGGCCGGTTCCAGCACCAGCCCCGCCAGGGGTGCGCCATGCTCCGCCATGCTCATGAGCTTACTCGGACAACCTGTCTCTTGACAAGCGGAAGATAGTAGGCTATGATTTTAGGTTGAGATCAGGGACCCAGCCATGACAGACATCGCTTTTGTCCCTTTCCGGCGCCGGATCCCGGTCTTCCGGTCCCCCTCCGCCTACTCGACTGCCGAAGCCTGGCGGCCGCACACCAAAACTTATGGAACAAAGCGAGAATGTCTATGAAAACAAAGGATCGTTATCTCGGGCTGGCGCAGACGTTGCTATTGAACGTCTGCGATGCGCCGAAGGCGCACTTCGGTCAACTTGTACCCCCTGTCCTGA
>Ga0187891_1003727_pt1 | contig 10378 bp, 7 predicted proteins | sample June2016WEW_21_4_FD_132990 | JGI IMG/M metagenome (GOLD analysis project Ga0187891, IMG submission 132990) | Peatland microbial communities from SPRUCE experiment site at the Marcell Experimental Forest, Minnesota, USA - June2016WEW_21_40 | ecosystem: Environmental > Terrestrial > Soil > Wetlands...
CCGATTGCGCTGGCCGTTGCAGAACAAGAACAGGTGCCCGCTCAGAGGCTCACACGACAATCGATCCCGAACCAAACCGAACAGCCCTTCGAACCCCTTGCGCATGTCGGTGACTCCGGCGGCCAGATAGATCCGTGTGGCTGGACCCAGTCCAAACACGGCCTACACCCGCTCCAGCAGACTCACCAGGCGTTCGAACGTACTCGTATCAAAATCAGGATGCACTTCGATCCGGCGCCCGCCCGGCAGCACCACAGCCAGTCCGCAACTTGGTTCGTGCTGCGCCGGCGATTTCTTGGCGGCCAACTCCACCTTCACCAACCGGCCAGCCGAAGAAACTGGTCTCTGCCTTCTCTTCCAACGCCGCTTTTTCAGATGGCGATCCAACGTGCTGAAGCTCAAACCTCGACTCTGGCAAAACTCACTCCGCCGCATACCGCTGCTCACAAACTCGGCCACCAGCTGCTGAACTTCGGCGCGGGTACGTCGCTTGGGCGCTGACAACTCTGTTTTTGCGGTCATCCGGGCACTTCAGCACAGACCCCGCCTGTCGAACAGGTGTGTTGGTCAGACGCTTACCTTCGAGTGGCACCTCATGCTCACGTGATTTTCCTGGGCAAAATTCTCAGCGATCTCCTCGGAATGGCACCCCTCATTATGCGAAGTCGGTCCCTGGAATTTTCCTGGCAGATTTCCGCGTGGGCTCACGTCGCAGCGTGGAGTGGTGTGTGCCGGGGTTTGGGTGTTCGATGCCCACAAATGCAAACTGGTGGACAGTAGTCAGAATGCCTTGCGGGCCGTGGTGAGAATCAACTGAAGATAAGTAGTCCACGACCTTTCAAGCAGAGGATGCCTTACATTTGCGATACTGCGCTACGGCTTGTTCAAAAGCAACTTTGCCCGTCTGAAGAAACTCACGTTCATCTTCGATTCTCTTTCTCTCTATTTTCTGCTTGGCTTTACGGATAAGACCTAGACGAACCTTCTCTGTGATGACAATCTATTTCCCTTTGGCTGGGTCGTAGTCATGCTTAATGCGATTGCATTCGGCACAGGCTGGAACTAGATTATCAACGCTCTCTGTCAGATCAGAATACTTGTGCTTGGGCAACAAATGCTCACCTGTGGCTGTGAGCGCAGCGCCATACGTATCCAGCAGAGGCCTTCCGCAATAAACGCAACAGCCGCCGTCTCGAATAAACGCTTGGAGCATGTTGATGTTCCATCCCCGGCTGAAATAAAGCGATTCCTTCCTTAAGGCCCTGGCGATTACTTGCAGTTCCTTTTCACATGACATGGCAGTTTCCCTTCAAATCACGATGAAAGGATCATTGCACAGGCGGCGTACAATCGGCTGGACAAACCTTTGAATATCTATCTAGACACCAATGCCTTCCGCTACTTTGGAATCGCCTTCGAAAAAGTATCGCTTGCACCAGAGATCACGGAAAAGATACTCATCTCTCCGCTCAGTGCATTCGAAGTTTTCGCACAATTGGGTGATGACAACCCGGCCAAGGCTGATCTGGTCTTACGTCAGATTCATGCCCTTCGCAATTGGACAAATCCTAAACATGCAGTGCTACTCCCATGGCCTGGCGATATGCTGCAAATGCTCTGGTCTCAGAAGCCCGTTCATGATGATGATCTCAGGGAAAGAATGCAGCAGTCTTTCAATGTGATTTTGACGGCTGTTTCATTGACCCCGCTCAAGGAGGCAGCACTGCAACAGAAACAGATGATGGACCTTTTCAAAGACACCATGGCGCATGACTTCAAAAACATGCTTGACGATTTGAAGACGCAGCAGGGCAAGAAAGAAAAGCAGAAGGCGAAGCCAGTTGATACGAGTGAACCTTGGTTTAACGGAATTGCGAAACGAGCAAAGGCTGACCCCAGTTCCAAGACGATCTCTGAAGTTCGGTCGCTCCTTAGTGCGTATCACGAATTTGAACAAACAAAACTTAGTACGGCACTTCTGAACAAAGAATACAACCCACTCAGCCACACGAATCAGAACGACATTATCGATTCAGAGCAATTGATCTATCTGGGCGAGCCTTCGCTGTGCATGCTGACGGCTGACAAGGGAATCAAAAGCAAGGTTGTGAAAAGCGAACAGGCTGCTCGGATTGTGGTGGCCACCCCAGAAGATCTGAGGGATGCACAAAAGGCCGAGGCAGTCCTGAGAAGCGCCCTGGGAATATGAGTCGTCAAAGCACAGCAGTTCCACAGTCCACTTCCTAGTGCTACCCTGAGTGGGATGACGTTTGCAGGGCAGACACCCCTGAGACCGTACCTTTTCGGTTATGCGTGCGCTAGTGTTTTACTTTTGATGGCAGGCATTTTCGCAATAATCACCCAGAAACGTGAGTCCCAAGTTGTGGCCGCGCCAAAGGCTACGCGGTCGTGTTCAGGAAGCTGTAGCCTATTGTTTGGCACTTTTGATCTCAGCGATGTCGAGGTTCAGATCAGGGATTCCTTATCCGAGTGGTCTAATCTGGGGAACGCTCTCTTTGAGCAGATCGTTAAGGAGTGCGGGTAGCAACCACACTGGGATGAAGCGCAATTCGGGATCGCCGACTCTGCCAGACGCGGTACCTTTCAGAATTCCGGCTAGGACCACACCGTGATCATTTCGAATCCACAATCCTGATCCGCTCATTCCGCTCAGATCGCGGGACGCGCCAGAGATTTGCATGTCTTCCAATTGAGGGAACAACTCGACGTTATGGTAGAGCCGCTGTTTCTCTCTGAAGTCTGCGATTATCGAAACGCTTGATACCGATATGATTGGTCCACCAGCAGCGTACACAGGGCCTTCGAAATATATCACCTTGCCGTGTGGAACAATGCGAGCATGTGACGCGAAAGCCGCAGCAATTACAGACAGAGCACCCGGCTCATGTTCAAGACATTCTTGGGTCACGTAATCACTATTTGCGAGAGGATATGGCTGCTTGAGTGCGGCGGCAAAATCTTCGTTTTGAGAGTCCAATATGGTTAGATCGATTTGCGGAACCGACTTGATTACAGTGGCTGGAGATAGCTCTGAAATCACCAAGGGTCTTGGCTCCTTATAGCGGCCCTCGCACGCTTTGCCTTTGGTGAATCGGCAGGGATCATTCTATAATCCTGCCGCACTATGAAGGACAACGGCAGATCGCTCCCTCTGACGAACGCTCCGTTGCACTACGCGCCACACGGAGAAATGGGAGTCGTTTATCTGTTTGCGAACATCGCCAAAAACTGCAATTCCGTATCGAAGAAATTCGCGCTGCTTATCCAGATTGCATTGGGTGCCAAGAATACCAGCCCCAGTCGTGCCTCCTCAACCGTGAGCCAATCACGTTCGTAGGCGGGTGAGAGAGAGACATCAACTGAGATGCCGCGTATCTGCGCAGGAGCGATTTTGAGTGAGTCCAAAGATGAGCCATGCCGAACCCGAGCGGCATAACGAAATCCTACCGTGGTGGGATGTATCAATCTGGACATGCCAACGCACCGCTGAAGTCGTGAATCTCTGTCCCACTCGTACAGGTAGGTGTTGTCATCAAGGATGAACATAGGCGTAGATCTGCGCGTATTGTCGGGCAGGTTTTGGAATGCCGAGCCATATCGGATCGCACGCGTCCATCAAGCTGATAGCTAGGTCACCGTCCAGGCGTCCCGCCCAACATCCAAACCCCAGATCGACGCGATCCCTGACTGGAGGGAACGCCGATAGTAACTGTTCGGCATTCTCCCGGAATCTCCCACCGTTGGTGTGGAGCACAACATCAAACGTGGGCCCTGGCTTTTCTCATGTTGCGTTTCGTTCTGGAAGGCTTCGTCTCAGTGAGACGCTCCTTCTTGATACGCTCCAACAACACCGACGCAGGTTCATATTCCCGACCTTCGCGTCGAGCCAGTTCTGCTTCAGTGGGGACGAGTTCGCCACGAAACGCTTTGGAGAGGATGGACTGGGTGAGTTTGTCGGCTTGCGCAGTCGCCTTCAGTAGGTGTTGCTCAATGGCCTCAGCAAACTTGAGCAAGGCATCAACACGACGAACAATCTCGTCTTGTTCGACTCTCGGTGGTAATGCAACTTGAAGTACCCGCACATCGCCGATGTTGACTCCCCGCACCGCAACTCCCTTCATCGCAGCTTCGAGGCGCTTTTGAGCACTCGGAGATTGGAGATAGAACTCTATATAGTCGGACGACAACTCCCGGTGAACTGAGATTCGCGCCGTGTCCTGAGTGATATTGGCACCATCAAGTTGCGCCGGGACTCGACAGACTCGGCCTGCCGTCCCGCGAATTGATAGCAAGAGATCACCCCCACAAAGGGCGGAACGACGGTACATGTCGGCAATCTGCTTGGTTGTTCTCCGAATGCCCTCTACCTTTAGCCGATTGTTGGGAAAATCGGCAACCCGAATATAGGGGATGCCTCCTGAAACATCGGGACCCGGTTTCAGGATGCCGTAAGTGATCGACCGTCCCGGTTGGCAAAGAACCTTCAACTCCTCAAGTGCCCATGTGTCCGGTATTTCATCTTGGGTTACGTTGTGAACGTCCTCGGTAGGAGTAGCAGCCTGTCCCCCATGACCCAGACCTTGTTCAACGTGAGACTTCCGAATACACTCGGCAAGCGTGCGTCCAGATTCGATGGTCGGATGCTCGGCTCTCCAATCCGCTGTGAGTCTCCCCGAGCACGCCGCCGCAAGCACCGCTTGGCGAAAGCGTTTGAGGATCGCAGGGACTCGGGAAAGGTGGTCGCGTGCGCAGTCTGTGGTCGGCAGGATTCTCTTGATCTGAGCGGCAATGCGCTGTTGCTCACAAGTAGGAGCAAGAAGTATCGGTATTTCTTTCGCTCGACTTCCCGAAATCTCAGTAAACGTGGAGCCGCTGCCCATCTGTTCGAGGTGGGGCGTGATCAGCCTAAGCCAAAAATACACGAACTCGGGATTGATTCCCGAGGCACAGACAAAACTCTTGAACCCTTGATTCGTGCAAACGTCGTTTGCTGCGATGGCCACATATCCGATAGGAGCACGGCTCGACATCAATACCGTTCCCGCAGGCATTATCACTGCTGAGGATGAGCGCAACCCTTTCTCGCTGAGGTCACGTCTGCCTCTGCGAATATATAACTCTCTGAAGCGGCTCAGGTCTGCCGGAGTGATCCAAGGGTGTCCAGCCTCAGAAAAGTTCCCCGGCTCGGATGATTTTGGAGTGCCACCCCCGACCACATCAGCGATGCTTCCTGCGGTGGTCAGAGTCCAGCCACCGGGTAGGTCGTCGGTCGGTAAAATGCCCTCAGGTATCTCGATTCTTGTGTCGATCACAGAGTGCTCTTCGCTGGTGCAGAGTTCGCAGTCTCTCCGTTTTCAAGAAGGCCCTCAATTTTCGTCAGTTCTGTGATTGCTAATCGAAGTTCGGCAATCGCATCAGTTATGAGTTCGTCTGGCTCACTTGCACTGTCCGCGTCGTCGCCAGACTCGTCTTTGAGCCACTTCAAACCGTCGATTTTGTAATCACGGTCCCTGACTTCATCAATAGAGAAAATACGCCAGCGGTCGTCGTTCGAGTCGCTCGGTTTGCGCTTTGCCGTGCCATTGGGGTCGGCCCCAAAGCACTTCTCAAACTCAGCAAAATGTTTCGCTGTAAGTGGACGATCCTTCTTCGTTATGTGTGGCACATTGCTGCGTCCGTCGTACACCCACACAGTTTCAGTCTTGTAGCCCTTGGTGAAAAAGATCACGTTCGTTTTTGTACCGGGACTATAAGGTGTAAAGGTGCCATTCGGAAGCCGAAGCACAGTATGAAGATTGCAGTCTTCGGTCAAAATCTTGAAAACCTCGCCAGCTTGATCCGCAAATAGGCAGTTATCTGGCACCACCACAGCAGCACGGCCTCCAGGTTTCAGGATCGTCATGACGTGCTGAATAAAATTGAGTTGCTTATTGCTAGTGCTGATAGTGAAGTCGTCTCGTGTCGGTGCCTGATTTGCACCCTTCGTTCCAAATGGTGGGTTCGTCATTACCACATCAAAGCGTTCACCGGAGGGAATTGTGTAGATGGAGTCTCCGAGACCGATGTGAGGCTCTAGCCCATGGAGGTAAAGATTCATCAGTGTAAGGCGACGAGGCCGTTCCACGAGTTCATTGCCGAAGTAGGTCTTGGACTTTAGCCGCTTCGCTAGATCACGCTCCAATGCACCCTTGGTCTGTTCGATCAACCATTCGTAGGAGGACACAATGAATCCGCCCGTTCCACAGGCAGGGTCGCACATCGTGAACTCTTTGTGAACACGAGGGTCGGGCTTCATGCAGCGAACGATGGCTTTGATCAGCAAGCGTGGCGTGAAATATTGTCCCGCACCCTTCTTGCCCTCGCTTGCTGCTTTCTCCAACAGACCCTCGAATGCCGCTGCCTTGATGTCGATGCCAAGAGCCGTCCACTCTGTTTCGTCGATGACGCCGAGCAGCTTCTTCAAGTTGACTGGATTGTTGAACCGCGATTGCGCTCCCGCGAAGATGTCACCCAGCAACCCTCGCTGTTTACCCAACGTGCGAAGAATGTCGATGTAGTCGTCGCGTAGGTCTGTGCCTGACTTGCTGATAAGAGTTGGCCAGTCGCAGCCCTTCGGCAACTCGATGCTGCGCTCGTCGGCCATCTTGAGGAAGAGCAAGTAGGTCAACTGCTCGATGTAGTCGCCGTAGTCGATTCCATCGTGACGCAGGGTATGGCAGAAACCCCAAAGGGTCTGGACAACATCGCTCATGTTGCAATGGCCTCGTTGAGTTGTGTGATCATCTGTGGCAGTTTACCGTCGAACACTCGATTCGCACGACCCCAACCCCCGGCGAGATTGAAAACGGGTATCGCATCGAAGTCGTCCTGCTCGATGGTCAGATTTTCCACCAAATGGGCCTCGATCCGATCCAGCCATTGAATCTGTTCTGGCGTGAACGGCTTTCCCGTCGTCATTTTAGCCATGGCCAGCTTGACTCGGTCACCAGCCGTGTACAGCGGCTCCTGCTCGTTGGCAGCGTGCTTGACCATCGAAATGATGTCTACCAGAGCCTTGTGGTATTGAATCTCGTGGGCCTTGCGAAGATTTTCAAGAGTGAACCGCTGCGGTGCTGCGGCCAACTTCTGTCGAAGTTCCGTGAGGGCGGTGGTATTCCAGTCCCTCGGGCGGTTCAGAAGGATGCGAATGGCCTCGACCTGAGCAGGATTCTCTCGGACAAATCTGGCAAACACGGATAAATAATCCTCGGGTTTGTATTCCTTGCCATCGGTTCCGCGCACCAGCCACGAGGAACTGACCATGTCCACGGTGTCGGTCGCCACTAGGAAAGTTCGCTGCCGCCGGGGATAATTGACCAGCAGGTCTTGGAAGATCTTCTCCCGCAGCAACTTCATCTTTTCCACGAAGTCGGTTCTCAACTGTCGTGGAAGATCACTCGCGTATTTAGCCATGTCTCCCTGCGGGATGAACACGGCGAACATATCCCGCGCCTCACCGGACATCTCCTTGTCAATGCGCTGGAGACGCTTCACGAGGCGGCGAATGTTGTAGTCACGATCCCGGTTGTTCCAGATGTCGTCGATAATCTCGGTGATCGTGCAGACTTCATGCTCCGGTGGTTCTGCGGTGATTTCTGTGGCTTTCTTGAAGTATTCCATCAGCGTACCGTCGAAGCAGTCGAACACCACAAAATGAGATTTGTCAGGGAAGTGTTCGCCCTTGCGAGTTCCGCGTCCCAACATCTGCTCGAACAAGATTCTGGATTTTACTGGTCGCAGGAAAACAATCCCCTCAAGATCGGGGATGTCCACGCCTGTTGTGAGGAGATCAACACTCACAACGACGCTAGGCTGTGGGCGGTTACGAAACTCGCGGATGTGCTGGAGGGGCCTGTCAACTTTCCCGGTGATCTTCTGCACAAACGAATCACCACGTCCAAAGACATCGCGCCCGATCTCAACCAGTTGATCTGCGTGAGAAGTGTGTGACAGATCATTGACCGCAAAGATCAACGTCTTCGGGAAGCGTTCGTAGTGTTGCTCGTGTTCGACCGCCCACTTCTTGACTTCTTCAAGAATCTTGCGGTTGGAGTCAGGCGATGTGATGTCGCGCTCAACCTTGCTGCTATCGAATTGCCGTTCGTCCTCCAATAGATCGAGTTGCTTCGCTCCTGATTCTGGATTGACGATCTCGACTTGTTCTCCTTCTTGCAGGAAGATGCCGTTCATTCGGACATTCGACTTGACCGCAACCACGTCGTAGTCAACGAGGAAGCCCTCGCGCACAGCACGCTCGTATTCGTACCGATAGACGATGTCCTTGAAGTAAGCCGTCGTGTGAGCGGCAGGCGTAGCGGTGAGGCCAACCTTAACGGTATCGAAGTGATCGAGCGTCTTGCGCCAGATAGCTGCTTCAGATGATGTGTAGCCTCGATGGCACTCGTCGGCGATAACCAGATCAAAGGCGTGGATCGGAATGTCCAGCTTCTTGGCGTCCTCATCAAGTTCCTCGTCCCCCGCAGCAAAAATGGCATCTCGACCAAAGAGGTTAATGGTCATCCGCTGAATTGTGCTGACGTACACGAAGGCGTGACTTGCATTCGGGTTCGTCAGGTAAGCCTCCGGCAGCACCTTCGGATCGTACTTTTGATCCTCGTCGAAGTCGCCACGCTGGAACCGCTGGCTGTAGACCTCATAGATTTTGTCGAACTTCAGCCCCGGTTCCGGCTCGAAAGAAGCAAAGGCCAGCACAGCCTGTGCCGCGAGTGCCCGACGATCCACCAAGAACAGAATGCGCTTCGCCACTCCTGACTTCATCAGCCGATAGACTTCGTTGACCATCGTGAAGGTCTTGCCCGTCCCGGTTGCCATGGCCACGAGCATCTGCTGCTTCTTATCGGCAATGGACTTCTCAATGGCGACGTTCGCCTCGCGCTGGTAAGGACGTAGTCTTGAATGATCGTTTGGTGTTCGTAGAAGGGTCTCGCAGGACGAATCGGAATCTTTCTGGAGTGCCTCGATCAGGGCTTCAGGAGTGTGGAACTGGGCGACGATGTGAGACCGGGATAGCTCGTGCCGGATGTCGTGATGCCAGATCGCCTCACCGTTTGTAGAGTAGAGAAACGGAACTCGATACCCTCGATAGTTGAACGGGCTGCCCGTTACACCCTTGGAGTATCTTTCGGCCTGCGTGAGAACACTCTGTGGCCCGAGGGTCAACTTCTTGGCTTCGACGATGCCCAAAACCGTGCCATCCACGCAAAGGGCGTAATCCGCAGGCCCGTTGGCGGTCTCGAACTCCTCGATGGCGCAACCGGAATAGGAGTTCAGGGACATTCCGGGCGAAAAGGCGACGATCTTCCAGCCTGCTGCCTTCAACTTTGGATCGATCAGGCGCTTACGGGTTAACCACTCGGAGTTTTGTTCTGAAGCCTTCACAGATATCAATGGGGGAGCATTGCATTATAACGATTCGTGAGCGTCCGCTGTGTACTTCGCGGTGGTCACTGCACGGAACTGGCAACTCTCCCATCCGTCGGGCCGATGGGGCCGTTGCTTCGTTGCTTCATTGAACTTGCGCGACTTGGAGAAGCCTGTTTCCCCGGCGTCCCCAGATTACTTACCCGCCAAACCTTTGTGCTATTCCCGTCCAACAGCCGCAGGCAATAGAATCTGTTTAGCATCCAGAGCGAGTCGGACATGCTCCGACTCCCCAACCGAACGCAAAGCGTCACGGTGGTTACAGCCTAGCAGGCTGGATGCGGCAGATTAAGGAGTCTGCAAAATGAACCCATCAGAAATTGAAACGTGCCGGGAATATGGCTCTCGCTGCGAGAGTTGCAACCGTTCGACAGATGACTTTTACATTCTGAGAGACGGAAGCATCGTGTGCGTGGACTGCTCCGAACTTTGGGAGCATGACAAAGCAAAGCAGAACTAAGCATCTCTTCGGAAAGCCAGCTTCGAGCAGGCTGTTGACTTGAGGAAGGTATGGCAATCCACGACATAAAGGTTGCAGATGACATGAAGCGGCGCGGTATCCGGCCAACCTCGACCCGCGACGAGGTTATTCAGGCGTGGGATAGGGCCGCCAATCCGATGCGCGGCTGGCTTGAATGGAACATTAAGCGGCACCGTGACGAGGCGGCGAGATTGAGGGCGCAAGGCTTCACGTTGAGCGAGGGTGAACACGGGGCTGGGTGCGGAAAAACTGAGGAATGCAAAGTGAAATCAGGAACAATCGAAACAACCGCTCCGCTGATCGCCGAGCTTGAACAGGGCGAGTTGCGATGCCCCAACGGGCATGACTCAGCAATCCCTCCGCGCTGCCCTGCGTTGATGTTTGTGGCCTGCAGAG
>Ga0187891_1003732_pt1 | contig 10365 bp, 8 predicted proteins | sample June2016WEW_21_4_FD_132990 | JGI IMG/M metagenome (GOLD analysis project Ga0187891, IMG submission 132990) | Peatland microbial communities from SPRUCE experiment site at the Marcell Experimental Forest, Minnesota, USA - June2016WEW_21_40 | ecosystem: Environmental > Terrestrial > Soil > Wetlands...
ACGGGAAGGCTACTTTGAGCAGGCCGCGGACGGCACGCTGTTCCTCGATGAAATCGGCGACCTGAGCATCTTCACGCAGGTCAAGCTCCTTCGCGTCCTGCAGCAGATGGAGTTCAGCCGCCTCGGCTCGAACAAGCTCATTCCCTTGCGCGCGCGCCTCATCTTCGCCACCCACCAGGATCTGGGCAAGCTTGTGGCCGAAGGCAGGTTCCGTCAGGATCTCTTCTATCGCATCAACGTCATGCGCATCGATTCGCCGCAGCTCCAGGAGCGGTCAGAAGACATTCCCCTCATCGCCGGTCATTTCTTGCGCCACTACTCAAACGTCTTCCAAAAACCAATGGACTCGATCGAACCGGCGGCCATGGAGATGCTTCAGAACTACCCCTGGCCCGGCAACGTGCGCGAGCTTGAAAACGTCATGCAGCGCGCCATCATTCTAGCTCCCGGCCGCGTGGTCCGCGCCGAAGACCTCAACCTCAAAATCCACGAGCCGGATGAGGATCCTGCCGCCTTCGACCAGATCGTCGACATCGCCGACTATCAGCCATCAGGCTCGTTCGAGCGCCAGCTACGCGACTACAAAACCAGGCTCGCCGTCACCGCTGTTCGCGAGAACAATGGGAACAAGACGCTGGCTGCGCGCAGCCTCTCCATCTCCCGCGCCTATCTTCACAGGCTCTTGCGGCTCGCCGAGAACGAAGCTCTCGCCGCGTCTGATCCTCATTACGAGGAACAAAAACTGCGCGAGACAGTTACCGCCTGACGCGCCAATCCCTACGCGCAAACCCTGCGGCAATTTGAAACCTGGATTCCATGCGCAGGACTCATCCCATTTGGCCTCGAATCACGCGAAATAATCGACCTGCTTCGCTGGCGCCTTTTCGAGCGCCTCCGCTCCCGCAGCCGTCTCGCCCTCCAGCAGGAGATCGTCGTCTTCGCTCTCCTCCGCGCCGGCAGCTTTACGTCCGTTTCGCTGCTCGCCGCTATCGTCTGGCCTTGCAGAAGCGTCGATATCGAAGATCGCCGGCGGCCGCATTTCTGCCTGCGCCGCCCTCATGGCTGGCAATGCGCGAATTCCCGGAATGGGGGCTATCTCCATACTCACATCCCGACTTCTGCCGCTGTGTATCGACTTGGAAGGGAAAGTCTTTAATCTTGTCGCGCTGTTCTTGTCCGATTTTCGGACACCTGCGCCCGGCGCCGCACTACCTGTGAAGCGTCGACTCCGTTGAGGCCAGCAGCCCGTTCCCGCTGTCTTGGCGTTGTTGGCTCCCGCTCTCTCCTTCAATCCCGGCCTTGTTTTTATTCAGCAGCGCCAGTCCCTGTTCCAGGCTCATCCCTGCGGGAACCGCAACGAAGCCCCCGCGCACCTCGTTCGTCTCGCGTGCAAATGTCTTCACCAGCAGCGCACGGATGTTCATGTGCACCTCAAGCGACTCCGTCTTCCAGTCGGTCGCGCTCACCTGCTCGCGCACCAGCCGGAACCATCCGCCCTTGTACAGCTTGCCCAGGATTCCGAAGCCGAATTCCACATTTTCGTCCACATGGCCCTCCAGCTTTGCCAGCCGCTTCGTTCGTGCATCCACCCACAACGTCCCGCTCATGGAGTGGAAGATTCGTTCCTCAATGCTGCGCGCCTTATCCGCGGGATTGGGCCGGAAACGCAGCCGGTAGCACCCATTCTCCTCGCCGTCATATTCGTACACGAATGCCGTCGGCAAAAGCGCAAGAATTCGCCCGATCCGCTCCTCGTCCTCGTCGTACTGCCGCAGTTGATCGGCCTGCTCGTCGCGCGAGCTAAGCAGCCTTTCCAAGCGCTCCTGCTCCTGCTGCTCCGCCTCAGGCGTCAACGCGCGTCCGTTGCTCAGCGCCAGCCGCGCAACGGGCCCCTCGGAGGTTTCCACCTGGTCTTCCAGCCGCGTCCCTGTTTGCGAACGCCGTTCCACCCAGTACCGCCAATAGCCGTGCCGTGAGTGATCGTTCAGCTCGTTGTAGACCACCTCCCCGACCAGTTGCCCCGCCGGCATCGGCGGCTCGGAATGCGCGCTGCTTGCACCCTGCGTCGCTGTTAGCACCACCATCGTCGCCCAGAGCACACGCATTGCATCACCTCCGGAGCCCACAGTGGTTCCACAACTGCTATACCCAGGCCCGCGACGGGCAAGTGGCTTTTTCGCCAAGAAAAAGCCACGCCGCAGGACGTTGGAAAGAGCACGTGAATTGTGGAACCGCTCTAAGAACTCCGTTTCGCAACGTGACCTGTGGGCATCATGAGGGCTTCGCAATGAAGTTCCGGCGAGACCTGCGTGAAAAGCCGGAGAATCGCGAAGCCGGAACCATGTTCGTTAACGCGAATCTCAATCATGGTGTGTGGTTCGTCGTTGCACCTTACGCACCCATGCACCAGACCTTGATTTCAGCGCTCGCGGCGAGCTTGATTCTCGACTGGGATTCGAGGAAGGAAGAGTTCATTTTGCTCCGCGGTTTCCCTAACTTCACCGCGCGTTCCGGATGTTACGATAGGTTGCATCCGTTTCGGAGGTCGCCAACCATGATTGAAACTTCCGCGCACGCAGCGCTCACCAGCGAGCAGATTTCCAATCTCACGCGTCAGAACAATTACGGCACGTGGCGCTTTCAGAAGGCCTGGAAACCGCTCTATATCGCTGATGCAGAAGGCTGCTGGTTCATTGACGGCGCGGGCAAGCGTTACCTCGATTTTAGCTCGCAGCTTATGTGCGTCAACCTTGGACACAAAAATCCTCGCGTGGTCGAAGCCATCGCCGAACAGGCCCGTGAACTCTGCTACGTCGCACCCGGATACGCCACTGCTTCACGCGCCCGCCTCAGCGCCAAGCTCCTCGAAGTCCTCCCCGAAGGTCTCAACAAATTCTTCTTCGCCACCAGTGGCACTGAAGCCAATGAAGCGGCCTTCAAAATCGCCCGCATGTTCACGGGCAAGAATAAGATCATCTCCCGCTACCGCTCCTATCACGGCTCGACCATGGGCTCCATCGCGGCCACCGGCGATCCACGCCGCTGGGCTATGGAGCCGGCGGGCAAAGGGGCGGGCGTCGCCTTCGCGCCTGAGACCAACTGCTACGACTGCCCCATCAGGCACACCTACCCCACCTGCAACATCGCCTGCGCCGACTACATCGAGCACATGATCCGCAACGAGAGCGACGTCGCCGCCATCATCCTCGAGCCGGTCGTCGGCACCAACGGCGTCCTCGTTCCGCCGCCCGAGTATTTCCCTCGCCTCCGTGAAATCTGCGACCGTCACGGCGTCTTGATGATCGCCGACGAAGTCATGGCTGGCTGGGGCCGCACCGGCAAGTGGTTCTCCGTTGACAACTGGAACGTCAAGCCCGACATTCTCGTCACCGCCAAGGGCATCACCTCGGCATACGTTCCCCTCGGCCTTTGCGCCACCACTACCAAAATCGCCGACTACTTCGAGGACCACTACTTTTCACATGGGCATACTTACGAGGCGCACCCGCTCACCCTCGGTCCCGCCGTCGTCACTATCGAAGAGATGCAGCGGCTCAAGCTCGTCGAGCGCGCCGCTGAGCTCGAGCCCTACGTCCGCCAGAAGCTCGAAGCCCTGAAGGCCAAACACGTCTCAATCGGCGACGTCCGCGGCCTTGGTCTCTTCTTTGCTGTCGAAATTGTGAAGAATCGCAAAACGAAGCAGCTCTTCAACACCATGCGCGACAAGGTGGAAGGCAAGCCGCTCGTCGTCGATCAAATCGCCGCCAAAATGATGGCGCAGGACGTGTCCATTCAAGCCTGGGTCAGCCACTTCGTCATCGCCCCGCCGCTCATCGTCACCAAAGAGGAGTTAGACTTGGGCATCGCCGCTCTCGACGAGCACCTCGCAATCGCCGACGCCCTCGTCGAAGCATAGCCGGGCTCTACCAACAGATTGGGGTGCCCCAGGTCCCGATTTTGGGGCCTGGGATACCGGGGCGACGAATCGCCGCAACAGAGGGCATCACGCCACCTCTTCCGCGCTCTCCGCCGCACCAACCGGCGCAACCAGCTTCATCATCGCCACATAGGTCGCACCCGCTGTGAAGAACCCCACGAACCACGCGTAGTCGTAAAGAAAGTGCAGCGGCTTCACGAACACGCCGATCAGCGCGATTCCGGCCCCGAGAGCCAGCGCAACCAACGCCCGCGGATTCACCCCTTTGGTGTAGTGGTAGACACCTTCGCGATGATAGAGCGAGTTCACATCCAGTTCCGTACCGCGGATGAAAAAGTAATCGCACACCATAATCCCCGCCACCGGCCCCAGCAGCCCTGAGTAGCCCACCAGCCAGCCAAAAATGTACGCGTCGGGAGTGGCCAGCAGCCTCCACGGGCACATTGCGAGGCCGAGGAATCCCGTAATCAGGCCACCCGTTCGAAAGCTGATGAGCCGCGGCCACAGATTTGAAAAATCATTCGATGGTGAAACCACATTCGCTCCGATGTTCACGTTCAGCGTCGCAACAAGCACTGCAATCAGTGCTACAAACGCGACCACCGGCTGATGGAACATCCCGATCAGCTGCACCGGGTCCCAGATCGCCTTGCCAAACAGAACCGCCGACGCCGACGTCACCGCGATCCCCAGAAACGTGTATAGCACCATGGCCACCGGCAGCCCGAACGCCTGTCCCCATGACTGTGCACTTTGCGATTTTGAGTAGCGCGTGAAATCGGGAATATTCAGCGCCAGCGTCGCCCAGTAGCCCACCATCGCCGTCAGCGACGGGAAGAACACTGCCAGAAACTCGCTCCTCGAGTGGAATTGGTTTGGTGTCGACAGCATTACGCCGAAGCTGCCCGCTTTCATTCGCACCCAGACCAGCAGCGCCACTGCCATCACGAACATGAACGGCGCGCCGAACGCCTGTAACCGCCGGATCGACTCCACGCCCCGCCACACCACCACCATATTCAGCAGCCAGAAGCCCAGGAAGCACGCCCACAAGATGCCGCCGTTTCCCTCCGCGCTCGGCCAGATCACGATCAGCATCGCGTCAATGGCGCTTCCGCCGATCCACGACTGAATCCCGAACCATCCGCATGCCACCACCGCGCGCAACAGCGCCGCCAGGTTCGCTCCGCGCACTCCAAACGACGCGCGCAGAAACACTGGAAACGGAATCCCGTACTTCGCGCCGGCGTGCGCGTTCAGCAGCAAGGGAACGAGCACAATCAGGTTCCCCAGCAGCACCGTCCCGATCGCCTGCTTCCAATCCATCCCCTTGGCAATCAGTCCCGACGCGAGCCGGTACGTCGTGATCTCCATGCACATCGAGAACCACAGCGCCGTGTAGTTGTAGAAACCCCACGTGCGCTGCGCAGGCGTGGTCGGCGTCAGGTCGCGATTCGATAAGGATGGATCTACGGTGCTCACGGGACCTCCTCCGTGCTACCGGTGCTCTACCTCGACAATAGTTTCAGACCGATAAGATTCTTATAACGATGAGCCTGTCATCCTGAGCGACCGACGCGCAGCGGAGGAAGCCGAAGGATCTGCGGCTGCTTTTCGCGAAGGATGCAAGGCACGAAAGAGGGTGCCCCATCCTAGGCGCGCCGCTGTTTCTTGCGCCTAGGGTGGGACCGCACAAACCTCGCCCCCGCTCGAAAAAGCTAGTCCCTAGTCCCTAAGTCCCTCGTCCCTGCCTTATCTCCACGCCCCACCTCGCGCCTCGCGCCGCAGGTACTTCCCTCGCCCCGGCTTTCCAATGAACTTCCCGCCGCTCACAATCAGCTCTCCGCGCGAATACACATCGCGCGCATTGCCACGCACTTTGAACCCCTCGAACATCGAGTAATCCACGCGCATGTGGTGCGTCTTGGCGCTGATCGTATAGTCCTCCGCCGGATCCCACAGCACCAGGTCCGCGTCGCTTCCCGCGGCAAGTACGCCCTTCTTCGGAAACATCCCGAAAATTCGCGCAGGCGCCGTCGACACGAGCTCCACAAACCGGTTGATCGAGAAGTTCCCTTGTCCCACGCCGTGATGATGCAGCAGTTGCAGACGGTTCTCGATTCCCGGCCCTCCATTGGGAATCTTCGTGAAGTCGTCCTTGCCCAGCGCCTTCTGATCCGCGAAGCAGAACGGGCAATGATCCGTCGACACCACCTGCAGATTGTCTTGCCTCAATCCCTCCCACAGCTTCGGCTGGTTCTTCCGCTCGCGCAGCGGTGGCGTAAACACGTACTTCGCGCCCTCCCAGCCCTTGTCGGCCACGTCCTCGATTGAGAGCAGCAAGTACTGTGGGCACGTCTCGGCAAACGCCGGCAATCCGCGGTCCCGCGCCTCGCGCACCTGGTTCAGCGCGTCCTCGCTCGAAAGGTGCACGATATAAATCGGCACGCCGGCAATCTCAGCCATGGCGATTGCGCGATGTACCGCCTCGGCCTCGGCCTTCGTTGGCCGCGTCAGCATGTGATGGATTGGCGCGGTCTTACCCTCGGCCAGCGCCTGCTGCACGATGACATCAATTACAGAGCCGTTTTCCGCGTGCATGCAGATCAGCGCTCCGTTCTTCGCCGTCTGCCGTAGCGCCTTGAAGATCGTGGCGTCGTCCACCATCAGCACATTCGGATATGCCATGAACAGCTTGAAGCTGGCCACGCCCTCGCGCACCATGTCGTCCATGTCTTCCAGGCCCGCGTCTCCAAGGTCCGTGATGATCATGTGCAGTCCATAGTCGATGCATGCCTTCCCTTCGGCCTTCTTCCACCACGTGTCGAGCGCCGTGCGCATCTTCGTGCCCTTCGCCTGGATGGCGAAGTCCACAATCGTCGTCGTTCCTCCGATCGCCGCGGCTCGCGTGCCCGTCTCGAAATCGTCCGCCGAGTTCGTCCCGCCGAACGGCATGTCGAGGTGCGTATGCGCATCGATCCCGCCCGGCAGCACCAGCAGCCCCGTAGCGTCGACCACTTTGTCCCCCGCGCTCGCCGGAATCCCAGTGCGAACTTCCTTGATCAACGCGCCATCGATCAGCAAATCCGCCTTCACGCTGGCGTCGGCATTCACAATCGTTCCGTTCTGAATCAGTACAGTCGCCATAGATCACTTCCCGTTCGATGAATCGAGGAGGCCGGGCCACCCTCGTAAATACCAGAACACCGGTAGCTCAAAGACCATGATGTTAAACCACAAGAGGCCCCAACGTTCGACGTGCATTAGAACGCCGATCCATACTGACAAATGCATCACCAGAATTGATGCGGTCAGAATCCAGAATCGGTGATTCCTCAAATAATCGCGGCTGTCGTGAATGAGGTATCCGAAGAGAACCACGGTGCTAACGGTCAACCCGGCCCATCTAACAGATGAATAACGACCGAAAGCAAAGAAGAGCCCGCATAACAAGAGGAATCCCAATGCAATGACGATTGCGGCGCGCGCCGAAAGATCGTCAGGATCAAAACGCCACCGATTTTTCGTCTTCCCATGCATTTCAAGCTGGCTAGAAAGCCATCCTCAGTTGCTCCGACACCTAAGATGTTTGCGTCTGCGTCGCGCAGGCCGCTCCCCGCGTGCGTTCGTCCCACGTCTCTGGCTTGAGGCCCGTCTCCACCTGCACCATCGTGATGCAGCCTTCCACTGGGCAAACCAGCGAGCACAGGTTGCAGCCCACGCATTCCGTCTCGTCCACGCGCGGAATTCGTTCGAGCGGCGTCGCATATGGCCCAGGTGCAAACGCCGCCGCGCGCTCCTTGCGCGTCACGGGAGTCTCAGCAATCGTCGCCCTGCTCTCCGCTTCCTTCGCCGCCGGCGTTCGATGCAGTTCCACGTGCCCGTCCACCGGCCCGGTCACACGGTCCAGATGAATGCACTGGTGCGCGCCGTCCCAGCACGCAATGTGGCACAAATCGCACCCAATGCACTTCTGCTCGTCGATGTGCGCCACGATTCTGTAGTTCAGGTTCAGGTGCTTCCACTCCGTCACGCGATTGAGCGAAAGCCCGCGGAAATCCTCGAGCGTCTTGAATCCCTTCTCGCGCATCCAGTTGTCCAGCCCCTCAGCCATATCCTCGACAATTCGGTAGCCGTAGTGCATCACCGCCGTGCACACCTGCACCGTCCCGCATCCCAGCAGCAGAAACTCCGCCGCATCGCGCCACGACCCGATCCCGCCAATCCCCGAAAGCGGCAGCGCCGACTCCGGATCGGCCAGAATCTGCTGCACCATGTTCAACGCGATCGGTTTCACCGCCGGCCCGCAGTACCCGCCATGCGAGCTCTTCCCGTCCACATTCGGCCGCGGCACAAACGTGTCCAGATCGATTCCGGTAATCGAATTGATCGTGTTGATGGCCGAAAGCCCATCCGCTCCGCCACGCTTTGCCGCTCGTGCCACCGTGCGAATATCGCTGATGTTCGGTGTCAGCTTCACCAGCACCGGCGTGCGTGCCTTCTCCTTCACCCATTCGGTAATCATCTGGGCATACTCCGGCACCTGGCCCACTGCTGAGCCCATCCCGCGCTCACTCATGCCGTGCGGGCAACCGAAATTCAGTTCCAGCCCATCCGCTCCCGCATCCTCGGTCCGCGTCACAATTTCGTGCCATGCCTCGCGGTTCGATGCCACCATCAGCGACGCAATAACAGCGTTCTTCGGGTAACGCTTTTTCACTTCCGCCATCTCGCGCAGATTCTGTTCCACGGTCCGGTCGCTGATCAGCTCGATATTGTTGAAGCCCATGATCCGCTGCCCGTTCCAGTCCGTCGCCGAGTAGCGCGAGCTCACGTTCGTGATCGGCTCGCCGATGGTCTTCCACACCGCGCCGCCCCAGCCCTCGTCGAATGCGCGCATAATCATCTCGCCCGTATTCGTCGGCGGCGCAGACGCCAGCCAAAACGGATTCGGCGAATTGATGCTGCCCGCAAAGTTACGCACACCAATGTCAGGCATGGGCCACCTCCGCAACTTTCAACATCGCAAGTGCGGCGCGTTTGCCTCCCGCCACCGCATCCACCACCTCGCGCCCGCCGTTCACGCAATCTCCGCCGGCAAAGTACCTCGGATTCCCCGTCTTCCCCGTAACGCGATCGGCCACAATCTTCCCATCGCTGACCTCTACGCCGCGCAGCTCCTGCAAAATCTGCGTCAACGGCGACTGCCCGATCGCCGGCACCACTAGATCGCATGCGATGCTCGATTGCGAATCGGGAACCACCTCAAGCTTTCCACCCACCTCGCGCACCTGCACCGTTTCAAGCAGCAGACGGCCGTGCTCGCTGCGCCCGATCGCCACCGGCTGCCTCCGCCAGAGAAACTGCACGCCTTCCTGTTTGGCGTGCTCATATTCAAAATCAAAGGCCGACATCTCGCCCTCGCTGCGCCGGTACAACATATAGACCGTGTCCGCGCCCAGCCGTCGCGCGGCGTTCGCGGCGTCGATCGCCGTGTTTCCTGCGCCCACCACGACCACAGTCCCGTGCAGCTCGCGCAGATGCCGCGTCTTGTATGCGGCAATCAGCTCCAGAGCGTTCATTACGCCCGCCGCATCTTCGCCCGGAATGTTCAGTCGCTGCATCGCGCCCAGACCCAGCCCTAGAAACATAGAATCGAATTCCGCTTCCAACGCCTCCAGTGCTGCCGCCGAGTCCACTTCCACTCCGCACCGAAACTCCACGCCCAGGCGCCGGATCATCTCCACCTCGTGCACGCTGTCGGCGGCCCGCAGTTTGTACTCCGCCACCCCGTAGGTATTCAACCCGCCCGGTAATTCGCGCCTCTCAATCACCGTCGCCCGCGCACCCTGGCGGCACAACTCCGCCGCACATGCCAGCGACGCCGGCCCACCGCCAATGCACGCCACGCGCAACTTGCTCGTTCCCGAGGCAGCCACCGGCACCGCCTCGCCCGACGCCCAGAACGCATCCATTGCGTGCCGTTGCAATTGCCCAATTTGAATCGGCTTCCGATTCTGCCGCGTCAGCACGCATGCGCCCTCGCACAGCACGTCCACGGGACAAACTCGCGCGCAGCTCGCCCCCAGAATATTTGCGTCCAGAATCCGCAGTGCCGACCCGCGCAAATTCCCCGACGCAATGCGTTTGATGAACCCAGGCACGTCGATATGGGTGGGGCACGCAGCCGTGCAGGGCGCGTCGAAGCAATTCAGGCAGCGGTCCGCTTCAATCACCGCTGCCTGCGTCGTCAGCGCCTGCTTCAACTCGCCAAATCGCGCTCGTAGTTGCTCGTCATGTGGTAGTGCTGCGGTGCTCATATGTTCGCCTCCGCCTTACGACGCGACCAGCGGCCCGTACAAATCGGGCCTGCGGTCGCGATAGAACTGCCACGTCCGCCGCACTTCGGCAATCTCGTCCAGATTCAG
>Ga0187891_1003733_pt1 | contig 10364 bp, 7 predicted proteins | sample June2016WEW_21_4_FD_132990 | JGI IMG/M metagenome (GOLD analysis project Ga0187891, IMG submission 132990) | Peatland microbial communities from SPRUCE experiment site at the Marcell Experimental Forest, Minnesota, USA - June2016WEW_21_40 | ecosystem: Environmental > Terrestrial > Soil > Wetlands...
GCGGCGTCTGCGTCAACACCGCAACCATCCCCTCCAAGACCATGCGCGAAGCCGTCCTGCATCTCTCCGGCTACAACTACCGCTCGATCTACGGGATGAACTATCGGGTCAAGGACAAGATCACCATGGCCGACCTGGCCTTCCGCGTGCAGGCTGTCATCCGCACCGAAGTGAACGTGACCGAGGCGCAACTCTCGCGCAACGGCATCGACGTGGTGCATGGCATCGCGCGCTTCCTCGATCCTCACCAGATTCGCGTGGAGGGGCCGCAGGGCGACACAACGCTCGCGGCCGGCCAGATCATCATCGCCGTGGGCACCAAACCCGCCGCGTCGGACAAAGTGCCGATAAACAGCAAGACCGTCGTGAACAGCGACCAGATTCTAGGCCTGGAAGTGCTGCCCAAAACGCTCGTCGTCGTGGGCGGCGGCGTCATCGGCGTGGAATACACATGCATGTTCGCGGTGCTGGGCGTTCGCGTCACGCTGATTGAAAAACGTAACCGGCTGCTCGAGTTCGCCGATCAGGAGATCATTGAGGCGCTCAGCTACCACCTACGCGACAGCCGCGTGACCATGCGCCTGGGCGAAGAGGTGGAAAGCGTAGAGGAGCCGTCTCCCGGGACGGTCGTCGCTAACCTCGAAAGCAAGAAGAAGGTTTCGGGCGACGCGCTGCTCTATGCCGTGGGCCGGCAGGGCAATGTGGACGACCTGAACCTGGCCGCGGCAGGCCTTGAAGCGGACAAGCGCGGCCGCATCGCCGTGAACGAGCACTACCAGACCAAGGTCGAACACATTTATGCGGTGGGCGACGTGGTGGGCTTCCCGTCGCTGGCCTCTGTGTCGATGGAACAGGGACGCATTGCGGCGGTGCGCGCCTTCGGCGACAAGACGGCGAGTTCCAACCCCAGCTTTTATCCCTATGGCATCTACACCATTCCCGAGATCAGCTTTATCGGCAAGACCGAGGAGCAGTTGACCGGCGAGGATGTGCCGTACGAGGTGGGCATGGCCTACTATCGCGAGGTGGCTCGCGGACAGATTCGCGGCGATACAACGGGAAGGCTCAAGCTGATCTTTCATCGCGACACGCGCAAGGTGCTGGGCGTGCACATCATCGGCGAGGAGGCCAGCGAACTGGTGCACATCGGGCAGGCGGTGATGACTCTGGATGGCACGGTGGACTACTTCATCGATACCGTGTTCAATTACCCGACGCTCGCGGAGTGCTACAAAGTAGCGGCGTTCAATGGGCTAGGCCGGCTGCACAAGTACCAGACGGAGTAAAACAAGCTTTCAGCTCTCAGCCATTCGCTCTTAGCTTCTTTTTCGCGATATGAAGACCATTGGATTTCTCGATTGACAGCTGATCGCTGATTGCAGTTTGGCAAGAACCGAAACTTCTCTCCCCTTTCCCAAGGAGGGCGCAATGTCCACGGCAATCGGTGTCGTGATGACCAGCCATATCGTGACCGGCAGGCTTGAGGATCAGCGGCTGACAGGCAAGTTGCTGCGCTATCCAAGCGACCCTGAAGCGATGAATGACCTCGACGCAATTCCCGGCAGCGAACTTGTCGGGATCCTCGCCGAACACATCGGCACCCTTGCGGGCGCGACGGCCGGCGGCGGAGCGGGGAAGGTGGACGCAATCGGCGTTGCGGTGCCGGGGATTGTGCGATCAGGGGTGATTGAAGAGTCACCGAATCTGAAGCAACTGAAAGGCATGCGCCTGGCTGAAGAGCTGGCTAATGCGCTGGTGGGGCGCGGAATCGCGGCGCCGGTGCACATAGCCAACGATGCCGACGCCATCGCAGCCGGCGTGGCAGCCACGCGGGGAAAGCTCGACAAACTTACGCGCGTATGGACCATCGGCAAGGGCATCGGCTATGGGCGCTGGCCTTACGCGGATGGAGTTTGGGAGGGCGGCCACATCACCGTAACGCTGGACCCCAAGGAGCGCTATTGCGGTTGCGGCGGCGCGGGTCACCTGGAGGGCATCATGGGCCACCGCGCCATGCGCCTCCGCTTCCTCGACCTGGAGCCGGAAGAGGTGTTTGCCAACGCCAAGCAGGGCGATGCGCGCTGCCGTGAATTTGTCGACCTGTGGCACCGCGCTTTGGCTGCGGCAACCGCGTCGTTCATTCACCTTGCGGGACCGGGGCGCTTCTACTTTACGGGGAGCAACGTCGGTTTCCTGGACCTGCCGTTGCTGCGCGAGCATCTTGAAACGATGGTGCGAATGAGTCCGCTACAGAGCTTCTCGCTGGAGATTCTGCCTCAGGACGACGAGACGGCCCTGATCGGCGCGGGGGTGAGTGCGCTACGAGCGCTGGCAGGGTGAGGTTGATGAACGGCGGGGCCTGCGTAAGATTGCGATTTTGAGCTAAGCCCAGTTCTCCACTTTAAGTCCGGGTACCCGCAAATACTCGCGCGTGTTGTTGGTCACGAGCGTCAATTCCAGGAAGCGGGCATGGGCAGCGATCAGCAAATCGTTTGCGCCAATTAATCTCCCACGCACTTTAAGGAATGCCCGAATCTGCGCATAATCGAGGGCCGCATCGCTTGGAAAATCCAACACTTCAATATGCCGAAGAAAAATGTCGAGAGATCGCCTGTCCTTGTCCCGTCGTGGTGACACTTCAACGCCGTACTCGAGTTCGGATCGGCTGATCGCGGAGATACATACATCGCCTACCGCTTCCGATTGCAACCTCCGCATTGCGCCAAGACTGGATCGATTCATGATGTAGGATGACGTGTCAGTGTCGAGCATGAAATGGAGCATCAGAATTTGCGCTCCTGAACGGGCAACTTCTCCACATTTTTCATAAACTCCTTGGACGCGGCAGCCTCCGAACTGAAGAGCTCAGACCAGTCCTTCGGGCGGGGAGAAAGAACCACCTCGTCACCCTGCTTGCGGATGAACACCTCTTGAGTAGCAAATTGAAATTCCTTCGGAAGGCGAACCGCCTGACTGCGGTTATTCATGAAGATTTTGGCTGTTCTCGGCATAGGCACTCCAGATTGGCATATACACAAGTATATGCCAAATATCCTTGCACCACAAGTTCTCCTGGTTTGATGGCAAAGAAGCGCGGAGGAAACCGAAACGATCGAAGTTGTCAGCGCCTGCGCAGGTAGGTCTTCGACAGGCGATCGTGCCCCATGAGGTGATCGTCATCGAAGAGAGCCCAGACCAGGCCTAGACCAAGCGGAAGAATAGACAGGAGCAGCGCCATAACGCGCCCGAACCGCCGCGCGCGGCTGGGGATGCGTCCGTCAAAGGTGCTGAGCGCGATGCCGGCGTACCTCATGCCCGGCGTGGCCGTGGCCAGCGTGAGGAACAGCGTTTGATAAGCGGCGCCGATTGCGAAGACGGCAAGCACAGCACCCAACTCGATGGTGCGGAGGCCGGGCATCTGCTTTGCGTGCGAGGCAAACTGCATTGCGACAAATACGAATACCGCAAGAACGAGGCTGGCGTCGACAACGAGAGCCATCAAACGGCGGCTCAAGGGCGCAGGTTGGATGGGATTCGGCGGCTGGTCCTGAGGCGCGGGTTCATCGAGAGGATCCTCTTCCGCCTGCGGCTCGACTTCTATAGTCGCGAACTCCGCACGCATCCATACCGGCGCGGCAGGCTCGTCGATTGCGGGCGCAGGCAGCGTCGAGACGCTCCCGGGGTCTACTTCGAAGATGCTCAACTGGGCCTGGGGCGGCGCGGCGGCAAGGGGGCCCTCGGCGAGCCGCGGACGCATTCTGCGCGTGGCAACCATTTCGCGGGGGAATTGAATGAGATTGGCGTAGATCGGCTGGTCGGCGCCGCGTAGTTCGTCGCCTACCTCGCCGCTTTGCTCCGGCCGAATGCCGGAAGAAGACATCGGGCGTTCGTCAAAGATGCGGTGTTGGGGAGTCTCCAGTGGCGCGGGCGCCGTTGAAGCCACGGCTTCGGACTGCCGGACAAGTTCAGGTGTTGAGGCCGCCTCGAGACCTTCGAGCATGTATTGAACGGCGGCCTGCGCTTCCTGCGCCGCCTTCGACGCTGCGTCAGCAGCACGCACCGCGGCGCGAGCCTCATCGGCCAGCATTGCGCTGTAGCTTGGAGCCTGGGCATAGCGTTTGGCTACGCGCGCCGCAGCTTGCGCGGCCCGGCTGGAGTGGGCGGGGCGGCCATCATCGATCACCCTGGTTTTGCTCGTAGACGACGTTTTGTGGCCCATATGAGCGGCAACTCGCCGATTGATTTCCTGTTTCCAATCCGGAAAGAGAGTTGCCGAACTGACCGATGTGCTCAATGCTCTTTTTTCCCTTCTCTAGGGCGGTTTCACAATTCATATGCCCTTTCCGGCGTCTTGCAGGGTGGCTTTTTCTTGATAAAAAAGCCACTTGGCGGTTGCGGACCCGGGTAAAGCAATTGTGGAATCGCTGTAATGGGCGCGTCCAACGTGCCGGTTCATACCGCCCAGTTCACTCGCGCCGGTACACGATCTCCGATCGAAACCATGCGGGTGCCGTCTTTCTGAACCAAGGGAAGGAGATTGCGGATAAAGGCAGATGTCACCACGGGCTTTGAACCCGTCTGCGTGCGATCGACCCGGATTTTTGTAAGTTACCAGAGCAGTGTGGCGCACGTCCCAATCCATGCAGCCGGCTTTGCTATGCTGAGCCTTGCACCGGTCATGGACTTGGATGTGTCCTCGTAACTTAGTATTTATCACGCTGCTGGCCGTCTGTCACCTGCAACTGGGCGCACAGGCCACCCAAGTGTTGACCAACGGGTTACTTTCGCCGCAAGGTGAGACGAGCAGCGCGACACAGACCTCCAACGCTCCGGCTTCAGATGTGCTGCCCGACGATCCGGAGCGAGAATTGGTGCCCGTGGCCAAGCCGGAGCCAGCCCCTGAAACCGGAACGCCGGTCGAATGGGAGGCGAAGCGCCAGGAGTGGGCCGGAGACACCCTGACTCTGACCGGGGATGTCGTGGTTCACTACCGCGACTACGTGCTTCGCGCCGATAGCGTGGTGTACAACCGGAAGACGACTGAGCTGGAAGCGGATGGGGACTTGCAGCTTTCCGGCGGCCCCAACGATGTGCTCATCAACGCCACCCATGGCGATATGCGGCTGAACATGCATACGGCGCGCTTCTACAACGTGAGCGGCTCGCAGGGTGTGCGCACAATGGGACACACGGTGGTGTACTCGACGCCGACGCCGCTGCTGTTTTCGGGCCGTGTGCTGCTCCAGACAGGCGAGGGTAACTTCAAGGTGATCGATGGATCGATCACGAACTGCAGGCTTCCCCACCCCGACTGGCGGATCATCGCGCACACCATCGCCCTGGACAACGAAAAGGCGTCGACCTCGAATGCGTTTCTTGAATTCCTCGGCGTGCCGGTCTTCTATCTGCCTTATCTGGATCATCCGGCCAACCAGACAGGACGGGCGAGCGGGTTGCTGACGCCGGTGGTCAGCGTCGGATCCTCGATCCGCGGCTTCACCCTTGGCGAGCAGGCGTACTGGGTTATCAACCGCAGCATGGACATGGTGGTGGGCGCGGAGTACTACAGCAAGCGCGGGTGGGCTCCGAATGGGGACTTCCGCTACAAAGGGCCTGGACTCGACCACCTGACCGCGCGCTGGAATGCGCTGCTCGACCGCGGAGTCGAAGAAGAAGTGGGCAACACTCTGGCCAGCTCGGCGGTCGCACCCTCCGATCGACTCGCAGGCCCGGTCGGCTATGAGCTCGTCAACCAGGGCGGAGTGGATGTGAGCGTGTTAGGACGCAAAGATCTGTCGTCTGCGACGCGTGTTGCCGGCGCCGTCGAGTACTTGTCAAGCTACGTCTACCGGTTGGTCTTCGACGACAACTACTCGCAGGCCATCAGCTCAGAGGTGTCGAGCGAGGTGGTATTGACACACGATCACAATGGCAGGATGCCAACACTCTGGCTGGACCGCTTCCAATCCTTCGCCAACACCACGAACGGCAACGAGGTGAAGATTCTGCGCCTGCCGATGCTGCGTTATGATGTGCTGGACCGTCCGCTGGAAGGCTCGCCGCTCTATTGGGGACTGGGATCGTCGCTGGGTTACTTGAACCGATCCGAGCCGTTCTTTCACTCTCGCAACGTGGGGCGGCTGGACTTCAACCCTCATTTTTCCATGCCGTTCATAACCGGAGGATGGAGCTTCGTTCCCGAGGTTGCGCTTCGCGACACGGCTTACACCATCAGCCAGACTCCCACTTTGACGGGCCCGTTTGTTGTTCCGCAGATCAGTCACAGCGCGCTCAACCGCACGGACGTTGAAGCGTCGGTGGACATCCGTGCGCCGGCGCTGGAGCGCGACTTCGAGCTTCCCCACTGGCATCGCGAGCTGCGCCATGTGATCGAGCCCGAGCTGACATACCGTTATGTCGGCGGAATCGGAGCGAAGGCTCGCGACGTGCTTCTCTTCGACACCGCCGACATCGCCACCGACGTGAACGAAGCCGGCTTCTCGCTGACGCAGCGGTTCTACCTGCGGCCAACGGACGAGCGACCTTGCAAAACGGACGATGAACGGGCCGCGGACGACGGCGGAACAGGGCAGGCCTGCCCGAAAACTCCGCGCGAGTGGGCGACATGGCAGATTGCGCAGGAGTACTTCATCGACCCCAACTTCGGCGGCGCGCTCATCTCCGGGAGGCGGAACGTCTTCGATGCAACGCTGGATTTGATGGCGCCGACGTTTCTCACCTCGCCACGCAACATAGCGCCCGTCGTTTCGCGCGTACGTTTTGAAGCGATCGATAACCTGCGTGTCCAATGGGATCTGGATTACGACTCCATAGCCGGGCGCATCGCCGCGAACAACCTCTTTGCCGGGTATAGTTTTGGCCGGACGACGGTGGGAATCGGCCATGCTCTGTTGAACGCCGTAGATGAACGAGCCAGCAGCGGCGCACCCTCGGTGATCAAGAGCCAGCAGTTGCAGCCCTTTCTGGAAATTGGCAAGCCGAGCGGCAACGGATTCAACCTGGCGGTGAACGGCGGCTACGATTTTGGGCAGCACGAAGTGCAGTACGGCGGCGTGCAGGCGGACTACAACTGGAACTGCTGCGGATTGACCGTCGGTTACCGGCGTTTCGAGCTGGGAACGATAGGATCAACCAGCCGCGACGAAACGCAGTGGCTTTACAGCTTTACGCTGGCCAACTTCGGCGCCGTAGGCGACATCCGGCGCTCCAACTCGGTCTTCCGCGATCCCACGCTGCCGCCAGCGTACTAAAAGCAGTTCTCAGTTCTTAGTTGCCAGTTATCGATTGTAAGCGGACATTGGCCACGTTGCGGAAGCGGGCGCGAGAATCGATCGCCGACTGCACGGTCACGGTTGCTTTTCAGCGCACTGTGCGTCCATCCCTTGGCGCCGGAGAGAGTGAGCTTACTGAGGCCCCGGGACGCCCTGCTGGAGTATCCTTTCCTGAGAGGAAAAGCTATTGTTACGCTTTCGTTTTTTGGCCGGATTGCTTGTTTTTGGTCTGACCGCGGGCTGTAAGGCCCAGAGCACGCCGCCTTCAGGGCCTGACCCTGTCATCGACCGCCGCATTGAAGTTCTGGTCCGCTCCCAATACGAGATGCCTGAAGATGTGACGATCACCATCGGCGCCCGAACCCCGAGTCAATTCACGGGATATGAGACGCTCCCGGTCACGATCACCCGCGACTCCAAGTCTCAGGTGGTCAACTTCCTGATCTCGATTGACAACACCAAACTTGTGCACCTTGAGACGTTCGATTTGACCAAGGATCCGGCCGACGCAATTCCAATCGCGGGCCGTCCGATTCGAGGCAATCCCGCCGCCAAGGTGACGGTGATCAACTTTGACGACCTGGAATGTCCCTACTGCGCGCGCATGCACCAGGAGCTGTTTCCTGCCACGCTCGAGCATTACAAGGATCTGGTGCGGTTCGTCTATAAGGACGATCCGCTGACAGACCTGCACCCGTGGGCGATGCACGCGGCAGTGGATGCCAATTGTCTGGCGGCACAGAGCGGTGGCGTTTACTGGACCTACGTGGATTACCTTCATGCCCACGGAGACGAGATCACAGGCAATGACCGCGATTTGACGAAGAGTTTTGCCGCACTGGACCGCATTGCCCGGCAGGAGGCCACGCTGGGCAAGCTCGACGAGACAGCCCTGAACGCTTGCATTGCCAAACAGGATGAAGCGCAGATTCGAGTGTCGGCCAAGCTGGCCGAGGATCTAGGGATTGAGGGAACGCCGGCGGTTTATGTGAATGGCGAGAAGGTGAATGGCGGTGCCGTGCCCGAGGATGAACTATGGATGGCGATTGACAGGGCCCTGCGCGCCACGGGCGAGCAGCCCCCGCCGGCGCCGGCGCCAGCTCCGGCAGCTTCAGGCGCGACCGGCGCCAGCAAATGACGCATTCGAGGACTATCCGCGCACCGCTACCGCGATATATCCTAGATTGCCGGGGGCATTGCGAAACCCCCTAGGAGAGATCAGCTTGCAAGTCGCATCGAATTTTCGAATACGCGCCAGTTTTGCCGCAGCCGCAATCGTCAGCGGCGTCCTTTTTTCCGCCCTGGCAGGCTGCCACCGATCGCCCTCCGCCGACGTGGTGGCTACGGTGAACGGCAAGGAGATTCTGCGCGCCGACCTGGAGAGGAATTACCAGATCAGCCTGGGAGACAGCCCGCAAAAACCGTCGTCTGAGGAAGCCAATATCCGGCGACTGAACGTGCTGCACACGATGATCCAGGACGAGATTCTGCAGCAGCAAGCCGCCAAGCTGAATCTGACTGCCAGCGACGAAGACGTGAACGCGAAGCTAACGGAGATCCACGCGCCTTATACGGACGAGCAGTTCAACGACATGCTGAAGCAGAGGAACCTGTCGCTCGAAGATTTCAAGCGTGATATCCGCCGCGGGTTGACTGAAACCAAGCTGATGAACAAGGAGATCGAGTCGAAGATCAACATCACCGACGCGCAGATTGCCGCTTTCTACGCGGCTCACAAGGCGGACTTCAACCTGATCGAGCCGCAATATCATCTGGCGCAGATTGTGGTCACCACCGCCCCCCCACAGCAATCGCCAAATCTGCAGGGTGAGAAGCCCGCGAGCGACGGCGACGCCAAGAGGAAAATAGGCGCTGCGTACAGCCAGCTGGAGAGCGGGGTGGATTTCGCGACCGTGGCGATGAACGTCTCAGAGGATCCCAACACCGCATCGAACGGCGGCGATATGGGATTTGTGCGCGAATCGCAATTGCGCACCGATCCGGCGGTCTACGAAGCGATCAGCAAACTTAAGCCGGATCAGTTCACCGACGCGCTACCTGTCTACGACGCAGGACACAAGATCATTGGCTACGCCATCTACAAGCTGATTTCGCGCGAGCCTGCAGGACAACGGGAGTTGAACGATCCGCGGGTGCAGCAGGCCATTCACCAGTCGCTGCACGACAGCCAGAAGCAGCTACTGCAGACGGCATACCTTGAGACGCTGACCGACGGCGCCAAAGTGCGCAACTACCTCGCCGAGCAGATTCTGAAGCAGGGCGGGCAATAGATCGCACTCGCCCTTCATCCGATTAGAAATTCGCCGACGTTTTCGATCCGGTGTAGTGGATCGCCTTGTCGGGCGTGGCCGTCACGTCCGGGCCAACTCCATGACCTGAAGAGACAATCACGACATTGAAGGTGTGGCCAGAAGCCATGCCCGGATAGCTTCCCTCCCGGTCGCCGAACGTGACGGTGCGCGTGGCATCGTCCCAGTGGATGGGGATGGTGGCGTGGGCGCCCTTTTCATAGCGATCGCTGTCGCCCTCGTCTTCGTAGAGCGTGAAGTTGCCGTCGTCGCCGGGGTAGATGCGCAGCTCGATGGGATCGGAGGCCTGGCCGGCGTATTCGATGACCGGACCGAGGGGCAGGATGGATCCCGCGCGAACATCGAGAGGAATTCGGTCGAGCGGCGCCGGCGCCACGATCGATGATCCGCCCGAGGCGCGTTCGCCGGTCCAGAAGTCGTACCACCCGGTTGATGCCGGCAGATAAACCGAGCGGGAAGTGGCGTGCTCGGTGAGGACCGGGCTGACCAGCAGCGCAGGCCCGAACATGAACTGGTCGCCGATCTCCAACGTGGCCGGATCTTCGCGGAAGTCCATCACCAGCGGGCGCTGGATGGTGTAGTCGTCGCTGGTGACCTTCCAGGCCAGCGAGTAGATGTAGGGCAATAGCCGGTAGCGCAGGCGGTCGACGACCACGAGTGTAGGAAAGACCTGGTCGTAGGCCCAGAGCTCGTTGTGGTCGCGATGACCGTGGGTGCGGAAGACTGGGCAGAAAGCGCCGAA
>Ga0187891_1003734_pt1 | contig 10361 bp, 5 predicted proteins | sample June2016WEW_21_4_FD_132990 | JGI IMG/M metagenome (GOLD analysis project Ga0187891, IMG submission 132990) | Peatland microbial communities from SPRUCE experiment site at the Marcell Experimental Forest, Minnesota, USA - June2016WEW_21_40 | ecosystem: Environmental > Terrestrial > Soil > Wetlands...
CATGTCCTATAGGATGGTCTGCCATGCCCAAGCACTTCACATTCATTCCTGCGGTTTTGGTTCGGATTCGCGCTCGCGCGGGCCTGCGAGTGGTCTTTGCCTTGGTTGGAGGCGCTCTGGCAGCTTCGCTCCATGCGCAAGCACCGACGCTACCGGCGGTAGCATACGGCCCATTCAATGCCGTTTTCCTTGCCGACGGACCCGGCTTGAACAAGACGTTGTCTCCGTTAACTTCGCTTGACGGTCTCGCAGCTGTGGCAACGGTCATTCAAGGTTCGAATCAGCAGCCCGCGATGCAGGACCCCTTGCTGGCAGGGCCCGCCTCGTGGACGCTTGCTTTCTGGTTCGAGTCCCCCGAGACCCTGCAAGGGACGACGCTGCTGGGCGGCATTGGCGACCCCGCCGCGGAAGATGCGCGCTTTATTGGAATCGCGGGCAATCGGCTCGGCCTGTGGCTGGGGCGGGCGCAGAGTTCGGCAGGATTTGTGCCGGGCGATCAAGCATTCGACGCGGGAAAGTGGCATTTTGCCGCAGCGGTGAGCGACGGAGAACACGTGGTTCTGTATGCAGATGGCCGCGCGGTAGCTTCGAGCGCGCTTGCGCAGGGCAGCGTTGCGGCGGTTCTGGAGATGGCGCCGCCGCCATTGCCAGATGTCGCCGCAAGCCACTTCGGCGGCAAAATTGCATCGCTCAGAATCTACCGTGGGGCGGCGACGGCCGAGCAGGTAAAAGCGATTGCCGATGCGCCGCCGGACTTCAGCCTAGCCACGTACGAGGAGGCCTCGCAGCATTGGCCGGTGCAGACTCGCTCGCAGGCCGGATACAGTGCGCCGCAGGATCCGTCCACCTGGCCGCACGCCAAAGGGGAGATTCAGAAGCCAAAGGCGAAAGAGCCAAGCGCAGCTGACCTGCATGGCCAGTTGACGGGCGATGATCCGTGGAAACTCGCGGGCGGCTGGAGGTTGGAGGCGGCGCCGCAGGTCAAGGCAACTGGCGATGAGATTTCCAAGGCCGGATTTGACGACAAAAACTGGCTGGTGGCCACGGTGCCGGGCACGGTGCTGACGACAATGATCGACCGCGGGCTCTATCCCGATCCCGATTACGGGCTTAACAATCTGGCCATTCCCGAGAGCCTGGCTCGTCAGGATTATTGGTACCGCGTGGAGTTCAAGACGCCGGCCGCGGCACATGGACGCAGCCTGACTCTCACATTTGAAGGTGTGAATTACGCGGCCGAAGTCTGGATGAACGGGAAGAAACTTGGCGGATTCACGGGCGCCTTCTTGCGCGGAGATTTCGACGTGACGGATGTTGCCGCCGGCGGCGAGAACGCGCTGGCCGTGCGCGTTTCTCCGCCTCCGCATCCGGGGATTCCGAACGAGCAGTCGCTCAGGGGCGGTCCGGGCGAGAACGGCGGAATTGAAGTGCTCGACGGGCCAACCTTTTCTGCAGCCGAGGGCTGGGACTGGATTCCCGGCATTCGCGACCGCGACACAGGCATCTGGCAGGACGTGACGCTGACGGCGACAGGGCCGGTCGAAATCGGCGACCTGAACGTGATAACAACGTTGCCCAAGCCGGATCGCAGCGAGGCTGACGTCGAGATTGAAGCGCCGCTCACCAACAAAGGCAGCGCCGCGATCGATGGTGAACTCACGGCCAGCTTCGACGATGTTAAGTTGACGAAGCACACGCATCTCGCTCCGGGCGAGACGGTGATTCGGCTGGAGCCGGCGGAATTCGCGCAGCTCAAGGTGCAACATCCGCGGCTGTGGTGGCCGAATGGGTACGGCGATCCCGCGCTGCACACGCTGAAAGTTTCGTTGGCCACCGGTGGGAAGGTCAGCGCAGCAAAACAAATCGAGTTCGGAATGAGAGAGGTGAGCTACGAGCTTTCGCTCTTCGATGCGCCGGGGCACCTGCGGCGCGTAGAGGTGCTGCCCAGCCGCACCCACGATGAGGCACTGCCGCTGATCGAGGGGACGCACCAAGGCATCCGGCAGATTTTCGACTGGACGCCGAATCAAGTGCTGCCTGGGCAAACGCTGCCGGACTGGATGCTGCACTCGTGGGTGCAGACGCTAGAGCCCAAGGCTGCGGATTCGCCGTCAATCCGCCCAGTTGATGGTGGATGGCCGGGAACGGATCTGGTGATCAAAGTGAACGGCGTGCGCATCGCCGCACGCGGCGGCAACTGGGGCATGGACGACATGCTGAAGCGCGTGAGCATCGAGCACTTGGAGCCGTATTTCCGGCTGCATCGCGACGCGCACGTGATCATGATCCGCAATTGGATGGGCCAGAATACGGAGGAGAACTTCTATGCGCTGGCCGACAAGTACGGCTTGATGGTGTGGAACGACTTCTGGGAATCGACGCAAACCTACAACCTGGAAGCTGAAGACCCGGCATTGTTTTTGGCGAACGCGCGCGACACGATCCTGCGCTACCGTCATCATCCGTCGATTGTGGTGTGGTGCGGGCGCAACGAAGGCGTGCCGCAGCCCACGATCAACGAGGGATTGGCCGAATTGGTGCGCACGCTCGACGACACGCGCTATTACACGGGCAGTTCGAATCAAGTGAATCTGCGCAACTCGGGGCCCTATCAATTCCAGCCGCTCGAAACCTATTACCGGATCAACCGCGGATTTAGCGTCGAGCTCGGGATTCCCAGTGTGCCGACGCTGGAGAGCATGGAATCGTTCATCCCCGAACCCGACCGGTGGCCGATCAGCGACACCTGGGCTTATCACGACTGGCACCAGAGCGGGAACGGCGCGGTGCAGCCGTACATGGCTCACATGGAGACGGAGTTTGGCGCACCGACGAGCCTCGAGGATTTCGAGCGCAAGGCGCAGATGCTGGATTACGTTGGCCATCGCGCCATCTTCGAGGGGTTTGCTGCGCATCTGTGGCAGCCCAACTCCGCCCGCATGATTTGGATGACGCAACCCTCGTGGCCGAGCATGGAGTGGAACTTCCTGAGCTGGGACTACGACACGCAATCGAGTTTCTACGGGACGCAGAAGGCTTGCGAGCCAGTGCACGCGCAACTGAATCTGTCCGATGGCTCGGTTGATCTGATCAATCTAGGCGAGGCTCGGGCCTTCAAAGTGCGCACGCTTGTGGAGGGCCTGGATGGCAAGACGCTGAGCGATCAGACCAACCAGGTTTTGGCCGCCGCCGATGATCGCACTCCGGTGTCCAAGCCCGACCTCGCAACGTTAGCTGGCGGCCACGCCATCTTCGTTGAACTCGAAGTGAGCGATGCGGCCGGCGCGCCCGTGAGCGACAACTTCTACTGGTGGGCGGCGGACGAAGCAAGCTTCCGCGAGCTGAACTCGCTTCCGCCTGCTACGCTTTCGGCCTCGGCGGCCTCCGCAGCGGCAAACGGCGAGCGCACAGTAACAGTGCGGATCAAGAATACGGGTTCCGTGGCGGCACTCATGATCAAACTCACGCTGACCAACGCTACGACGGGCCAACGCATCCTGCCTGCCTACTACAGCGACAACTACGTCTCGCTGTCGCCCGGTGAGGAGCGCACGGTGACGGTGGCGTTTGCGGCCGGCGGCGCGAATCCTGCGATTGGCGTACGCGGCTGGAACCTGGCCAAGCAGACACTTGCGGTGCAGTGAAGCGCGCCTCGCTAGAAATCGCTTTCAATGAATGACGACAGCGGTGCGGTGTTTACAGCCGCACGAGCGCCGAAGCACGATCTCAACCGGGAGAACGATGCGGTTGCCCGTGTGCGGAATTTCACCACGAGTGATGCGGTCGAAGAGCAAGTTTGCAGCGACGCGGCCCATCTCCTGCGCGGGCTGGCGGACCACTGTGAGCGGCGGTGAGGTGAACTCGGCGAGGTCGAAGTCGTCGAAACCAGCGAAGGCGAGATCGTTGGGAATGCGCAAGCCAAGGCGTGAAATCGCCCCAAGGACGTAGCGCGTAACCAGGGTATTCGAAGTGATGACCGCGGTGGGGGGAGTGGCCCGTTCCATCTTGGCTTTGAGGATCTGCTCGACGACCTCCTCCGATTCGCAATCGAAGATCGGACATGCTTCGAGCCCCGCGTCCTGCATGGCGCGGCGATAACCAGCGTAGCGCGTGTTGATGGTGAACAGGCTGCGGCTGAGCGCAAGGTAAGTGATGTGCCGGTGCCCGTGCTCGATGAGATGTTCGACGATGCGGCGCGACCCGACGGCGTTCTGCACGAGGACGGTGTCGATGGATGGATCGGGGACCGGCCGGTCAAAGGCCACAACCGGAGTCTTGCCAAAGAGAGAGCGCGTGAGGTGCGATTGACGGATTCGGGCCGGAATCACGAGCAGCCCGTCCACGTGCCGTTGCAGCATTTCATCGGCTTCAGCGTACTCCGTTTCAGGATCTTCATTGGAAGTGGTGATGATGACCGAATAGCCGTGTTCCCTGGCGACGGTGGTGACCGCGTGAGCGCAACTGGCAAAGAAGGGATCGTAAAGATAGGGAATGATCAGTCCGATTGAATGGCTGCGCTGACCGCGAAAAGCGCGCGCCAGCACATTGGGACGGTAATTGAGCTGCTGAATCGCAGTTTGAACCCGCTGCGTGGTTTCCGCCGAAACGCGAACTGTGCCACTCAACACCCGGGAGACGGTCATGGTGCCCACGCCCGCCAGCCGAGCCACATCACTCATGGTGGGCTTGCGATGCGTCACCGGCGCCACGGCACGCTGCCGGGCTTTGCTCACAGGTTGGCCCGAGGGGGGTTTCACCAATTCGATCACTCCAGGAACAGCTTGCCTTTTTGCGTCCTGGCCGGATTCTCGAAGGTAAGGATCGATGGGCCCTGCAGCTCTTTGGTCAGGCTGCGATCTTGTCTAATGGGCCGAACAACCTCAGGAACAGCACGGTTTGCCGCGTGGGCAGCGGCCAAAGGAGGACTATAACAGTCTGAATGCACCGGAGGCAATGGAATACGGGGTTTTGGGGCATCGGTCTCAGGCGAGTTCTTCTCACTGGTGCGGACTTCGCTGCGTCTTCAACTGCGCCCGGCTCGATTGGGTTTGTCAAGCGGCGGACAGGTTGACTCGCGAATGACCAATTCCGGCAGGACGGGCAACATCTGCAGATCGGCATTCTGACCACGAACCCGCTCGAGAAGCACACGAGCGGCAATGGTACCCATTTCATGCAGCGGCTGGCGGATGGTCGTAATGCTGGGATTCTGGAAGGCCGCGCTCTGGATGTCGTCGAAGCCGACCACGGAGATGTCTTCAGGAACGCGCAGCCCATGGTCCCGTATGGCCCGGATAGCGCCGATCGCGGCAATATCGTCGTAGCAGACCATGGCCGTGAAATCGGCCTTGCGGTTGAGCAACTCGCAAGCGGGCTCGAACCCCAGCTCCGGCGTGGAAACCCGTAGCTTGAGCTGCACGGTAAGCTCAGGCCGGACAGCGATGCCAAGATCATGGGCCACGGCCTGCAGGCATTCCCAACGGTCATCGGCGTCGGAGCTATGGCTGCCGCCGCGCATAAATGCGATTCTGCGATGACCCAGCTGGTAGAGATGGCGCAACGTGAGATCCGCCGCCCGGCGCTGATCGAGCACCACGTTGGTGATTCCCGGAATCTGGCGATGACCGGCGACCGCGACTGCCGGAATCTTGAAGCTGTGCTGCAACACCGTATCGATCAGGATGAATCCCTCGACCGAGCGTTCCATCAGCAAACGCGGGTACTCTTCAATCAAGTCAGGCTTGCGGCGATGACTGGCGGTCAGGTAAAAGTAGCCTTCCTCGATGAGGAACTCTTCAACGCCTGCGAGAACCTGTGCGGTATAGGCATCGTTCAACTCGGGAACCAATACGCCAATGGAGTAGGTCTGGCGGCGCCGCAACGACCGCGCGTAGAAGCTGGGCCGGTAGTCGAATTTGGCGGCCGCAGCCCTCACCCGGTCCCGCGTCTCCTGCGGAATCGCACGGACGCCGGGCGCATCATTCAGGACGAGCGAGATCGTAGCCGGCGACAGATCGAGATACTCGCCCAGAACGCGCAGACTGACCGGCTGCCCCGGCTTCGGTTCGCGTCGCGCTTTCGTGCTTTTGGCCATTTCTTTTGTTGTAACACGCCGCTGAGGTTTTTTGAATTGTTAGGCATTCTGTTAAATCGTTTTAGTAAATGCTTTTTGCGGTTCGACCTCGCGGCGCTCCAAGTGGTCGTACCAGGTGAACTTGAGAATGGCCGACGTGGCCAGAACGATGGCCAGGGCGATGGCGGCGCGCCGGAGCTCCCAGATGACGATGTACATGGGAAGCACGACCAGTGTGACCTGCCAGACGATTCCGACGGCGACGTTGAACATATCGCGCATGAAGTCTTTGTTGCGCTGGAAGCCGGGGTCCTCGGCAAGCACCTTGCGATAGACCGGGCCCCAGAATCCCCACGGCCGAACGCGGCGATAGAAGTCCTTGAGCACCTCGTCGTCTTCGGGTTTGGTGAGCAGTGTGCCGGCAAAGCATCCGATGAGCGAGAGAACGAGCACCAGCGGGAAGACGATGGAGACATCCATATTGATGGAGTACGCGGCCAGCAGATGCTGCACCAGCGGAACTTTCGCGGCCAGCGGCGGCAACGCCAGCGCGGATGCGATTCCGGCTAACATGCCCCAGAAGTAGCCATAGCCGTTAAAGCGCCACCAGTACCACTTGAGGACGTTAGAGGCTGTGTATCCTCCCCACAATCCGGAAACGATCCACACGACGACGGAGTTGACCGAGGTGACATTCCATCCGATGAGGACGCCGATGACGACGACGGCAAACGAGGCGAGATAGCTGAGGCGGACGTAGGTGCGGGGCGGGGCGTCAGGCCGGATGTACCGTTTGTAAATGTCATTGACGAAGTAAGGCGGCGCGGCGTTCACTGTGGCCGCAAAGTTGGCCATGAAGGCGGCCAGCAGGCCGGAGATCAGGAACCCCAGCAGTCCAACGGGCACGAAGCGCGACAGCGCGTAGGGCAGAACCAGCTCAAAGTCCATATTGGCGCCCATGGCGCGGATATTGTCGCTGAAGAACACGGCGGCGAGAACGGCGAGTCCGGCGGCAAGAAAATAGCGCGGAAAGGTCAGCACAACATTCACCCAAGCGCTCATCATCGAGGCTTCCCGCGGATCCTTCGAGGAGAGGATACGCTGCATGTCGTAGTTCGGGGCCGGGCCGGCGGCGGAGATGAGCACGCCCTTGAAGAAGAGCATCATGACGAAGAAGCCAAACAGCCCATAGCCGTCCTGTGCGATTCGCGTGCTGGCTGCCGGGATCAGCGCCGACCAATTGAGATTCAAGTGCCAGCCGAAGAAGACGTTGTCCCAGCCCGCCGGCACAAAGCGATGCAAAACGTCCGGTGCCACTCGGCGCATGGCGATGATGCCCACGGCGAAGCTGGCGACCGACAGCACGCAGAACTGCACCACCTCCGTAATCACCACGCTGATCATGCCGCCTTTGATCACGTAGATTGCCGTAATGGCAATCAAGATGACCGCGTACTGGTTGGGCGACAGATGCCAGGGCAGGAACGTGGCCGCGAACTTTCCGATGCCTTTGAAACCGTAGCTGAAGAACCCGATGATGCTGATGAAGGCGTAGATGACCACGATCAGGTGCGACAACTGCGCGCCACGCCCCGTGCCGAAGCGCGTTTTGATCCACTCGGCGCCGGTCATCACTCGCGAGCGCCGCAACCACGCCGACAGGTAGACCATGAGAAAAACCTGGTTGAACGTCGGCCACAGCCACGGGATCCAGACGCTCTTCAGGCCGTAGACGAACATCCAATAGACCAGCAGCATGGTGCCGCTGATGTCGAACATGCCCGAAGCGTTCGAGAGGCCCAGCACGTACCACGGCATCTTGTTGCCGCCGAGAAAGTACGCGGTCATGTCGCGCGAGCCGTAGTGAGATACCCAATAGCCCACAAGCACCGTGCCCAGCATGTAAGCGAGAATGATGCCGATATCCAATGGCTGTAAGTGCATTGATGCCTCCGAGTTCACTCGTCGATTGTTGCTTCTCGATCTCCTGCCGCGTGTTTGCGAAAGCGGTGCACAGAGCGCGGACTGAAAGTTTCTTAATGCAATTGCCCAGCCAACAAGAAAACCAGCGTTGCCTGCCAGTTGATGGCGATCTCGTTGCTGGCGAATGAGGCCGTCTGGTCGGCATAGTATTTTTCCGGCGGCAGGTCCGCGGGAAACTTGGCCAGCACAGGATCCTGGCGGCCGGCATTCGGCCCTCCGGACAGTAATCCCGGCCACGGCCCCGGTTGCTCGCCGGATCCGCTGGGCCGGTGATGCGGGTGCAGGACCGAGTGCTCGCCAACCTGCGTGACCCACGAGAGCGAGAAGGTGTTTCGGCCGAGCAGATAGTGCAAATCGTCGCGAGCGGTATTCACAAAAGCAGGACTCGGTGCGATCACGTTGGCGATCAAGAGATCCATGCCGTATTGCGCAGCGATTCCGTTCGATCCCCAGTGAAAATCGGTGGGCTTGAGGCTCACATGGTACGGATTGGCGGCTGTGGCGCTGACAATTGCGCGCGCAGCCGACAACATTCGGCTGCGAATAGCCGCCTGCACCTTGGCATCGGCGCCTTTGCGCCGGGCAAGAGCGTAGGTGCGCAGAGCCATGGGGGCCATCATGCTCCAACCCTCCGCGGCCGGCGAATCGAGGATGGGAAGATAAGCGGCATAGTTGTTGAGGAAGAATTGGTGGTAGGCTGTTTCGCCAGTGGTGCGCCAAAGCTCTGCCGACGCCCACAGCCGCTCGTCCGCACAGTTCGAATCGCCATACTCACCGGTCGTCACGCCGGGGGGGTTCCGGAACGTCACATTGGGATACTGTTCGGTCCATTTCCAGGCGCGGCGCGCGGCATCGAGCGCCCGCGTGGCAAACCTGGCATCGTACGGCTTATAGACGCGCGCGGCAATTGCAGCCACGGCGGCCAGATCGGCAGTGGCGCAGGTGCTTTTGTAGGGCGCCGCGCCGGTCCCGATGACCTCGCTGGGAAGCGTGTCCTTGTCGGGAGCAATGAAGCCCGGGAAGTGCGTGCTCGTCTGCTTGTGCCAGACGCCTCCGTCGCTGTCCTGCATCTTCAGCATCCATTCCAGGTTCCAGCGGACTTCGTTGAGGATGTCGGGAGTACCGTTTCCGGTTTCGGGAATCCTGAGTTGAATGGGCTTGAGCCGGGGCCCGTAAATTTCCCATGCCCACAGCAGCGTTCCGGTCGCGATGCCGGAGTTGACCATGTAGCGGCCATAGTCGCCCGCGTCGTGCCAGCCACCAATGTTGTCTCGTGGTCCGGACGCGCCTGAGCTGGGATGAAACTCACCGTGCAGGTGGCAGGCCGGGTGCGAGTATCCTGGGAACTCCGGACCCAGGTCGACTGCCGTTCCGCAGCGTTGCCCGTAAAAGCCGCGCATAGCCAGGTACCAGGTGCGCTCGAAGACGCTGCTGCTTACGGCGAAGGTCCAACTCTTCCCTACACCCGGAACCTCGACGTAGTAGGTTCCTGCCCGCCGCAGTTGGGAGAAGTCGGCTGCCTGCACGGTGTCGCCTGAGAGCGAATCAGTCGCGGCCGGCAAAAGAGCTCCACGAAGAACGACCTTTCCATCGCTCGAGCGCCTTATCTCAAAGGTTTTAGCTGGGCTTGCGACCAGGGCGATCTTGGGCGCGCCGGCAAGATACCCGACCTGGTCAAGCTTGATGGCCGGGGTTGGGCTCTCGGCCCCATAAAGCAGGAGGGCGGGGCAGAAAGCCAGGCCCGAAACGCATAAGAAGAAGGGCCAGGGGCGGGCGCGGCGGGAGGTTCGAGGGTTCCAAATCGATGAAGGCGCCATATCTTTCATTCGCTTCAGCCGCGAGCTTCGGGAGAAAAGACGGATCAGTCTCTCACATCCTCACGCACCGCGGCAACGAGTTCCTTCGCCCGGCTAAACATGAAGGGGAAAGATTCTTGTTCCGCTTGTGTCGATTCGGCTATAATCACGCTTCGCCGTCAAGGGTATCATATTGGGCTCTGCAAAATCGTTTCAGTACAAATGGAGAGATTTGCAGAAAACGTTTGCATCTTCGCCTCGGGTCCCAAGAGGAACTGAACATGAAGTTTGGATATTTCGACGATCATAACCGCGAGTATGTGATCACGCGGCCAGATACGCCGCTGCCGTGGATCAACTACCTTGGTTGCCAGGAGTACTTCGGAATCATCTCGAACACCGCGGGCGGCTATTCGTTCTATCGCGACGCGCGACTGCGGAGGCTGACCCGTTACAGGTATAACAACGCGCCATGGGATTGCGGCGGCCGCTACATTTATCTGCGCGAC
>Ga0187891_1003736_pt1 | contig 10360 bp, 16 predicted proteins | sample June2016WEW_21_4_FD_132990 | JGI IMG/M metagenome (GOLD analysis project Ga0187891, IMG submission 132990) | Peatland microbial communities from SPRUCE experiment site at the Marcell Experimental Forest, Minnesota, USA - June2016WEW_21_40 | ecosystem: Environmental > Terrestrial > Soil >...
GACGAAGCCGAGTCCTAAAAGGGGGCGTAATGCCAGACCTGGCACAGCAAGCCCTCGATCTCGACTCGGGGGAACATGAAATCTGGCAGGTGAATCGCGGGCTCCTGAGTCCGTTGTACTTGCCAGACCCGCAGAAGCTCTTGACTCTGCCGGATGGCGATCCGCAGTGGCAGGTCTTCGATTTCTCGCTGGGCCCGCAGAAAACCCAAAACCTCACCGTGCAGTTTGGCCGGCGCGCGTGGATTCTGGCGCTGATGGGCTCCTTCGACCAGGCGGCGGGTTACAAAGCGATCTTGTACGACGCGCAAAAGAAGGCGTCGTTCGCTACCACACGCGAATACTTCGCCAACCTGGTGGGCACGGCGCGAAACCCCGCTTGGATGCCTACGCCCGTGGAACTTAATCCCAACACGCCGCTGTTTATCCGCGTGACCAACCTGGCCACCGTGACGGGCACGGGCGAGCTGGTAGTCTACGCGCACCTGGAGGCCGAAGATGCCTAGCGCCACCCTCAAGGCCGCGGCCCCCGCCGTGACGTTGCCGCCGCATCTGTTTCCACCCGCCGGCGCGCAATCGAAGAACCTGGCGAATTACGTCCCCATCAATGCGCCAGGCTCGGGTTACCAGGTGATCTTTGCCTTCACCGTGCCCATGGGAATGCGCCTGGTGCTGAACCAAATCGGCAATAACTGGGTGGGGGGCGGATTCGAGGACGGCTCCGGAGATCTCGTCTGGCAGATTTGGGATAACGGCAACCCGATCGAGGACTTCGACGACATCCTCGGCAGTTTGGGCAGTGTGGCGCAACCGTCGTTTATGGCGCCCATCATTTTTGAGGAAGGCCACACGGTGAGCTTTGTGGTGGCAAATGCGCCGGGATCGGGCATCCTGGCGGACAGTGGCCAGGTCGGTGCGACCTTGCGCGGCTGGTATTACAACCGGCTCGAGACGGGAGACGCGGAATGGTCGGTCTGATGAAAAAACGTTTGGTTGCGATCGCGCTCTGGTCCTGCCTTGTGCTCCTCGCCGTATCTTTCTTCACGCGGCCGGCCGAAAGCCAATATATGGGGAACGTAAGCCAGGCGAGCACGCTCACTCAATTCGGCTGGGCAGCTTTTCCCGTGGGACCCTCCGGAAACGCGGTGATGGTGCCTTGCGGCACGGGCGTCGCGCCGCCCTGCATTCGCATGATCGGCCAGGTGAGCCACGCCGTAAGCCTGTATTACACGGGCGGAGGCACCAACGCTTGCCAGGTTTTCTTTGATGGCAGCGCAGACGGCTCGAACTGGTACTCGCTTGGGGCCTGGAATTTTCCCTCCACCGCGCCAACGCTTTCCGTGCAGACCGGCACGATCACCGTCAACGCCTTCTACCCTCTCGTGCGGGTTGTCATGGTGCCGCCGGCGCACGACACTTGTGCTGGCCTGACCGGAACGTACCTGGGGTTTCAAACTCCCGTCCCGATTTCCAATGTGGCGCTGCCTTTCAAAACGAACAGCGTCTCGACTCCGGTAGCGCCTGGCTATGCCTCCGCCCTGCCCTACCTGGTAACAGGCTTTAATTGCACGAATTCCAATGGTTCGACCGCTTGGCTGAATTTGTTCGACGCCCTAGCTTCGCCGACTGATACGACGAAATCCTTTTATGAAATCGCCATCCTAACCGGACAGACGTTTTCTTATTCCGGCCCCGCGATGCTTGGGCAATACACGTTCTACGCTTCGGCAGTGACCGCAGAAGGCGGCGCGGTGGCAGTTTCCACGCCGCTTTCCTGCACGTTCGAGCTGAATTATTGGGGACCGTTTACGCCCACGCCTCCGCTCGATCGCACCACACTGCCCTGACGATGGGGTTTTGCCCGGGTACGCCTGGCCGTGCCCTTCCGCGTGACGCTGGAAAGGACTCTATGAAACGGTTTCCCCTTCTGCTTTCCTTCTGCCTGCTACTTTCCTGCGTGGGCTCTCTGCCCGCGCAAGAAATCACCGTGGGAGTGCCCATTCATCCGCGTAACTATTGGGACTCGCACCTCCCGCTGCAAACCTGGGAATGCTCGAGCACCCAGCTTGGGCTATCGAATCAGTTGGAATTCCGCGACGTCGACGGCGCGGTGACGACCTATGTCGATTGCCACGGCGTCTTGCATGGCGGAGGCGGAGGAACTTGCCCGGCGGGAACTTTGGGCTCTGTGCAGTTCAATCATCCTCTGGGAACCTGCGACGGGACCAGTAAATTTACCGCTGACGATGCGGGCGCGGTAAACATCAACGGCGGGGGAACACTGACCATCGAAGCGCCCTTAGTCCCTCGAACAATTTCACTAAGGGCACCGGCTCCACCGTGCAACTCACCGCGGACGGCAGCAACGACTCGCAGCTTTCCGGCATTGAGGATGGCTTTGCCGTGGGGATTTCCGACGTGGGCACGCCGCCCTTCACGAATCCCGGACCCCTGGCGGTTACCAACGTAGCGCTGGCTAGCGACGTGCTCACCGTGACGGTGGACACCATTGATCCCGCTGACTACCGCCCCGGAATGTTCATGATTTTTTCCGGCCTGACGGGGGCCGCATTTCTCAACGGTCAAATCGTGGAACTCCTGAACGCCAACATGGCAGGCTTTACCGGCATCTTCTCTGCGGCCGACTACCCTAGCGCTGCCGACAGTGGCACCGCCGTCGTGCAATCCTCGAATTTCCCCGTGAGCTACTACGTTGGCTGCGCGGTCAATCTGCCAGGCGGTACATGCACGGGGTTTTCGAGTGACCTGGGCGTGAACAGTATCCCCAACGGCTACGCGGCAAAAAGCCTCGTCGATTTCATGGCCGGACCTCTGAGCGACGGCCCGGACTTCGGTTATGGCTTTGATGCGGGCGAGCATGAGTACACCAACATGGAAGGTGCGGAATTCCTGGCGGAAGGAGAAGGCGAGTACGTTAGCCCGCATGAGTACGCTTTCAAAAGCGGCGATTCAGGGTTAACGCCTTTTTGGTGGACTTACCCCAGCGGCGACAATTACACGCGTGCGGGGTACAACGTGGTCACCCAAACCACCGTAGGGGCTTGCGCCCTTTCAACCGGCTTGAGTGATTGCACGGCAAGCCTGGGCGGCTCGGGGGGGCCCGCAGGTCCGCCCGCAAGCGAAACCATCACGATCATGATTTGCGCGACCGGGCCGACGTATGACAGCTTCGACTACGCCTGGGATGGGCTCACTCCCACCTGCCAGAGCAACCACGTGCAGGAAATCACTTCGCCTTACCCAGAAAGCGTCGGGGATGACGTTATGGTGACTTTCGCCAGTAACACAGGACACACGGCGGGCGCGACGGCGGCCATTCCCGTGGTGGTCACAGTGGGCACGCAAATCGAAGCGCTGGGCGGATCCTACTTTTCGAGCACGCCGCTCGCCACTCCCGCCGCACCTACGGTTACGCCTAGCACTGCGGGCACGAGCTCCTGGAGCTACTGCACCATCGCACGGTTCAACGGCGTGCCTACGGATTGCAGCCCCACGGGCGGCGACACGAGCGGGCCTGCCACGCTTGACGTTGGCGACTATGAAACCATCGCCACGGGCTTGCCCATCGCGGGGGCCACGGATTGCATCGAATACCGCACGGCAACCGGCACCAGCCCCAGCACGATTGGCGCTCTGCTCGATGGCAGTGGGAATATCATTTCTTTCCCCTGCGGCACTTCGATTGTGGATAACGGCCTCGCGGCAGATGGGATAAGCCCCAATGATCGAAATCTTACCGGGTCTTTAATGCCTGGGCCACTGGGAATTTCCGCCCCAATGGGCCCATTTTTCGACAGGCTGAGCTTCTATACCTACAATCAAGGGTTCCTGTTCACTGACAACGGGACGGACAGCGGAACGACCTCGAGCGGATTTAATGCAGGCGTGGGCACAGGAGGCTTTACTTTCACTTCTGAGGCCGGTGGCTTCGTCTTTACAGACAACTCTAATTATCCGATGATTTTGCAGGCAGTGCCTCTGATATTAGGCGGATTTACCATTGCTCAACTTGCGGCCTTGAGTTCGCCGCAGCCAACGGAATTGGCTTGGGCCACGGATGCCCTCGGCCCCACAGACTGCACGGTAGGGTTAAGCACCGGGCACGCTGCATTGTGCGCCTACAACGGGTCTGCGTGGGTGGCCATCGGTGGCTATTAAACTTTGCATTTCTGAATCAGGAAAGTGAGGACCTATGAAAGGACTTTGGATTTTCGCGGCCATGCTCATCACGGTTGGTGTCTTTGCGCAAGCGCCGAAGCCCGGTTTGAATCAAGCGACGGTAGGCAAGGCATTTAGCTTGACGCTGCCCCAGATGGTCGGTGCCACAAGCTGCACGGCCAGCAAGCTGGGGCTTTCGCAAAGCGCTGCCTTTAACTATGCACCGGCAACCGCTACGGTCAGCGGCACGCCAACCAAGCCCGGATTCGCGGCTCTAAAAATTCGCTGCATTTGGAACACGACACCGCCCAAGGGGGCAACGCAGCTCGTGCAGATCCGCGTGAGCCCGGCCGCGCCAGCGCCGCAGATCAAGGCCGCGACAACCGCGCCCGCGACGTCGCCGGCGAAGTAAGTCACGACTGAGGCAGTGAGACTCAGAGTGACGATCGAGAAATAAAATTATGAATCATACCTCTCCAAAACGTTTCCCCGTGGATCGGGCAATTTCGATCACCACGCTGAGCGCCATGATCTTCGGTTATCTGGCCGTTTTTTCCAGTCGGTACTATGAGGTCAAGAGTGACCACCGCATGACCGCCCAACACGACGCCATCATTCGCCGCCTGGACAGAGCTGACATAACCCAGCACCTCATCGTGGAACAAAATTGCGCCATGCTGAAAGATCACGAAGAACGGCTCCGCTCTCTCGAATATTCGCGGCGCATCTCCATGGATCTCGACGACAACCGGCGCGAGGCTCGCTGGCCCGTGCCGAATATGGCCCCTGCTCCGGCAGCCGATTCCACCCCGAAAACCTATACCGCGCACAAGCCCGCATCGCCAGGAGGCGAACAGCCATGATGAGTAAGTTGAGGTGGGCAGACCGGCCCTGGTCGTATGAGATTTACCGCTTTCTGGCCTTCATACTTTTCCTGGGTTTGGGGATTTGTATTGTGCTGGCATGGTATTCCGTCATCGGCATCAGCCAGGAAGCGCCGCAGAGCCTCAAGCTCACCGAACTCGAGCATACCAAGCTGTTGCTCCTCCAGGAGAAAGCCAAGAACGCTTCGGCACAGGCGGCACTAATTCGCCAAGCCTATGAGCGAAATCAACAGGAAGGCAAAGCGCTCCAGGATGAACAAGTGACACTGCTCGATCAAATCTGCCAGGCGCACGGGCTCGCAGCTCATGAATGCATGCTCGCACCGACTGGCGACGCCCTGACGAAGAAACCGGGAGCGCCGGTGGGGGCCGGCACGTCTCCCGCGGTGAAGGATTCGAAGTCCGCCCCTAAGAAGTAGGAATAAGAAAGGCATAATATGACTCTTATATTCCTTGCTCTCATCGTTTTCTTTTTTCTCGCAATCGTCCTGACAGCTTGGGTGGCATTTCGCGAGCACTGCGACCGCCTGGAGCGTGAATGCTTCGAGCGCAACCTGGCCGCCACGCTCGAGGAAGACCGCGCGCAGAGCCTCATCGACATGAGTGGCTATGCGCAGTTCCATGTGCAGAAGTGAAAGCACGCGCTGAAAGCTGATAGCTGATGGCTGAAACCTTCTTATGAGCTACGCCCTGGAAGTCGCCTTGCCCGTGAACACGCCCCGCGGCCGGCTGGGTTACTACCGCTGCCGGCTGGGGGCTCCTCTGCCCACGATTGCCGCCTCCGTAGCGCGAGCCGAGGGCGCGAATGTGCCCGGCTCGATTCCGGCGCGCGCCAACAATCCGGGGGACTTGGAACTTGGCGACGTAGGGTATGGCACGCTCACGGCCGCAGGGGGGAATCAGATCACAATCTTTCCCGACACGGCGACCGGGGAAGCGGCGCTCGAGAGCCAACTCTCGAAAATGATTTACGGCGGTTCGAGCGTCTACAACCCCAGCATGACCTTGGCCGAAGCGGGACAACTCTACTCCGGTAGCTCCACGTGGGCGCAAAACGTAGGCAGCGCTCTGGGAGTGGATCCCAACACGACCACGCTGGGGGAGCTAGCAGACTCCGCCGGAGGCGACGCTTCCGGCACGACCGACAGCTTCCTTCAGGACACCGAAAGCTCGTTGGGCATGGCCGCGGGAAGTTCCACGGCGGCCTATGCCCTGCTCGCGATCGCGGCATTGAGTTTGTACTTTATTCTCTCGTAGAGACGGCCTTGCCCTCTCCCAAGGTGCTTCATGACCGAACCGCAGTTGATGAAATCCATCGATATTCTCTGGGGAAAGCACATTGACCGGGCGGTAGCCAAATCGCCCATTTCCGCAAAATTTCTGGCGGCGCTGATTGCCAACGAATCGGGCGGCGATCCCAGCCTGACGCGCTACGAGCTGGTTTTCTACGCACGGCTGAAAGCGAAGTATTCCTGCTGGCCGGAAGGTAAACTCAAGGCCAACTCGACGAGCTGGGGCCTGACGCAGATCCTGGGCATCAATTACGCCGGCAATCCCGGAGACCTGGCGGATCCGGCCACCAACCTGATTACTGCGGTCCGCATGCTACAGAACTTTGCCGATCGCTTTCACCTGGATCCGGCCAAGGACTTTGAAGATTTGTTCCATTGTTGGAACACGGGCCAACCTAACTTGCCCACGTTTGACCCCAAGTACACGAGCCTCGGACTGGCCCGGATGGCGCTTTGGCGTCCCGAGCCGCCGGCAGAAACCGCTTAAGGAAGTAAAACACGAAGACATCAAGAAACGGAGACACGTAATGAAACAGATCAACGCCTTCATAACTTCAATTTTAGGCCAAAACTGGCGCACCACGGTCATCGGCTTTATCGCCGCGGTCACCAACCTGGTCGCCAACGGCGTCACTTGGAAGACCGCGATCGCGTCGGTGCTCATGCAGTCGTTTGGCATTCTGGCCAAGGATGCCAGCACGCACAGCACGATCGCACAGGTCGAGTCCGCCACGGATGCGGCCAGGATTAGCCAGAGCGGCGGCGGTCACTCATGAACCCGTTCGAGGGCTTGGCCAGCTATTTTCTGGGCAGGCTCGAACAGAAAATCGTGCAGGGCTGGATCAAACTGCTTTTCCAGTTCGGGTTTTCCGCTCTGGTCACTTTTCTATTCGTGATGGGTACACTGCTGGCGGTCGGGCGGGCCTGGGAAACGTCTCTGGGCGCGGCCATGGTCGCCGTGGCCGTGGTCCTCACCGCAATGTTTCGCCGTTCGCCCTTAACCCGTGGCATGATGATCGTGCTGCCGGCAGAAGAGGCAGCGAAGGAAATGCAGACCAATCTGCAAACCATTTCAACCGCGCCCGATCGCAAGGCGTAAAAGGAGAATCGAGTATGGTGCTAACCAGCATTGAAACAGAACTCAAGAAGGTGGGGCATGACATCGTGGTAGCCGCAAAAGCTACCGAGGCCGCCGCGGCCAAGGTGGCGACGGCTTTGGGGAAAGCCTCTCCCATTGTCAACCAGGTGCTTGCGGACGCCGATCCGGCCGCCGCAACGTTTGCGGAATTTGCGGAATCGATCGCTGCGAAGGTGATCGCCTTCGTGGGCGACGCCGGCAACGCGGTCACGGCGGGCGGCGCTTCGGTTCCCTTGGACGCGCTGACGATTTCCGACGCTCAGGGCCTGTATGCGGAACTGAAATCGAAAACCGCGCCCGTCGCCAGCGCTACAGTAGCCGCGGCGCCCATCGCTCCCGCCACTCCTTTACCTGCGGCGGCATAAAAAAACGGGATTGGCGGCGCGGGGCTTGTGGCCCTAACCCCGAATCCCTGCTCTTAATTTCGCCGCGCGTCCTGCCCACCGCGCGGTTCGAAACGCCGGCGACACCTCCCGCCGGCGCGACTCCGGGGGAGTTTCACGGCTCCCCCGGATCCCTTCTTCAATGCGTGTCCAGTTTTTGCGGGGCTCTCCTGCGAGATACCGAAGGGCAAGGCGCGTCATTTCGAAAATCTCTCGCCTACCTTGCTCCCACGCCTGTATGGCTTGTGTGGACACGCCTAAGCTTTGGGCAAGCTGGGACTGGGACAAGTGCAGCCTGTTAACCCGTACCCGATGCAATTCCCATGGAGTCATGCCCGCACTATGCTACATATTGAGTAACCTTTCTACTACTTATTGTTGGGGCGGGGGTTGGGGTAGAGTACTGCCTTGTCCGGACGCTTCGCGTGGGCCTTCTCTTGCACGATGGCTCGGTGCAGGGCTTCCGCCTGGCGGCGGTTGAGCACCGGCGGATCCGGACCGAGAGGAGTCGGGCAATCCCACCGATAGCGGTATGATCCGACACTGCCTAACCCGCTCAGAGAAAGAGGAATGTCGAAAATCACCGACCGCCTCCCTGGTTAACATAATGGAAAATTACACGACGCAAAACGCGATTTTTCCTCGTAAGTTGTTGAAAAAGTGTTTCACCTTTAGTCACTTTTTGGCGATCGCCAGAGTCTTCTAGCCTGTCTAGCCTGAAAAGAGTGTTAACTACTTTCAGAACGGAATTTTAATCGTAGGTGAATTAAAGTTCCTCAAGCTGGGCTCGGCGGTCGGCCTGCAATTCCTTTTGCTTAACCTCTGCCCACGTGGGCCACGGTTGTTTTGTGCTGTACTTTTCCATTAAGGCCAAAACGGCCTCCATCTGCTTGATTTTTGTATGCTCTAACGCTCGCTGGCGGAGCATTCCGAGGTGATCGCGGATTTGCCCAATTGTGGCGTTGTCGAGTATTTTTCGCGTACCGTTCGGCAAAAAAATGCGGCGGGGCAAATTCTCGAAACCGGGTAAGGTCAACTGTGGACTCTTACTTGTATTTGGCCATCCTCTTTGCTTTCTGTTTTTGGCAAGCTTTGTAAGCCGCTCTATCAGCCATGGCCTTTTCAGTTTTTCCATGAGTTCGGAATGTGAGTCGTAAAAGTTTTCGGCGCATGCCTTCGGGGCGATCTCATATACATTGTTGGTGAAAAAGTACTCCTCGAATGCGGCATTGAGGGTGTTTTGCAGTTCGGTTTTTAACATCGTCTCTCCTTTTAGAATAGGTTTCAAATTGAGGCAGCATGGGCCTTTTGTGTGGATGCTGACTCATTTTCAAAACTTACTGGGGGCGCGCCGGCCGGCGTGCTGGGTTAACCCCTTGTCGAAACATCGGCGGCACAATTCGACGCTGTTGCCCCAATAGCGGGGGGCACCGCGGTGCCAGGATTTCACAGACACCGTAAACCGGCCGCACTTGCCGCAATGCCGCGGGCGCCGGCGCCGGGTTCGTGGTTTTATCGCCATCCCTTCAACCTCTGGATCTTCTCCCAGTAATCCGCCGATTGCGGGCCGGCCGAAGGGCGGGGCAGTCGTTGCCGCTTGCGTTTGGCTTGTACTTTGACGGTCGCCGGCGTCTTTTGCCTGGGCCGCGGGCGTCATGTTCCCGGACAGTGCACGTTTTCCCAAAACGGTTCGATATACGGCATGCTTCCCCTTTTTGTAGGATGTGCAGAAGTCCGGGTTTGTTTGAGTTCTGCACATTTTACTAATACCGATAAACCATTTAACTTGAATATGTTAGAGTGTGGTTTTTTCAATTAAGATTAAATCGTCTTAGTTTTCTGATTCAATCCTTTCAAAGTGGCCCATCATCACATGCTTTGTGGAATGCTGGGCCGTTTTCAAAAATGACCGGACGAAGTTGCCGCACTCTGTTCCCGCTACAATCGTGCGCATTATCCAAAGTCTTCGTCATGGTTGTAGCTTCGCAGTGAAAGCGGCCTGGCGGCGGGCGTGCCATCGATCGAGGGCAGCAGCTCTCTGACCGCCTCTTCCGTGATCGGAGTAATCGAGTAGATTGCGGACAGTCCGAAGTAGCGAGTAAAGCCTTTGCGAACGATCGTCCCGTTCTTCGTCAGGTCCGGAATGTCCACGCGCAACAAAATCCCGCCAGGAAAGTTTTGCTCGCTGAGGAAGCCTACTACGCGCTTATGGCCGAAAAGCTCTACCAGTACCCAAGCTTTCAATTCCTCGCGTTCTTCCGTTTGGCCAGGTAATGCCAGTTGCTGCGAGGGAAGTTTTTTCAGGTCTCTCAAGTTCGTCTCCTCTGCACCAGCAGCGTTGCTTCTCGCTGCCAGGCTTACCCTCTCCTCCTAGGCGGATGCGGCGTGCGAGCCGTTAGCGAAGTAACAGCGCAGATGCACCAGACACACGAAAAATTTCTCGGCAATCTCCATCTCGCTGCCGGTGAATTCGAAATTCTCTCCCCC
>Ga0187891_1003740_pt1 | contig 10350 bp, 8 predicted proteins | sample June2016WEW_21_4_FD_132990 | JGI IMG/M metagenome (GOLD analysis project Ga0187891, IMG submission 132990) | Peatland microbial communities from SPRUCE experiment site at the Marcell Experimental Forest, Minnesota, USA - June2016WEW_21_40 | ecosystem: Environmental > Terrestrial > Soil > Wetlands...
AGAGTGGCAGAGAGTCGCAATTCTTCGTCGGGATGCTTCGCCTTATCGGGATCATCGAGTTTGGTATGATCGGTGACCAACAGCACGTGAATATCGGGGTTGAGGTGGTCGAGTAAGTAACACTCATCCTTCCATTCGAACGTGGCGGGCAATTTCCGTGTGGCCGGAAAATCCGCATCCTTTACCCGGACAAGAAAAACCTGCTGGTGTGGGTGGCGCACGAACTTCCCACCCAACACTGACCAGAAATACGGCCAATCGCGCTCCGAGCCCGAGGCGGAGTGGATGCCCACAAAGCCGCCGCCGGACTCGATATAATGCTTGAAGGCGTTCCGCTGGGAGTCGTTCAAGAATGCTTCGTTATTGGTGTTCGCAAACACCACAGCCTTGTACTGCTTCAGGGTTTGGTCCGCGAAGAAGAGCGGATCATCCGTCACATCCACCGCGAATCCGTTCTCCGCGCCCATTTTCTTGATGGCTTCAACACTCATTTGAATGTTGTCGTGCACGTAGCCCTTGCCATTATGCGTGTAAACCAGAACGTGCTTGCCGGGCAGGGCCGCGGCGGACGGGCGGGCGGAAAGCTCGATGGAAAAAGCCATGACAAGCGGCGCGTTGTTGCTCAGCCGGTGCAATTCGAGCCCCGGATACTCCACCCCCAGGAACCCGTAATGCCGCAAGCACCAACCGTTGGGCGCGCCGGGGTTGGAAGGATCTTCGCTGACGCGCGTCCTCACCACCTTGCCGCCAAAGTTCCCGGTCAGCTCCGCCCAAGCCGCCGGCACACGATCGCTGTCCGGCGCGTCCTCCTGCGCTGCGGTGCGGATCTTGGTGTCGGTGCGTGGTGCGAAGCGGATTTCCAGCGCTCCACCATAGCCTTTGTTGAGCTCGTGGGTGCCGCCAATGTCCACTTCCGCGCCCACGGAGCTTAGAGCGACAGTAATGTCAATCCCTCGGCGACCGTGCGCCATGGGAGCGGTTACGATCCACACGGATTCTTGCACCACCTTGCGATCGCCGATGTACCAGCCATCCTGAAAGGCTAGCTCCGCGTGATCCCTGCCTGCCGTCCTGCTCTTCCACTTCTCGAACCTCGCGACGATGCCTTTGATAGTCCAAAGGTCGTACGTCTTGCCGTCCACAACCACCACCGGCCACATCCAACTGATGCCACGATGGTGGGGATGATCCTTGGGGAAATCATCGGTGACCACGACGCCGTTGGGCGCATATACTGGATGAAGGTAGCAGCAGCGGGCGCGATCCGCCGCTGTACCCTCTTTGAGCATGGTTCCGTAATTGTAGACAAACACCGGCGAGCCATTTTCCGTCAGCTCGACCGACTTGGAGTTCAGGTCGTGAAACTGGAACTGTCCCACGGCCACGACCGGTGCGGCCGCCAGCGCAAGTAAGGAAAAAATCAGAGTCTTCACGCTCTCACCTCGCTTCCTGTAAATCCGTCAGTCGCGGGGGGTGTTGGTGGAATAGTCCGGACGAGGCTGACGTCCGTTTAGGTCCAACAGTGCTGAGAAGGCTGTCCACCATCCCTGGTTGCTTCCGGCTCCGCCGCATGAGGTGGCTTGGGAGCAACTAGCGAAGCCCTGTTTCGCACAAACGTCTCACTTTGTCAAGGAGACCGTTCCCTGGGTGCTGCTGTCATTTGGAATGGGGATCCACTCGAGCCGCCGGTCATTCCCGCGAAAGCGGGAATCTAGTCCGCCGACAGCACATTTCCAAAGGTTTGCGGAGTAGATTCCCGCTTTCGCGGGAATGACTAGGTCTCGCAAATGACGCCAATACCGTTCCCTGTATTCGACCGCAGAACCCTTTCACTCCGGACCCCTCTGTCGCCGCATCAACCGAGGGGGACGCTAATCTGAATTTACTACCCCCGCCCCCTGGAGCAGAAGTTACTGACAACTGAAAACTGGGAAATGAAGACTTCCTGTTTCTAGCGGGCCCCCGTCTCGGGAAGCCCAACCCATCTCCGGAAATTACCGGAGAACATCCGCGCCACATCGCGGTCGATTTGCTTCCGTGCGAGGGGATAACCATCGGCAATCAAACGGGAATAGGATTCGTAGAGGGCGCGGGAGATCGTGCGGCGGGAATGTGCCCATTTGTAGATCAATTGATCCAGAATCCGGGCGTCGGAGTACTGCGGGATCACGGTGGCGCCCAGCAACTCCAGGCGTTCCGCCGTGATTTCCTCCACAATCGAGGGATTGTTGAGGAACCACCAGCATCCGAAGGGCATCAGGTTGCTGAACTTCCGCGCGGCAACACACAGTGCGTGCTGATTCTCTCGCGACAGCATGGTGACGAGGAAACGCACACCCGGGTTCTCCACGCAGATTCGCTCCACCGAAGCCGTGTCCGCATAGCCAAGGCTGTTGCCACCTTCACCCAGGGCAGGGTTCACTCCCCGCGACACGCCGATCATCAGAGCGAAAGGAATGCCATACTGAAGGCACGTAGGAAGGACGACCTCGCGGATCAAGCGGGTGCGCGGAGAGTCATCCGGATAAGTAAACGTGAAGGGCAGCGAAACCCCGAGATAAAGGGGGCGCGTGCGGGCAATCCACAGGTCCAGGAAACGGCGCGCCTCGCTGACGGTCTGCGGCGTCAAATCCGCGCTGGTTTTGAAGCCTGCCGCCGCCGTCACCGCGTGCGCGGTTTCCCAGTCATTGAGGACCGGGTCCATCCGCAAGGCGCGATGAAAACGCTCGGGGCAAGGTTCGTTTCGCTCCCACATCGCCCTCTCCACGGGGTTGAAGGGATCGCTCGTCATCACCAATTCTGAAACATTGGCAAGACCGAGGACATGGTCAATGTGCTGTTCAACGGTGAGAGAGGCAAAATACTCGCGCGCCTGTTTCAGGTCCGGCTGGCAGGGATCCAGCCCCAGCTTGATCATGACCGCCACAACGCCGGCGGTCGCCTCCGAAAGCGGCGTGTTCTTGACGAAGAGAGCATCCCAGATCAGGTCAGCCTGCTGGGATTTTGTAAGCGCCCAGAATTGCTGCGGGCTCTCCGGCGATGACCGGAACAACTCCGCCACCAGATAGTGGTAGTTCACCAGCTCATCGATTCCCCACAAACACAGGCCGCCGAAGCTGGGCGGGAAAAGGTGCGTGTGAATATCAATCACCGGAGTCCGCTGGGCGGCCTCCTCAACATTTCGTTGTAGCTCCGCTGCTGTCACCACCTCGCCCACTTGGGTCATCGCTTGTCTCCTCGACGTTTCAGATTGGATGTTCGTTTATTTCCGCCGCCGCACCGCTCAATGAGGATACCTCGCCCTGGTGCGGTCGTCGCAAAGATGGTAATCCATTCCGGCATTGCGTACCAGAAAGGATCGCAGCAAGCGTAGCGCGGACCTGTTTTGTAGGTCCGCGGCTTTTTGTTGTCAATTGGGGACGAACCGCGGACCTCCAAAACAGGTCCGCGCTACGCGTGCCCCTCGGCGGCGGCTCTACTTCCGGATAGACTTCCACTTCATAGCCGCGCGCGCGCAGAATTTTGAATGCGTCTTCGCCGATGTCGCAGGTGGCGAAAACGCAAAAGGGTTCTGTCCCTTTAGCCAACTCTGCTCCAATTTAGTTGTGTTTTGTCTGAAGTGTGCCCGTGCCAAACAAGAAAGTCACGTCTCGTCGGTAACGATTGTGATGCAATCAAGGAAACCCGAAGAATCAAGAAACGCGCTATTGAACATCCCACCGATAGATGATTGCATCTGCTAGACGACTGAGCTTCTGGTTCCTCCGCCAAGGGCTGCGAATACGACTGCTAATCGGGACCGACTGCCCCACCTGGGACCGAAGCTCTCGGAACCCGTAATCATTTACCCCCATCACGGAAATGTCGCTTAGCAACAGCTCTTTCGCTTGCATGTCCGCGAGGACTTCTTGGATGCGCGTGTACGCACGCAGGGGGCCTTCCCTGTCAACCAAGCTTGAGAACACGATGATCAGTCGCCAGCGGTCGAGATCCTCCATGTAGTGCCAAAGGGCAGCAGCGATCTGCAAGCGGTGCTTCTCGAGCTCCTTGATGAGTGTCTCGCCCTCTTTGACAAGTTCCTCTACCAGTAGTGTTTTATACATTGCAGTACTCCCTCAGCGGGGTCCTCTATCGCGAGCAGGAAATCTTTTGCTCGTTTGCCAACACCAGGGTTGTAACGGCTCTCTTCATTCCAATCCCTGATAGTGTTCCAGTACGCCTGCAATTTTGCGTCACCTTTCTCGATTTCTTTTAGGAGGCCACACTCTTCAGCTAGGATCTGAAGTTCATGAGTGTAATAACGCTGCCTCACCTTCTTTGCATCCGGCGGAAACTGATACCGCTGGGTCTTCTTTGCCAGGCAGGCCTTGAGCGAACACTCGACAACATAACCCGCGACATAGTAGGCTGCGCTATACCTCCTGTTTTTGAGCAGGACTTTCGCGTCATCCAGTCGTGTTAAGGCCAGCTTCTTGAAGTCTGCTCTGTTCACATGGTCAGAATACACCAACAGCCTACGAGCGCCAAACCATTTCCTATTCCTCGAGAGACTGCTTGCCCGGAACGAATGCCAAGTCTTCGATCAGAGGTCTCTCTTCGTCCAACTTTCAATCCGCAGGAGCGCCTTGTCGTCAGCAGGCGTTTGTCCATCTGTCGGAACGCCCTGGCAATTCCTCGACGGCGGCGTTAAACTGCTCTCTATTTCACGCTGAACTAAGACATCACGCCATGCGCCGCGAACAGTGGGAAACATTCAAGGAAGCTGCCAAGTCACGCTCTATCTCTCGTGTACCTGTGTCACTTATCATCGATAGTCCCTGGATCCCCGGCCACCTGGGGATCAGCCACCTTGACTACTATTTTGATCCGCAAGTCTGGTTTCAGGCAAATCTGCGCCTCATGCGAGAGTTTCCGGAGATCATCATATTTCCTTCCTGGTGGGTTGAGTATGGAATGGCTATCGAGCCTTCCGCTATGGGGAGCAGGATTTCTTTTCAATCGGATCAACCTCCCTCTGTGCTCCCCAGCCTTTTCCGCCTCGAAGACTTGGAGCGCTTGACTCCCGTTGATCCCTACACTGACGGGCTCATGGCCATGGCCCTGCACCGCTACCGGACGCAGCAACAGCGGATTCTTGAGGCGGGCTATATGATTCCGGTCGCCACCGCCCGCGGTCCTCTTAGTGCGGCCGCTTTTATGCGCGGTGTCACCGAATTGATGCTGGACATAAACGACAACCCACAAGCCTTGCTCAAATTGCTAGCCTATGCCACGGAAACCATCATTGCTTGGCTGAAAGCCCAGGTGGAGGTGCTCGGCGACGGTGCGGAAGGGATATTTATCCTTGACGACATCGTCGGTTTGCTGTCCCGGAAGCAGTACCTGGAGTTCGCGCACCCTTTTCTGAGGCAGATTTGCCAGGCCTTTCCGAGAGATTGGGTGAAGGTTTACCACAACGACGCCCGAATAGGCCCGTTTCTGGAAGACTTGGCGGAGGCTGGGTTTGATGTAGTGAATTGGAGCCACAACCTGGACGTCACAGAGGTTCGCCGAAGAATCGGCGGGAAGATGTGCTTGATGGGCAACGTAAATCCATTGGAAGTCGGAACCCGGGGCACGCCGCAAGAAGTTAAGGCCTCTGCCTTGGACGTCCTTCGGAAGGCGGAGGGTCACGGGATCATTCTTTCCATGGGTGGTGGCGTCAGTCCAGGAATGCCCAAGGCCAACATGCTGGCGATGATCGAGGCGGCGCAGGAATTCAACACGCGATAGCGCTCGCCTACCGCATCTTCGTCAACCTGCCATACAATCTTGCGATGTGGGATGCGCCCTCGTTGACAGTCACTGCGGCTACGGTTCGCGGCATGCGCGCCCACAGCGTGATAGGATTGGCTTCTGATCGTCAGTAGCGATAGCGCTTGTGAAAAGCCGATTCCGATGTAATCAGTCCCGGGTAGGAAGGAGCACCAGCATTGAAACCCCTCTTAATAACCGTGATTATTGGCGTCACTTTTGGATCACCGATTCTGCAGGCGCAAGCCGAGAAGGACTCGTCAACTGCCACATCGAATGTGCGCGGTGCGCAAAGTCCAAGAATTTATGCTGACGGGAGGATCATCTTCACGCTGAAGGCGCCCGACGCTAAGAGCGTTCAAGTGGCGGGCGGCGACGGGCTAGGGAAAGGCCCTTTTCCCATGACCAAGAGCGCCGACGGGGTCTGGAGCGTGACGACGCCGCCCGCTGTCCCCGGATTCCATTACTACTGGTTTGTTTTAGATGGGGTCTCAGTGAACGATCCCGGGAGCGAGACTTACTTCGGATACAACAAGGAAACCAGCGGCATAGAAGTTCCGGAGGACGGTGTCAATTTCTACCATGTAAAGGATGTTCCGCACGGAGAAGTACGCACCAAGTGGTACTTCTCAAGAACCACCGGAGATTGGCGGCGCGCCTTTGTTTACACGCCGCCCGGGTATGACAAGGCTTCAACGACGAGATACCCGGTGCTCATTCTTCAGCACGGTATGGGAGAGAACGAAACGGGATGGACTAAGCAAGGCCGGGCAAATTTCATTCTCGACAATCTGATTGCTGAAGGCAGAGCCAAACCAATGATCGTCGTCACGGATTGCGGTTATGCGACCAAAGCAGGGATGTCAGCGGTGGCCGCTGGACCCGGCGCCCCGGCGCGGAACTTTCAGCAGGCTTTCAGCGCATTCGGGGACGTGGTGATCAATGATCTCATACCCTTGATTGACGCATCCTACAGCACGATTCCCGACAAACAACATCGAGCGATGGCGGGCCTGTCGATGGGAGGTATGCAGACGCTCTTTATTACCCTTCATCATCTGGACAAGTTCGCCTATATTGGATCGTTCAGCGGCCCCATTGTAGCCCGCATCAATGCAGGCAAGCAGCCGGCGGGAGCCGCGCAGCCACCTCAGTTTGACACAAAGACAGCCTACGAAGGTGCGTTTGCCGATCCTTCGGCGTTCAACAAGCAGGTGAAACTGCTTTGGCTAGGAGCAGGAACCGAGGAGAAGCAGTTCCACGACGGGATCAAGGGTGCCGCAGATGCCTTGAAAGCGTCGGGTGTGGACGTGGTTTTCTTCGAGTCGCCAGGAACGGCACACGAGTGGCAGACGTGGCGCCGTGATCTTCACGATTTTGCGCCACGACTATTTCGCTGAGAGAGCCGGGAGCGCCCGTTCCTTGGTTCCATCCATTCCGCCCGGTTGACGGCGTTAACCGGAGACTACCGGTGTGGAAGGATGGGCGACAAGTTTTCTTACCCACAGATTCCGCGGAAGAGCCTGGATTTTGAATTGCATCCTCGCCACTGCCTACCGCTTACTGCCTACTTTTTGGAACCATGACTCTCGAGGTAATCGAAAACCGCCTTGAGGGAAATTCGGCGCTATGCTAACCTTTTGGTTCGACCAACGCTGGAGTGGCGGAATTGGCAGACGCAGCAGACTCAAAATCTGCCGCCGGTCACCCGGCATGGGGGTTCAACTCCCCCCTCCAGCACCAACTTTCTATCGGACTTGTACGGATTCTGACGACGCATCAAAAAGCCAGAGACGACATCAGAAACGGAGTTGCCTGCAAGCTCGGAGAACAGCAAGGAGGACACCTGCTGCTGACGATGTGGCACCCGGTGCCCAGGAGTCGTGACTCCAGTCGGGGCATTGCTCCGGAAGATGAGAACGTGGGCGGGCGAGGAGGGCAACAAAAGTGAGAACGGCCCGAATCACCAACCGCCTGCGGCCCTACCGTCTGACAGCCAATCCGGTTGCCTTCGCTGTGCCACTCATCTCCGCAATGCAACGAACATTCCGAGGAGACCGCTCACTTATATTACGAGGGCCTCTCAAGAGCAAGCCTCAGCGCTCGTCCGAATCCGGTATCTTCTTTATGTCCACGTGTCCTGTTGTGTCGGAATTACTGCCTTGCTCGGCTGCAATTACTTCGCTGCCATTTGCACCGACAACGACGCCATGATCAGTATATGCGGCGGAATCGGACGTCCAAGTGTAGGTGATAGTGATTGTGCAGTCCGATTTGACAGTATAGGCACCGTCAATATCGCTGCTAGGATTATTGGGATCGGGAACCCCATTGTCGATCTCGTATATTTTGCTGCCGGTAAAGTGTCCATTTCCGTCAAAGTGCACTAATCCGGCCAGGGTCCAGAAGTCGGTGGGGGTATCCTCTGGTTCCAATCCAGATTCCGTCCATCCGTAGTCGCCCATCAGCGTGCGATCCGAGCAGCCGTGCTGGGCCTTCACTGTTCGTAATGGGCGCACTACGAGCACAGCTAAGACGGTCAAGAAAACGACAAGTATGGTTGCTAATCCGAAAATGATTCGTTTCATCAACATCCTCCTTGGATACGCGTTGGTGGCGTCTCAAATCACCACCTGGCAATACCCTTGTTTTGATTTGTTTCTCACCCCTTCGGGGCAGGCAACTACGCCCAGTCGGATTGGGGCACGCCTCACGTGCGTGTCACCCGCGCCAGCACCAACTTGGCAGGTAGAGCGCCGCAATCGACAAATCCCACTTGGTTTCTCCATCATCTTGATTCGCAAGAGGAAGGCGATGGGACGCAAAGACTTGCAGGACCTCCTCCAGCACGCTGTTATGGAACGCCCTCCTGTCCCGAGGGGGGATAGCGGATGAAGCGGGCAGCCCCCGCCCAGGAGTCGTGACTCCGGGGCATTGGTCCAGAAGATGGGAACGTGGGCCGCCAAGGAGGGCGACAGAAGCCAGAACAGCCTGAACCACCAACCGAAAGTGGCCCTACCATCTGACAGTCAGGCCGGTCGCCCTCCCTACATTGCTTCTTCGCGGCAAGGCGCCACAGGTCCCAACGCGGCCAGTTCACTCACGTCAGGCGGGAGGGAGCGGCGGCGCTGCGATAAGCGGTACCTTCGTGGCGTGGAACGTACCTGTAACGTTTGGGTTGCTGCTCAAAATGTTCCCGACAATTTCGCCAGCGATTGGATCGACAATGGTGCCATAAGCGTATACTGTTACGGAGCCGCCGAACTCCCCGGCAATTTGTAGGGTGACAGCGCAATCTGGACTGACGGTGTAGGTAGCAGTAGCATCGCCGGTAGGGATGTAATAGGGGTTGTCGGGAAGCCCACTCCCGTTAGCGACGATGTTCAAGGTGCTGCCGCTCCAGGTTCCCCTTCCATTAAAGGTAACTAACCCGGAGACGTCCGCGGGCACATTCGTCTCGTCATGGAGGTAGAATCCCGATCCCACTAATCCATAGGTGCCCAACAGAGTTCTATTCGTGCAGCCGTTGGTGGGGGAGCCGGCCTTCACCTTCTGTACTGGCCGCAGTACGAGCACAGAGAAGGCGGCCACGAAAACAACGAGCAAGGCCAATAGTACGAAAATGGTTCGTTTCATCAATATCCTCCTAGGGTACGTTTTGGCGGCGTCTCAAATCACCGCCTTGCAATACCCTTGTTTTGGTTTGTTTTTCACCCATTGGGTGTCGTCCTTCGGGACAGGAAACTACGCACATTCGGGTTGGTGCAGACCTCACGTGCGTGTCCCCCGCGCCAGCACCAACTGCGCAGGTGGGGTGCCGCAATCGACAAATTCCACTTGGTCTCTCCATCATCCTGATTCGCAAGAGGAAGGCGATGGGACGCAAAGAAAAAGTGCCTCTGCAATGGGTGATTATGGAATCCACTCCGTAGAACCTAGGCCCTAGATGCGTGGCATGTAATCCCCAACCTGTTCTCTCCGCCCGCCGGGACGGGCACAGCTTGTGGCTTTTGTCGGAAAGAGTTCATCGCGCAAATTTTGACCCGGCCGGAAATCTCAATTCGCTGTTCGATGGGTAGTGGACGGTAGGTCGTAGGAGGTAGGTCGTATGTGGGGAAGAACACCCCCACCCACCATATGCCACACAGCGCGTGCCGGCTCGTCTTTCCCTATATACCACCTACGACATACCACATACCGTTGAAGGCAGTGAGCTTGCGGCGGACCCGCATCCTGAGTTACCATATAGGTTCACCCCGACCGGAAGAAAGGCTCGGGGTCAGGGCGCAATACCACAAAGGAGAAAACCATGGTCATGCCGGGTCCGAGCGTACGTCCGCTCCTCACCCTTCTGCTGGCGTCTCTATCATTCGCTGCACCTTTGTTTGCGGGTGCAAGCGTCTACAATTTCACCCTGCCTTCCATCGATGGCGAGCCCACTTCGCTTTCGAGTTACAAGGGCAAGGTTATTCTGCTGGTGAATGTCGCCAGCCGATGCGGTTTCACGCCGCAATATTCGGCTCTGGAATCGCTTTATGAAAAGTACAAGGACCAGGG
>Ga0187891_1003741_pt1 | contig 10348 bp, 12 predicted proteins | sample June2016WEW_21_4_FD_132990 | JGI IMG/M metagenome (GOLD analysis project Ga0187891, IMG submission 132990) | Peatland microbial communities from SPRUCE experiment site at the Marcell Experimental Forest, Minnesota, USA - June2016WEW_21_40 | ecosystem: Environmental > Terrestrial > Soil >...
CGTTGCGGACACATGTCGCCGATGGAGCGCCCGCCGGAAGTCACCGCCGCGCTCACAGCATGGTTCTCCGGTCTCGATCGGTGACGGCACGTTAACGACGCGCCAATTGTCCGGTAATCCGACTAATCGGGACTTGAATCTCATTCCTACTGCAAGGTAGACAGGAATGCGCGCATTTCGCGAAGCACATCGGCCTCGTTGGTGATGAAGATGTAGTGATACGTGTGATGTATCTGGATCACACGGGCGGAAGGCAAGCCCTTCTGGAATCCATCCGCGATGGCTTCGTCGTTGGCTTCGTCACGAGCGAGGCCTGCATCACGGGCGACAGGATCCTTGTTCGCGTAAGGCCCCAGGCTGTGCCCTACCGCGTAAACGGCGAGAATGGGAACGCGAATATCCGTATATTTTTGCTCGCCGCCGATGATCGCTAGACCCGCGGCCTGTTCGTCGCGATGTTTGCCAAGCCCTTCGGTAGGCGTAATCTCGAATTGCTCGCGGATTTCCGCCTCCGGTACCGCATAGCCGAAAGTGGCCTTTCCCCAAGATTGAAACGCCGCGATACTCGCGAGATCAGCCGGGCTTGGGTTAGGACTTTTCGGGCCCGTGGCGTCCAGATTCCCCCGCAAATTCGTAAGATCACTTTCAAAACGCGGCAGTTGTTCCTGAAGTTCGCTTATGTGGTGCTTTTCGTCATCGAGATTCATGCCCACCTTGAACTGATCAAGCGTTGCTCTTAGCTCCGCGAGATCGATACCAAAATCACCGAGCGATTTGTTGTAGTAGGCATAGGCATAGCCAGCGTCGAGATAGACGAGGCCTGCGACGCGCTCGGGATGGCGGGAACCGATGGAGCTTAGTTCTTCTCCAGCGATGGAATGGCCGACGAGAATGGGCCGATCGAGCTTTAGGGCATCGAGCACGGCGAGCACGTCATCGCCGAGGCGGTCGGCAGAGTAGTTGTTGTCATGCGGAGCGGGGGAGCTAGTGTAGTGTCCCGAAATTTCGTGCGTCATGTTCAGAACCGCAAACGCTGTTTCATCAATGACTTCGAGGCGCTGACATATGCCAATTATTTACGGGACGGGACACTAGATGCACCGAAGCCGCGACGCGTGATGCCGTACACGTGGTACGAGCCAGTGAGTTTGGGCGCGAAGTCGTCAAACACGTGCGCTGTATTCCCTCCACCCGCCAAGAGAACTAGCGGTCGTCCGACCCCGCCCCAATCGAGCACCTCTAGCTTCACGTTGGTATCAACGGTAACGAACTGAACTGTGTGTGGGGAAGGGTCATGCCATCCGCCAGGTTGTTGCGGCGCGAGATTGCGCGCGAACAGCAGCACGGCAAGACCGACAAACAAGACATGACGACTCATTGCATTAAACCTCAGCCCCGATTCTATAACACCCTTGCGGCCGCTATTGGGCGAGTTGAGCCTGATTAACGCGCTATCTCTAACGACGCCGGCCCTTGCAAGGATTTTTTCTGCCGCCGATCACTGGGGTCGAACACACGTCTTCCTCGGCGCAACCGGACAATTGCCCGTCGGGCAGGGTCGGATGCTTGAAATTGACCAGTATTTCCCCCGCGCCGGTTGACGCAGCCTTCCTGCCCCTCTAGAATCCCAACCCGAGACCAAAGACGAAAATCATGATCATCGATTCTCACCAGCACTTCGTCCGCCTTGCCCGTCACCCGGAAGTGGAGGGCTTTCGCCAAGCGCAGCTTTCCGGAAAGAATCCCGATGTCCTCCCCGACATCTCGGATGCCGACGTTAAAAAGAGTCTGGAACAGGTAGTCAGCTTGATGGATTCGCGCGGCATCGATGTCGCGTTCGCCTCTCCCCGAGCGAAAGCCATGGCGACCCATGAAGGTACCGCGGAACAGAACGCCATCTGGGCCGATCTCAACAACGGCCTTATCCTTCGCGCCTGTCAGTTGAATCCCGGCCGCTTTGCGCCGGTCGGCATGCTCGGACAACATCCTTCGTGTCCATCCGAGCAGGTGGCGAAACAGATCGAGCGTTGGACCAGGGAAGGTTTCATAGCGTTCAATTTTGATCCCGACGGCACCGGCGGCCGCTGGCAAAACCAGCCCTTCACCGGAAAACACAATTATCCGGTCTTCGAGGCGGCGCAGGGGCTGGACGTGCCGCTCGTTCTGCACGGCAGCGAATCGATCAACAAGAACTTCCCGCATACGGCCGTCCAATATCTGGTCGCCGACATTACGGGTTTCGTGCAACTCATGATTGCGAAGGATCTGTTCCGGGATTTTCCGCGCCTGCGCTTTCTGATCCCGCATGGCGGCGGCGCGTTGCCGTGCCAGATCGGGCGTTGGAGGGCGATCGCGAAGTATAACAGCTGGGCGAGCCCGGACCAGATCCTCGGCGATGGCAACGTTTTCGTCGATACCTGCGTGTACAACCGCCTCAACATGCAGATGCTATTCGACGCTGTCCCGGTCGACAACATCCTGTTCGGCTCGGAATGCGACGGTGCATTCCCCGGCGTGGTCAATGACGAGACGCACGACCATTACGACAATACGCGGCGCTATGTGGACGATTCGAAGCTGAACGCAGGCGACAAGGACCGGATCTATGCCGTCAACGCGCGGCGCGTTTATCCGCGTGCGAGCCGCTGGATTCAGTCGTAGCTCGCGTCGTCATTCTGAGCGAAGCGGCCCGACGATTTTTCCTCAGCCCGCTCCTGCGGGCTGTCGGGCCGCGCAGTCGAAGAATCTCTCCCCGGCGTTCGAGCCGGCAACGATTCGCATCAACGAGAAGGTGTGTAGGGGCCGAGCCCAAGTTCTCCGACATTTCGCCCGCGCGCTGATTGACGCCGTGCTTCTCCGCACTCTAGAATCCTTCCCGCACGTCACCGAGGAGCTGTCATGAGCAAGCCTGTTGTTGTCCGCAAAGTGGAGTTACCGCCAGCCGATGCCGTCACCGCGCTCGAAAAATATGGCGTCTCGACGGTTCACGAAGCGCAGGGCCGCACCGGGTTGCTCGCCTCGTACATGCGTCCGATCTATCCCGGCGCTTCGATCGCCGGCCCGGCCGTCACCGTGTCTCTCGCGCCGGGCGACAATTTGATGATCCACGTCGCGGTCGAGGTCTGCACCCCGGGAAGCATTCTCGTGGTCGCTCCCACGTCGCCTTGCACGGACGGCTATTTCGGCGAACTGCTCGCCACATCGCTTCGCGCGCATGGTGTGAAAGGTCTCGTGATCGAGGCGGGCGTCCGCGACGTTCATCCGCTCTCCCAAATGAAGTTTCCCGTATGGAGCCGCGCGGTGAGTTCGCAGGGAACCGTGAAAGCCACGCTCGGCTCGATCAACGTGCCGATCGTGTGCGCTGGTGCTTCCATCGATCCCGGGGACGTGATCGTCGCCGACGATGACGGCGTCGTCGTCGTGAAGCGCGCCGAGGCGGCGAAAGTCGCGGCGGCGTCGAAGCAGCGCATCGACAAAGAGGACGCGGTGCGCGAAAAGCTTGCGCGCGGCGAGCTTGGATTGGACATCTACGGCTTGCGCGCCAAACTCAAGGAACTCGGCCTCGAATATTTGTGAACGAGGTGATCGATGGCTGAACTGAGCGAAACCGAGCGGCGAAATGCCGAGTTGGCGTGCCAGGCGCTCGCCGTCGAGTACGCCGAAATCGTCGACACTCAGGACTACGCCCGCTTCCGCGAAATCTTCGCGGAAGACGCAGCGTTTACTAGGCCGATGAGTCCGCAGGAAGTCATCCGCGGCGTTGACGCGATCATCGCCTCGTTCGTCTCCCGCCCGCGCAATCGCTTGACGCACCACATCGTCTCGAATTGCCGAGTGCGCATCGAATCGGCCGACACCGCAACGGGAACGTGCCGAGTCCTGCTCTACACTTCTGATACGTCCGAGCCGGAAACGCCGGAAGGAAGAAAAGCCGGCGGCAAGCAGCTGATGGGAACCTATCAGGATCGCTACGTGCGCACGAAAAATGGCTGGCGCTTTGCGGAGCGCCGCAGCGGCGTCCAGTTTCACACGTAGGAAAACACAATGGCGGATACGCGAATTCAGCGGATTGCAATCGTCGGCTTCGGCGAAGTCGGCGGCATCTTCGGGCGCGACTTCTCCCAGCAAGGCATCGACTTATCCGTATTCGACATCCTCTTTCATTCCGCGGAATCGCGCGACGCGATGCTCTCGAAGGCGCGCGACTGCGCCGTGCGCGCGTGCGAAACCTTGGGCGACTGCCTGCGCGACGCGGAGTTGGTGATCTCGGCGGTAACGGCCACCTCCGCGCTGGATGTGGCGCGCGATGCATCTCCGATTCTCCGCTCCGATCAGTTTTTCCTGGATATCAACTCCGTTTCGCCCGGCACGAAGCGCGGAGTTGCGGCCCACATCGAGCGGAAGCAGGCGCGCTTCGTCGAGGCCGCCGTGATGGCGCCGGTGCCGGGGCTGCGGCTGAAAGTGCCGATGCTGCTCGGCGGGCCGCACGCGGCGGAGCTTGCGCCGCGCCTTCAGTCCATCGGCATGAACGCGACTCCGGTCAGCGAAGCGATCGGCGTTGCGTCCGCGGTGAAGATGTGCCGCAGCGTGATGATCAAGGGCATGGAAGCTCTTGCCGTCGAGTGCATGTTCGCCGCGCGGCGCTACGGAGCGGAAGATGCGGTGCTCGCGTCGCTCGCCGCCACGTATCCTCAAATGGGTTGGCAGGACCGCCTTCCGGACTATCTGATCAGCCGCGTTGCGGAACACGGCAAGCGGCGCGCCGCGGAAATGCGCGAAGTGGCGGAAGCGCTGCGCGACGTCGGGATCGATCCGCTGATGGCTGAGGCCACGGCCGAGCGCCAGGACGGACTTGTCTCCGAAATGGCCGACCGGCGCATCGAGTACAAATCGAAAACGCCGTTTTCGTGGAGAGCGCTCGCCGATGCGATCGGGAACGCGTTGAAGTCCGGCAAGAAAGACTAAGAAATATTCCGGCCGGCGAATTCCTCTAAAAAAACCAGAAACGCTTTCGGCGCGACGGTTGCCGCGTGGAGTTGTCCGCGCCGAGATGGTCCGCAAGCTCCGGCACGTAGGAAAGCGGCTGGCCGTCGAACACGGCGCGCGGATTATCGACGAGCAGCGCCCGCGCGAGATCTTCGCCTCGCGTCGTCGCCACGCGGTCGAACGCCTCTTTCAATCGCAGCGGGCGCGACGTGACGTTGTGCGCGTCGCTCGCCAGAAAATGAACCGCGCCGGCATCGAGCCACCGTTCCGCCATCACCTGCGCCGATTCGCCCCACTTTCCGAAAAGCGATTGCGCGGTGATCTGGACGTAGCAGCCCTGCCGCAGCCAGCGATAGAGGCGCTCGGGTTGCGCGCGAATCAGCGGATTGCGCTCCGGGTGCGTGACGATCGGCCGCAGTCCGGCGAGCTGCAATTCGTGCAGCGCCTGGTCGAGCGACGGCGGAATCGAATAATCCGCGAATTCGACGAGCAGGTAATTCTTCTGGTTCAGCGTGTAGCGATGGGTGTCATGCCGGATGTCTTGCAGGTTCTCGAAGCTGAGATGGAAGTCGCATCCGGTGGCGAAAACGATTCGCCCTTCGAACTTGGCCTGAAGTTCATTCCGGCGCTGGCGTATCAATTCGGGAACGAAAGGCCAGCTTTGGCTCGCGTGCGGAGTAGCGATTACGTGCGTGACGCCGTCTGCAATGGCCATTTCGGCCATCGCGCACGCGATTTCCATCGACTCCGCCCCATCGTCAAGATTCGGAAGTATGTGGCAATGAATGTCAACCATCAGCAATGCAGGATAGCTCAGCGCGGAAAAGATGACAACGCGCCAGCGCCCGGAGCGCGAAAAAAGTTCCGGCGCGATTGGCGATCTGTTTGCACTATGAGGGATGAAACCGGACGTCGCAGTTCCATTTGCGGAATCCGCGAATCCCGGTCCAGCCTCATGAAAAGACGAGCTGTTTTTCTCGACCGCGACGGAGTGATCAACCGCTACGCTCACAATCCGGAACTGGGTACCATCGATTCCCCGGCGACTCCCCGCGAGTTCGAGCTGCTCCCCGGCGCCGGCGAAGCGATTGCGGAATTGAACCGGATGAATCTTCCGGTGGTCGTCGTCTCGAATCAGCCGGGAATCGCGCACGGGAAATTTACGCCGGAGCTGCTGGACGGCATCAACGAAGCGATGCGCGCGCGACTTGCGTGGGACGGCGCGCGGCTCAGCGCCGTCCTCTACTGTCGCCATCATCCCCATGCGCGCCTGCCTGAATATCGCATCGACTGCGAGTGCCGCAAGCCGAAGCCGGGCCTGTTCCTTCGCGCGGCGCGCGAGCACAATCTCGATCTCTCGGCATCGTTCCTGATTGGCGGAGGCCTGGCGGACGTTCTCGCGGGGTGCGCCGCCGGCGTAACGACGCTGCTCGTCGCGCCACATCGCGGCTCGCTGCACCCGGAGTGCGCCACGGGCGGATCCGAGCCCGATCTCTTCGTTCGGGATTTGAGACACGCCGTGAGCGCCATCCGCGCGTTGCTCGGCATCGAGCACCGGCTGTGCGTTGCGCCGCACGCGAATCTTCCCTACGTTGTTCCTCGCGGCGAACTCAATTAAGTCTCCCCGCATTTCCTCATAGATTTTTCCCCGAGCGGTCCTTTTTCGCGCGTTCGAGGCGTGCCGCACACCCCTGGTTTCATTGTCGGGCAGACGACACCGCCGAGCTTTGTTTTCAGTCAGTTGCATTGGTTTCTGTCCGGCAGCCATTGTCGGGTAGAAGTGCCACGCGATCACATGCGGGCGGTAGGCCCCTCGGCTCATCCGGCACGGCGGATTCGTTCGGGCCGGCGACCCTCGTCGGGTCGCCGGCGACGCGCGACCCGGACGAAACGATGACGTGCGCGGGCGGTTCGATCCACTGGCCGACATGGTTCACGCAGGTGTATGCGCGGACGGCGCGAATGATGGCGTCGGCGGTCGGCACGCAGCGCCGGGCTTCCTCGATGATGTGCCCGAGAGAGAAGCGGAGGTTGCGATCGCGCTCGTCGAAAAGGCCCAGGGCGTGGGCATGGCGGTAAATTGGGCGCCACCCCAGGTGGTAAGCGTCGGCAATGTCGTAGACGTTGTGCCAATGGAGGAATTCTTCCTCGATGGCGTCGCGCTTGGGATGGTTGCAGATGGTGCAGTTGCGCGCGTGACGCTCCAGCGGATCGCCCGGGACGGAGGGCGCGCTTTCGACGGCTTCGTCGGGCTTGCGGCGAGGCTTTCGCCGAGGCTTACGGGGCGCGATTCGGCGCGGCTTCCTTTTGCGTTTTTTCTGCGGCGGCTTTTTGCGGACGAGGACGACGGTGACGGGCGGCTCGTCGGATGGAGTCACTTCCGGTTCGCTCGGTTGAGGCGGCGTGATTTCGGATTCCACGGGAGCGATGTCGATTGTCTTGCTCGCGATGGCGATGCTCGCCGCGTTGTCCGGGGGCACAGGCAGCGTCGCGACAGGAGGATTCGTGAAAGCGGGATTGACGGGTGGAGGCACAAATCGCGGGCGGACATAGATCGGCGGCTCAGGCACGAGCGGAAAATCGTCAATGTAGTTGCCGGGGCGCCGCCGCTGGGGCGGCGGGCGGTATCCTCGTCGAAGCATCTTCGTAGCTCCTTTGGGGCCGGGAGAACTGCTCCGGGCCCTCGATCGACCGTAGCATCACGCGGGAGGAATGGAAGGATGCGTCCCTGTGGACTTTTTGGGGGTGAAGTGGAATCGGGCGGACGTTCGGTCAGTTGGCAGATTGAGCTGTAGGGTTTCGAAACGAAAACCCCCACCGTTCGCCAAAAGGCACGAAGCGTGGGGCGCCCGGCGGGGGGAGCGCAGGAGGCCTTCACCGAACCTTGGCTTTACCGCAGGCGATGCAAAAGTTCCCTAGACGGACTCCTGGCGGCTTTGCCAAAAGCCCGAGCGATTCTCGGAAGTACTCAGCGCCCTTCTCTATCGATTTTCCGCATTTGTCACAGGTTTTCTGCACTCGCGCCTTTGACGCTGTGAGTACCTTAGCCCGTTCGTACTTATTCATGAAGCATCGCTCGCGGCTCTAAGCTTCCTCGATTTCGCAAGACTCTGAAAGTTCTTCTAATAACTCGGGTTTTAAGTACCGAACTAGCGGGCCGGCCTCTTTGAGTCTTGCGCGCAGGTCTGAGAACGAGATGAATCGACATACTTCGAAGAGCGGCGGAGAGAGTCGCCTAAACGTAGGACGATTCACCTCATCAATCACCTTCTGCCTCCGTTCATCCGGAGCGACGAGATATAGAGGAATGTTGAGATTCGGCTGCATGGCTATGAGATCGGACATGCGGAGAAGACCTGAATAAATTGAGGTCGTACTCTCGATTTCGAAAGCCGCAACAATGGCGTTGCCGTTGAGCCACAATACGTCAATCAGCTCGATAGTCCGATTTGTCGCCTCGTCGAACTGGAGTGGCAGTTCGGCCTTTAGCTTCGGCAGTTCAGCGAACCGCAGGCCCTTCACCTGGCGTCCTCGGTCATTTCGCGCAACCCACACATCAAACCCCATATCACTGCCCAGTTTTAGCAGAAGCCATTGGATTTCCTCGTGGTCGCTTGGCTCCTTTGTGACCTCAGCTCTTTCAACAGAGGCTCCTTCGCTCTCCGGAACGGTCACCGACCCGATCTTTGCCTTAAGGGCCTTTGGGTCGCCTCGCTAGCTTTGCCGCGTCCACCGGCCGCATAGTCGGGTTCTTCTTCGCTTCCAACACTGCCTCGACCACTGCTTCGCCGTCCGAGGCCTTCCATTTCACAGGCGAACCTCTGAAATTACCTGTCCATGCCATAGCGCTCTTCATGTCTCGGAACGCGCTTAGGCGGTCTCGCAACTCCAAGACGGGCACCGCGGTTTCCGGAGTCAGTATGGCAACTGTTCTTACTTTAAGGCGGCAGGGAAAATCCTCATCCTTCCAGATCGGACTTGAGTCCCTGTAGGGTGCAGACGCCACTTCGAGCAGTCCGATGAAGCGAGAAATACCGGTAAGATAGCAAAGCAAATAATCGCCGGGTTGAATCTTCTGTACTCTCGACCAGCGACTCTCTCGAAAGCCGGAAACAGCCCCGCCTGCCGCCAGGAATTCCTTCCACGTGACGCCAGTAAACAGGTCCAACCAATAGTTCCGACCACTCATGCAGGAAATACTCCGTGGTTCAAGGACGGGTTGAAAGTAACACGGAAAATGCGGCCTCGCCCGAATTTATCCGTAGAGGACTACGCGAACTCTACAGGCGAGACACCCGTAAGACTGCGTCAGAATGTCAGTTTGTTTCGACGGATTTCTTGGAATCGGGCTGGCTGCTCTTTTGCATCTGGGCGATTTGGTCCTGGATTTCCTGCATCGTTTGGTCCATGTATTTTCGGATTACGCCTGAAGATGCTTGCATCGCTTCCTGGGTTATCGCGGGCATCTCCGCGAGCATCTTCTTTCCCGTCGGGCTGGCGTAGAACGCGATCATTGAGTCCACGTCGCCCTTGGTGAAATGCTTGGCGTAAACAGGCTCCATCGCCTGCAATAGATCGTCGATGGGCATTTTCTGCATCATCTTGTCGTACATCTTGTTCATCTGCTCTTCGGCGTCGGGCGGGAGATTCGGGGTCTTTTGGAGCTGGTCGTGCATCATCTGGCGCATTTGCTTCGAGACAGCGTCCATGGTGCTTTTCATTAGGTCGCGGATATGCATGGCATCGTAGTAGCGCTCGATGTCGGCGTTGGTTGCGGGCTGGTCCGCTGCGGACGCCGCAGTGGAGGGAGCCGCAGCCGGAGCCTGCTGGGCCACGCAGGTTGTCGCCCAGACGATACACAGCGCCAGAACCCAAGGTAATCGCTTCATGGAAGGTCCTCCAAAGTAACTGTCTCGTCTAGATGAGGGAATTGTAACCCCGTTTGGCGCGTTCGCATAGTTTCTTGCCGGTGGGTGACACATGGGGATTCGGCCGGGCTTGGAGCTAACCGGAGCTCACAGATGAGCATGTTTCGCACCTACGGCGCTTGGCGTCTTACGTATCACGGACCCAGCCCTGCCGGGCTGGGCTAACCTCTGGCGCGCCTTCGGTGCTCGGGGAACGGCTCGGTGAAGCTAATGTCGGCTGCGAGCCCCGGCCCGGAGATTGAGAAAACCGATCTCCGGGTGAGAGTGAATCGTCGGGACGCTCCGCTCAGAATGACGGCGCCGAACAGAAAAGACGCCCGCCTCCCTCGGTTGCACTCGGGACAAGTTCCGGCGGCCGTCCCGCAACACCGTCCGGGGCGCACAATGCGCGCTACGAAAGCAAAGGCAGGCCGAAGAAAAGATGCCCGCCTTCC
>Ga0187891_1003742_pt1 | contig 10348 bp, 9 predicted proteins | sample June2016WEW_21_4_FD_132990 | JGI IMG/M metagenome (GOLD analysis project Ga0187891, IMG submission 132990) | Peatland microbial communities from SPRUCE experiment site at the Marcell Experimental Forest, Minnesota, USA - June2016WEW_21_40 | ecosystem: Environmental > Terrestrial > Soil > Wetlands...
CTCGCCGCTGATGCCTTCTCCGGTTCGTCCTTGATCGCATCCTTGAATCCGCGAATTCCTTCTCCCAATCCTTTGCCCAGATCCTTCAGCTTGCTGGGGCCGAAAACGAGCAGCGCGATACAGAGAATTACAAGCAAGTGCATTGGTTGGGCAAGACCTTCGAACATAACGACCTCCAAAACCGCACCCGAACCGTGAGTTCAGGTGCCGAAACTTGATGATCTCCAACTTGGAAGAAAGCGGGAAGGCTATCTTTTGGTCGCCAGAGGCTATCTTTTGGCCAGCCCCAACCTATCTTTCGGCCATTTTGCTCAATATTAGGTTACGGCGTACCTTGTAATTTGACAACATACCTCCAGAGGGAAACATGCGCCTCCCGACCGCGCTTTCCATTTATGCTCCCGAAAACCGTACGAGGCTGCTGTTCCTCGCGGCCGTGCTTGTGGTGGTAATCGCGCTGGTCGACTGGCAGACAGCGCCGTATATTTCTCTAGGGTTTCTGTATTTGTTCCCGATCATGATTGCCGGCGGATTTCTTTCGCGCACGAAAATCGTCACTCTTGCCTTCTTGTGCGCTCTGCTTCAAGAAGAGTTCAGTAATCTGCCTCCCGCTGATGCCATAACCCGGCTCGTGCTCTCCTCGGCCGGCTTTGTCGGTACCGGGTTATTCATTTCGGAACTGCTTCGAAATCGCCGAATTGTTCTCAAACATCTGCAAGAACTGGAGGGCCAAGTCCAACTTCGTCGCGAAGCCGAAGAGCAGTTACGAGTGCTGGTTGAAAGCAGTCCCGCGGCGATTATTACCGTGGACTCGGAAGGGGCGATCGTTCTCGCCAATGAGGCGGCACAACATCTGCTGGCTCCTGGCGGGCAGCAGCTTCCGGGAAGAAATGTTCATACTTACTTGCCGGCTTTGCTCGCCGCTGTCCAATCCCGGCGCCCACAGGGTTTCCGCACCAGCTTGCAATGCCGAGGCAAGCGCAGCAATGGCGAAGTCTTCCTTGCCGGAGTGTGGTTTTCGACCTACCCCACGCTTTCGGGAAATCGGTTGGCGGCAATCATTGTTGACCTGTCGGAGGATCTACGTAACCGGGAAGACCTGAGCCTCGACTACCTCTTGAAGAACACCCGAATCCTGATGAGCGCCGTCTCTCACGAGATCCGCAATCTCTGTGGCGCGGCATTAGTTGTGCACAAGAACTTAGCCCGGGTGAATGCCCTGCAAGGGAATGCCGACTTCGAAGCCCTGGGCACACTGATTCAGGGCCTGGAAAAGCTTTCGTCGATGGAGTTGCGCAATCCAGCCGAGCAGGCTCGCTCCGCAATTGAGCTGGCACCGTTGCTGGATGAGTTGAGAGTATTGTTGGAGTCGGCGTATCACGAAGCCGATATGGAACTGGGCTGGGCGGTCGAAGATTCGTTGCCTTTGGTGTGGGCAGATCGCTACGGTCTTATGCAGGTGTTCTTAAATCTGGCGAAGAACAGCCGGCGCGCGATGCAGAATGGTACGGAGAAGAAGCTTACGGTTAGCACCTCGATGCAGAACGAAACAGTAGTGGTGCGGTTCGAGGATACGGGTACTGGCATCGCGAACCCGCAGAATCTTTTCCGTCCGTTTCAGCGAGATGCCCAAGCAACGGGACTGGGTTTATACGTCTCTCGCGCTCTAGTCAAGAGTTTCAGCGGCGATCTCGTTTTTGAGCCCCGCGATCGAGGTTGCTGCTTTGCCGTAGTGCTGCAAGCAGTGGGTGCGAAAGGTCATTGATGCCTGAGGAGAGTCGAAACGCGCGCATATTGCTGGTAGATGACCACGCGCTGTTCCGGGAGAGCGTGGCTCGATTTCTGGATGAAGAACCCGGCTTCGAAGTGGTCGGAGGCTGCGGAACCGTTGAGGAAGCACGGAAGATACTGCAGGAGAAGACCGTCGATCTCGTGCTCTTGGACTTCGACCTCGGCCAGCAGGACGGTTTGGATTTCATGCGGGTCGCTGAAGGCCTTCGGTTTAAGGGAAAGGTTTTGCTTGTTACTGCTGGGCTTAATGACGCCGATGCAGCAAACCTGTTAAGAAAAGGGATTGTCGGCATTTTCCCGAAGCACAATTCTCCTGAACTCCTTTCACAGGCAATCCGCGAGGCCTTATCGGGAAAGGCGTGGTTCGAACAAAGCCAGCTTCAGAAGATTGCTGGGAGCGCGATTTCGGCAGAGGATGAACCAGCCCGCTCTGGCAAGCTCACGGAGCGCGAACGCCAGGTGCTCTCGTTTGTATTTGACGGCTTGGCGAACAAAGAAATCGCTGATCAGCTGCAGGTTTCCGAAAGTTCGGTTAAAGGCACGTTGCAGCAGCTATTTCAGAAGACAGGTGCCCGCACGCGCGGCCAGCTTGTCCGAATCGCACTCGAACAATTCAAAGATCAACTCTGAAATGCCAGGAGTGCATCTTGTCATATCATCGAGCATCTCTCATGCCGTGGTTGGGTCTGTTTCAAGAGACATCCGAAAAGCTTGATAGCGCTCCGCACGAGGCCGAGGCACGGCGCATCTTCACTCTCACGCGATGAATGAATAACTCTCACTTAGCGCCTTCCGCGATGTCGAGATTCAATGTGACTCGCTCGCCATTGATCAGTACCAGTCCGGAATTGATCAGATCCTGGCCGCTACAATCGTAGCGCGCGAAGCACTCCATGGCTTTGAAGGAGAAGTAGAACTCGACCGCTTGTGGATTAGGACTACTCGCCTGCTTAACCGTTGTGCTGAAGGAAATTCCGTCGAAATCCGACACGTTTGGGAAATACGCAAGCGTGGGGCGCACGAGATGCGCTATGTGATCATCGAACGCAAGCGCCGCCCGCTTGTAGCGCGAAGCTTCCGTCGCAAGTTCCAGCCTGGTTTCCACTGAAAGTTGAAGATATGCGCCTCCGTGGAAACCGATGAAACTCGGCGGCGCAAACGGAACCCAATGGGCCTGGTCTTTGACGCCGTCGAGGAGGCGCGCGATCGGGTCCGCGTATGACAGATTGAGACTCGCAAGCGTTTGCGGCAGCACCAGCCGGTTCATAGGTTCTGCCTTTACCAGCTTCTCGGAAACCGGGACGCCGGCGGACACAGGAAGCGCCGATCCGCCCCCCGTCGGCCCGCGTTGGCGCTGGCGTTTATCATCCCGGGCTTTCTGAATTTCCTCATCGGGAGGCCTCTTGCCATTCACCCACAGGTCGAAGGGTTCCGCGTCCACAAACACTTCCGAGTCGAGCAGAGCAGCTTGCACCTGCTCCGGGTTGGCGGCGGCGATCATGTGTTGCGCCGCCGCTCGCGGAAAGACGAACATCATGTTCTCCGGATTCTCGGTCGACATGCCCATCACTTTTCGTTTGACGTGGTGCGAAACTTCAATCGCGAACGAGACGAAGCTGTCGTCCGCGGCGAAAAGCGGCTCCGCCGAATGCAGAATCGGGATCACCACATCTTCCATTGTCTTTTTGACGCGCTCGTTCTTCCCCATCAGTTCGCCGGAGTACGCGGCGAAGTAGTTTCCCGTGATCGCCAGCACCGTGTGTCCCTGGTATTTTTCGAAACGAATCGAGCGCTGAGCCGCCCTGATCTGCCGCTCTTCATCGATATCGAGCACGCGGCTGAAATAAAAGTGGTAGGGGAATCGGTGTGCTTCGAGTTCCGCCCCAATCGCCTTCAGTTGCGGCATGTATTTCCGCTGTAACGCGCGAGCATTGCCGTCCTTCACTTCCTCGGGCAGCAAAACCTGCGCCCCGGCTGCGGTCGTAAGCATCAGCAGTAGAACTGCGATGTAGCGTCTAATTGGCTTTGGCATAGACAATTCCCGCCGAGCGATAAGGTGGATCAGAGACCGCTCGGATATAGGCAATCAGCGCCTGAATATCGCTTTTGCTCAGCGTGTAGCCAAATGGCGGCATCTCCGCGGATCTGCTCAGCGCCGGCCCGCCGTGACTGATGATTGCCGCCAAATCATCGTCAGAAAGCTTGTTCAAGGCTTCTCCCTCGCTGAACGGGTGCGGCTTGGTGCTGAGATTGTCATAGTTTGAAACACGCTCCGGCGTTGACTCGCTATCGTGGCAGCGCGAGCAGTAACGATCGTTGAGCGCTCGTCCGAGCGTTCCCTGGTATCCCAGGGCAATCTCGTCGCCCTTAACCTCAATGCGTTTGTTCGAGGCATCTGTCGTGTAGGCGGTGAGGCGATACCGGCCCGCCATGCCGCCCAGGGTGACGGTTGTGCTCACCTGTCCGCTGGAATCGGTGATCGCATACGGTGGGTCGAAGCTGATCCCGTTCGCCCCGGAGAACCACACTGGCGCTCCAGCCACGCCGTTGTTCTGCGCGTCGTTTACCTGCACGACAAGCGGTTGATCGAGGATCGATCCCACGGCGCCGGCCTGCTTGTCTCCTCCGGAAAGCACGATTGCCGTTCCATATGCGGTGGGCGCCGCGGGTGCAGGCGCTTTCGGCTTCTGCGAACAGCCCACCAGCAGTGTAAGAAATATTGCGATTGCGGTCCGGTGCTTCATTTCTTCGCCGCCTGCTTTCCGCTGGACTTCAGCGACGTGAGGAATGCGGTCAGCGCGCGCGCCTCCTCGTCTGTCATGTGCTGATTCGGTTCGAGCGTCCCCGGACGCAGCGCCTGCGGATTCTTTTCGTACTGGTAGATCCATGCGGGCGTGAGCCTCGATCCCACCGACCAGAGCGCCGGCCCGATGTAGCCCTTGTCGTTCTTATTGTCGATAATGTGGCAAGACTGACATGCAAACTTGCCGTAGTAGAGCCGGCGGCCCTGCTCGCGCATGGCGGGCGTGAATTGCGACTCCGTGATGGAATCACGATCGAAAGCGGGTGTCTGATAGACCGTCATCATGTAGTCCGTCAGCGCGTTGATTTCGGCGTCCGTGAGGTTGAACTTCGGCATTCGCCGGATCAGCGCCGGACGCAGCGTATTCGGGTTCTTGAGAAACTCCACGAGCCACGCGCGCTGCACCGAACTGCCTTCCCAACTGAGATCGGGGGCCATGTCGCCGCCACGACCGTTGATGGCGTGGCAACTGAAGCAGCGCAGGTCGTTGATCAATCGCCCGGCTTTTCCGGCCGGCTTGTAATCCGACTCATGTACCGCGGCAGTGCGCATCGCGGCAGGCTGTGTCTGCGCTCGATCGGTTTGAGCGAGCAGTGCCGTAGTTACCGCGTCGACTTGCTGCGGCGTCAACGTATATTGCGGCATCTTGAGTCCAGGCCCGAAGGCACGCGGTTTCCTGACCTTAGCGGCAATATAGTCGTAGATGGTGTGGCTTACGCCGGGGGCGAAAGCAAGCTGGGCGAGCGGCTTGCTGCCGATGCGCGTCAGCTCGGGCGCGAAGTTCTCAGGCTTTTTCACTCCATTGATTTCGTGGCAAGATGCGCAACCGTACTCCGTCACCAGTTGCTTGCCGTGCGCGATCTGCTGCGGAGTGGCGTCCGTGAGATGAACGTTGGCGAGAAAGTCGGTGTCCGCCTTCGCCTGCAGGAAGCCGGAGAGAATCGCGATTTCTTTGTCGGTGAAGCGATAGTGCGGCATCTTGGTCTCCGGGTCATACTCGCCCGGATTGCGCAGCCATGCCTGAATCCACTGCGGCTTGACTTTGGTGCCGATCTTCGTGAGTTCCGGTCCCAGGTCGCCGCCAACTAAATTGCCCGCCGCTGTCTGCACGGCGTGGCACGAAGCGCAGAAGGATTGCCCATAAAGGCTCGCTCCGGCGGTCGGGTCAGCGGTTGCGACCGGTAAGGCAGCCGCATGCGAGGCGGGAGCCGGCGTGCTCTGTGCGATCAGAAAGGCCGATATGTCACTCGCGTCAGCGTCGTTGAATTGAAAGTTCGGCATGGTGGCCGTGGATGAGTACGCTTTCGGATCCTTGATCCAGGCGAATATCCACTCGCGCGTTGTTTTATCGCCAACGTGAACGAGTGACGGTGGATGGTCGGTTGGGGCCACGCGCGTGCCATCCGGCAATTTAACCGTGTGACAGTTGACGCAACCGTAACGCTTCAGGATCTGTCTCCCGGCATTCAGTCGCGGTGTCCCTTCCATCGCCGACAAATGACACTGTCCACAGCCAGCCTCAATGTACTTCGCCGGCAGAATCGGCTGCTCCCAAGCGAGCGTGCTGTAATGCGCCTCTTCGACGGTGGTGGCGCCGCCCTGCCCACGGTGACACGGAGTGCACCCGAACTCATTCAGTGTATGTGGAATGGCGGGGTGCTTACGAAAGGGCTGCGTAGGTACGTCCGCCAGGCTTGTTTCCCGCACTCCGGTGTGACATGTGGTGCAGCGGTCGGTGACGCCCTGCTCGGGAAGCCATATCTGCTGCACGCCAGGTTCGAAGTGCTTTTCCAGCGTGGCGCCATCGGCGCGCGTCTTGAGAAATCTGCGGTACTGCCGCTGGTAACGCCGCCACTCGTTGAAGTGGTCCTTGGCGGGGGCAATCGCAAGCGAGATCAGCAGCAGCAAACTGACGGTGCCAAAGGCACGCGCACTGTCGCCGAAGAACATGCGCCGCAAGCGGTCGAATGTGTCCTTTGCGCCGCTCATCTCAGCTTCTCCACGGGAGAACCCATGACCATCCTGGGCCGCGGAAGAAGGTGCCAACTGCTGTCAGCACGGCCAGCTCGAAGAGAAACCAGGTCATGACCCAAAAGGAAAGCGGCTTTGACACCAGCCAGCGTCGAAAGCCGGTTGCACTCTCCGGCTTCGTAAGCGCCGCAACGATCATGAAGGCCCCGATGATCAGCGTCGGCACCAGGGCGACGATGACATCGAAAACGGCGAGAAAAATACTGAATGCGACAAACACCGCGGCAAAGATCCGTAGGCGAAGCGTGCGGTGACGCAGAAACATCCCCTCCGACTCGATGTTGATATTGAAATATGGAATGACAATGAGGGCCATGACGACCAAGCCGGGAATCAGCACGCCGGCCACGACCGGCGGGAAGTAGTGCAGTAGTTCCTGCAATCCCAGGAAATACCACGGCGCTTTCGCGGGATTCGGTGTATGCAACGGGTCGGCAAGTCCTTCGAGCGGAGCATCCCAAAATAACGCGAGCAGGACAAGAAAGATGGCCAGCAACTCAACCGCCGCCGCCACGCGCAGGAAGGCTTCGGGGTGCGTCATCACCAAGTCTTCGTCTTTTGTCTTTACCTGCGGCGAGGTTCGCCGGGTGATGAACGCCACTCGCATCGGCGTCCTCTGGGCATTGGAATCGACGCCAACAACGAAATCTTTGTCGCTCATTGCTGGATGGCCTCGTTTTTAGCCTCGCTGGGGATCAAAACCGGTTTCGGTTCGGGGCCGGGGTAAAGACCTCCATCCTTGCGAATGCGCCAGAAGTGGATGGCGATCAGAACGATCAGCCCCAGCGGAAGAATCATGCAGTGCAGTACGTAGAAGCGCAGCAGAGCGTTGGCGTTCACCTGGTGTCCGCCAAGCATGAGAAACCGCATCTTGTCGCCGATGAGCGGGACCGCCGACGCGATATTGCTGCCCACGGTTACCGCCCAGAATGCGAGTTGATCCCAAGGCAGCAGATAACCCGTGTAGCTCAAAAGCAGGGTTCCCAGCATCAGGAAAACTCCGATGACCCAGTTGAACTCGCGCGGGCCGCGATACGCGCCGCGATAGAACACCTTGAACATGTGCGCAAAAACCAGAAACACCATCGCGTGCGCCGACCAGCGATGCAGATTGCGCAGGAACACACCGGAAGAGACGACGAACTGAAGGTCTTTCATGTCGTCATATGCCTGCGGCGCCGAGGGGTGGTAGTACAGCATCAGCAGAATGCCGGTAATCACCAGGATGGCGAACGTTCCAGCACTCAAGGCGCCAAGATACCAGGTGACGTTGAAGGCCAGCACACGCTTCCGAGCCTTCACCGAGAACAGGTGAAGGAAGACGTTTTGCTGCACCACCATTGCCCGGTGTAATTTGCTGAACCCTGGCCCGCTGCGAAACACTGACCGCCATGCACGGCTGCCGCGCGCAGCTTTCAGCAGGTCATCCATTGATTTCGGCATCGTCACACCCTGACCAGTTCGCGGCCGGTGATTATGTTGGAGCGATCGACCATCAGGTCGCCTTCGTCGGAAACCCACATCTTGAGCCTGGGCAGCGGACGCGGTGCAGGCCCGGCTATCTTCGTCCCATCTTTGTTGAACTTGCTGCCGTGACACGGGCACGCAATGATTCCCAACTCCGGCTTCCACGCCGTAATGCAGCCGAGGTGCGTGCAGATGGCGGTGAGCGCATAAAAGCCTTCGGCCGCGCGAACAATAAAGATGCCGGCTTGTGGATCGAGCGTGACCGAGTCGGGTGCATACAGGTCCGCTTTGCCTACGTTTACCAGCGGCGACGGTTCGTAGAGCACATTGGGCGAGAGGAACTCATAGCCGAACGCCACCGTTCCACATGCGGCCACCGCGACAGACCCCACGCCAAGTTTCACGAAGAACTGGCGACGGTTCAGGCTATCTTCTTGCTCAGCCGGTTTCTTTGCATCTTCAGACATGCAGATTCATCTCCCTCGCCGGACGTCCCCTTGCAGATACGTGGTCAGGTCCATCGATTGAATCGAGATCAAGCCAGTTTTTTCAGCGGGAATAAGGCTGTAAGCCTCCATCGTGATCGTGTCCGCCGGACAGCGCAGCGCACATAGGCCGCAGCGGATGCAACGGGTCTCGTCCTTCAACATCACCGAGCCGGTGATGACGCCAAGTTCGTCGGCCGCGATATCGCTCAATTCAACGCCTAGAACTTGAGGTTGGGTGTTGATGGCTGCCAGCGCCTCCGGCGTGAATTCGAAACGGTCGAGTGAGACCAACTGGAAACAGCTCTCAGGACAAACATCAATGCAGCCGCCGCATAGGACGCATTCGGTGCCGTCCTGCTCATTGCCTTCCTGAATGGTGTTGATATAGCAGCGCAGGCAGCGGCGAGCCTCGGCCATGGCCTCTTCGGCGGTATAGCCCACCTCGACTTCGGTGATGCCGGTGCGACGTTCGACCGGCAGCATCGGAATCGGCGGCCGATCGAGCTCCATATAATCCTCAAGCATTCGGTGGCGGCTCAACACTTCAATTTCGATCAGCGGTTCGGGGTGCTTGCGGCCACGCAGGAATTCGTCGATTCCAACCGCGGCCCGCTTCCCGTCGGCGACACTGTCGATGATCAGTCGAGGACCGAAGGCGCAATCGCCTCCGGCGAATACGCCGGGAGCAGTCGTCATCAGCGACTCGCGGTCGACCACGACCAATCCGCGAGGCGAGAGTTGCACGCCGTCCTCCGGTCGCAGGAAATCGAGTTTGGGCGCCTGCCCGATCGCCATGATGACCGTGTCGCACTCAATGACTTTCTCGCTGCCCTCGCGAAACGTGGGAGCAAAGCGGCCGTTAGCGTCGAAAACACTCACCGTGTCGAGTGTTTGCAAACCGGCGACTTTGCCGTTTTCGCCGACAATTGCCCTGGGACCGAAGCCGGCGTGAATCGTGACTCCTTCAGTTTCGGCTTCCTCGATTTCTTCGATCGCCGCCGGCATCTCCGCACGCGTTTCAAGACACACAATGTGGACTTCGCGCGCGCCCAGACGCAGCGCCGAAAGCGAAATGTCCACCATTTCATGGGTCGCAACAGCAGCGACGTTCTCTTCCTTGGGAATAAACTCGTCCGTGGCGCCGTGCTCGCGCAGCACCTCGCGCGCCGCCGAACGTGCCACATCCATCGCAACGTTTCCGCCGCCAACTACGACGACGCGCTTGCCGATGGTGAACTTGTAACCCAGGTTTACGTTGAGCAGGAAATCGATGCCCTTGTGAACGCCGTCAAGGTCTACGCCGGGGATGGTGAGGTCGCGGCTGCGATGCGCTCCCACGGCGACGAGCACCGCATGGAATCCTTGCTCCCGCAATCCCGCGATCGTAAAATCACGTCCGGCCGCCTGATTCAACTTCAGCTCGATGTCGCCGGTTTCAAGAATCTCGCGCACCTGCGCCTCCACGACAGCGCGGGGCAACCGGTACTCTGGAATCCCGAGATATAGCATTCCTCCTGCAACCGGCGCCGCCTCGAAGATCGTGACCGAGTATCCCATCAGCGCGAGATCGTGCGCCGCAGACAATCCAACCGGTCCGGCGCCGACAACAGCAACTTTGAAAGGAAGCTTCTCCGTGGGTTGGGGTCGCGGCACTCCGCCGGAACGCGATTCGGGTCCGTAGTTTTCGGTGAGGAAGCGCTTCAACGCGCGGATGGCAATCGGCTTGTCGATGGTGCCACGGCGGCAAGCGGTCTCGCACGGATGAGCA
>Ga0187891_1003745_pt1 | contig 10340 bp, 13 predicted proteins | sample June2016WEW_21_4_FD_132990 | JGI IMG/M metagenome (GOLD analysis project Ga0187891, IMG submission 132990) | Peatland microbial communities from SPRUCE experiment site at the Marcell Experimental Forest, Minnesota, USA - June2016WEW_21_40 | ecosystem: Environmental > Terrestrial > Soil >...
CTCAATCAATAAGGCTGGAAGGATCTGGGGAGCCGGGTTTAGTCCCAAGGTCATCTGGGGTGTGGTGAAGGAGAAAGCAAAAGACTGTGAGATCCCGTCTCTGGCCCCGCATGACCTCAGAAGGACTTGCGCCCGTCTGTGCCATCAGGCTGGTGGGGAACTGGAGCAGATTCAGTTTCTGTTGGGACACGTTTCTGTGCAGACGACGGAACGGTACTTGGGGTGCAAACAACGATTCCGGAATGCGATCAACGATCACATCGGCCTGGGGCCTGCGCCTCTTGACTGACACCCGGTGCTGTTGCATTTGCCCTCCGAAATCCTGAACCGAATGGCGCCAGGGAGCACTCGCTGAAGCGGGCAGTATCCTTCGAATCAGCGAGAATGAATTATGGGATTTCACAGTGGGTCAACCCATTGTCAATAAGCAACTTGGCGCCCATTTGAGCGCATAGGTGTATCGAAAAACGCCGCAGGATCCAAGATTGAGGAATTGCCGGAATTTTCGCCCGATCGGAAGTTGATTGCCATTTCAAGGACATCATCTTCGCGGCCTATCCTCCGGCTAGAAACGCGCGGGCAGCGGTCAGGATGGCTGGTGCAACTTCATCAATTTCATGTTCGCGCATCAGCCGCAGCGGCACTCTGTCTTCCAGTTCCGGATTCACACCCGTCAGCCAAGCCTGCACGACTGCGGGCGAATCATGCTCGCTCAAGGTGCGCGCCACCTGAAAGGCGAACCGCAACCGGCTCTCTGCGTCGCCGTAGATCTCGCCGCCGGCGATCCAACGATCGACAGCTCGCGCGTCCTTGACGCCGCCGATATATGCGGTCAGTTTCCGCCCAACGATCTCAACCAGCTTCTCGACGACCTTCGCGGCGGGAAGTCGCAGCGCCTCCCGGTGGGCGAATAGGTCGGGCCTGGGAAGCAATGGTGTGTCCATGGCGGACCTCCTGATTGAGCTTTCTCAGAATTGCGATGGGCGACGTATCCTATCGGGTCCACTACGCCGCTCTGACCAGTTCGATTCGCATGGTGGGTGCGAAGCGACGCGCCGAAACCGAGCCGGAGTGTGGCCCCATCGGCGGCTGCGGCACCAACTCGGCCAGCGGCCAAACGGAGATGTTGCCGCATACGCCGCAACATCCCCCGCTGGAGTTCGAGACCGAGGCGCAACTCTCGCAGTAGACGGCTTCCGTGACCGGAATACTGACGAGGCTGCGCTGCGGACGCAGAATGCTGATCTCTCCCATAAATTCCTCCCGGTGCTGAACCGCTCGCTAGGCCACCTGCTGGTTGGCCAGGGATTCGAGTTCCTCGACCAGTTGCTTCAACGCCGCCAGGCTCGGCAGTTCGGTGACCGACGCGATCTTGAAGCGCTCCGCCGCAGCGAAGAACTGCGCGTCGCCAGCCATCTCGGCCAGTTGGCGCAGCCGCTCGAAACCGCGCGCTGCGGCTTGCATCTTCTCGATGGTCTGCTTCTGCCGCTCCGCGTTGGGGATGGTCCGCGCGTCGGCGCTGTGTCCGGTTCGGCGCAGAATCTCCGCGTAGATCGGCTCGCCCAGCGTCCCGCGAAAACCCTCGATCTCGGCCGTCAGCCGCTGATCGACCGGTCCGCGCATGTCGCCGGCCAGGCCGTTCGCCTGAGCCATGGTCATGCCCGGCGGCAGCGCCCACTCGGGCAGGGCGGGAATCGCAACCGGCTCTCCACGCCCATTCAGCCGTACTCGGGTCTCCCCGAAACGGTAGAGGTAACGGCCCAGCCCGAAGCAGCTACAGGCCCGCTTGAAGGCTTGGGCGTCTGCGGCTGTGACGGCGTTTTCGCGATCGGCCCATTCTTCACCGGTGCCGGTGTGGCTGCCCAGCCGTGTGATTGTAACGGCGGTCGCCACCAGCACCTTGCTGGTCACGATCGCCTTGCCCCGCTCCATGCGGCAGAGCGACGGCACGGTCGAGATCGTGTACTCGCGCGTCCAGCCTGACGGCGTGAAGAGTTCGTTGAGCCGGTCCGTGTAGGCGCGCGGATCGGCGAAGGGCAGGATTACGCCACTCCGGCCATAGTCGAAGGTGCGCATCACGCGCCACTTGATCAGCGCCGGATCGAACGGCGCTTCGAGCTGCGCGAAGAGTTTCTCGCGCTCGGCTTCCGTAAACTTCGTTGCGGCCATACCTCACCTCCTTGGGCTGGGCGTTTACACTTCGCGCCCCATAAAGACTGAGAGCGCCCCGAAGGGCGTTCACGACGGCGGTAAATTGAATTGAATCTGAGGAACTGCCTACGCCTCGCAACGCTCACCATCTAACCTACTGATTATGGTCTTGTTAGTGCTGGAACTTGACCTGTGATTCCTGGACACGCGCCGCACTTGCCAATACAGATCCGCGTGTGTAAGGTGATTGTCCTCTTTTAGCTACTCTCTGCCGGCGGTTGATGAAAATGAAGCACAAGCACATTTAAAAGGAGTTCTTGAATGATTGAAACCATCCTTGTTCGTCCGCACGCACGAGCGCGGCATCTGAATGCGCCTTTGCTCAAGGAAAGAGACGATTATCTTTCTCACCTGTTCCGTCAAGGCCACAATCTCAAGGGATTGCGTTTCAAAGCGTCGCTCTTGCTCCATGCGATTCGCTTGATGGAGATTTCCGCACCGAGAAGAGTTGAACTCGAGGAAATTGAACGGGCTGCTGCATCTTGGTCCAATGACACTGAGTTTCACAAGGCCAAAAAAGCCGGTTTAAGGACGGCATACAAACTCCACGTTTTGGCCCTGGATTTCCTGCGTTTTCACCGAATGACCATTGAGCCAGATGCCATCCCACAGCCATTTGCGCTTTTGCAAAGCGATTACACTCAGTATCTTCGCGAAACCAAGGGATTGGTTTCAGGTACAATTCGGACCTACACGGAACGCGCATCGAAGTTTCTGACTTGGATTGCCCTCCGGCACGACTCCCTTACAGAAGTCACACTGGTCGACATCGACGATTACTTGGACAAGAAACGTGCGGATGGGATGCGGCCGGGAACTATCAAATCTGTCTGCCAAGCATTAAGAGCATTCTTCTCGTATGTGCAGTCCCAGGGAGGATGCGTACAAAATATCGTTGGCGGCATTCGTGGTCCGGCAATCCCAAAGTACCACGAAGTCGCTCAAGGACCCTCATGGAGGGATGTACGAAGATTGCTGAAATTTCCAGCCAATTTGAGCCTTGGGGAAATACGTGCTAAAGCTATCTTGTTGCTGTGTTCAATATACGGGATGAGAAGTTGCGAGATTGCCGGTCTTCGCCTTGAAGACTTCGATTGGTACAACGAGACGCTGACCGTGAGACGCGGCAAACGGGGACGGGTACAGCAGTTTCCGATCCAGTATGAGGTAGGCGAAGCAATCTTGGAGTACCTGAGATCCGTCCGCCCTCGTTGCTCTTGTCGTCACCTTTTCGTTACCCGCTACTATCCCCATCGACCAGTTTTGCCGACGACCCTCAGGCCGATAGTCACCAAACGCATGATGAAGTTAGGTATCAAGTCAGAGCAAATGGGGCCACATTCGCTGCGTCACGCATGTGCCACACAACTTCTCAGAAAGGGATCTTCTCTCAGGGAGATTGCAGACTTCCTCGGCCATAGAAATCTTGGATCGGTCAGCATCTACGCCAAACATGACCCATACACCCTTCGCAGAGTCGCCGACTTTAGCTTGAGAGGCGTGAAATGAGATTGAGCGAAGGCATCGGTATCTATGTACAGCGAAAACGCGCAGACGGATTTGCCTTTGAGAATGGCTCGAAGACGCTTTCCAGATTCCGAAAGCAAATCGGCGATTTGCAACTCTCAGAGGTGACAACACAGCATGTCTCCAACTTTTTAAATCGGTCCCAGACGGCCAACAAAACGTGGCGGATCAATCACAGCCTCCTGAGAAGGTTCTTCGAGTATTTCGCCTCCCGAAATGCAATGCCGATGGTGCTGATGCCACAGAACCGGCCGCCTATTCGCTCGACGTCCTTTGCACACGTTTATACACGCGAGGAACTGCGCGCACTCATCAGAACGATCCCACGTTGTCAGAAGCATGGTTTATGCGGGCTCGACAGGCAAACTCTTCGGAGCGCGGTGCTTCTTCTGTACGGAACGGGGGCAAAAGTTGACGAGGTGTCGCGACTGCGCGTGCCGGACGTCGATATCAAAAAGGGATATCTCACTATCGCAAATAATCGTTTTGGCCGTTCTCGCAAAATCCCGATCTGTCGAGATCTGCGCACGATCTTAAAGTCACACCTTGCTTTCCGGTTGAAAAAGCGCGTACAGCACGATCACTTCTTCCTTGCCCGAGATGGCCGGCCGCTCACCGCAGATTTGTTGCGCAAGAGCTTCCAAAGGCTGCGGCGGTATGCCGGAGTCCTTGGAGCAGGCGATCTGGCATGCCGACCCCAGCTACATGATTTGAGATCTACCTTTGCCGTGCACAGGATTGCTTCTTGGATAAGAAAGAAGGCTGATCTGAACCGGATGCTCCCGGCGCTGGCGGCCTATATGGGACTGGCGGGCTTGACCGCTACTGAAAGATATCTGAGCTTAACCCCCGAGCGCTTTCGCAAGGAGCTCATGAAGCTCAGTCCACAGAAGGCAAAGAAGCATTGGCGCGATGACCCAGTCCTGATGAAGTTCTTATCGTCTCTTTAAGCTGATCTGTCGCCCAGAGGTTCGTGGAACGAAAATGCTGCGACAGATTCGAGATCCTGAAAACAATCATGGCCTCATAACGTCGAACGCACTGCCTTTCTGCAGGATTGAAGTGGGTCAGAGGCGTCTTCTGGGGCATCTGTCCTTTGAACGGGCCAGGGTCCTTTGTTTTCAAATTAGGATCGCTTCAAACCACGTTCTAATAGGGCACCTCTTCCTGCGAGATTTCCGGTTCCTCGGTAAACTCAGGCGGCGCAAAGCCCTGCCCGCTGACGTAGTGCTCCACGTCGTCGCTGCCGCCATCGGGTGGAGGCGAGAGGAGGCTGATCTCTGTGACGACGATCTCCGAGCGATACCGGCGCTGGCCGGTCTGCCGGTCGTCCCAGGAGCGCGTTCGCAGCGCGCCCTCGACATAGAGCCGGGATCCCTTGCGAACGTAATCGCGCAGGATCTCACCGACCCGCTGGAAGCCGACCAAGTTGTGCCACTCCGTGTGTTCCTGCCAGTCACCGTGGATGTCCCGGTAGCGTTCGCTGGTGGCGAGCGACAGGTTGACGATTGTGCCCGTGCGCAGGGTGTGAACCGACGGGTCCTTGCCGGCGCGGCCTAAAAGAATGACCTTGTTTACACTCCGTCCCATGCTTCTCTCCTTTATTGGTCGTGGCCGTAGACAGAATCGAAGGCCTGTCGCCGGTCGATCTCGATGTACTCGTCATTGGCATAGCGGTAGAACTTTCCCGTCACCGCGTCGATGTTCAGATAACGCCGCGTCAAGCAGTGCTTGTAGAGGACGATGTCTCCAGCCTTTCCCATATACATGTAGTCTTCGTTATGTGGTGCACCACATAACGAAGATTATGTTGGGTAGAAATAAATGTGGCGCTCCGAACAAATCGAAGCGCCATGGCAGCATGCAGAACAACTGGATCACAACATAATTCAAAGGCGACCGAGGAAGGTTATGAGGTCGGGTTTGCCCTGCCAGAGTTTATTTGCTGCCTGATTCCCCAGTTCGCACGCATGAAGCGCCTTGGCCTTCATGCTGAGATCGGTTTCGGCATAGATGTTGGTCGTATCGAGAGAGACATGCCCGAGCCATGCGCGGATGGTATTGATGTCGACACCGGCGCGCAGTAAATGCGTAGCGGTGGTATGGCGTATGGTGTGGGGACTGATCTGCCGCTTCCGCAGTTCTGGAAGTCGCTTCGCAGCATGACTGACATGCCTGGTTACGATTTCATAGACCCCAAAGCGGGTGATTGGCTTGAGTTTTCGATTCACAAAGACCCGCGCATCGTCATTTCGTCCGTTAACGAGTTGTTTGATTTCAGCAGCCGTTGAAGACCACAGCGGGCAAAGGCGAGTCTTGTTGCCTTTGCCGTTGAGCCGCACAAATTCACATGAGCCACCGCTGCTTTTGCTGAGGTTAAGATCGCCGACAATTAATCGTGCAACTTCGTCGGCGCGGGCTCCTGAGTTGTACATAAACAACAGGAGACAATAATCCCTGCGCCCAATCCACGTATTCCGGTTAGGGCTTGCGAGAAGCTCGTCAATCTCATTCTTTTCCAGATATCCGACCGGCTTTTTCTCTGATCGCTTGAACGGCACGGCGCAAATCTCAGCGCACCATGAGAGAAACTCCGGATTCCGCTCTCCAATGAACCGCGCCAAGGCATGAATTGCCGCTAACCGTTGATTTCGAGTGGATACCGAGCATTTTCGTTTTTCTTCGAGGTGGCGCAAGAATGTACGAAGCATCTCTGCGGATAAATCGGGGACTAGCAGTGCGTCTGCTTTCTTATGATGCGCCGCCGCAACGAATACGAGTAGCAAGCGGATCGAGTCGCGGTAGCTGTGCTGCGTATTCCGAGCCATGCTTCTTTCTCCCGGAATGAATTCGAGCAAGAAACGCTTGATCCACGTTGCGAAGAGATTCTTATCGATCATCGCAGCCTCCGCGGGCATAAACCTCGAATCGGCGGTTTGCCTGTTCCAGCAATTCTGGCGTCATGCTCAGATAATGCTGCGTCGATCGCAATCGCACATGACCGAGATAGGTGGACAGTGAAAAGATGAGGTTTTGCACGTCCGCCCCCTGCCTATACCATTCGGTGACCCTGTTGACAGAAAATGTGTGCCGCAAATCATGCAGCCGTGGCTCTTCTGATGCCGCACCGTCGCGTCGCTGAACACCTGCCAGCTTGCGCAGCCGCTGAAAAGTTGTGCTCATTGTTGTAGACGCGATCTTCTTGCTTTTGTGCGAAAAGAAAAACGGAGCGTCTTTCTGATTGGCTGGCTGCGTTCTTTGGGCGTAATTGCGTAAAACCTGGCACAGATCCTTTCCAACTGGCACAAGCCTAGACTTGAAGAATTTGCTTTCCCATACTGTAATGAGGCTATCGTCCAAGGCAACATCTGAAACGCGAAGACGCAGTACTTCCCCAATTCGCATCCCCGTGCCGTACAACAAAAGCAATATTGTTTGCAGGGTTAGAGCGGGGATTGCGCATGACGGATGGGATTGGCATTCGGGGGCCGTATCGAGAAGCGCTCGGACTTCCTCTTTCGAAAAGATGTATGGGACGAAGGTCCGCACTGCCTTTGGCCGTGGCGGCATGGGAATCTTCTTTAGCTTCCCACGCACTCGCCAATACTCGAAAAACACCTTCAGCGTTCCGTATTTGTTCTGCCATGTGATGGGTTTGTTGTGAGCATTGTTGAGACACCTCAACACATCAGCCGCGGTTATGTGATGAAGTGCCCGGCCTTCGCAATGCCGGCTGAGCGCATACAGTGTGCCGACGGGCGATTTATATCGTCCGGATGCAGCCCTTCGGGCATGGATATACTGATCGATCGCACTGGCCAGATTCATAGCAATCCCTCCAGTGAGATATCTGCCACTTGGCGCAGCATTCGCAAATTGACTTTTGCATAAATCGCGGTTGATTCCGAATGATGGTGGCCGAGGTAATCACCAATCTCCTTGATCGACATGCCTGCGTCGAGTAGACGGGTGGCGCAGGAATATCTGAGCGAGTGCGGCCCAGTTCGCCGGCATCGAATACCTGCTCTCCGCAATCGCTTGCTGATCAGATGCGAGATGATTGTTGGTTCAACCTCCCTGTACGGAGGGGTCAGAGTCAGAAAGAGATTCGGGCAGGATGACTTTGGCCGGGCTTTCGTGATGTATTCAAGAATCGTCTCGCCGACCTGGTGGTCGAGCGGATATTTCACAACGCCACCTCGTTTTGAGTGGTACACGAGAAATGTCCCGCCAATCCAGTCAAAATCATCCATGAGCAAGCGTGACACTTCTCCGCAGCGCAGGCCGTAAACAATAAAAATCGCAAACAGTGCTTTGACACGCAGGGTCGGAACTGTTTTGCCTGAGAGACTCTGGAACAATTCTGCCAACTGCTCTCGCGTGGGTCCTTCCGGGAGCCCCTCCTGCTTATAGATCCTGGGTGCATAGATGCACTCCGCTAAACCTGCTCGGCACCACTTCTGGCGTTCGGCATATCGAAAGAAGGCACGGATCCCTCCCGCGATGCCGGCGATGCTAATGCGGCCGCATCCATTCATTGCCTTCATTGCCATGTATTTATCGACATCTTCGAAACGGACCATATTCAGCGGGCGATGGCGCTGGGAATACCATTTGAGAAACGACGACGCCCTGAAGCACTGCATCTTTACAGACAGCGCAGTCAGGCCCTGCTCGTCAGTCATGTATTTTTCAAATGCAGCGATTTCCGTAGCGAAGGGGAATGGGGACGCATCCGGAAGCGTAAGTTTTCCAAGAAACAGAAACCATCTCCGCGCGGCAAATATGAAGTATTTGGCGCAATGGGCAAATGTTCTTGCCTTGTGCTGCGCGCGCCGCTTCATCGCCCATTTGCGGGCACACATCTCTATCTCATCCATATCGATGTCGCGCAATTCGGACAGGCCAAGGCCAATTGTGACGTTTATGAGTGCAGATGAAATGGCGCGGAGGGCAGCCGGGCTTGTTCCTTGCATCTGCCGATGCCGCAGAAATGCTTCTCGTTCAGCTAGCAAAGGTGCATCTCTATGACGGCGCAGCGTGGCTTCAGTGTTGAAGAGCGTTTCCAACATTTCCGTGGGCCTCCTCAGACCCTGCGGAAATGTTAGGCGGACTGCAGCATCAATGCGCTCTCAATTATGTTGCGCTGGAATAACCGCAATAGCGCGCGGCGCTTGGCTCCAGAGCGCTTGCACTACATAAATATTCGCCCAACATAATCTTCGCAGTACTCGGGCGGAATGGCATTCTCAAGAGGCCGCCAGTCTGGCTTGCCGACTTCGATGGCGTGCTTCATGGTTCACCGCCTTTGTTCGAGGCACGAGCCACGGCGATGTGCGTGTGTTTGCATCCAATGCAAGCGACCGCGCTGGTGATCTTGCGAGTTGCCTCATCGAAGCGATCCGGCAGGTTGAGCATCTCGCCGGCTGCGGTGTAGAAGACCGGCGCAACCGTCCCGCGCAGGGATTTGTTCTCTGCATTCCAGAGTTCGACGGCGAGCGTTCCCTGATGGCCACGGAAGATTGGCGCCGTGGCGATTGCCGGGCGCGTGTGGCCTTCGACGGTCTTCAGCCAAAGCCGCGTGATGGCCAGTTCGTAGGTGTGGCCGACGCGCAACATCTCGATCCGCACCAGCTCCGGCGCGATCACGATGGCGTGGCGGCCGTTGCCAGAGATCGAGTCGATCTGTTGCAGCCACAGCGCCGGGTTCCCATCGGCATCGAGATAGGCACAGTAGCGGCCCATATCGGCAACCGCGCCGCCAGACTCGACGCCGCGCAGCACATACCGCTGAGCCAGATGCTGGTGCTCGATCGAAACACTTGGCTGGCAGTAGATGCCGCGTTTCTCCAAGGCGCGAAGCGTCTGCTGCGGGAGCGGCAGGCCGTATCGCGCATAGCGGTTGGCTTTGCTTGTGGCGATCTTCGCTGGGCTCATCATCGGCTTCGCCTCCTCAGACCGCAACCTTGCGGTGGATCGGCTGGCCCAGCGCCGCACGAATCTCTTCCTTCGTGCATCCGGCCCAGCACTTATAGAGCCGTGGATTCTTGATCTGAATGGCGAGGTTGTCGCCGGAGCGGTCGTGCCCGGCCTGGGCGCACGATGGGCAACGCGCCCACCAGTTGCGGCTGTCCTTACGCGTCGTGCGCACATAGTCGAGAATTCGGAACTCGGCGCGAAGCGTCGAGAAGGCCGATGGAGTATATGGAGGGACAACGACCGGCCGGTAGGCTTCCGGCAGCGTCATGCCGTGGATGAAGGTTCTGAGTTCTGCCTCGGTGAGCTTCTTCAGGCCATCGAGGTAGTCGAGTTGCGTCTCAGGCGTGAGGGCGGCCTCGTAAAACCAGTACCGCTGGTTAGTTTTGCGATGCACGCCGAGCGGTGCGCGGATGGCGTTGCCATATTCACCGTCCTCGATCCGGTCCTGGCGCGGGAAGACTTCGATGCCGTCATTGAGGCCGCCGCCTTTGACCGGCACGCCGAGCCTCAGGGCGAGGTTGTAAATATAGATGCGACACTCGGACGCCAAGAGCGGCGCATCGGCGAAGATCCAAAGATGGCCGCCGCGGCGGGATTGTTCGAGCGCGGCCTCGACGCCATCC